>Ga0187843_10001617_pt1 | contig 14080 bp, 13 predicted proteins | sample SpaLakP09_SKY_43_FD_134516 | JGI IMG/M metagenome (GOLD analysis project Ga0187843, IMG submission 134516) | Oligotrophic lake water microbial communities from Sparkling Lake, Wisconsin, USA - SP09_SKY_43 | ecosystem: Environmental > Aquatic > Freshwater > Lake | place: USA: Sparkling Lake... | reverse complement strand
GACGGAACATTTATTTTAAAAATTGCTGGAATATGGGAAACATCAAATAACTATGGGTTAACATATAAGTTTTCAAAGGCAACCGTTAAATATTGATATATCGTTATACTTTGACACAGTCGTTATACTTTGACACAGTCGTTATACTTTGACACAGTCGTTATACTTTGAAACCATCTGTTGTATAGTATTTTAAAATAGTAAACAAAATCAGCGAACAAATACTAGTTAATACACCCAATAAATAAACTAAACTAGATGTTAATTTTGATAATTTTCCTGTAGCTTCAAATTTTTCTGTTGTTATATTATTATATACTATGTATAATTGAATTAATAATAAAACGATTGCCATATTGCTAAATGTATAGTAACTTTGTGCAACATGTTGGTCTATAATTAAAGTTTTATAATTTATTATTAAATACAAAATGAAAGCTATTACACCTAACATTAATAAAAATGGACCTGTAGTCATTAAAATAGAATACATCTGTTGTAAAAAACCTTGGTTTTCAGTTGTTTTTAGTATATTTTGAAACAATATTATCAATAACATCATTATACCTAAAATCAATACTGAATATCCTGCTAATGAAGCACCTAAAGATACTTCACCGCCTGAAAAAAAACTTATCAAAAATGCTATTACGCTTGCCATTATTAATGCTTTATAAATACTTGAATACCAATCTTTCATATATATTATATAATAAATTTATTATATAATAAATTAAAATCTTATCTAACCTTTTACATCCTTTTTATTTTACATTTTTTAATTCTTTTAATTCATTTATTTCGTCTTGCATATTTTTCATTTTAGATAATAATATAGGTATTAACTCTATATAATTTACGGTTTTGTATTCTAATGTATTTGATACTAAATCTGGATATATTTTTTCTATATCTTGCGCAATAAAACCATAATGTTTGTGGCTTTTTTTATCATTTTTATAGATAAATTCAACCGGTTTTAAATGTAATATATTTTCCGCTGTTTCTTTTTTTATTTCTTCAATATTGGTTTTAAGTATAATATCAGATGGATTATTAATAGAACCTTCTACAATCAAATCATTTTGAATGAATACATTTCTTTTTTTATCTGCAGGTGTAATTAATAACTCACCTGTTGATATTTTTTTATAAATCCATACTACCTGATTTGTGATTGAAGTTACAAACTGTTTTATATTTTGTTGATTATCTGGTTGTCTACCACTATAATTAGATACGGACGAAAATAAATTTGAGGACATTATTAATTATATAAATTATTTTTATTATAAATTTTTACTTTTAAAATATAAAAACTTATTATATTAATATAGTAATATAATAAATGGCACAAGACTTTACTAGAAATTTTTCACATAATGAACCGTATGCTTCTAAAGTTTATAATACGAATCAAAACCACCCATTAATACCTTCTTCGCAACAATATATGTTTTATAAAAAATATGTTTCTATTCATTCAGAAGATAGAGATATTTTAAAATATCCTAATGCCAGTAATTTTGAAATTGAATTACCTGAAGATTTAATTAATGTGTTAACTATTTCTCTTGCTAATTGGTCATTTCCTGCAAATTATGATACATTCTCTCCAGCAAATTCAAATGTAACTATGACATTTAAAATAAATAACCCTTTTAACCCAGCTACTCTTCAAATTTCTTCACCCTATTATAGTGCTATATTTAAGGCATTGTTTTTAGCAAAAGACATGAATTATTCTATTACGATTGAATCAGGGTTTTATAATCCTCACCAAATGGTTACAGAATTAACAAATAAATTTAATTTTGCTGTCACACAAATAATAACTGCTTTTTTACAAGATATAACTACTCCTTATTATGATCCTCTAACATTCCCTGATATTTTAACTGAATTTCAATCAAAAGGCGGATATTCGAGTTTTGTCATTGTATACAATTCTGTATGTCAAAAAATATGGTTTGGTAATACTACAGATGGATTTGAACTAACAAATGAAACACAAATAACGAATAATTTGAACGAAAATATATTGTGTGTTACTAAATCGCAAGTTCCTAGTTTTAGTAATTGGGGTTTACCTGCAAATTTAGGTTTATCTAGAAATAATACACCTTCTATCAACGGTTCAACACCTGGCATAGACACATTTATTAATAGTTTTGGAACAGTTATTACTCCTAGATTTTATTATGGGGATGTTTTTCCTGGAGACCAAGGTTATTGGTTGTTACCAAATCCTGACCTACCAGGGTCACAGGTTAATTGGATAGAATCGACATACAAAATAAATTTAATGGGGCCATCCTATTTTTATATAGAATTAGAGGGACAAAATTGCATTGATGAAACCTCACCATATAATGTTAGTACATTTACTACACAAACAAATCAAACAAACGGAATCGTTAATTCATCTTTTGCTAAAATTGCGATTCCTACTACTCCTATATCACAATGGTTCGATAGAGAATCGTTGCCTTACAAGGAATATATGCCTCCTGCTGAAAGGATTCGAAAACTTAAATTTAAAATTAGATATCATAATGGTCTATTAGTTGATTTTGGGGTTTTTGATTATTCGTTATTGCTTGAATTTGTCATGCTTCAACCCACGCAAGCTAGAAGTTATACTAATTCATTTGTTACTTCTGTTAGAGGACTGAAATAAGATAAGATAAGATAATTTCTATATGTTGTATTTTTCCTTTATCCACGACTTTAAAATATACATATCGCATATTTTATAGTCTTCTTTCGTTTCATTTGTAAAAGGCTTTATATCATAAAATAGCGGTTTTTTCATTCGTGCATTCTTATAAAATAAATATTCGCCTTTTGCACCTTTTCGAATAGATAAATCCTTACTTATCTCTCGAATCATATTACTACCTTCTTCCAAATATTTTTTCACCTCATCAAATGTTATATTTTCAATAGGTCTATTACCTAATTCTTTTAATGTCTTGGAATTTTCGCCCCATGATATATATAGGCCAAATTTCCCCTTTTTTAATATAACATCCTTACCGTTGTGTTGTCCTAATATGTATTGGCTTTTTACTATTTTGTTTGTATCCGTTACATCTTCAATAGTATATTCACCTTTTTCTAACATTTTAATATCCACATCTTTTTTAACAGACTTAAATTTTATCTCTTCTTTGCCATCAATCTCTTCTACACATTTTATTACAGGACCGAACTTACCTATCATATACGTGTTGTTCTCATCAATTTTAATTTCTATTTTTATATCTGTATCCAACCCATCTATTAACGTATCTATTTGTTTGTTACACTTGGAACAAACATCATACCAAGTGATTTCACCCTTTGCTATTTTATCAAGCGACTCCTCCATTACTCTTGTATAATCATAATTAAATAATTCTGGGAATTTTTTTTCAAGAAATTCAATGACGATTATTCCCAGCGGTTGTATAACCAGTTTGGATTTTTCATTTCCAAATTCTCTCTTTGTATCTATTTCAAATATTTCTCCGTTTTCTAATTCATAATCTGTACACCGGATTTCATTCCCTTTTATGTCTTCCTTTTTAACATACCCTCTTTCTTGAATCTTATCAACGAGAGAAGAAAAGGTGGACGGTCTTCCTATTCCATTCTCTTCCAACAGTTGAACCAATCTCGCTTCGGTATAATGATGTTTTAATCCTTTCATTGTAACCCTTGAACACATTTTTTTATAATGGATAATCGAATTCTGTTTTATGGTTTGCAAATATTGATACTCTTTGTTATCCGTTGAATACTTTTTTGCGACAATTTTCCATCCTGGGAAATCAATTAATTCACTTGTATAGGTAAATTTGGTATTTTGAAAAGAAGCGATGTTAGCAGTGATTGTGTAAAAAGATGCTGGGGACATACAGCTTTCCAATGTGTTCTCCCAAATCATCTTATACATTCTTTTTTCCTTGCTATCTATTGTTTCAGGTAGTTCAAAGAGAGAAATATTGGTGGGTCTTATTGCTTCATGAGCCTCTTGGGAGAGTGGATTTTCGAGTTTTTGGTTGTTTTTTTTTGCTTTCTTTTTGCTGATACTACCAGATATCATGTCATCTATTTTCTCATTTATTAATTTTTCACACGGTGTATACGTGCGTTTTATGTATGATTTCACTGACTCAATAAATTCCGCGCTATATACCTTAGAATCGGTTCTCATATATGTTATATATCCTGCCTCATATAGATTTTGACACAAGCGCATCGTTTCTTTTGGTGCATAATGTAATTCGTTACTTGCTGTTTGCTGCAATCTAGAAGTAGTAAATGGTTCTGGTTGTGATTTAAATATTTTAACAGGAGTAGAACATGTATATATATGAGAGAAATCAGCTGCACCATCTAGAAAATCGGTTGTTTCCTCTTCTGTTTCATATTGTTTATTTAAATCAAATGCAATAGTGGAATTTGTAAAATAACCAGTAGTATTGTAGACTTTTCTCTCTTGTGACACACTTATTTCTTTGTAATTGTCGTAAATTAATTTTAAAGCGGGTGTTTGACATCTACCAGCACTTAACGCGTTTTCCTTCCTTTGTGTTACACATTTCCAAAGTATCGGTGAAATTTTAAAACCAACCAAGATGTCTAAAATTTGCCGCGCTTGTTGTGCATGCACTAAATCCATATCAATCGTTCTTGGGTTTTTGATTGCGTTTTGAATAGCGGTTTCTGTAATTTCATTAAACGTAATACGCTTTGTTCTTTCTATATCTAATTTAAATATTTGGGCAGCACAAAAACTGATTTTTTCTCCTTCTCTATCACCGTCTAAAGCCAGTATAACTTCGTCAGCTTTTTTTATTTCTTTTCTTAATAATTCAACCTGTTTTTTCTTTATAGCATTGTCAATTATTGTATATGTTGGGTTAAAATTATTTTCAATATCAATATGTTTTAATGATAATATAGTGCGTAAATGTCCATATGTAGCTACACATTTATAACCTGGTCCCAAATATTCTTCAATTTTTTTACATTTCGCAGGAGACTCTACTATTACAAGGGTTGTAGTGGTTGAATATTTTTTTGACATAATTACATAAACATATAGTAATATTTTTATGTAGTTTTTTTATATTTTTACCATTTTACCTCTGTTATTTTACATTTATTCATTCATTCTTTTAAATTGCTTCCACGATATTTCTACTTCGGCTTTTTTTGGTTCTGCTCTATCTTTTTCATATTTTTCATCTAATTTCTCCGCTTTTTTTAAAGCACTGTCTACATATAATTCTTTTAAGAGGGTTCCCACCAAAAAGGAACCTTCGTGTTGGTCTAAATCTCCATCTTCAATACGCCTTAAAACATCTAGAAATTTATTTAATATACCAATATCTATTTCATCTTTTCTTACTTTATTGAAAATATCTGTGTAATAGGTAAATAAGAAATTACATTCACTAGCGCATTCTTGGTAAATTTTTTCGTCGTCACCACGATATTTGCCCCTTATTACAATGATATTATTAATTTCTGAACGTAGTAATTGACTGTGTTTTAAATTACGTATCATTTCGGTTTGATCCGAAACATCATTTACTTTAATCATATTTTGAAGTTGCAATCGTTGTTTTTCATCCATTTTCCTTATAGGTTTATTATATTTTATTTTTTTAAATTTTAACTAATTAAAATATATTAATAATATATAATGTCAAATGCTCCTATCGCAGGTATGAACTATCCTACACAAAAAGCTATGTTAGCTGGTAACCCACGCGATTCTGCTATGCAAGCAGCGACAAATTCTGATGTGAAACTTGCCAATATGGGTAAAATTGGTGGAAAAAGAATTGGTAGAAAAAGAATTGGTAGAAAAAGAAGAGGAGGTGCTGTTGCTGCAAATGCACAAACTATTCCTGTTCCACAATATCAAATGTTATATACACCACAAGGAGGCGATAATTCTAATCCAAATTCTCAAATTCAACAAAGTTCTCGAATAAGCACACAGGGGGCAGCAAATGCAGTAAATGACAAACTAGCGCTAACAGGTGGAACTAGAAAATATCATCGTTGCAAAAAAGGCGGCAATTCTAATTGGTCTTGGGGATGCTATAGTGGTGGTAAGAAGACTTCTAGAAAGCAGAAAAGAAGTAGAAAATCTATAAAATCTAGAAAATCTAGAAAACACTAAACTTCAAGTTCAACCATTTCATCATTTTTTTTGGGTATAAATTCTATAAATCTCATTGAATTCATTTTAGTTATTAATGAACTATATATTTTATTCAAACGTATTTGAAATTGTATCTGTTTTAGTCGTTCTTTTTTCTCAGGATATAAATACTTTATATCTGGTATTCCTATTATTTTATTAAACATAGAAATATTATCCCAAAACATTTCATATTTAATACAATAAATATCATAATTTCTTGCCTTGTTGCTTACATAATTGTCAAAAAATTCCTCCATTTTATATAAATCCATACCAGTTTTTAATACATCAAAAATATTTATATTTCCATTATTCATACATTTAATGTTTCTTAAATGGTTTATATTTGGTCCGTGTCTTTGAGCGAACCTACTATATATAACTTGTAGAGGATTACGATAAATAAAAATAACTTTATAATTACCTAATTTGTCTTCAGGTATTGGCACATTATTAAACCATTCACGATAAATATCTTCTGTGGTATTTTCTTTTCCTACATATGCAAGCTTATTTGGCGGATAACGGTCATGAATGTGATATACATTTCCAAAATTAGATAAATAATTATATATAATGGTTGAACCGCAACCACCAGAACTACAAACATAATAATTCATATTTTTATTAAAAAAATTATTCTGTTTTAATTCTGTAGGTTTAATTAGATTTCGAGTACTACTAATAAAATTATATAACCCCTTCATTTATACTATTCTTAAATTTAATTTATATTTAATATAAACTAAAACTAAAACTAAAACTAAAAGTAAAAATAAATTTAATAATTTTATATGAATAATATAAGTTATGCCAACTGGAAAAAATTGGGTGAATTTTGTATATGTAAATCTAGCATTTGCATTATATATTGCTGGGGTTTTTTATTATAGTCAATTAGCTGAAATAAAAGCGCAATGGCCTTTATATCGTTGCAACCCTATCTATATGCCTTTAGCAGATGATGTTCAAAGTAATTTTGTATATTGTATTCAAAGTATGCAAACTAATTTTATGGGATATTTGCTAGAACCGTTAACATTTTTAACAAGCTCTATTAATAATTTGCTAGGAAGCTTCTTACAAGAAATAAATTTTGTTCGAGCAATGTTTAACAAAATTAGAAATTTCATCACATCTATTATCCAATCAATATTTGGCGTATTTTTGAATCTAGTGATTGAATTTCAAAAAATCACAATCGGTATCAAAGATTTAATTGGTAAAACTATTGGTATAATGGTTACACTTATGTATGTAATGGATGGAAGTATAAAAACAATGAACAGCACATGGAATGGTCCACCTGGACAACTCGTTAGAGCACTAGGAAAATGCTTTTATCCTGATACCCTAGTTAAATTACAAAATGGTAGTATAAAATCAATGAAGGATATTGATTTAGGAGATATTTTAGAAAATGGTTCTGTTGTACAATCAGTTATGAAAATAGACAATAAAATTGAACCAGTTCCTTTATATGAAATTAAAGGCAAAGGAATTAATGGAGAGAACATTCTTGTAACAGGGTCTCATTTAGTATTTGATAAAAAAATAAATGAATTCATTAAGGTAGAAAAATATTCGAATGCTGTTTTATCTACAAAAGAAACAAAATGGTTTAGTTGTTTAATAACAAATAACCATAAAATACAAATAGGAAATGAAGTTTTCTGGGACTGGGAAGACCACTTTTGTAAATTTTAATTTTTATATTTTGTTATAATCATAAATGTATATTTTAATATAGTTTTTTTAAAAGTATATTTATATGGATAGTGATTCACCTTTACAAAATATTAAAAAAATGTATGAAAAAGTAACATATTTCGACCAATATGGAGCATCACTTATATTATTTATAATCATAACAATTGTTTTATTTATTCTTATTTCTTATTGTTATGTTAAAATAAATGCACAACCTATAATTGATGATTGGGCAAATCAAAGATGTAAAATAAGTATTATACCCTTTGCCGGATTTATAACACATCCTGAAGGAATGACAGCTGCTGATTATACTTATCAAAATTTTACTCAATGCACACAAAGTATTTTATCCAATATGACTGGATTTATGGTTGAACCGTTAACTTATATAATTAAATCAATTACTTCTGTAGTTGATGATGTAAAAAATTCTATTAATTCTATTAGAGCTATGTTTGATAAAGTGAGAACATTTTTTCAAACAATGGCTGAAGAAGTGATGGGAAGAATTTTGAATATAATGATTCCTTTACAAAAAATAATTATTAGTTTTAAAGATGTCATTGGGAAAATTCAAGGAACAATGACTGCTGGGTTATTTACATTACTCGGTTCATATTATACACTAAAATCTTTATTAGGGGCTATTGCTCAATTTATAATTACTATTTTAATTGCTCTTGCTGTATTAATAGCCATTTTTTGGATTTTACCGTTTACTTGGGGTGCAGCTGTAGCAAATACGGTTATTTTTATAGCAATTGCCATTCCTCTAGCTATTATACTTGTTTTTATGACAGATGTTCTTAAGGTGCAAACAGGATTAGGTATACCAAGTATAAAATGTTTTGATGAAGACACAATAATAAATATGCATGATGGAAAAGAAAAAAAAATAAGTGAAATCGAAACAGGTGATGTGTTATATGGTGACAGCGAAGTTACTGCTATAATTAAAGTCGAAACTAAAGGGTCAAAAATGTATAATTTAGACGGTATCATAGTATCCGACTCTCATATTGTTCAATATAAAAATGAATGGATTCCAGTTTCACAACATCCGAATGCTATAAATTATACTTCTTATGATAAACCTTATTTATATTGTTTGAATACAGCAAACAAAACAATTAATATTAAAAATTATATATTTACAGACTGGGATGAAGTATATGATAATTATATTAAAGAAGTAAAAAACAATAGTATTCGAAAAATCAATACCACAAAAGATATACATGCATATTTGGATTGTGGGTTTGAAAAAAATACTGAAATTAAATTAAACAATAGCCAAATAAAGAAAATCAAAGATATTAATATTGGAGATGTTTTAGTGAATGGAGAGAAAGTGTATGGAATTGTTGTAATAAATGGTAATACAACGGAACAATATATATATAATTTAGGGAAAAATGTACCTGTTGTTGGTGGACCTAACTTAAATATATGTGATTCTAAAATCGGGTTTACATCAACATTAAGTTTAGATAAAACGAATAAATACAAAAAACATAAAGTAGATGATAAATTATATCATTTATTAACTAACACTAAAACATTTTATGTTGAAAATATTAAATTTTATGATTATAATGCTTCAATTGACTTATTTTTAGACAAATATAGAGGAAAATTATTATCTATGAAATATGTATAATATGGATATATCAATATTTGGATATAAGTTAAATCTTGAGGTCTTAATTTTAATAGGCATCGTTTATTTGATTTTAGTTGGACATACTTTTTGCGGGTGTTGCAATTTTGGATTAATAGAAGGTATGGATACAAATACAAATATGGAACCACCTACCAGTATGGAACCACCTACCAATATGGAACCACCTACCAATATGGATCCGTCTGCAAATATGATGCTTGGAACAGAAACCAAAAAAAAAGAGGGTTTTGTTGGGGCTAATATTAATTATGGCGAATCATCTTTATATAATTTATCTAACGATAATCCTATCAACACTTCTTCTTGGAGTAAACCAAATATGACTGTTGTTCCTGGACAACCGTTAAGTCAAGGAGTAAAGAATTTCTTGGCACGCAAACCTCAACCAGTTCCTTTACCTGAAGGTGAAATGTTAATGTTTGCAAACACCCCTTTTAAACCTGAATGCTGCCCTAATACTTATAGTAATTCTATGGGTTGCGCATGTATGACAGGCGCACAATATAATTATCTTCAACTTAGAGGAAGTAATAATGTTCCTTATTCAGAATATTAATAATAGTATAATAGTTAGAAATAATTAAGAATATTAGGAATATTAAGAATATTATATATAATTTTATACAATTATATATATGACTATAACGATAAAAAAAAAATATGTAACAAAAAATAAAACGAAAAAAAATAAAACGAAAACAAATAAAATGGTTGTTTGTCCAATTGGGTTAAAACCTTTTGAAGCAAATTTTAAAAAATCATCATTAACTAGTATTAAATCTATAAGTAAAAGACAAAAACAATTTGTGAAAGAATTGATGGCTAAATTTGCGCCTAATAGCATCAAACCCAATAACGATTATTATGATTATATTAATTATCAATGGCTACAAAATATTAGTGTAGAGCAACAACAAAAATACATAGTTCAAGTAGACGACTTTAGATTAGCTCAAGATAAAGTTTATAAAGAATTACATGATATTATTTTAGAATATATAAAAACTCATGACAATAAATTATCAAAAAATTTAAAAAACTATTATGATTCTGTAATTGAAATGAATCCCTCATCATATTCCAGAATTTTAGCAAAAGAAGCTGTGCAAATGGTGGAGGATATTATTAATGAAGATAATCCTTGGAAGATGATTGCAATTATAAATAGCAATGAAATGATGTCATTTCGCGCCCCATTTGTTTGGACAATAAATCCAGATGATAAAGATGTGAAAATAAATAGATGTTATGTAGACCCTCATCAATTTACATTAGTTGATATGAATGTTTATTATAATGATGGAACAGATATTAAATATAAAGAAAAATATAGAAAAAAATTTTCTGGATATTGTAAGAATTTATTTAATACTATTTTAGGTCCTAACAATTATGGAGCTTACGACGTATTTGATGTAGAAGTAGAATTAATCGGCGCGTTAGATTGTGTTGATATAACAAATAAAGCAGAAAAAATGTATAATAAAGTTACAAAGGATGAAGCATTGAGCAAATATGGGTTTGATTGGGAAGAATTTACAAAACAATTAGGCTTTAAAAAAACACCCGAGTTTTTTATAACATCCAGTTTAAATTATTTAAAATGTTGTTCCGATTTACTCGTAAAAAATTGGAAAACACCAAAATGGAAAACATATTGGATATGGATATTAATTAAAACATTGGCTAGAATTACCAAAAAATGGGAAGTTTTAACATATGAATTTCAGGGATATTTTGAAAGAGGTCAAGAAGCACTAAATATCAGTGATGCTGTTGGGTCGGCATTATATATGTCAATTCCATTTAATTCATTTTTAACAAATCAATATGTAGCAAAATATGAAAACCCTCAAGCTATAGAATTTGTAAAAATATTATGTGGCGACCTTAAAATTGTGTTTGAAAGAATTATCAAAAAGAATACATGGTTACAACCATCAACTAAAAAATATGCTTTAAAAAAATTAGAATACTTTCAATTTATTTATGGTAAACCCGATAAAATACTAGAGGACCCAGACCTAGATTATACAAATTTGTTATATGATAATATTAAAAAACTTATGAATTGGAGACATGAAAAAATGATTGAATTAGAAGGTAAACCGCCTGTAGATATGCCAATGATGGATTGGTCAGATTATCCAATTAAAATGGTTGGAAGTCAAGCATATGTTGTAAATGCTTCCTATACAGCATCTAAAAATTCTATTTATATTAATTTGGGTTATATTCAAAAACCTTTTGTAGATTTAGATGAAAGAGGTATAGAATATAACTTGTCTCATATAGGTTATACAATTGCGCACGAAATGGGTCATAGTTTAGACGATTTAGGTAGCCAATATGGTTATGACGGTAATTTACATGATTGGTGGAGACCTGAGGACACACATAAATATAGTTTAATTCAAAAAGACATTATCAACCAATATGAAAAATTCGCAGCAAGGGATGGTATAAAATTTGACGCATCTATTGGAATAGGAGAAGACATGGCGGATATAGCTGGTATGAATATTTGTGATGAATATTTACGTGATTTTCAAGATAAAAACAAGGACATTATTCCAATTAGAAATTTGTCATACGAAGCATTTTATGTTTTTTTCGCATTTCAACAAAAACAATTAGTGAAAAAGAAAGCCCTAATGGCACAACTAAAATCTAACCCTCATCCACTCGATAAATATAGATGTAATATACCATTAACTCGTTCACAAATTTTTAGGTCTATTTATAATGTTAAAAAGGGGGATGGAATGTGGTGGCATAATACGAATAACATTTGGTAAGAATATTTTAATTCTATAAATTAAAATATTCTTGTTTATTCATTGATTTTCTTCTAATCATTGTTTTTATCTATGGTAACTTCTTTTGCTATTTTTTTTATTATTTTATTTTCATTATCAATATCTTCATTACCTGAACCACCCATAGCTTCTATTACTAATTTATTGTATTGGTCGGAATATTTTGAATCACTTTTACCACAATCGGGATGTTTTTCTTTAAATTGTGGTATTAGTTTTGAATTTTTATGTGCTATATGCTTTATTGCCTTCCTTAATTTAAGTTTTTCATCATTCTCTTTTTCCCATTTATCTTCATCTTTGACATACATTACTTCTCTCTTTGAATCGCTACAATGAACAGGGCGTTTGTGTACATCAAGTGCTTTCAGATTTTTTACAATAATGTTAGAAATACCCTCTACGAAACCATGTTTTCCAACATTTTCAAGATCTGACAATTGAAGTTTGAGAGAATCTACAAAATCCATTATATTCATTGCATCTTTACAATGTTCGTTTAAAAAGATTTGTAAATTAAATGTTTTGTTATGTGAATTAATATTGCTATTTGTGATTGTTGAACCGCTATTTTCAGACATTTTAAACATTATTTTATTTTGTTCTTGTAACATATCTCGTAATTCTTTATTTTCTTTAATTTGGGTCTGAACCAAATCAGTAAGTAATTCAATATTGTTTTTTCCTTCATTATTATTTTCACTGTACATGTGTATTTTAGCTGGTTCACATAATTTTTTATGCTTGTAAAGAGATGGTAAATGTTTGTATTGTTTTCCACAATCACACACGTAAATTTTTTGTTCTGCGTAAAAAGGCGTAAAATCATTAGTATTCATTAGTCTTTTATGTTTCAGTGTCAAAATATGTCGGTTGTAGTCGTTTTTCTTGCTTGATTCAAAGTTACAAGTTTTACAACAAAATTTCGGTGCGTAAAAATGCGTAAAATCATTAGTCTCCATTAGTCTATATTAGACTAATAAAAAAAGCGCTTAAATTGTTTTAAAATTAAATTTAAAAATTTGTCGTAACAAAATGAAAATTATTTTTTTTGTGATCTTACCATAAAATTCAATTATGGTCTTAAGAAAGAATTTTTGGGTACTTTGTTTTACTTTTTTCAAAAATGGACATAAAAAATGTCCAAAAATGAAATCCCGAAAAAACTTTCCCCAAAAAAAATCAAAAATTTCACTACACGTGTAGGGAACTTTTAATCCCTTAGAAACCGAAAAATGCGAAAAAACCCTTGAACATGTAGGGTACCCTCTTTAAATAGTTTGGATAATATATATTATATGACAACTTAAAGACACGAGGAAGAACATGTATATTCACATATAGAACAATACTTTATTTTTTGTGATGTATCTGGTGTTATATCTATTTCATCCTCTATAAATTGATGTTCACATATCTGGTATATTTCTATTTCTATTTGTTTAATATAATATTTTATTTCGTCTATTTGTTTATTACATTTATTTTTTGATTTAATTTCATATTCTAGGTATCTACCTTTTATTATATCTGATTCTAATATTTCTTGATAAGTATTATTTATTCCTATCAAATTTTGTAAAATATTTTCATATTTTTTCTTCATAAATAAAAAATAATCAAGTTTCTCCATTATTATTTATATTAGATTTATAT
>Ga0187843_10001615_pt1 | contig 14110 bp, 20 predicted proteins | sample SpaLakP09_SKY_43_FD_134516 | JGI IMG/M metagenome (GOLD analysis project Ga0187843, IMG submission 134516) | Oligotrophic lake water microbial communities from Sparkling Lake, Wisconsin, USA - SP09_SKY_43 | ecosystem: Environmental > Aquatic > Freshwater > Lake | place: USA: Sparkling Lake... | reverse complement strand
ATTCGACGTTGTTACCATTCCATGACATGCCATTGTGTTGACGCCAAGCACCTTCGCCGTGATAATCAATGTATTCATCTTTCCAAATTGATACAGAGTTAACGTAATCCTGTATTTCAAGTAAGGGTTTCATAAAGTCATATTGCCACGGATGCAGTGTACCAGCTACTGCGCCCGCTCCTTGTGGCCATCCCATGACCACAGAACAAAAATGATTTAGATAATCTAGTTTAACGTATAGATTGCCGCCACCCATCAGCTTCATAAAACATAGGTAATAGATATTATCACCTAAGGTACCAAATATGGTATGATTTTTCATTTTACTATATGCGCTTGGTATCCATCAAACAAGCCTAATCTTTGTTGCAGACTGGTGGCTGGCCAATGTATAAGCCAATCGCCTACTTCCCAATTACCATGTTCGCCAAATCTATCCTGTCTAGTCGGATATCCGCCGCCATATAAACTATACTCATAACTGTTCATATGACGTTGTGGTAGGATTTTTACTACATTTTTAAATCTATCACACACTACGATGTCATTGCCAAAGGGAAAATGTGGAGTGGCATTGGGATTTCCACCACTGGGTAATCCACAAGCATAACAAAGTGCTCGTTGTTCTTGGTCCCAATGCTGCATACATTCTTCTTTTAAACTCAATACATGATCAAGAAATTCCATACCTTCTGGAGTATTTCTAGCTAAAAAACTATCAGCATTGATGCCATTTGCGTCCACGCTGATCATAAAATGATAGTTGTTATCGATTTTATCTTCAATTTTAGTTGTGAAATTCATAATCATGGCGTCACAGCCAGTATACCAAGCCCATTCAATTTCTGGATGTTGTTCAAACATTTCTTTGGTATGATGTATCTTTTCAAAACTATTCATTGGATTTGTGGTGAACTTATCCTCTGTTCTCTGATCACAAAAATAGCCGTGTTGCTCTGCGTAGATTTTTTTATTTCGATCCCAAGTTCTTTCGGCTAATTCTTGAAATCCATTATTGTTAAAGCTCAGCAAGGCGTGCATTATTGGTATCCTATTAAATTAAATTATATTTATAGTTTTAATATTAGCTGTTTAATATAAATTTTATCTTAGGTGGATTAAACTTTTTTTCATAAGGATGTCTCAACAACAAATCAAAAACTCTACGACTGGGATTGCTAGAAACTTGTAATTTATGATTCACCGTTACCAAATGTGAGTAATGTTGGTCATAATAGTTTTTAATTTCTTCAAAACCAGTATACTTTGTTTGTTGTGCAATAACGGGATATTGAGCATTTTGATAAGATTTAAATTTTTTTAAATAGCGATCCGTTGAATCAATCTGTTCAAATACATCCACAAAAGAATATGCTAGTTCAGGAGTTTCTAAAAAGAAAAATCCAACAATAGGAGTGTTTGAAATTTTTGCGAATCTTTCTATACCCAACAATGTATAATCTAAAGGGATTTTATCAGTTATAAAATTACCACTAAAAATTCTAGTTCCAGATGTGACCATACTGGCAATTTTCATATATGTACAGATTTGCGGACTACTACATTCATATGTATTGGCCCAAAAATCATACTCTTTTTCTAAAAATTCTAATAAATCAAATTCTATAAACGTTATAGGTATTTGATGTAGTAATGAAAATTCTTCAAGTGTTTTTAAATCATGGTCATTTGAATTAGAATTATACCTAACAGACAATGAATTAAATTTATGCCCAGACTTATGCCAAGCCCATAACATAGCTTGACTATCGACTCCGCCACTCAACATCAATGTGTATGGTGGTGGATAATTTTCAATAATATAGTTCACAGTGTGTACTCCAGCATCCATCGGGGACATCTTGGACAGTACCGTAGTTTTAAAATCTATGATTAAATCGTTGTTTTTATATTTTATTTTATACCAACTCATTTAAAGCTTTGCAAATCCACCAGGATTAGTGTCTTGAGCCAGCGGTTCAAATCTAATGGGAGCGTCTGGTATTGCTAATATTGGATCATCAGGCTGAATTTGAGCTTCATCAAAATTAGATGCTATTATTCCAATTTGAATTCTAACATTTCTAATTTCATCAAATATATCAGTAATTTGTATTAGAGACTCAAAAGTTTTGCTTATTTCACCGTTTGATAATTCATAACTTCCAGCAATAGTTCCAGATAAATCTAGATAAAACCCATTAGGTAAAGGATCAATAATTTCTACTTTTTTAGTAGTGATCGAATTAAAAATTGTAACCACTCTTGATAATACGCCAGATTTTATTCGAGCTGCATAATAATCTAATTCTTCTACCAAGTGTGATGATGAATTAGTAGCTAATGTAACTATATAATTTTCTGATTCAACATACTTAGGATTAGTTAAATCTAATATTTGTGGTCTAGATAAGAACCAAAGTTTTATGGCTGAATCATCTTCTCTTGGTCTTTGATAGAATTCTGGTAAAGTATAATCATCATATAATATATCAGATATATTATATGCTAGAATACAGGTGGCAATTGCCGCAGACATACTTGTACCATTAGCATACCCATATTCGCCTTCCAATGTTGCAACTCGAATCTGTTCGCCTGGCGCCCAACCGTCTAATTGACCTGTATTAACAGCTTCTTTATTATTTTCAATAATTGATTCATTAGAATAATTTGAAAAATCACTTGGCTCTAAAGATTTATTATATGAACCAATAACAAAAACTTTCGACATCGATGCAGGTGTAACATTTTCAATAGGTATTCCGCTATTTCCAGCTGCTGCAATAATTTTAATTCCTTGATTTATTAAAAAACGAATTTTAGACTCTATATAACTATTTTTAGCAATTTGCCAACTACAATTTAATATTGCTGCCTTTTTAGGATTTATTAAAAAATCACTCAAAATAGTATCTAATGCAGATATTACGTCACTTTGTTTTGTTATATGATTACGATCAAATATCTTAACGATTTTTAAAGTAGCATTAGTCAACCCACAGCTTTCACCTGAAATAATACTGGCTATAGCAGTTCCGTGCCCATTGACGTCTTCATAGCTATCATTAAAAGAAAATAAATTAATTATTTCTGAATTTGACAAATCTGGATGCGAATTTTTTATACCGCTATCCATAATATATACGTTTACACCTTTGCCTTTACGTGATATGGAAGTAGTTTTTGATTTATTGTCGTAGACAGTTGACCAATCCTGTATGGAATACACTTTCCACCAATTTTCATCATTATCTACTGGAAAAGTAATTGATGGTAAATTTGGGTTACTTGTTAAAAAATATTTATTAAATGGTACAATTTCTCCTAATGGAGCGATTTCAATCTCATCATCATTGATGATAGATTCAATTATATCAGTCATAGGGAGTACAATATCACTTTCAATTAGGTATACTTTTAAAAAATTATCATATACTTTAAGAATTTTACAATTGTATTCGTTTAAGTATTGGTCGATACTGGTAAAATCAGTATCATCTTTAAAATCTAAAATATATTTCATAATCATCCTTAATTATAATATGTCACTGATATTTCTTGTTTTTTAAAACTTGGAAATATAAAGTTATCGTTACTATGATGTGTTCTAGAATTTATCTCTAAATTTTTGATACCAATACCTAACATTAATAATACATCATTTTCTAAATTTAATAGCTCTTTTATTACCTGATTGTTAAAACAAGCGCAAAACCCTGTTAAATACCCCATAATATGCGATACTATATTTATATAACCAGAGGCAATACCCACTGCCATGTAGGCATCCCTTAAAAAAAGATTAGATTCATTTTCTTGAGTTTGATTAGCATATATGGCTGTATGGGCGAAATTACTTGGTAATTTGTGTTCAAATACCAATAAAAGATTTGCTAAAACTTGAGGATTTGTGTGTATTAAATTAAATCCCACAGTGTTTTTGTGTATTTTTTCAATGATGCCCCTATTTGTAATAGCATGAATTTTATAATGTGCAATATTTTGTTTACTTGGGCATTGGGTAGCAGCCGTTATGATTACATCTAGATCTTCTTTTGAAATTTCTTTAGATAAATCCCAATTCCTTTGACAGTGTTGACTTTGATAAATTATATTTTTTAGTTCAGTTTGATCAACTACCATTTTCTTCCCTACCAAATTTTAAATATTTATACTATTTTATTTTACAATGCCTAATCAAAGTTTTAAGGCTTAGCTCTGTACACATTATATTCATAACAAAGCATATGGAATTATCAACAAAGCTAAAAAGAGAATGTACCTTTGTTGTATTAATGAAATATGCTTTTCCTAGTTCAAAGTAGGTCAAAGAACCGTCGTGTATCCATTCTAATTGATACTTTTGAAAATTATGTACAGGTACTATCAATCTAAAAGTGCTTGGGACTGCATTTGCTGTACCATTATCTCGATGGGGTGGGAAGAATCCCCCTGCATCCAATTTAAGAAAATGACACCTTCCGTGATCAGGAAAAGTGTCTAATAAAATATTCAATTCTGGAATAAAATTAACTATATCAGTTCTAATTTTAAAATCAAGTTCGTGATATTGGGTATTATTTAAAATATTGAATTCCCTAAGAGAATCCAAATCTGGTATACCTGAATATGCGCCATCAAGACTGGTCACTGACAACCCTTTTCGATTTACAGTTTTTCTTGGATTATATTGCACCCAACCGTCATGGTTAAAAAGATGAGTCGTAGAGTTTTCTAAATTCCATAAAGGAAAATCTAATTCTATGATTTCACCAAAATTAACTATAACATCTGTAATATTAGCCATTTTTATCTTTGAATCGTTCTCGAACTGATATGGGTCGCAAATCTAAATCAGTTGTTACATCTGTTTTTTTTCTAATTATACCAGAGAAAAATGTATTAAACCCTATAGTATATCTTATATCTGGATCAATATTAGGGGCGGTTTGATGAGTCAATGAGCTGGGAAATATTATTAATTTCCCTTTTACGGGATTAATTTTTCCAGTTATAACACTGGGACTTCTTTCCAAAGGCAGTATATCACTACCTCGAAGTATTTCATTATTTCCCATTTCAAAATATGGATTTTTATAGTAAAATACAGTTTCTGCTTTTTTATGTGAAGTAAGATAGAGTATACCACTTAATATTGAGTTTTGATGTGTATGTATATGATGTCTTTCTGTTCTAGAAGATTTATTAATCCAACAAGTTGTTATGGGTAATGACAGTCCATCTTTAAAATATAATTTATTGACTTGATCTATACATTGGTCAAACCAATCAAATAATTTTTCATCAAAATAATAGTCTTGAGCAGCAAGGAAATTTAATTGACTTTTAGTAAAATTTGAGGCTAAGACTTGATCAATGACCTCCTCAATTAGGAGTTCATCTTGACATTGAAATTCGTAAATTGGGATTGAGAGAAGATTATTAATGATCACGATAATTTTTGTAAATTTAATGTGTCCAACATACAATGGAATATCTTGTTCCTTTTGTTACAGTATTAACACGATGAGGGTAAGCAAATAATGAAGGAAATATAACAATATCCCCCGCATCTAATTTAATTATTTCATCCCCCCATAATACAAATTCACCTCCTTCGAATTCATTGTTTAATAACCCTATTGCCGAAAGTATAGGAATTCCTTTAATAGTTCCATCAAATAGAGAATATATATGGTCAATGTGAATAGACATTTTAGTATTAATATCATATCTGTTTAAAACAGGATAAGAAAATCTTTCTATTTTAGACATATATGAAATTGCTAAATCCTCAACATATTTCTTAAAGACATTACTAATTATTGGACACAACTCTAGTCTAGAGATTGGATCTATTGAAGATCGTAAAAATTCAGCATCATCATTATCTTGAGTGTGAACTTTGTTATATCCTGCCCATACATGTTTTTTCCATGGATATGTTTCTGAACATTCAATTATGTTGCTACATAATTTTTCTGGTATAACTTTATAAACTTTTACTAGGTCAATAAGTTTAGAGTTTTTATTTAACATTGATATCGTTTGTATTTTATTAAATATTTATATGCTAGTAAAACTCGAATGGAAGAAAATCTATTATATCTGGAGCAATCATCTTTGGCCTAATAGATCAGTCATAGAGCCAACCAGCGCCATGTGCTACCTTAACGGATACGATATAGTTAACATGCAATCATTATCCACATTCTATGGTTATATTTTAGAGGATCATATTGTAGGAGTCAATAGCGGTCATGCTTGCCCTAATCAAAATAACTATAGATCTAGGGGATTATGGGTTGATCCCAATTATAGGGGTCAAGGCATAGCTCAAACACTATTAAAAGCAACTATAGAGCAAGGTCATCGAGAAGGATATGATCAAATATGGAGTTATCCTAGACGGTCCAGTTGGCCTACTTATCAAGCTGTGGGATTTAAGTTAAGCAGTGATTGGGCATCAAGTGAAACCAGTGAAGCTAATGCTTATTGTATTTTAGATTAAAATTTTATTTAACACGAAAATTTACATTAAGAACTCTTCTAGTATGTTCGCTAGGCCATGATCCAGTGTGATATCTATTACTATAAAACATAACGGCCCTTGATTTTTTTGGAGATATTCTTTGACTTATTGTTTTCTTTGCTGGATTAGGCGAACTGCCATAATATTCATCAAATATCACGGTATCACCATCACAATCATTGATATAGTAGATAAGAATTTTAGTTTTTAAACTGTTCATATCTGTATGGGGTAACCCATATTTTTGAGTTTTAATTCCAATTGGAGTGGTGAGATTAAAATACATTCGTTCAAATATATCAACTTCTACTTTAAAAGCTTCTTCTATAAGAGATTTTAAATTATAAAGATGTGATTCATACACTGAACTATATATTTTTCGTCTTTCCATAATCAAGTGACGAAATTGACCAACATTTAAGTGTTCTATATTTTCATCATTTTTTCTAAATTCATAAGCAAGTTTACGATTATCAAACTCAGGTTGAGGTTTATAAAACCATTTAATATCCATGCTTAAAGTCAGTGCTTCTAGTAATCTTTCTTGAAGTTTAGGAAAAAAATTATCAACAATTATTATATCTGACATTTAAAATTTATGGCTGTTTAAAAAGGAATTTTAGATTTTGGTAATTTACGTAAACTGTCTTTACGTACCAAACATTCTCTACGATTAGTTTCTCGCAATACTCGTAGATATTCAATGCCGTCAATTAGTCTGACGTCATCGAGATTAGGACAAATGAATCTTTCTTTGTTTACAATGTTTTCAAAGTAGGTATTTTTCATTATTATCTCCTTGAATTGGGCAGGGGTATAGGGACTCGAACCCCAACGAACGGAATCAAAATCCGGTATGCTACCATTACATTATACCCCAATTGACTGGTGGGTCTACCCGGACTCGAACCGGGAACTCTCAGATTAAAAGTCTGATACTCTGACCAATTGAGTTATAGACCCTCTTCTCACAAATAAATATTATCATGTATATTATACTACTATGTCAATCTTGTCATTTTATTTTGATTAAATTATTTGATAATGATGCAACGATCAAATGGTTTGACCTAGCTTCTAAAATGAAATTTGATAAGGGATGTTTTGAATCAGTTCACCATACATTATCAAAAGAAAACCGAGACATAGTAAAATACATGTTTTCTGTTCAAACTTTATGGAATGATATTAAATCTGCTTTGAAACAACTAACTAACCTTGGTTTTAAAATTCCTTTTGAAATTCCTGATATATACAATTTTGATCAAAATACATTAAATCTACTACATAGGTTTTATACATACAATGTTATCTGGCATCATGATATGAATTCACTAGAAAATTATGAAAACCCATTTGATCCAGATTTTAAAACTGATTATGATTTTGATAAATGGCATGAAATAATAGATGTAATTAATCGATCTGTCCATAATTTAGAAAAATTTACTGAAACTGTTAATAAAGTAATACTAACAACTTATCCATTACACACAATTCATGTTTTTATGACCCAATCATCAAGTCATAAAAATTGGGTTGGTTTTAATTTAGAAGAACAAAAAGAAAATTACAAATATCGTCAATATCTTATCACTGACAAGCCATTAGTATTATTGGATAATTCTATTCTCGGTAAATCATATTTACAATCTTTTTTAGAGCATGATGATCCTACATGTAAGGACTGTACTGGCCGATCAGGAAGTTTTGGCGGCTTTCATATAGATCTTACTAAGAATAGAAGTAAAATATATAATTCCTCAAAATTTAAAAAATGGATTCTTGATTATAATATAGTAAATCCTCCTTTAGAATTTCCTATTGGGCAGGTCATCGATTACAGTATGGATTCCTTAGAAGATCTACATTTAAAAGAAATAGATTTTAAAATTGATGACGTGATTTTTTCAAAAACTATCTAATGGTGCCTCCACCTGGATTTGAACCAGGGACTTCCACCTTATCAAGATGGCACTCTGACCAACTGAGTTATAGAGGCAATTGGCGGTCCGTACGGGACTCGAACCCGTGATTTCTTACGTGACAGGCAAGCGTCTTAACCAACTCGACTAACGAACCAATGTGACTATGGCTACCCCGCACGGATTTGAACCGCGACTAAGAATTTTGGAGATTCACGTGCTGCCGTTACACTACGGGGTAATATTCTTACAATTATTAAAATGCCATCTTTTAATAATTCTTTCTCCACCTTCTTTCCCACAATGTGGGCAAGTAATTATCTTATGTTTTATACCTAAATTAGCTTCTCGAAGTTTTTCTTTATGGGATTCTGATTTAGGTACACCTTTATGTAATTTTGATATATGTTCCTTATGTCCTAGTGGGTTAGTTTTTGCCCAATTATTAGTTGAGCATTTTTGTCTTTTTTCTTCTGTAGTAATTTGCTCAAATGCAGATTGTTGTATCTTTTTAATTGTTTTAGAAGAATGTTTTCTACCAAAAAATGCTCCAACAATACCTGGATTCCCTCCAGACCCCCCAACCTTAAGATTATAGGTAATTGGATTTTTGACAAATTCTTCGTTTACAATTTCTCTTTCTTTATCAAACATATTCTGTTTATTTTCAAAAATATATAAGATTTCCTTAGTAAAATTATCTCTTCCGTGTTTTTTAATAGCAAAGGTTAAATGTTTTCCTGATCCTAGGTACTCATCATTTACATCTTCAGTACAATGACAACCTATATAGTACTTTCCATCTAACTTGTTTGTAGTTTTGTAAATTATGTATTTCATATAGATATTTATACAAGACTACCGCACTGCCATTATACTACACCGGCATAAAATTGGCTCCCCGACCTGGGATCGAACCAGGGACCGACGGATTAACAGTCCGGCGCTCTACCGCTGAGCTATCAGGGAATAAATGGTGGAGGAGACAGGGATCGAACCTGCGACATTTTGGTTGCAAACCAAACGCTCTCCCAACTGAGCTACACCCCCATTTTTTGGTAGTAGACTAGGGATTCGAACCCTACCGTTCCAGCCCATCTGACCAGTCTCCAGAGTTTATAAGTCTCCGCCGCACACCAGTGCTGTCTACCATATTTCTATCATTTCTTGTATAAAATTACCTTTTAAATTATTGGAATAAAACTTAAACTATCTGTTCTATCTAGAGAAGTTAATATATCAAATCCTAATGTTATTCTAGTATCAGTATAAGGTGTATTAACTACAACTCGATGGGGGTTATTTCCTAGACCAATATAAATATTTCCTGGTTTACTTTGTATAGAATATTTTTTAAACTCAATAGTAGTATCTTTTGGATCTATGCTGATATATCCATGATATAAATAAGGATGATCATGCCAATCTAATACTTCATCCTGCTTGTGATAATTTAACCAAGACTGAATCCAATAAGAGTTGGGAATTTCTTTTTGATCTTTTATATAATCTTTAACCACGAAAATTAAATCTTTATAAATTTGATAAAATAATTCACTTCCAGCAGCTAAAGAAAAAATATTATATATCTTGTAATCCCAGGTAGAACCATTTTTACTATCCTTAAACATATTTCTATATTTAGAATGATGCATCCTGCCTTCAAATTTAATTGCTGTAAATGTATTAGCTATAAATTCTGAATTGTAAATTCTATAGTTCATTTCTATATTATTTTCAATTAAATTAATCATATAATTTCCTTTACCATATTGAAACACACTAACCTAATGTATTTGAATATGGTGTCAGTGTTGCTGACTAAGGAATCCCGACGCCCAGTGCTAAGAGAACACCTATTCGTCACCCTACTCTTACCATATGGAAACACACTAACTGCTCTGTTACCACTGTATGCCTACAGCTTGTATCCATTCATCTAATGTGTTTCCGTATGGTGGGTAGCCAGGGAATCGAACCCCGTTGCCGCTAAGGACCACAGATTTACAGTCTGCTGCATTCACCAATGATGCTCGCTACCCACGAAAAATTCACTTGTTGTTAAAGAGCTTTTGTTACAAACAAAGTAGTATTATATAGTCACTACTCGCTCTTGTCAATGCTGGATGTGAAAATAACTTGATCTTGTTCATCCAAAACTTCATACTGTATGGGCTCTGGCTCAAGTGCTAATTTTAATGCCTCAATGGCCGAATCAGCTACTGCTCTTCCCTGACTGTTCTGTTTGAAAGCCACACGTAACCACTCTAGTGCTTCTAGAGCTTCACGCATGGCTTCCTGACTCATTATAGTTCCATTGCTTGGTAGTCTGCTTTACCTACTCCGCATTCTGGGCATAGGAAATCATCACCCAACTCATCCCACTTACCTTCTGTTTCTTCGTCGTGGACATGGCCACATACAACGCATACGTATTCCATTATTGGACCTCCTCTAACATCTTTTGATAGGCGGTGGCATGACGTTGCTCCACGCTCTTCAATGCGGCAAATCGTCTTTCTGCCTTGGCTAAAACTTTGGCAAATTCAGCGGCGTGTTCGCGGCTTTCTTCAATCTGTGAAGTTGCTTCAATCACTGCGGCAGTGTTACCTTCGTGTACAGCATCATCTCTGAAGTTGGGATACATTGTGGTAAACTCATATGTTTCACCTTCAATGGCCTTTTGCAAACACTCTTTGGTACTTGGTGTGCCAATTAGCAATTCCAAATGACCCCAAGCGTGTTTGAGTTCTTGATCTGCGGTGTGCTCAAAATGACGAGCAACATCTTCAAACCCTTCAGCACGAGCAATACGAGCAAAATAACGATATTTGACATGTGCTTGGCTTTCACCGGCCAATGCACTTTCTAAGTTTTTAATTGTAATAGACATAATGTTTCCTTTTAGTGTGTCAGTGTTTGTACTGATGTATTATTATATAGCAGTTTAATTTGACAAATCAATAGTATTTTAGTAGGTTCTGTTATGATATTTTTCAATAACTGTTATTGGAAAAATCAATTAAGCATTCTAATCAAATTTTCTCTAAATGACAACTTCATGCTCAATTCATATGGATACATGTCATGTGCTATGCCCAATATAACTTTGTTGTCAGTATCTTTAAAGTCAGCCAATTGATTTGGTTTAAACTCAAAAGTCAATGTGTGTACACTGGTTGTTGGATCAGTGCTAGTGTCATTATTGCCATGTGCGTAAACTCGTTCGTTGCCGGCAATTCTAATGTACACAGTTTTTTCTATATTTGATAATTGTTCAACTCTAATTTTTTTAGTTTCTTTATCTCCGTGATCAAGAACCAATTTGCCCAATAAGATTGCTCCGCCACCGCTTTCAAAATAAACTTTGGCATTAGTGCCAATAAATACAAAATTTTCAAACATTGTTAATCCTCCAGTAATTTTTTAATAATAGTTATATCTTCCAATACACTGGCAATATTTTTCATACGTTGTGTATCTTCTTTGGTAGCGTTATTTTTAAATCTATTACAACGTTCGCAGATAATCCAAAAGTTATCTATGCTATCTAAGCCGCCTTGACTTTTGGGAATGATATGATCGGTACTGGGCGTTTCATAATCCTTTTTATCAGTATTATTTTTGCCCAGTCCATAGTTCAATTTACTCTTACAACAAGGGCAATGAACTTTACACAGTGTCAAAAAGGGTTCAAATTCTACGCCCCATTTGACACTGTTATGTTTAGCCCAAATTGGCCTTAGATCACCTGTCCTACATACATCTGCAAAAAAATCTTTGTTAATGTAAGTTTTTGAGTTGTATTTAGGATACAGCATGATTTAGGCTTCTTCTGTTTCCAACTCGTCCTCTTGTTCTACTTCATCTTGCTTTTGAATTAGAGGAATAGTAATGGGGAAGGGCTTCTTAACAAAAGGTTTGCCAGTTTCTTGTTCATAAACATCAATGATACCGCTGGCAACCTGTTCACGATGTCCCATACCTTTGTAGTTAGTTGGATATGTTACTACAAATTGATCATGAATATAGGCATGCAAATCCTTGCTGTTTTCAAATCTATTTGAGCAATGATAGAACAAGTCATTAAATGTGCTATCAAATTCTTTTTCAGGAATAATTTTGCTATCACCCATGATTTGCAGTACTTTAAGGAATCCTAACATAGTAGGAGTTTCAATGCGATCGTTGGGCCAAAACTGACGCAGTTTTGACAAGACCAAAGTTAGCGGGCCACTACCATAATCATCGTATGCTTCGTTAAGGTGACTAATGTGCGTGATGCAACCTGGACTACGCTTTTTGTAAGCAGTTTCACAGTTGGCATCAGTGACTGCTTTTTCTACAGCAATGGCATTGCGATCACCCATCATGATTTTTTGTTTATGGATAAAGTATTTGGCCATGGGCTCACTGTCAGTGTTTAGTGCCAATAGCTGAATGGATTCCACATTTTCGTCAGTGCTTTCAACAAAAAAACAAGGCACTTCGGACAAAAGACCATATTTAAGAAGCCAAACAGTCATATGCTGTTGGCCATCTGAGCCATAGTACCTGTCGTCTACTGGATCATAACGGCATTGCAAGGGCGTAACGCACATCAAATCCCACTTTGTGAGCAGCTTTTTCATGTGCTTTGGCTCGGGCCAACGTTGACGTTTATAGTTAATAAAAATCTTATGTGCTGGCACCCAAGCAAATTTTAAAACGTCTTTATAAACATTGACATTGGGCATTACCGTTGGGATTTTTTGTCCAAGTCGTTTACTGACTTGTTTGGCAACGTCCGCCAATGGCACACGTTTATCTGCTAGTCCTGAGCTAGGATCAAATGGGGTAAGATTTAAGGTCGAAGCGGTCATGTTAAATTTCCTTCTGTTATCAACTAGGGAATATGTTAGTTTTGAACTCTTCCTAACATTTAACTATTATACGTTATCACTGGCTCTAAGTCAAGACTTTTTGGCCTTTCTTTTAGATTTTTTCTCTGGGACGATATCCAATTCAGCAACTTCTTCCTCTATGATACGTAGTTCTTCTCGATCAATTACACGTTGAATGATCTCAGTGACCAATTGATTAAGAGTAATATCACGTTCATGTGCCATGCTCATTAGTCGAAACAGTTCATCCTCGCCTAGCTCTAAAGGAATTTGGACACGAGTGTCATAGTTTCGGTCTTCCACAATGGCTTGAGCCTTTTCCAACCAATCTTCTTCTACGTCCAAATCACACCAATTGACATCATCCCATGCTTCCTTGTCTAAATCATTTCGATGATCTGGATGAGTAAAACGATAAGCACGATTGTTCTTATAGTCACAGACCTGTACACTATATACTGTTTGGTCCTTGGTATTAAAAATAATACAAAGACTGTGTCCATCTTGGTCACCGTTCCAATAGTCTAAACTATAGGCACCGGGAGCAAAGCCGTTCCATGTACTGCCTTCGCAGATACGATAGCTGACAATTTCCATAAATTGTTTTAGGGTAATCATATTGATCCTAGTTAAAAACTATATTATACACAAAAAGAAAGGGCCTGTCAAGACCCTTTCTGGTTAGTTAGGTAACAAGGTTAACCTGTAGTTGTTGCACCCTGGCTTGGATGCCAAGCACCGTTGGCAAACACCATAGTAGTCACTGT
>Ga0187843_10001614_pt1 | contig 14111 bp, 15 predicted proteins | sample SpaLakP09_SKY_43_FD_134516 | JGI IMG/M metagenome (GOLD analysis project Ga0187843, IMG submission 134516) | Oligotrophic lake water microbial communities from Sparkling Lake, Wisconsin, USA - SP09_SKY_43 | ecosystem: Environmental > Aquatic > Freshwater > Lake | place: USA: Sparkling Lake... | reverse complement strand
GCGGCCGCCCTGGGCCTGAGCGGCGCGCAAGTGCTGCCGGTGCCGCTCGATGGCCAGGGCCTGCGCATCGGCGCCCTGCAGGCCCTGGGGCGGCTGCGCCTGGTCTACACCACGCCCTCACACCAGTACCCGACCGGGGTTGTGATGAGTGCGCAGCGCCGCCTGGAATTGCTGGCCTGGGCGCGCCAGAACGATGCCTATGTGCTGGAGGACGATTACGACGGCGAGTACCGCTTCAGCGGCGTGCCGCTGGCGCCTCTGGCCTCGCTGGAAGGCGAGTCGGATGCGCGCACGCTGTATGTGGGCAGCTTCTCCAAGCTGCTGTTCCCGGGCCTGCGCCTGGGCTATCTGGTGGCGCCCGCGGCCTGGCTGCCGACGCTGGCGCGCCTGCGCTCGGTGCTGGACCGTCAGGCCTCGATCGCCGATCAGGCGGTGCTGGCCGAGTTCATGGCCGAGGGGCATTTTCTGCGCCATGTGCGGCGCATGCGGCGGGCCGCACGCGAGCGGCGCGACGCCCTGCTGCAGGCCTGGGCCCAGGAGCTGCTGCCCCTGCACCCGCAGCACCGCCTGCAGCCGGTGCCGGCTGGGCTGCAGGCCTTTCTGCCCCTGGCCGACCGCACGGAGGAGACGCGCCTGGCCGAACGGGCGCGGCGCGCCGGCATCGAGCTGGGCGCGCTGGCGCAAATGGGCGGCCTGCCGGCGCACAGCCAGCAAGCCGGCCTGGTGCTGGGCTTTGCCAGCGTACCCACGGCCGAGATCGGCCCGGCCGTTCGCGCACTGGCCCAGGCCTGGCGGGATGGATCCAAGTGATCCCTCCCGCCGGCCCGCAGCTCAGCTCTTGCCGTACTTGAGCTTGGCCTCGGCCACGCAGTTGTCCTTGGCCGTGCCGGCCATGGCATCGCATTTCTCGGCTGCGACCTTGTAATTGGCATCGCGCTTGTCGTCCTTGGCTTCGGTGACAGCTTCACCGACCTTCTTGGCCAGGGTCAGGTCAGCCAGGGCCTTGGTCTCGACGGCCTTGGCTTCCTTGACGCAGACATCCTTGTCGTTGCCGGACTTGTCGTCGCAGCGCTCCTTGGCCACGGCATAGGCCGATTCGGCTTTGGCCACGCCGACCTTGCGCTGGTCAGACAGCGTGCCGGTGAAGGCGAACTCCTGCTCGGCCAGGGCGACCTTTTCCTTGGCCTTGGCTTCCTCGATGCAGATGTCCTTGGCGTTGTGCGCCATGGCATTGCAGGCCGCGCGCTCGGTCTTGTAGGTGCTTTCGATGCGGCTGCGCGCATCGGCGTTCTCGGCCTTGCTCATGGCCCAGGCGCTGCTCAGCGGCAGGGCTGCGAGCAGCAGACTGACGAGGGCGCTGCGCTGGAACACGGAAGACTTGGGAGTGGCTTGGAATTTCATGATGGGCTTTCCTTGGGCTGGGTGCGTTGAAAACAAAAGGAGAGAGCCGCCACGCAGGGCTCGCGGCTCGGGCCAAGGCCAGTGTGGGTGGGCAGCGCATCGGCCAACAGCGGACGGAGCCGCGAGCCCGCGTAGGCCGTGGCCTACAGGCCGACACGGCCGCTTCGCTTGTAGGCCTTGTCCGACACGCCCTCACCGGCTTCTCTGATAGCGCGGGGCCAGCAGGCGCCCGACACTGGCCCCCATGCTTGAACTCAAGGCCTTTCTCGTCGAAGACAGCCCCCTGCTGCAAGCGGAGCTGATCGCCACCCTGGAGGAGCTGCTGCCGCTGCGGGTGCTCGGTGTGGCCGACAGCGAGGCCAGCGCCCTGCGCTGGCTGGCCCAGCCCGGCCATGCGGTCGACCTGATCCTGATCGACATCTTCCTCAAGGGCGGCTCCGGCCTGGGCCTGCTGCGTGCGGTGCAGCGCCTGCCGCCGCCCGCCCTGCCGCGCCGCCTGGTGGTGCTCAGCAATTACGCCACGCCCGACATCCGTCGCAGCTGCCTGGAGCTGGGCGCCGACCGCATCTTTGACAAATCCGGCGAGATTGATGCGCTCATCGTCTACCTGCGCAGCCTGGTGCCCGTGGCGGTGCCGCTCACGGACTGAGCGTCGCATGCGCGTTCAAAGAATCAGACCGTGGCGCAAGGCGTAATGCGTGAGCTCGCTGTTGCTGGCCAGGCCCATCTTGTCCATCACCCGGCTGCGGTAGGTGCTGACCGTCTTGACGCTGAGGCACAAGGCCAGGGCCAGCTGGCCCACCGTTTGGCCAGCAGCCAGGCGCAGAAAGACCTGCAGCTCACGCTCGGACAACTGCTGGTGGGCCTGAGCGGCATCCACGCCACCGGCTGCCAGGCCATCGGCCAGCTGCTCGGCCACGGCCGCGCTGATGTAGCGCCGGCCGCGGCTGACGGTGCGGATCGCCTGCAGGAGGGCCTCGGGCTCGCAGTCCTTGCTCAGATAGCCGCTGGCACCCTGGCGCAGCAAGAGGCTGGCGTACTGGCTCTCGGGAAAGCCGCTGAAGATCAGGACCGGCAAGCTGGGCGCTCGGGCGCGGATGGCCTGCAAGGCATCAACCCCGCTTTGCTCGGGCATGGCAATGTCCAGCAGCATCACATCGATGGCCATGCCGGCCTGGTCGGCCCCCCGCAACAAAGCCAGGGCTTCGCGGCCCTGGGAGGCCTCGGCCACCACGCAGAAATCGGGCTGCTCGGAAAAATACTGGCGCAAGCCGGCCCGCACGACGGCATGATCGTCCACGATGACGATATGGATCATCGCAAGGAGCCCCCGTTGCCTTGTTCCATGCACCGCCCCTCGGCGCACAGCACCACCCGCAGGCCTGCCCCATGAAGACCCGCGCCCAGCGCCGCCTGGCCCAGCTGGAAGCCCTGGTGCAGCAGCGCACCGCCCAGTTGGCCGAGCTGAGCCTGCATCTGCAAAGCGCGCGCGAAGACGAACGCCAGCGCCTGGCCGGTGATCTGCACGACGAGCTGGGCGCCCTGCTGACCTCGGCCAAGCTGGACACCGCGCGCATCCAGGCCCGGCTGCGCCAGCAGCCGCCCGATGCAGCCGTGGCGCTGGAGCGGCTCGATCACCTGAGTGCCACCCTGAACAGCGTGATTGCGCTGAAGCGCCGCATCATCGAAGACCTGCGGCCCTCGGCCCTGATCCACCTCGGCCTGCTGCCGGCGCTGCAGGGCCTGTGCCAGGACTTTGCCGACAGCAGCGGCCTGCAGCTGTGCAGTGCCTTGCAGCCGGTCACGCTGAGCCCGGCGCGCCAGCTGGTGCTCTACCGCGCACTGCAGCAAGCCCTCAGCAATGTGGCCCAGCATGCAGCCGCGCAGCACCTGGAGGTGCGGCTGCTGACCCTGGCCGCGGCCGCGCCCGAGCCGTCCTGGGTGGAGCTCAGCGTGCAGGACGATGGCCGCGGCTTCAGCGGCACGCCCGAGCGCAGCACTTCCTTTGGCCTGCTGGCCATGCGCTTGCGCATCGAGGCCGAGCAGGGTCGGCTGCTGCTGCATGCGCCGGCCGGTGCGGGCTGCCGCTTGCAGGTGCGCTTGCCGGTGGGCTGAGTGGGCAGCGGCCAGCGCGCGGCGTCGCTTCATCATGACGGGGCCGCCTCGTCGCGCCCCGCCCGCGCGGCCAGTCGCGCTGCCTCGGCCCGCTCAAGCAAGGCCAGGGCCTCATCCGCGCCGGCCAGGCTTTGCGCCATGCCCAGGCTCAAGCGCAGCGGCACGGTCAAAGGCGCCAGCCGCACCGGCCCGGCCAGGGCCAGCAAGAGCTTGCTCGAGGCCAGGCTCAAGGCCTGGGCGTCGCCACCCTGGTTCAGGCGCAGGCAGGCGAAATGGGCTCCGTCGAGCCGGGCCAGCATGTCCTCGGGCCGCAGCACCCGGCTCCAGCGCGCCGCCACCACCTTGAGCAAGGCCTGGCCGAACTCGGGGCCATGTTCGGCCTCGATGGCGGCAAAGCCCTCCACGCAGAAACTGAAGACCGCGATGCAGGGCTGCTCGCTGCGCCGGTGCACCAAGCCATGGGCCAGGCGCTCCAGGAAGAAACGGCGGTTGGGCAGATCGGTCAAGGGGTCGTGCAAGGCCAGGTGGCGACTGCGGCTGAAGGCATCGGGGCCGGCCGGCGTGCGCTGGGCCGCAGGGGCCGCAGGGTCCGCCGGCGTCGCGCTGGCGCCCAGCGAGGCGCGCCCGCCCAGCTCTGCCTGTGCCTGAGCCAGCGCCACCTGGCCATCAAAGACCTGCAGCTCCAGTTGCAGCCGCCGCGCCAGCTCGTGCAGCAAGGTGCTGTGCAGCTGATCCAGGGCCTGCACGCATTCCAGCACGGTGCGCCGCAAGGCTTGTGGCTCGGCCAGTTGCCGGGCTGGCGGGTCGGCCTGATGGGTCGATGCGCAGCCATCGCCGTCATGCGCCGTGCTGACGCTGGCGCGCAGGCGCTGCTTGACGGCGTCGAGCAAGACGCTCCAGTCGGCCAGGGACACATCACCGGCGCTGGGATCCAGCACCAGGCCATGGCTGCTGCCCTGGGTCGGACTGTTGGGGTGGGCATGCAGGGCCCGCGGTGGCGGGTTCAGCCAGCTTTGGCCCTCTTGGGAATCAGCGGGTTTCATGGGCGGCCTCCTCCTTGTAGCGTGCTGCAGCCTTCAAAGGCGCAGGCAAGCAGGCTCAGATGCGACCCAGCAGCATCAGGACCAGCACAACGAGCAGGATCAAGCCCAGCCCGCCGCTGGGCAGATAGCCCCAGCCCCGGCTGTGCGGCCAAGTCGGCGCAGCGCCGATCAGCATCAGGATCAGGACGATCAACAAAATGGTGGACAAACTCATGGGAGGCTCCGGGTCTGTGTGGATGCGAGGGCAGCGCACGGAATGTCGCTCCACCTTCAGACTACGCCGGCGCGCACCCAGCCTCGGTGCGCTTGCGAACATACCGCTCGCTTGGGCAGTGCAGACAACACCGCCACAAGCGAGGGCTGCCGGGCTCAGGACCAGCTCAGATCGCTCAAGCTCAGCGGCAGCTGACGCACACGGTGGCCGGTTGCTGCAAAGATGGCATTGCACACGGCCGGCGCCAGCGGCGGCAGGGCCGGCTCACCCAGGCCGGTGACCGGATGGTCGCTGCGCAGGAAATGCACATCGACCCGGGTCGGCGATTCATGCATGCGCAAGAGCGGGTACTCGCCCAGATTGCCCTGCACGATGCGGCCCCGCTGCAGGTCGAGCTGGGCATGCATCAGCGTGCCCAGGCCGTCCAGCACCGAGCCCTCTACCTGGTTCTCGGCACCGCTGAGATTGACGATTTGGCGGCCGATATCGGACACCACCACCACGCGGTCGACCTTGAGCTGGCCGCTCTTGCTGACCGTCACCTCGGCCACCTCGGCGATGTAACCGCGGTGGCTGAAGTGGAAGGCCATGCCCTGGCCCTGGCCGCGCGGGAACTTTTTCTTCCCCCAACCGGACTTGGCCGCCACCTCCAGCAGCACGGCGCGCATGCGGCCGGCGTGATAAGGCTGACCGCGCTCGCTGCTGGGCGGCATGATGTCGCGATCGCCGAGCAGCTCCAGACGCATCTCCAACGGGTCGCGCCCAGCCGCATGGGCCAGCTCATCGATAAAGCTGTGGAACACCCAGGCGAACACGCAGCTGCCCGGCGCCCGCCAGGGGCCCATGGGCACGCCGCATTCCAGCGCGGTCTGCTCGAGGAGGATGTTGGGCAGCCAGCGGCCGGGGAACTCGTCGCCCGACAGGCTGCCGCCGCTGCCCGGCTGCAGCACTGACTGGCCCTCGCGCTGCACCCGGTTGGCGAAGGTGACGAAATGGTTGTGCCAGGCACTGACCCGGCCTTGCGCATCGACCGCGCCACGCAGATGGTGGAAGCCACCCGGGCGGAAATGGTCGTGGCGCAGATCATCTTCGCGGCTCCAGCAGAGCTTGACCGGCGCGGCCACGCGCTGGGCGATGGCCGCCGCCTCGACGATGAAGTCCGAACTCAGGCGCCGCCCAAAGCCGCCACCGCTGCGCGTGATGTGCAGGCTGATTTTTTCCTTAGGGATATTCAGGGTGTTGGCCACCAGGTTCTGGCCCGAGGCCGGATTCTGGGTCGGGGCCCAGAGTTCCAGGCTGGCACTCTCTGGCTTCCACCAGGCGGTGCAATTCTGAGGCTCCATGCTGGCGTGCGAGATGAAGGGATAGCTGTAGCTGGCCTCCACCACCTTGGCGCCGCTGGCCCGCAGGGCCTGCTCGACATCGCCGTCACGGCGCAGGCTGCTGGCGCCGGGCTTGCCGCGCAAAGCCGCAGCCTGGGCGGCAAAGCCGTCCCAGCTCTGCGTGGCCACGGCGCCCTCGTCCCACTGCACGCGCAGCTGCTTGCGGGCGCTGAGGGCGGCCCAGGTCGTCTCGGCCACGATGGCCACACCGGGCATCAGGCCGTTGAGATTGCTGGTGCCCTCGATCACAAAGGCATCCCGAACGCCGGGCAGCGCCTTGACCGCGGCCAGATTGGCGCTGAGCACCTTGCCGCCGAAGGCCGGGCATTTCTCGTACACCGCGTAAAGCATGCCGGGCAGCTTGACGTCGATGCCAAACAGCGGCGCGCCGCGCACCAGCCCAGCGTTGTCGACGCCGCCGATGCGCTGGCCCAGCAGCTGGTAGTCCTTGGGGTCTTTGAGCTGCACGCTGGCGGCATCGGGCAGCGGCAGCGTGGCGGCCAGGCTGGCCAGCTCGCCATAGCCCAACTTGCGGCCCGTGGGCCGGTGGTGGACGAAGGAGTCGCGTGCCTGGCAATCCGCCACCGGCACGCCCCAGCGCTGCGCCGCCGCTTGAACCAAGAGCGTGCGGGCGGTGCCGCCCAGGCGCAGGAAGTCCTGGTAGTTGGTGGGCGTGGAGGTGGAGCCGCCCGCGCCCTGGCTGCCGTAGATGGGGTCCAGATCGCCCTGCACGATCTTCACATCGCGCCAGTTCACCGACAGCTCTTCGGCGATCACCATGGGCAGGGAGGTCTTGATGCCCTGGCCGATCTCGGGCTGCTTGGAAATCAGCGTCACCACGCCCTCGGGCGAGATGCTGATGAAGGCGCTGGGCTTGAACGCCTGGGCCTCTGCGGGCTTGGCGCTTTGCGCCAGGGCCACGGTCGAGCCACTGAGCGCCAGCACCAGGCCGGCACCGCTGTGCCCGAGGAAACGGCGGCGGCTGGGGTTCACCAGGGCGGCGCGGCTCATACGCCCTCCTTCGCTTGCGGCTTGGTCTTGCGGGACACCGGAGATTTGACGGGCACAGCCGCAATCTCGGCGGCACGGTGGATGCCCGCGCGAATGCGCAGGTAGGTGGCACAGCGGCAGAGGTTGCCGGACATGGCACCGTCGATGTCGGCGTCGCTGGGCTTGGGGTTCTCTTTGAGCAAGGCCGCGGCCGTCATGATCTGGCCGGCCTGGCAGTAGCCGCACTGCGGCACATCCAGCTCCACCCAGGCCTGTTGCAGGGGATGGCGGGCCTGGGCATCCAGGCCTTCGATGGTCAGCACCTTCTTCAAACCGACGGTGGCCACCGGCGTCATGCAGGAGCGGGTGGGCACACCGTTGAGGTGCACCGTGCAGGCGCCACAGGCACCGACGCCGCAGCCGTATTTGGTGCCGGCCAGGTCCAGGCTGTCGCGCAGCACCCAAAGCAGGGGCGTGTCGGGCGCCACATCGACCTGGCGGACTTCACCGTTGATATGAAGACGGAACTGGCTCATGCTGCGGGCTCTCTGCGGTTCTGGGCTGGCACGGCTGCCGGGTGGCGGCAGTCCGTGAACTTGGCGCGAGGCAGCATAGCAAGAACGGGGCGCGGGCGCTTGGCTGCCACCGCGACCCGCCCAACCACTGCGGCTATTGCTGCTGGAGCAAGAGCTGCAGGATCACCCCGGTGGCAATGGCCACCAGCAGGTAGTCACCGCCCGACTGCACCCAGTGGTAGCCGCGCGGCGGCGCGCTGAGCCGGTGGCCGCGCCAGTCCTCCACCACATAGCGCGGGCCACGGTACTCGCGCGGCAGGCGGCTGCCGCGGTAGTAGGCATGGTCGGGGCCGGCGCCGCGGGCCTCGCCACGGCCGTGAAACTGCCCCCGGTCTTCCGGCTCATCGCGAGCATGTCGCCCTTCGCGGCGTTCCTGGCGCTCGTCACGCTGCCGGCGCTCCTCACGCTGCTGGCGCTCCTGCCTGTCCCGGCCTTGCGCTTCGCCGCGCCCCCGTTCGCCCCCGGGCTGAGCCTGGGCCGGCACCAGGGCGGCACTGAGGGCCAGCAGGCCAAGGCAAGCCGCCCGAGCGATGCGGCGGAACGGGGGTGGGCGCGGGAGTGGGCGCAGGTGTGTGAGATTCAGCGTCATGGCAGTTGTCCGGTGGCAGGGTTCGAAGGGCTGGAGCCTCGGGCCATCATCAATGGCCGCTGCTGTCGCCATGCCGACCCGACTCGAACAGAAACCAGGTGCGGCGCTCGCCGGCATCGATCCAGGCTTCGATCAGGCTGGCCGTGGCCAGATCGCGGTGCTCGACGCACAGTTCATGGCCCTGTCGCAGCCATTGGCTCAGCGTCTTGTTGTCCTCGCAAAGTTCGGCCAGCATGTCGGCCGGCTCGACAAAGGGCGCGTCGTTGTCCAGCAGTCGCTGGCTGCGGGTGATGTGGCCGATGGAGCGCAAGGTGGAGCCGCCGAGCTTGCGAATGCGCTCGGCCAGCGGGTCGGTCATGGCCAAGAGCTCCAGCGATTGCTCGTCCAGCATCAGGTGGTAGTCGCGGAAATGCGGGCCACTCATATGCCAATGAAAGTTCTTGGTTTTGAGGTAGAGCGCAAACACATCGGCCAGCACGCCGTTGAGGCTGGCCGACAGGTCACGGGTGGCGTTGGGGTGCAGATCGGTCGGGGTTTGCAGCGCGGCGCCGCGGTGCGCCAGGGCGCCCTGGGTGTTGTGGACAGGGGTGGGAGTGGGGTACATGCGGAGGCTCCGGTGGGGTGAAGAATCCACCCCACCTTAGGCGCGAGCGCCGCTTGAATCTGTGCGCCGACGCACGTTGAGCGCCGGAAACTGGGCGGCATAGTGGCGCTGGTCGCAGGCATAACAGCTGCACGCAGCGGCTTCAAGACCGGCCCGGTCCAGCACGGTGAGCAGGCCACGGTGGTAGCGGATCAGGCCGCTGCGCTGCATGGCGCCGGCCGCTTGGGTCACACCCACGCGCCGCACGCCCAGCATGAAGGCCAGGAACTCCTGCGTCACCGCCAGCTGGGCATGGCCGGCGCGATCCTGGCTCATCAGCAACCAGCGCGCCAGGCGAGGGCCGATCTGGTGGAAGCGCAGGCAGCCGGCGGCGCTGGCCAGCTGGGCCAGGCGTACGTAGAGGTAGCGTTGCAGCAGCAGGCGCAGCGGCAGGCTGCGCAAGAGCTCGGCCCGAAAGGCCGACGCGCCCAAGCGCCAGGCCCGGCCCTCACCTTGCACCATGGCGCCCAGCGGGGCCCGGCTGACGCCGAGGATCAGCTGCAGGCCCAGCATGCCCTCACGGCCCACCATGCCCATTTCCAGGCTTGGGTGCTCATCGATGCGGGCCAGCAAGGAGATGAAGGCATCCAGCGGAAAGAAGACGTAACGGGTCTCCTCCCCTGCCTCGCACAGGCGTTGCGACAGCTGCAAATGCACGGGCTCGCACAAAGCCAGAAGGCTGGCTCTTCGCGCTGCGGGCAGTGCGGCGATCAGGCGGTTCTGCATGGGCGGAAGGGCTGCGCCCTCAAGCAGAGGAGCAGAAACTGGCGGTGTCATCAAGTTCACGGCAGCTTTCGGTTGCACCGCCGGGTCGGCAGCGCTGCTCCTTCCAGCCTGAGGCCGGTACACGGCTTGTTCTGTCTGCAAGCGCACATGCGAGCCTGCGCCAGCACAAGCCCTCCTGCCTCAGGTCGCGCGGCGCTCGGGCAACAGGCGGTCGTATTCCTTCTTGACCACGCCGTAACACTCGCAGCTGCGCTGCTCCAGACCGGCACGGTCCAGCACCGAGATGTGTCCGCGCGCATAGCGGATCAGGCCCAGTTTCTGCAGCTTGAGCGCAGCCTCGGTGACGCCCTCGCGGCGCACACCCAGCATGTTGGCGATCAGCTCCTGGGTCATGACCAGCTCATCACCCTGCAAGCGGTCCAGACTCAAGAGCAGCCAGCGGCAGAGCTGCTGATCCAGGCTGTGATGTCGGTTGCAGGCGGCCGTCTGGGCCATCTGCGTGATCAAGGCCTGGGTGTAGCGCAGCAGCAGATGCATCAGCGGACCGCTTCGGTTGAACTCCTCGGTCAGCGCGCCGGCGCGCATGCGGTAGCCCAGGCCTGCGCTCTGCACCACCGCGCGGCTGGGCGTAGAGCCGCCGCCCATGAAGAGCGAGATGCCGACGATGCCTTCATTGCCCACCACAGCGATCTCGGCCGAGGCGCCGTTCTCCATCACGAACAGCAGGGAGACGATGGCATTGCAGGGGAAATAGACATGGCTCATGGGCCGGCCCGATTCGTACAGCACCTGGCCCAAGGGCAGGTCCACCGGCTCCAGAAATCCTCGGCAGCGCAGCCATTCGGCCTCGGGCAAAGCGGCCAGCAGGTGGTTCTTCTTCGGGTCCATCGTGTGTGGCATCGCAGCTCCCTGTGGTGGTGCGCAGAGCTCGCTCCTGCGCCGAACGCCATCAGCAGCCAGGGTCTGGCGTGCAGGGCGTTCGCCCGACTATAGGCAGCCGAGCCTGGCCGGTATGTTCGCCAGCGTACACAAGGGCCAAGCCCAACGCCTGCGTCCAAACACATCCGCTGCACCCCATGCCCCATCGGTGCGCAGGCGCACAGAGCGCAGGCACCTCCGGCCTTTAGCCTGGGCCGGGCGGCCAACAGGCCACGCCTCCTGTCTTCGTCCTTGCCAAGGAATCCCATGCCCCTGATCACCTTGCGCCAAAGCCGGCGCGCCTGCCTGGCCGATCTGGCCTTCTACGCCCTGGCCATCGCCAGCCTGGCGGCCGCCCTGTGGCTGAATGCCGCAGCGCCAAGCTGGCAGCCGCAATCCGCAACGCGGGTGCTGGGCCTGTTCCTGCTGGGCCTGCTGCTGTGGTCGCTGCTGGAGTACCTGACTCACCGCTTTGTGCTGCACGGCCTGCAGCCCTTCCAGCGCTGGCACGCCCTGCACCATGCCTTGCCACAAGCCCATGTGGGCCTGCCCACCTGGCTCAGCGCCAGCCTGTTCGCCACGCTGGTGTTTGCGCCGCTGTGGCTGCTGCTGGGCGCCTGGCTCAGCGGTCTGCTGCTGCTGGGGGTCTTGAGCGGCTACCTGATGTACTCGGCCATCCACCATGCCGTGCATCAAGGGCTGGCGGCCGAGCGAGCACCGGGCGATTGGCTGGCCCGGCGCGCACGCTGGCATGCCCTGCATCACCAGGGTGGCGCTACGCGCTGCTACGGCGTCAGCAGCACCTTTTGGGACCGGGCCTTGGGCAGCCATTTGCGCTCGCGCAGCTCGGCGCCCGCTGGATCACCCCCTCCCAACCCTGCCGCGCCGGAGGCACGCCACAGCGCTGCGGTACGCCAGCGTACAGACCCCTGAGGCAAAGCCGCTGAGACTGAAAGTTCGCAGTCTTTCAGGGCGCTTTGGCACCCTGCCCCGTCTTCACTCCACAAGGATCACCATGTCGCATGGCACACACCTCCGCAGCCGCCGCCCCTCACTCCGGCTTGCGGCTCGTCCGCTCACGCAAGGCCTGGCGAGAGCGGGGCTTTGCAGCGTGATCGGCCTCCTGCCCTTGCTGGCCCTGCCCGCCTGGGCACAGTCCGATGAGCCGTATATGTACGGCGGCTTCGGCGCCGGCCAGGCGCGGGCCAAGCTCGATGCCGAGCGCGCCCTCGGCGTGGTGCTGCCCGCTGGCGTCACCGCCACCAGCATCTCGCGCGACGAACGCGACACGGCTTACAAGCTCTTTCTCGGCTACCAGATGAACCGCTACTGGGCGGTCGAGGCCGGCTACTTCCAGCTCGGCCGATTCAATATCGATGCCAGCACCACACCGGCCGGCACGGTCAACGGCCGCTTCGACCTGAAAGGCATCAACCTCGATCTGGTCGGCAAGCTGCCGATGAGCGATCAATGGTCGCTGCTGGGCCGCATCGGCACGCAGTTCAACCGCACCCGCACCCATTTCGACGGCAGCGGTGCCGCCGCACTGAACAGCTATGACCCCAGCCGCCGCGACACCAATATGAAGCTCGGCGCCGGTCTGGAATGGAACCCGGGCGGCATGGCCGTGCGCGCCGAAGCGGAGCGTTATCGGGTGCGCAATGCCTTGGGCTATCACATCCCCGTCAACCTGGTGTCGCTGAGCCTGGTCTTCCCCTTCGGCCGCTCGCCCACACCGGCTCCGCGCATGAGCAGCGTGGCGCCCAGCTACACCCCGCCCGCCGCGGTGATGGCCGCCGCGCCGCCGCCGCCGCCCGAGCCGGTGGCCACACCGATGCTGCTGCCGCCAACTGCGGCCGGCATCCCCATCCCACCGCGGCGCCTCAGCTTCTCGGCCGAATCGCTGTTCGGCTTTGACGAGGCCCAGATTCGCCCCGAGGGCGCGCGGGCGCTCGATGCCCTGGCGGCCGAGCTCAAGGGCAGCAGCTTCCAGCTCGTCACAGTCGAGGGCCACACCGACCGCCTCGGCAGCAGCGACTACAACCAGACCCTGTCGCAGCAGCGCGCCGATGCGGTCAAAGCCTATCTGATCAACCCTGGCGGCATCGAGGCCAGCAAGATCAGCGCCCTGGGCAAGAGCGAATCGATGCCGATGACGCGCGCCGGCGACTGCAAGGGCGAGCTCAAATCCACCGCCCTGGTCCGTTGCCTGCAGCCTGACCGCCGGGTCGAGGTGGAGGTGCAGGCCGAAGTCAGCAGCAGCCCGCGCTGATATTGGAGCTGCACATGAGCCCCAGCCTGCCCGCCTTCACTTCCCCGAACTCAGCCCGCGCGCAAGACCGCCTGGCCCCGCCAGGTCGTGGTGACGATTCCGCGGCCAGCGCCGCCGCACTGGGCGCCCATCTGGGCCTGTGCCGGGCCCTGCGCGGGCGCTTGTTCGCCCTGCGTTGCGGCGCCGATGCCCTGGTGGGCTTTGTCAGCCGCCGCAGCGTCACCAGTGCCCTGCTGCTGGCCACCCTGGCCGCCCTGCTCTACCAGGCCTGGCGCTGAGCGATGGAGCTGCTGCACGCCCTGCTCGACCCCCGGCAGGGCCGCATGCTGGCGCCCATCCGCGCGGAAATCTTTGGCCAGCAGCGCTTTGCCCAGCATGGCCGCAGCCTGGCCGCCACCCACCGGGTGCGCGCGGCCCGCGAACAGCGGCGCGGCCAGACCTTTGTGCCGCGCCTGCGCAGCAATATCGACAGCCTGCGCCAGGCCCATCGCTTCCTGGCCCGCCAGGCCAGCACCGGCTTCGACATCAGCCCGGCGGCCGAATGGCTGCTCGACAACTTCCACCTGATCGAGGCCCAGCTGCAAGAGGTGCAGCAAGGCCTGCCGCGGCGCTACTTCCGCGCCCTGCCCGTGCTCAGCGAAGAGCCGCTGGCCGGCCTGCCGCGCGTTTACGGCGTGGCCTGGGCCTGCATCGCCCACACCGACGGCGCCTTCGATGAAGACCTGCTGGTCCATTTCCTGTGTGCCTACCAGGGCGTGCGGCCGCTCAATCTGGGCGAGATCTGGGCCCTGCCCACCACCTTGCGCGTGGTGCTGATCGAGAACCTGCGCCGCCTGGCCGAGCGCGTGGCCGGCCAGAAGGCCGCGCGTGAGCTGGCCAACCAGGCCTGTGACCGGATCGCCGAGCTCGATGTGGCCACGTTGGAAGCCCAGCGCGCCGCCCTGCAGCAGCGCGGCCTGGACCAACCCTTTCTGGCGCAGATGGCCCAGCGCCTGCTGCACCGTGCCGAGCCGCTGGATGCGGCAGCGCCTCTGGCCAGCCAGGCCCGCCGCGCCTGGCTGCTGCAAGCCCTGCCCGACCCGGCCGCCGCCCAGCTGCAACAAGCGGCCGAGCAGACGGCCGACAACCTCAGCGTCAGCAATGCCGTGCACTCCCTGCGCGTGATCGGCGAGGCCGATTGGCCCGAGATCATCGCCCGCAGCAGCCCGCTGATGCAGCTGCTGCTGGGCTGCGAGAGCTTTGC
>Ga0187843_10001613_pt1 | contig 14111 bp, 9 predicted proteins | sample SpaLakP09_SKY_43_FD_134516 | JGI IMG/M metagenome (GOLD analysis project Ga0187843, IMG submission 134516) | Oligotrophic lake water microbial communities from Sparkling Lake, Wisconsin, USA - SP09_SKY_43 | ecosystem: Environmental > Aquatic > Freshwater > Lake | place: USA: Sparkling Lake... | reverse complement strand
TTGCGCCAGCATTAAAGGCGGTCGGCGACAAATTCACCACCGATGTGCAGTCCGATTGGGTACCACCGCGGGTGTTATTGGAAAAAACCGTTAAAATTCTTGAAAGTTATGGTCAAGCGGATGTGACCAACCATCCACTTTATAAAGACTTTGCGACGAAAGTTGCAGCGCTTGCCGATGTACCACAAGCAGAACGCGACGCATGGTTAGCGCAAGCGAACACGTTGGTATCTAAACAAATTGCCCCGGCGTTCTTAGCATTAAAACAACAAGTCAACGACGCACTGCCTCATGCCAAATTGGATGCCGGTATTTGGGCACAACCAGGGGGGGATGCGTTTTATGCCTATTCGGTGAAGCAACTTGGCGATACCGATTTATCACCAGAGCAAATTCACCAGATTGGTTTGGCGGAAGTGAAACGCATCACTGCCGATATGGATAAAATCCTTAAAGCGCATGGTTACAGTGAAGGCTCAGTGGGTGATCGCATGGCGGCGCTAAACGAAGAGCCGCGCTTTCTTTATGCCGATTCCGACGCCGGTCGTGCGGAATTATTGGCCGATTTGAATGGTTATATTGCCGAAATGGACCAACGAATTGCTGAGCAATTTGCCACACGCCCGCCCTATCCAGTTGAAGTTCGACGCATTCCTGTGGAAGTGCAAGACAGTGCGGCTGGCGGTCAATATACCTCACCTGCCATTGACTGCAGTAAACCCGGGATTTATTGGATTAATTTAGCCGACATGAAAGCCAACGCAAAATTTGATTTAAAAACGTTGACTTACCATGAAGCAAACCCAGGCCATCACTGGCAAATTGCTTTAAACCTCGCGCAAGAACAACTGCCGTTATTACGCCGTATCGCGCCCTACAACGCCTATGCCGAAGGTTGGGGGTTGTATGCCGAGCAAGTGGGTTATGAAATGGGCATGTACAAAAGTGATCCTTTTGGCGATTTGGGCCGATTAAAAGCCGAGTTGTTCCGCTCGGTGCGCTTAGTCGTAGATACCGGCATGCATGCAAAACATTGGAGCCGTGAACAGGCAATTCAATATATGGCAAGCACCACGGGCACCGCATCGTCTGATGTTATTAGCGAAATAGAACGTTATATGGCATGGCCTGGCCAAGCATTGGGTTATAAGTTGGGCATGCTGAAAATTATTGAACTGCGTGAATATGCTCGCAAAACGCTTGGTGACCGCTTTGATATTAAAGCCTTCCATGATTTAGTGTTGTTAGGCGGTGCAGTACCGATGTCAGTGTTAGATAGCAAAGTCAAATTCTGGGTTAACCAGCAACAATCAGCGACGGCAACTGCCAATTAATTCGGAGAAATATTATGCATCAAGCAAATCAACAAGAATGGCTGTTAGTTCAGCGCAGTTTCGACCACATGGAAGTGCAGGCATTTTGGCTCAAAGTGGTCGCTATTGTCGTCTGGTTATGGTTATTAGTCAGTAAAGAAAGTGTGGTGTTAATGCTTGGCGTCATTGCGCTATTTTGGCTACAAGAAGCCATCTGGAAAACCCAGCAACAGCGTGCCGCTGCGAGATTACTGCAATTAGAACAAGCTAATGAAGACATCAGCTGTCAGTGGCATTCTGATTTTGCCAGTAACCGACCGAGCGCATTCCATGTTGCGCTTGGATATCTGCAAAACCTCCTGCCGCCCACAGTCGCGATGACTTATGTGATTATGCTTGGCGCAACCATAGTGCGGCATTTCTACTAAAGAAACACTGTTGGGGCTTTTGCTGTTTAGCAAAAGTCCCACAACCTTAAATCGTTAGCCGCCGCCCATTGGCTACTGCGGTTTTGGGCTTTGGCTAATTTGCAGTCTCGGCAGGTTATTCAAAATCCCGTGTCGTTCGATTATGAATATCTGCACACTGAGTAACATGCTGAGATATAGGGGTTTATTGTGATAACCGTCACCGATTTATGCTTCCACCGACAAGATGGTGAGCAGATCCACAAATTGTTCGATGGCCTCAGTTTCGAGATCCCCTCGCAAGAGCAAGTCGCGCTGCTCGGAGACAGTGGCTCAGGTAAAACAACCCTACTTAATTTGTTGGCGGGATTACTCACTCCACATAGCGGGCACATTAGCGTGAATGGCGAGCTAATTTCTTCGTACAATGCCAAACAGCTCGCCCACTACCGACGCAAAATTGGCCTCATTTTCCAACGTTATCAATTGCTTGATTGCCTCACAGTAAAACAAAACATCTTATTTCAGCACCAATTAAACTTTCCGGGTCAAGCCGCCACCGAATTTGAGGCTTTAACTGAGCAACTTGGTTTGGCGAATAAACTACATAAATTACCCAATCAGCTCTCCGGCGGGGAGCAACAACGGGTCGGCATTGCTAGGGCCTTACTTAATCAGCCTAAACTGATCCTCGCCGACGAGCCGACCGGTAACCTTGATCAGGCCCGCGCCCATCAAGTTGTCGAAATGCTGACAACCTTATGTAGAGAACGCCAAATCAACCTGGTGATGGTGACGCACTCACAACAATTAACCCAATATTTTGATAGCGTCAAAGTCTTGGCAAACGGCCGCTTCAATGACTGAGATCCAACTCATCTTAAAAACGCATCTGGCGTATTTTAGGCATCACCCTTGGTTATTGTTGCTGTTTATCGTCGGCTTAAGCCTTGGCAGCGCGCTGTTGACCGCCATTGCCGGCTTAAACCAAGAAGCCAAAAACCGTCACCAACAGTCATCTGCGCTGATCGATACCACGGTCAGCCATATTGTTAAACCACCGATTGGCCAAGATTTCATTGATGGCGCTTTGTGGCTCAAATTCAGAACCCATGGCTTTAGCAATGCCCAACCGGTGTTGCGAGGAAAACTGAAGCTGGCATCCAATAAAACACTCTACCTGCAAGGCGTAGATAGCCTGATTTGGTTAACCAAGCAGCCGCTGGCCAGCGTTCAAAGTGATACAGGCGCTAATAGCAGTCCAAATGCAGACCCTGCTATAGGTACAGATAAGCCCACAAGTTTTGGCTTTGATAACATCATGATCGATGATGAGATTGCCCAAAGATTAAAGCTAGATTTGACCAAACGGACCTTGGCACTCAAAGACACTGAGAGCACGCCAAACTTCACGCTCGTCGCAGGCATTGGCCTGTGGTCTATTACCGACATCGCTTATGCTGATTTTCTACTGAAGGCGGATGGCCAACTAAGTTTTATCGAATTGATTGATTTAGCGCCTGAACAAGTACCGATCGTAGAAGCTTTACTGGGGCATGACGCTCGGTTAGTCGCAGCCCAAGCGCAAGACTTTGATGCGTTGTCTGAGGCGTTCTTTTTTAACCTCGCCGCGCTGGCGTTACTCGGCTACATTGTCGCCGCATTTTTGAGTTTTAACGCCATCAAACTGTCGATTGCCGGGCGCAAAAACTTACTGGCGCAATTTAGTATTTTGGGCTTTACGCAACAGTCGATCCGCATGGCGATCGCCATCGAATTTACCCTGATGAGCTTTTTAACGGCCTTATTAGGCAGCTTGGCCGGTTATGTGATTGCCAATGCCTTAATGCTTGATATCAACCGGACTTTAATGGGGTTGTATCAATTAGAAAAAGCGCTGACCATCAGCTGGCAATGGCAAACCTTGCTGCTTGGTTTTGGCTTAAACATCGCGACCCTCGCCCTGATGCTATTCACGCAAAAAAATACCTTTCACCACCAAAGTCAGCGTATTTTCTATCTGGTACTGACGGGGGTGCTGGCCGCGCTTGGCTACTTTTACTGCTATGCACAATCCGAGTTGGATGCACTGCTGCTATGTTTTTTGCTGCTGGTCGCCTTTGTGCTGGTCACGCCGCAATGCTTGCAAAGCATACTGCGCTTTAAAAATCCGTTTAGCCAACCGCTTTGGCAGTGGCTCTACGCCGACAGTAAATTTCAGTTAACTGAGCTACGAATTGCCATTGTGGCCATTTTGGTTGCCCTTGGCAGCGCGATCGGTATGCAGATCATGGTGAAAAGTTTTAGCAACACGCTAAATAGCCATCTGGAAAAACAACTGAACGCCGATATTTACTTGCAAGTCGATCGCTACGATCCGCAACTTCGCGCGCGGCTCACCACTGACAAACACATCGAACGGGTCGGCATTTATCTGGCGGCAGAGGGTTACCTCAATAAAATCCCTACATCGCTAATAAGTTATGGACAAGAAGATGCAGCCTTCTCCCATATCAATCTGACATCGGGCCAGCCGGTAAGTACCGAGCATTTTGCTGATAACGGCTGTATTGCCAATGAGCAGGCCGCCATCAAATATGGCTATCAGCGCGATGACATCGTGCACTTTCAACAAAACCAACATGAATTTAGCTGTCGGATCTCGGCGTTTGCCTACGATTATGGCAATACCGCGCTCAGCCTCATCACCCAAGAGCACCGCATGAGCGCGAGCCCTTTACACTGGCAAGTGTACGGTTTGTCGTTGACCTTAACCAAGCAAGCGACGGTGGAGTTTATGACCGAACGCCTGATCAACGAGTATGGGATTGATAGTGCCTTTATCTCAGCCAATAAACGCTTTAAAGAACTGGCGCAGCGGATGTTCGACGATACCTTTAAAGTGACCAAGCTGCTGAACGGCTTTATTCTGGCAATCGCCTTGGTTAGTTTATGTATTAGCTTACTGAGCTTAAGCGCTCAGCATTCCAGCCAACTGGCGGTGTTACATAGTTTAGGGGTCGATGCAGCACAACTACAAAAACTCAAACTGTTACAAACCACCTTGTTGGTTGCTTTTACTTGTCTTTTCGCCATTCCGCTGGGCTTTGCCTTAGGGTTTGCCCTGTTAAAGTTTGTCATGCCGATCGCATTTGGCTGGACCATTCACTTTTATTTAGACTTACCGGCACTGCTGAGCACCTGTCTGCTGTTACTGCTTGCCGCGGTCATTTGCGCTTATCTCCCAGTTAAGAAGCTCACGTCGAGCCTGCATACGAAAGGGCATTAAACATTGATGAAATATTCTGTAGTACTGCTGGTTTTGCTAATGATTTTGGTAATGATGGGCTGCGAGCCTGCGCCTTCGGTGCAAAATTCACCGGCGTTACAAATCGTCAGTGGGCAACCTGTCGACAAAAATATCGGCGTGTTATTGCCGCAGGATCATGGCCCGCATCTCGAACAAGGCATTGAGTGGTGGTACGTCACGGCGAATCTGACCGCTGCAACCGGGGAAACTTTTGGCGCACAGTGGACCTTATTCAGAACCCAAGTGCCGGTTCCGTTTGAATCTGTCTGGTGGGACAATCAACTTTATTTCGCCCACTTTGCTTTGCAGCACGAGCAATCTCATATCGCATTTGAACGTTTTGCCCGTGCAGGGCAAGCCAGTATTGCCGCCAGCCCCTTTCGCGCCCAACTCGATGACTGGTCACTGAAAAGCACACAAAATGAGTTTTTACCGCTACAGATGCAGGCTCGGCAAGACGACTATGCTATTGATGTTGCACTGACGAACAGCCCCGTCATTTTGCATGGGGAAAACGGCTACAGTCAAAAAACTGCAAGCGGTCATGCGTCCTATTATTTCAGTTACCCATTTCTGCAAGCCAAGGGCGTTGTTACCTTCCAAGGCAAGCAATATCAGGTCTCTGGCAACGCTTGGTACGATAGAGAATGGTCAGCAAGTTTGTTAGATAAAAACCAATTTGGTTGGGATTGGTTTAGTCTCGTCAGTGATGGTGATGGTGATGGTGATGGTGATGGTGACGGTGATGGTGACGGCAACGGCAACGGCAACGGCAAGCAAGGGTTGATGCTGTTTTGTATCCGTGCCGATGAAAATAACTATGACTATTGCAGCGGCAGCCGGGTGGCCGGCAATGGCCAAGTCACCAAGCTGTCTCGACAAGACATCCGCCTGTCGGTGCTCGAACACATCACCCTCAGTGGTAAGCAATACCCCAGCAAATGGCAAGTCACCCTGCCGGATACTGCGCCGATAGTGCTGGAAACCATCACCAAAGACTCGCGCAACCGACTCTCAATTCCCTATTGGGAAGGCCGAGTACGTGCCAGCGGCGGCTTTAATGGCTTAGGTTATGCGGAACTGACCGGCTACTGATTTTACAAACATTCGCTCAGTCACCGAGTGAACAGATGCTCCGCTTACAGCACTTCTTCTTTGACTACTTTGGTCACTAACAACTGGTCGATTTTATAGCTGTCGATATCAACAACTTCGAACTTATAGCCTTGATAAAGCACAAAGTCGGTGCGTTTCGGAATTTTTCGCAGCACAAACATCATAAACCCGGCAATAGTTTCGTAGTTTTCTTGATGGGGGAAAGATTCAATGTCAAAAACTCGCATCACATCATCGAGTGGCGTTAAACCTTCGACCAACCAAGAGTCATCATCGCGTTTAACGATTTGTTCTTCTTCGGAATTGACCAGCTCGCCCATGACGATACTCATCACATCTTTGAGGGTAATCATCCCGACCACTAACGCATATTCGTTTAAAATTACCGCAAAATCGACGCCTGAACTTTTGAAGTGCGCCAACACTTCATAAAGCGATAAATTATCGGGAATAATTAACGCGTTATGCAGCATCCCCGGTTTACTAAGTGAAATTTCTTGCTCGCTGAGAACCTGCATCAGTAACTCGCGAGATTCGACATAACCCACCACTTTATCCAGACTGCCATCACAGACCATAAAACGTGCATGTGGATATTCGGCGAGCTTTGCCTTGATACTTTCAGTGGTTTCAGTGCGATTAAAATAAACCAAACTCTCACGAGGGGTCATTGCTGATGTCACTGTACGCTGGTCCATATCAAAAATATTTTCTAACAGGGTATGTTCCTGCTGTTGCAACACCCCTGCTTCTGCACCTTCATCCATCATCGAAATAATATCTTCTGGGGTGATTTGGTCTTTACGATGAATGGGCACATTAAATAAACGAAACACGACATTCGCCACGCCATTAAACAACAACACTAAAGGTCGCAATACCACCAGCAATGTCATAATCGGCCGCACCACCGTCATGGCGACTTTTTCCGGCGCCAGCATGGCTAAACGTTTGGGCATCAAATCGGCAAACAAGATGAACAAGGTGGTGACAAAAAACACCGACAAACCAAAACTGATGCTTGGCAGCCATGGTCCTTGATAAACCACTTGCAATACACTTTCAAAATATGGGGTAAACGCCGCTTCACCGATGATACCGCCCAAAATTGCTACGGCATTCAGGCCAATCTGCACAATGGTAAAAAAATTGCCAGGATGTTGCTGAAGATCGAGCACTAATTGTGCTTTACTCGCACCGTCAGCGGCCAGTTGGCGTAATCGTAGTTTGCGCGCCGCAGCTAACGCGATTTCAGACATGGAGAAAAAAGCACTGATACTAATCAGTACCGTAATGATGAGGATGTGTTCAAATACCGACATTCTATTCGCACCTACACTGGTTTGCGCGCAGCAATATTGCCGCGACTTGATGACGAGCGCGTGACAACCGTCACATATCTCACGTCAACACTCGCTAGTATAAGCGTGAATCTCAGCTATTTCAGCATCTTATTCAAAGCAAAAAGCCCGACCAGTATAAAGTGATCGGGCTTTTTCCATCAGCAACTTACTTTTTCAAGTGCGTGGCTAAGTATTCCTGTAATTTGCGTTTATAAACCAGTTGGTTTTCTGGAGAGTAAAAACCATGGGCTTCATCATTGAACTCTAAATATTCAAAAGGTTTATTGGCTTGTTTCAGCGCCGCAGTTAAAGCTTCTGCGTGGGAAATTGGTGCACGCTCATCTTTTTTACCATGGGCAATTAATAGATGTGTTGTCAATCCACCGACATTTTTACTTGGCGAATAACTGGCCAGCATTTTTTCATCTTGGCCTATCACTCGTTTTAAATAACTCGTGCCATAACCCGAATGACGAATATCACCATCGTTATACATCAACGACAAATCGTAAACCCCAGCAACAGCCACCCCACAACGATATAAATTAGGTTTCAAAATTGCCGACTGTACGACGGAATATGCACCAAACGAACCACCAACAATGCAGACATTCCCTGATTTGCCATAACCTTGCGCAATCGCCCATTCAGTACCGGCAATAATATCGCGTTGAATGTTATTGCCCCATTGCAAGTAACCAGCTGATTCATATTTATCACCATAACCACCAGATCCACGGTAGTTGACTTGCAATACGTTATAACCAGAAAGTGCCATCAACTGAACATTGGCATTGAAGTTCCAATAATCGCGCACCCCGTGTGGACCACCATGCACATAAACGACCAATGGTTTTTCTGCAGATTTACTTGGGCTTTGTGTCAGAAAACCATGAATTTTCATGCCATCAAAAGAGTCAAACTTAATAGGTTCTGTCGGTGCAAACGCAATACCGTTAAGTGCAGCACGTGATTTACTTAATAACACCAAGGAGTTTTTCGCCACGTCGTAGCGATAATATGCCAGAGGACTCACATCTGAACTCACAGCAACAATATATTGATTTAAATCTTCGGTACTGCTGGTGATAGTGACATCTTCACCTGGAAACGCCCCTAAGAGATCTTTGAACACTTTCGCTTCGGTCGTTTCTTCACTGAGCAGAATATAGGCTGGGCGGCCATCATCAACTTCAACTGCATAGACAGAACGTTTGTCACTAGTGCGTTTGGCATTAAACACATCCACCACGGGATCTGTATACACTTCGGTGAACTTACCTGAGCTCAAGTCAAAGCGAAAAACACCGGTTTTATCTTGGCCAATATCATCATAGACATACAAAGCTTTATTATCGCCGGTCACTGCGAGTGGGTAAAAATCATTGCCAAACGAAGTTGAAGGCACTTGTTTCCAACCATCAACATTGTCTTCTTTTAAATAAACTTCAAGTTGACCGCTGGCAGTAAAACCCGTGACTACTCGCGGTTTACCGTTGGGACCGGCGATCACAGTCGAGATAGGGACCGGCAAACGACCATAGCTTTTAGTTTTGCCATTATAAACATTCATTGCTAACACTTCAGCCAAGCGTTCGCCACTTTCAGACATAGGCGTGGCTTGGATTAAAATAGCGTCATTGTCATCAGCTTTCGTCTCGATGAATTCAGCCCAAGCTTCTTTCGCCACCCGCTTTGGTTTGATCAATGACGATGTTGCTTGCTCAGCTGCGCGATAACCAAATATCAGTTGCCCTTTTGAACCATCAGCATTAACCCCATACATTTCGCCGTAGTACCGAGGTTCTTCTAACCATGGATGGCTCTCAACAATTTTGAAAACAACCCGTTCATTGTTGACCCAGCGATACTCACCAACCTCAATGAGCCCACCAAACTTCGCAATCCCTGTCGGCTTCATTGTTGCAGAGTCTAAAAACACCAACGTCTGTTTGCCTTCAACAAACATCTTGGCCGCTAAATACTTGCCATCTGGCGAAATTTTCAAATCAAAAATATCAGGATTACGACTTAATAAATCCGCATAATCAGGCTCAGCAGCATAAGTTGAAGCGGATGCGACCAGCATTAACAGCGCCAAAGATGTCATTTTCTTCACAACACAGGTTCCTTGTTATTCTTAGTATGTTTATTAACGTTAACGTGTAATTACACAAATTTAGTACTCAAATTCAGCATACCGAAGCGCAACAAAATTGCAACCTTGAGTTTGCGATGCGCTTTATGTTTAATTTTGCCGATAGCCAACAACCATTCAATACCCCAACAACTTAAAGCTGAGCGGTAGTTGCCTTCGCTCACTCCCCGCATCCCCATATCTTCAAGTCGATTGGGTATATACCCAAACAACTTGAAGATGCTTTTTTTGCGGGAGATAAAAGTGCTTGAGGCAAGGCAGCGTTTGGAAGCTTTGGTTATTCCAAAGCGACAAGCGCTAACGCGGCGTCAAGGGCTTTTAGCCCCGTTGCTGCACGTGGCTGAAATGGCTTTTCCACAGCAGCTCAAAACGAGTATCTTCAGGTTGTTTGGGTATAAAGCATTAGATGCTGTTTAATGTCACATCTGAGCGAATACAGTTTTTGCTTGTTGATATACCCATAACGCCAAAGCTGGGTCATACCGTTCACCTTCGTCGCGCATAAACGCATGATTGGCATCAAATTCATGCCAACTAAAACGACAACCACTGGCTAACAACGCTTGATGCACAACTTGGCGCCCGGCCAACGGAATATGAGGATCTTGCCGTCCCCAAATCATCGTTAATTCGCCTTTGACCTTAGGCGCAAGGGCTAAAGTCTGCTCGGCACCAGGCAAGGTATTGCTATGTAAATCAGTTGCATACAAACATATCGTGGCCAGCACTTCAGGTTGCAGTGCCGCTCGAAACGCCAAATGCCCGCCGATACAAACGCCAATAGCACCAATACGGCCATTGGCCGCACTATGCTGTTGTAAAAACGCAATCATCGACCGGTTGTCCGAATCATAATGCGCTAATGGCTTAGTCCACTTATCCTGATTACCTTTATCTTTTCCCGCATCGTCATAACCAAGCACTGTGCCCATCGGGTTTAATTCATGAAATATTTCAGGCACTAACACCAAAAACCCTTGGCCGGCTAGCATTGCCGCGGTGCGCGCAATCGGGGTTGTAATTTGAAAGATTTCAGAATAAAACAGCAGTGCTGGGTATTGCCGTGTTGTATCAAGTGGACAAAATAATTGGCATTGCATTGGGCCTGTCGCGGTAGTGAGCGTTAAAAACTGACGGGTGATTTGCATAAATCTCTCTGAGCCTAGGAATAAATTGCCGGCAACCACTGCAAAAAACTGACAGCATTTGCCAAAGAATCTGATTAAAGCCAATTACTTGAGTAAAGTTCGCAAAATAAATGCAACTTGTAAAGTAATAGTCATGTCCTACCGTGGCAGCTCATTTTAAAAATTAGCTTAGTCAGATGAAAATCCGGGTAGGCGGCGAGTGACTGCGGCGAAAGCTCGAAGGCAACAACCCAAATTTTCAAGGAATGAGGGTTAACCCAATGGCAAAAGTGTGTCTGCGCCGCATGACAACATCTGCGACCGACTTGCATTTGTTCACGCCGGCCCAGCTAGCCGCTCTTAAGCAATTACGGTAAACTCGAGGCTTATGTTAATGCGCTGTAACTTTCCCCATTGAGTCCGCAGTCATGCGCATGCAGCGCGCAAAAATAATGATGTTTATAAGGAATATGTATGTTTTTTCATTCCCGCTTAGCGTTGGCGATTGCTTTATCTTTAGTTGTGACCGCATGTGATCGCAATCCTTCAATCACTACACCGAGTACAACAGCAGCCCTGCCTTCAGGTGTAACGCTAGTGAAAGTGCAAGAACCAGTGCAAGGTTCATTGGCAATTCCTTATAAAAAATATAAATTAAGCAATGGCTTAACAGTCATCGTGCACGAAGACAATTCCGATCCATTAGTGCATGTGGATGTCACATACCACGTCGGTTCCTCGCGTGAAGAACCAGGAAAATCAGGCTTCGCTCACTTTTTTGAGCATATGATGTTCCAAGGTTCAGAACACGTCGCAGATGAGCAGCACTTTAAAATCATCACTGAAGCCGGTGGCAGTATGAACGGCTCAACCAACACCGACCGCACGAACTACTTTCAAACCGTACCTGTGAATCAACTGGAAAAAGTATTGTGGCTAGAGTCCGATCGCATGGGCTTTTTAGTGAATGCCGTCACTGAGAAAAAATTTGAAGTACAACGCGAAACCGTAAAAAATGAACGTGGTCAACGCATTGATAATCGTCCCTACGGCCGTTTATCAGAGCGCGCCAATGAACTGATGTACGCAAGTAGTCACCCCTATTCATGGCCAGTTATAGGCTACATGGACGACCTTAATCGCGCTAACGTCAATGATGTTAAAGCATTTTTTCTCCGCTGGTATGGACCTAACAATGCAACATTGACCATAGGTGGTGCAATCAGTGCGGAACAAGTATTACCGTTAGTACAAAAGTATTTTGCAGAAATTCCAAGTGGCCCTGCGGTAGAACCGCTAAATAAAGACTTATTTAGTCTAACCGAAGATCGCTACACGTCTTTCGAAGACAACGTGCAATTTCCATTGATTTCGATGCAGTTCCCCACAGTGTATGCCCGCCATCCTGATGAGGCCGCACTTGATATTTTGGCGCAGATCATTGGCGGTGACAATAATTCTATACTTTACAAGAATTTAATTAAAACACAGTTCACAGTGCAAGCTCAAAGTTCCCACGGTTGCCAGGAGTTACATTGCACTTTTGATTTATTGGCGTTACCAAGCGCAGGCAAATCGCTGAGTGACATCGAAGCTATGTTAAGACAAAGCTTGCTAGAGTTTGAACAACGCGGCGTCACCGATGATGATCTATTAAAAGTTAAAGCCCAAATTGAGGCGTCCAGCATTTTTGGCTTACAAAGTGTTAGTGGTAAAGTGAGTCAACTCGCCTACAACGAAACCTTTTTCAGCGAACCCGATTTAATGGCCTCTGATATAGCGCGATACCAAGCAGTGACTAAAGCGGATATCGTGCGGGTTTATGAGAAATATATAAAAAATCAACACGTTGCGGTACTTAGCATAGTACCCAATGGCAAGGGCGCTTTGCCTGCCAAACCAGATAATTATCAAGTTGCTGCACGCAACTTCAGCGGCGCATCAACAACCAAAGCCAGCGATCTGCAGCTACGGAAAACGTCATCCACAGTTGATCGTTCGCAACAGCCTGTAGCCAAAGCCAATCCGTCAGTCAACCTGCCCGCAACCTGGCAAACACAGCTACCAAATGGCATCGCCATACTTGGCAGTCAAAGTTTTGAAACCCCAACCACCGATATTCTGTTAAAAATCCCAGCCGGACTTTATTACGAAACCGCTGAAACTTTAGGCTCGACCGCTATGTTGGCCGCTCTGCTCAACGAAAGCAGCAAAAACTATAGCGCAGAAGCCATGGCGCTTGCGCTGCGGAAGCTGGGGAGCAATATTAGCGTCAGTGCGGATGACCAAAATATTAATGTGTTCGTGTCAAGTTTGACAAAAAATCTGCCAGCAACTTTGACGTTGTTGGAAGAGAAATTGTTTAGACCGGCATTTTCAGCTGACGATTTTGCCCGCATACAGTTGCAAACCATCCAAGGCTTGGAGCATGCCTCGAAAGATGCCGGTTACCAAGCCGACCGCGCCTTCCGCGAACTGATGTTTGGCCAGCATATTGCCCGTTTTGATCAAACAGGCACCTTAGCGTCGTTGCAGAAAATGCAACTTGCCTCTATCCAAGCGCTGTATCAAAAGCAGTTTAAGCCAACCGGTGGCCAAATTATTTTAGTCAGCGATTTGGCGCAAACTGAGCTGGTTAATCTGCTGCAAGCCAAGTTACAGCAGTGGCAGGGGCAAGGTGAAAAACTGCAAGCGCAACCTGCAGTTGCTTTGGCCCAAGCCGGCACTATTTATCTCATCGACAAGCCAGATGCTGCACAATCGGAAATCAGGATCGGCAAACGTAGCCTGCTTGAAGATCTGCAAGGCGAATTTTATAAAGCGGGTTTGATGAATTTTGCCTTGGGTGGCAATTTTAATAGCCGTTTGAACTTGAAGCTACGTGAAGAAAAAGGATATACCTATGGCGCACGCGCTGGTTTTAGTGCCGATGATCAATTAGGTGTCTATAGCGCATCAGCAGCGGTTCGTACCGATGCGACCGCAGCCGCAGTACAAGAATTTATCAGCGAAATTGCGCGCTACCACCAAGCAGGGATCAGTGCCGAAGAGCTTGAATTCACTCGGAATGCGGTGAATCAGTCAGATGCACTGAAATATGAAACCCCGGCAGCGAAACTTGGTTTTATGGCAAAAATGCAGCATTACAACACCACGGCTGATTTTGTCCAACAACGGCAAAAGTTAGTCAGTGCACTGAGTAAAACCGAGGTCGATGCGCTAGCAAAACAGCATTTAGACCCTGCCAGTATGGCGATTGTCGTGGTCGGAGATGCGAAAAAAATCCGACCTGAGCTGGAAGCCTTAGGTTATCCTGTAAAAAATTATCAGTTCTGAT
>Ga0187843_10001612_pt1 | contig 14114 bp, 10 predicted proteins | sample SpaLakP09_SKY_43_FD_134516 | JGI IMG/M metagenome (GOLD analysis project Ga0187843, IMG submission 134516) | Oligotrophic lake water microbial communities from Sparkling Lake, Wisconsin, USA - SP09_SKY_43 | ecosystem: Environmental > Aquatic > Freshwater > Lake | place: USA: Sparkling Lake... | reverse complement strand
TAATATATGTATCAATCTGTAAAATGACATATAATATATATTAACTTTTATTTATATTATATGTGAATTTAAATTGTATAAGATACATCATTCTACTTCCAGATCTTTGTAGCGTATCTCATGTGTCTTTGCAAGAGTAGTGGCGCATGTCTTGAGCCAAGGCGTAATCCCGGTAAGCAAGGTACGTGTTTGTTGGTAGGCATCTTTGAGTATAAAAGCAATCTCATAGTCCACATCTTCTCTATACTTGTCAGACGCATGGGGTAAAAAGACATCATGGCCCATCCCGAACCGGAGAACCATGTTCTCTGCAATTCTAGTAGCTTCTTCCAAATCTTTGGATGCTCCCGATGAAATTGTTCCCAGTACAATTTCTTCTGCAACGCGACCTCCAAGTAGAATCATCAAATCTGTAAACAGCTGCTCCCGTGATATCACCGGACTTCCACCAGAAATAAATTGTGTAAATCCCAATGTTTTGGGCGACCACAGATGAATACATACTTTTACAAATGGTCGTTTTTTCATGTATCCTGTCAGTGCGTGCCCCATCTCATGTACTGCCACCTGGTATATTTCTGCCTCGGTTAGATTCACCTTGGTAGATTGGTATCCACCTAAGATGCGGTTGCTCACTCTCTCCAAGTCTTCTTTTACAACCAATGTACGATTTTGTCTTAATGTGAGCAATGTAGCCTCGTTCAACAGATTCTCTAACTGTGCCGCCGAGAAACCCTGGCTCATGTCCACCAAATCATCTAATGATACATTCAATGGTTTACCCGTCTGATGAATTTCCAGAATACGTCGTCGCGTCGGATCGTCTGGCATACCAACATATACCTGTTTGTCAATGCGACCTGGGCGTGTCAAAGCCGGGTCTAGTAAGTCGGCGCGATTGGTAGCTCCAATGATAAAGACACCATCTGCAGACTCAAATCCGTCAAGCTGCACCAACAATTCATTCAGGGTTGTGTCTTGTTCTGCGTGCTGTGGTGTGTCCGAGCGCTTCTTTCCGATGGAGTCAATCTCATCCATGAAGATGATACATGGGGTATTATTTTTTGCCAAAGAAAAGAGCTCGCGAATACGCGCTGGACCAACACCTACGTATTTCTCCTGAAACTGGGATCCCGAAACCGCAATAAACCCAACCTTAATTTCTCCACTGAAACACTTGGCCAATAACGTCTTGCCATTCCCGGGGGGACCTTCTAGTAATATCCCGCGTGGAACCCGAACATTATACTGCGCATACTTCTTTGGGTTTGTCAAAAGATCGGCACACTGCATTAACTCTTCCTTGATCAGGTCATATCCACCCACTTGATCAAATGTCATGGTACTATGAACAACTTTAAACTGTTCTGATTGTGTTTTGGATTCATCCGGAATTTCGTCTTTTATGTCATCATCATCTTCATCTTTGAGAGCATGAAAAAAAAGATCTGGATCCGTGATGAGACGAACACCTGTCAAACTTTCAATAGTTTTACTTTTTTGCTGCAACAATTCCCTCAATGCTCTCTTGTACCGATTAATTTGGTCATCAATTTTCCGAAGATTTTCCTTGTCTCTCGGATTGTCGTTGTATTGTAAAAACATACGATTTGGACGAATTGGTGCAGGTAAGAAGGCATGAAGTTGCGTAAATAAAAGAAAAATTAAACGCATTATTCTATTTCTATAGAACTATTTATATACTATTCTCTTTTTATTTTTACATGATATATTTTTAGATAGATTATAAAAATTGATTGCACTATTATAACGAATGATGTATTTTTCTTTTTTTATAATACATATATTGTGCTGAGTTTTGCAATATCTAGTATCATAGCGAATCATATTGCCTATTTGCTCTAGCATACTAAGAATATAACCAACTTTTCCAATAGAAAATACCGCCTTTTTTTTATTTATTCTGCAAAATCCTGGAGATAATGTTGGATATTTTAAAGGATTATCCTTATTTGCCTGCAATACACGAACTACATGCATTACAGTAGGAGCACATGTGTAACTTTCGGCACGAAATATCAATGATTTTGAAATTTTCATCATTGTAATTAATATTTCATTTTTACTAGGTGATACTTTTGTCATTATTTTATCCTTAATATTTTTTATTGATTTTTCTGCATCATTTACCAATTCATAATAATTTTGTCTAGCATTTTCATAGTTGCTAGATATGTATGTTTTAACCAATTCCTTAGCCTTATTTTGCCATGTATAGTCATTTAAAATATTTTTTACTTCGTTGAAATCAAAAAATGATGGGAAGTAATTTTTAATAATAGAGAAATCAAAATCATTGATTAATTTGATATCTGTACTATGCAACGCACTAATATAACTTCTCAATATACTTGCGCCTGCATAAGGTAACATTTCATACAAATCTTCTTTATTAAAATTTATTGTATCTAAATAAAAAATATCCTTGTAATTAGATTGCTTATTTGGATTAGGTAAAGTTATCATATCTGCATAAGTTTCTATTTCCAATTCTAAGCTATTTATTCCTAAAAAAATAATAAATGTATCTTCAAAAACAGATACTACATATGATAAACCATTTACATTTTTAAAATTTGAATATTGTATACCAATATCAATATCTGAATTTGGTTTTATACTTCCAAATATTCCCATTTTGAAATACGGTAATTCTTCTATTATATCTGAACGAAACTTTTTTTTATTTGAATATATCTCGTCAAACAAGTTTTGATTACTCATGATTAATGTTGAGTATATAAGCAATTGATAAAACAAATATGTTCTCAAAATCCATATTTTGTATTGTATCGTGATCTTATAATTAATAATTTCATGGTAATTAAACTCTTTTATACTATTTTTTTGAGTTAAAAATAATATTTTATCTACTATAATTTGTATAGTTTGTTTCATATCTTCGTAATTATTTTTTTGATTTAATTCAATGTTAATTTTATTGTCAATATTATATAAATTAGTAAAATTGGTAATATCCTTTTTACATCTTGTTTTGATACTAGATATTTCAAACACCGGATAGACATCTTTATTCATTAGTTTTCGTGTTTTAACCATATATTATAAGATATTAAATATCAATCGCGTACTTGTTATCTATTTCTTTGTCAACTAAGAGATCTTCCAAGTTGTGTTTGATTTTCAACTTTTCAATTGTACAATCGTCTGTTGCCTCTGACTTCATCATGTCAAATAGATCCGGTTCTTCTTCTTCAAAAGTTGCCGATTCCTTCTGCATCTTTTGCATATCTACTGTATTCAAATATACTGAGAATGAACCTGTACCAAAATATCCTGGTTGCCCACACATAATGTTAGCAGATACGCCACGCATTTCGTCCAATTCACCATGTCGTGCAGCTTTCAAGAACATCTCGGATGTTTCTTCAAACGACGCTTTTGCAATCGGCCCGATATTATCATTATTAATACCATGTCTGAATATAGATACGAGTTTCTTATTACACGTCATCCTGTCACACAATAATCCAATATGATGGTAATTGATATATCCACCGTCAAACTCCATGACATCACAAATCTCTTTGAATAAGCACTTGCGTGCGGCTTCAATACCAAGATGTTCCTGCATCTCTATAATATTGTTTGAATATGTTCGGTATGCATCAATGTAATCTAAACTTAATATGTGCTGTAAGTTAGAACCAAGTGTATCCAATACACAAATATCCTTCTTATCATAATCGCCGGTTTCTTCATTGTAAGATAAGTAGTTATGCATTTTGCGTAATGACACATTTTCAATATTATTAATTCCTCTGAGTACAACATTATTCAACAAATTTTCTTGGAAACTCTTTATCATATAAATATTGTCTTCTTCGTCTAAGCCAGCCGGTTTTTGTTTTGCTGCTTTCAAATTAACTAGGCGTATCCTAAATATGATTTCTTCATCATTCAAATCATTGTAGAAACAACTAATATTCTCTGCATATACCGCCTTCAATGCATAGTGAATTTCTTCAAGCGTGATATTGTTATCAAGCAATATAGATTTGTCTAATGTTAAACGTAAAATCCATTTGTTCGTACATACTTCTTCCTGTTTACCTTCATCAAATGCTTCATCTATAATACCCATAAACTCCTTGTAATCTTGCATGATCTTCATATCACTGGACACTAATGTATTCATGTCATCCGGATCATAATATATCTCGGCAGTCTGTACAATATTTTTCAATCTAGTATGTTCTATGCGCGATATCATTTCAAACGCCTTATCCATGTTAGTTTCATCTTCGTGTTTTAAATGAATCGTAAGTGATGGATTTTTTAAATTGTCGGTCAACGCCAAGATTTCTTCCATACGAGGTACACCGCGGGTTACATTGGATTTGTCTCCTACGCCGGCATAATGGAATGTATTCAATGTCATCTGTGTAGTAGGTTCGCCAATAGACTGTGCTGCTATAAGTCCAACCATTTCTCCCGAGTTTACAATTCCAACCTTATACATGAGTACAATCTTTTCCAGAAGAAACATAATTGCCTCTTTGTTGTAACGATGTACTTGAAGTAGCTGGTACGGGTTGAGATAGTAGTAATATGCCGCCTTGAACATCGCGCATGGTTTGTAAATACTCTCCATCATATAATAATAGTAATCAATCAACTTGTATGTATCAAGCGGAGTGATATCACACAAATGAATAGATGTTATACCGAATTGATGTTTGATATTATTAATGATTTTTTCAAATGACAGTGGTAAATAGATAGTACTTTCTTGCTTGAACTCGCTAACGTTTTCAATATACTCGTTGCGTACTGTCACCATGTATTCTATATCTTTCTTTACACGCTGTTTTAATTCACGTACTTGTTGATCAAATATGGAAATTGCTCCTGGAACATAATACAGTTTGATTTCCTTCTTTTTATAATCATAATTGTAATATTCGTATATCTGTGATAATGATTTGGTCAACACATCAAAGTTTGAATTTTCAATATGAATCGTATCAAAGTTAGTGCCTCCGTATGAGAATTGGATAATCTTTTGTTTATTGTTTCGCACCGTTCTATCGTATGCAACGTATTCGTCTTCCATTGATTTGATGAGACGGCGCTGGATATAACCAGTTTGACTTGTTTTTACTGCGGTATCAATCAAGCCTGTACGACCACCCTGCGCGTGGTGAAATAGTTCTTCTGGTGTAAGTCCGCTGATAAATGAATTCTCAACAAATCCTCGGGCCAAAGGGCTGTCATCAAACTGCTTGAAATGAGGCAATGTACGGTTGAGATAACTGTACGGTATTCGCTTATTATCTACGTTTTGTTGTCCCAAACAAGCAGTCATTTGTGCAATATTGAGTGTATTACCTTTTGAACCCGATGTTACAATAGTAACAAATCTGTTAGACTTGCTTAAACTCTCAATACCTATTTTACCGGCTTCAGATGACGCCTTGTTCAAAATGTTATTGACCTGTGTTTCAAAATATTCGTTGTTGGGTCTTCCTGATTTATTTTCCATAATACCTAAATGTACTTGGTCTATGAGGTTTGCAACTTCTTTCTTTTTATCTAGAATGACCTGGTTGATACGAGTCGTGGTTTCCATATTTGAAATGAGATCACTCATGCCGACACTAAACCCAGTTGTCTTCATGTACTCGGTGACAATCGCCTGCAAATTATCTATAAAGTATTGACTTTCAGTCACAGAGAAGTCACTTTTAATACGCTGGATCAAGCCTCTGCCACCTCCAAGCGTATCCTTTTCCAACTGTCCGCGTAGCATTTTACCATTCTGTATTTCTAATACGCGATTAGATGTCTCAAATACATCCGAACTTTTAAACAAGTTTGTCTTATATTTCAAACTAAGAGGTGGTAATATGGATGACAATATTTCGTGTGACGTATATTCTTCCTTGTCGTTTTCAAAGAATGTTGGGTCAACCCGCACACACTTTGCTAATAGGTTCATGGCCTGTTTTTTAGTGAATACTACGTTTTCTCTCGTCAACAAATAACTGCCTAGTAATGAATCTTGAAATATACCAATAATACTCTTGTTATTTGCAGGACTAATAATCTGGTATTTAATCGCCGCCAAATGTTTCAGTTCCATTTCTGCTTCGTCATTTTGCGGCATATGCATATTCATTTCATCACCATCAAAATCCGCATTGTATGGCTTTGTATCAGCAACATTCATGCGAAATGTATCTCCCTTAGGCATGACGCGAACTATGTGCGCCATCATAGACATCCTGTGCAGTGTTGGTTGACGGTTAAACAATACATAATCACCGTTCAACATGTGGCGATGTACTGTGTCGCCCACTTCTAGAACAATATTCTCTCGGTCTACGTATCGCAGCGAAATATTATTCTTGTTTGCCTTTTCTAGAATCTTTGCTCCTGGATATACGTCTGGGCCGTTCTTTACCAAATAAGTGAGATAATGAATATTGGTTTCGTTAACATATACGGGCTTTGTAATGTTCATCGCAATTTTCATAGGAACCCCCAATTCGGTAATAGACAATTCAGGGTCTGGTGTGATTACCGAACGAGCACTGTAATCTACACGTTTTCCCATCAAATTACCACGAACCCGACCAGTCTTTCCCTTGTGACGCTCTGTAATGGATTTAAGTGCGCGCCCAGAACGCTGCTTTACTGGATCTGCACCAGGAATAGTATTATCAACAATGGTTGCAATATAGTACTGCAATACAGATGTCCAATCATCTATGATCTTTGAATTTGTTCCTTTCTGCGCCATCTTTTCTTTCAGCGTATTATTATATTTAATAATATTTATAATAATATGTGTTAAATCATCTTCGCTTCTCTGTTGTGCATCGTGCTTTACAGATGGGCGAACACTTGGAGGAGGAACTGCGAACGTTTGACAAATCATCCAATCTGGACGCGACCATGTACTGGAAAATCCCATAAAATCCACATCTTCATCCGTAATCTTTTTGAATATTTTAAGAGCAATTTCTGGTGTAATTTTTAGTGTCATTGATTCGCCCTGTGTGCCTGGCCATTCTGCAATGAGGGTCGCAAAACTTTCCTTTTTGATCTTTTCGGGTTGAAGACAATCACAACCATTCACGCTTGAATCGCCGCAACGTTTGACTTTACTTGCCAGCTCAAATACATTGTCCCAACGATCACTTGCGGAATATTTCAATAGATTCATGTGCATTTCTTTATCTATCAGGAGCTTGCTGCATTTGATACAAACGCATTTCAAAATTTTGATAATAGTTGGCAAATATTGTATGTAAAATACCGGGCGTGCAAGATCAATGTGTCCAAAATATCCGGGACAATCAATATAGTTCTGTCCATCAGTAGGACATATCAGCCCAGGCTCTAAGATACCCATTCTGGTATCAAATAAACCGCCGACTTTGGGTTTGATTCCGGTATAAGTTTCTTTATTCGTAATTTCGGCAACTGACATTCTCTTTATTTCTTCGGGACTTAATATGCTAAACTGAATACCGATAATTTTAGATGCGATTTTCTGTTTTGAGTCCATCTGTTTAATTTATAATTATATTTTTATATTCATTCAATTTTATTATCTTACGATTCATTCATAGAAATAATATATTATTATAAAATAATGTCTAAACGTCCTCCTCCTAATGAAGAAGGAAATAATAAAAGATCAAAAAATGACACACCATACGACGAGATGAAACAGGCAGTAGATGATTTATTTTTAACGTATGATGTAATTTTTTTGGATAAGATACAATATTTAAGGGATCTTTTACAAAATCCCGCAAATATAAAGGAAGCAAGAAAGGAATATTCTACCCATTTAAAATTCATTGTAGCTATGACAGAAGCTAAGCGATTTGAATATACTAGAAAGTACCAAGGCGCATTAGGATCGTGTGCAGATGATGCAAATTATTTTAACAATTTGTCATTCTTACAAAAAGAAACTATTATTAGACGTTTGGAGGATATTAAGAAAAATGATTCAAAAAAACCATACATTATACAAATTTTTGAATCTAATATGCCTGATAAATTTAAGTTAGTGTGTTTGAATAAAGTCGGACAATTAAAAAATGATCATAATCATAAATTAACTGCATGGATTGATGCATGTTTAAAATTACCTTTTCAAACCACATCTTATTTACCCGTATCTCTCAGCGACGGGTTAGAACGTTGCCAGGCTTACATGAGAGAATGTGAAAGAATACTCAATGAATGCGTGTATGGTATGACTGATGTAAAAAAACAATTAATGCAATTAGTGGGTAAATGGATAACAAACCCAAATTCAATTGGTACTGCGATTGGTTTAAAAGGACCCATGGGTGTAGGTAAAACAACTCTTGTAAAAAAAGGCATTAGTCGCCTATTGAATCGTCATTTTGCATTCATTTCTCTCGGTGGTGCGATGGACGGTTCAACACTAAAAGGTCATTCGTATACATATGAGGGGGGTACTTATGGAAAAATTGCGGACATTTTAATACAAAGCAGAACAAATAATCCAATCATATTTTTTGATGAACTAGACAAGGTAAGCCAAACAGACAAGGGACAAGAAATTATAGGTGTATTAACCCATTTAACAGATACGACACAGAATGACCAATTTCATGATGATTATTTTTCTGAAATTGATTTAGATCTAAGCAAGGCCTTGATTATATGCAGTTATAATGATGAATCCATGGTCAATCCTATTTTGAAAGATCGCATGTACACGATTGATATACCAGGTTATTCTACAAATGATAAAATTTGCATCTCTAAAACACATTTGATTCCAGAAATTGAAAAGGATATTGGTCTCTCATCGGGACTGTTTACGATAAAGGATACCACACTGAAATATTTAATAGATAAAACGAAAAATGAGGACGGTGTAAGAAATTTAAAACGAAATCTGGAAACAATATATAGTAAATTAAACTTGTTTCGGATATTAAAAGAAACTACTATTTTCAATGATATGATTGAAGTAACTACTCCGTTTGAAATTAATGAATTAGTAATTAACTCATTGATCAAAATATCTATTCCCAAACACAATCCAATGTACATTTAACGGTTACCTCCGCGTATTATAATTAGTCCAGCGTCATTTGGACTTGGGCACAAACAACCCGAAGATGTGCTATAAGGTGTAGGACAACATGATGGCTTAAATTTTGCATCATACATGATATCTATACTTTTTCTAGGATATTCCACGTTAAAGCCTTCTTTTTGGAGAAGAGAGATTAGAACAATACAGAACAACAAAATTAATATCATATTTATATAGGTGTTTTATATTTATCTACGCATTTTAAAAAATTATCATATGTAGAACCTAATATACTTTCACTCGGTTTTTTATTGAGAAATCCAGATATAAACATATATTTTGGAACACACATATTATTCGTCCACGTCGTTTTACCTTCTAAAAGATCTGCTTTTATATACATGAAAATTATATTCACAAAAAAAAATATTATAAAAAAACCAGGAACGACATAATTGAATACTATATCATCTTGCGACGATTCATATATTTTAGACAATTTAACTATTTTTTTATCCATTATACATTGTTAATACAATTTTTAAAATTATCTATTGCAGTATCATTATCACTTGTAAATGAATTTGCTAACATGTAAACAGGATTACACTTCAAATTTACCCAGTCTTTTCTTAAAACCGCAATGTTTTGCAAATATGTGCACAAATATATCATAGCTAATAACATAGTAGTTACTACTATAAATAGCGACCAGTCATCGTTCATATTATATATATAGTTTTTATATAGAGACTTTATACTATATTTATATATGGCTCTCATGCAAACGTATTACAACTTACTTGACAGTTACCATTTAAAATATGGTAAAACTACTTTCTTGCTCATGCAAGTAGGTAGTTTTTTTGAGGTTTATTCTCAAACAGAAAATGGCACCAACATCATGGCATTTAGTCAATTATGTGATTTAAAAATTGCAAACAAGAATGATGGATTTATGGCCGGCTTTAGAGATTATATGATAGAAAAATATCTTTCTAAAATAAATGAGGCAGGCTATACATCAGTTGTATATGTACAAGAAGAGGTTGATGGAGTCATTCAACGTAAGGAAAGTGCGGTTTATAGTCCTGGAACTACATTTTTAGATGACGATGTTAAATTATCTAACAATGTTACATGTATTTGGATACACAAAACTCGCAAGGACATCATATTTGGTTTGTCTAATTTGGACATTTTTACGGGAAAAATAAATTTGTATGAATATCAACAAGTATATTATCATAACCCAACTACTTATGATAATATAGAAAATTTCATGTCTATTTACAAGCCAATTGAATTAATTTTTATTTATAATGTGGAAGACTCCCTCATTGATCATATTTTGCACTATCTAAAAACAACAAGTAAAAAAATAACCAAAATTTCTCTTGTTGTGGAAAATCATTTTAAATCACAAGCACTCAAATGCGAAAATCAAGTCTATCAGAACGAACTAATTCGTACATTTTATCCTAATACGATGAATCATCTACTTGAAAAAACAATTGCATATCAAGCGTTGTGTTTTTTGCTAAATTATGTATCTCAACACAATGCTAATTTAACGCAGAGACTAAAAGAACCACACGTTGACACACAAGATGTATTAGTACTAGCGAATCATTCTTTAAAACAATTAAATATTTTAGACGGGGATTATAGTGGCGAGTATTCTAGTGTACTAAAACTGCTAAACATATGCAAAACACGAATTGGACAGCGTGAAATGGAACGCATTATTCTAAAACCAACACGCAATGTTACGTTTTTACAGGAGTCTTATGACATGATTGAATACGCCCTATCACAGCGTTATTCGTGGCCCATTCTAAACCAAATCAAGGATATTGAAAAAATCATTCGTAAAATGTTTCTAGCAAGAGCAACGCCATTGGATTATTATTATTTGTACGACTCTTGTTCAATCGTGAAAGATATTATATCTGGTTGTGATGCTAGACTTCTAGATTACGTACATGCTGAAACTACATTGGTTGAAATAGAGAGAATACAAAATTCTATTTCATTTTGTTTGAATTTAGATATATGTAAAAATATTCATTCATTACAATTTGACAAATTTGAAACACATGAATTGATTATTAAAGGATACAATGTAGAACTAGACGCTATTATAGAAACGACGCGCGAATGTCAAGCTAAAATCAGTGATATCGTGAATTATTTAAATGATTTGTATTCATCTATTGATAAAAAAACAAAGGATGCTGTCAAAATTCACGAAACGAGTACAATCTCATTCTTGATAACAAAGAAACGTAAAATTGCGTTAGAAAAGAAAATTGGAGAATTACCTAATAAAGTAATATCTTTTTCTAATTTCACGTTTGATCTATCTAAGTTGAAATACAAGGACAATAATAACAACATGGAGATAATTTCAAAGGAAATTGTAGACATTATAAATAAACTGGATTCATCTAAGAGTGCATTTTTCAAAAAAATATCAGAAGTATATCTTAGCGTACATAAATCGTTGTCTATTCTCTCTTATGACTCCCTTATTTATTCTATTCAACAATTGGATACATTGAATGCAAAATGCGAACTTGCTAGAAAATATAATTATTCAAAGCCTCTAATTGACCAGAGAGAAAGTTCATATGTATCCATAAAAGATATGCGACATCCTTTAATTGAACATATTGAAAAGAATGAATTGTATGTTACTAATGATATCAATATCGGTCTGGATGATAAAGGAATTCTTTTGTTCGGTACAAATGCGGTTGGAAAAACCAGTTTGATTAAAGCATTAGGTATATGTGTTATTATGGCGCAGGCTGGTTTATATGTACCATGCAGATCAATGACATATTCGCCCTATGAATATATATTTACTCGCATCATTGGAAACGATAATATATTCAAAGGGCTTTCTACGTTTGGTGTTGAAATGAGTGAATTAAGAGTTATATTGAACAATTGTAATAAAAATAGTTTGATTTTGGGAGACGAATTGTGCTCTGGTACAGAAATTGACTCGGCGCTGAGCATATTTATTTCTGGTCTAGAAACAATGTATCGCAATAATAGTTCTTTTATATTTGCAACACATTTTCATCAAATACAGCATTATGAAGAAATAAAAGAGATGGATAAGATAGTATTGAAACATTTAAAGGTACAATATAATCGCGAGACAAATTCATTAGTATATGATCGCAAACTGGCAGATGGTGCTGGCGAGAGTATATATGGACTAGAAGTATGCAAGTCACTTGATATGCCCGAAGTATTTCTAGAACGCGCGTATGAAATAAGAAATAAAGACTGTGTCTTGAATTTGAATGTATCTAAATACAATAAGAATAAAATTAAGGGTATGTGTGAATTTTGTAAAATGAAGATTGGGTCTGAAATACACCATCTACAATATCAGAAGAATGCGAATGATAATGATTATATTGAACATTTTCATAAAAATCATACTGCGAATTTAGCGAGTATATGTGAAAGTTGTCACGACAAGATACACTCAATGGGACTTGTTTATGAAAAAAAGAAGACGTTTGATGGTTATAATTTAATATTAAGATAATGTATGAAGAGTCTCTTTAATTTAGCCACTGGGGCAAAATCAAAAAATGGTGCAAATCTTAATAAAAATAGTGGTCTACCAATTTATCCACGCAATGAACCAGTTAAAGGTACAAATAAAAAAAATTCAACTGGTACAAAAAGTAAACTTACGAATTCAAAGTCAAAAAAAGTAAACACTAACGTAAATGGCGCCACAAATTGTGTTCCTTATAAACCTACTGAAGAACAAATTGCAAAAAGAAAAAAAAAAGATTGCTTTGAATTGTTACAACAATTTGATTATACGCCATTAACCATTTCTTTGAATAAACTAAAAAGTAATATTTTTGAAATAGATAAAAAGTTGAATGCTAGTAAAGGTTCAAAAAAGAAAAAGAAAAATCCAAATAGATGTGATTCAGAGGATGTTTCATTCATTAAAGTTAACAAAATGTTTGTCTATTCAATTAATGTATTGGAATCTGCTATTAAAAAAATGAAAAAAATAGTCATTCTTCCTGATGAAAATAACTGTCCCGAGACAGTTGGTGAACCTGTTGGAAACGCCAATAATGTTTCAAAATTTCCAGTTGCAAATGCAAGAATTGCCGGAGGATCGGCTACAAATGACGTTTGTACGGACTATAACGAACTTATAGTAAATATACGTGATATCTTAGCAAACATAGACATTATGCTATCCTCCAAAAATTATATAATAAATGAGAAAAAATGTATGATGGTATCCGACATATTTGAAAAATTGCAAATATCTAAATCCAAATTTGAAGAGGTAATTGAAAAATTGAACAAAGATAAACGTTTGTCACGTACATTAAGTAATGGAAGAAATGTGGCGCCAATCAATGGGGGGCGTAACCAAACTGTCAAGAAAAGAAGTGTTTGATACAATATATTTAGAATGCAAAGTGAAAATAGTAAATAATAAAGTAGTAGAAGGTGGTAAACGTTTGACTGCTACAAAATTAAAAATACTAAATGAAATATATATCAAATCCGGATATACTACGTGTAATCCTTATTGTTTGAAAAATTGATTTAAATTTATTTATATATTTATATACAAAAATGCTTATCCCGGTTAAATGTTTTACGTGCGGAACAGTTATTGGTGACAAGTACTTGTTTTATCAAAAGCAAGTATATGAGATAAAAATAGAGAGAAGGATAAATCCAGAAGTCATTCAATATCTAGATGAAACAAGGATAGATAAAACAGTTGAGGGCGAGGTATTAGATTTACTAAAATTGTCAAAAATGTGTTGTCGTAGACATATGTTAACCCACGTAAATATATTTTAGTATAATATATGAGAATAAAAACTAGATCTAGAAATAAAAAGGCAAGAAAAACTAAGAAGAGAACATTTAGAGGAGGAACTACTATTCCTTTTTCGGGGATAGGTAGTTTATTATCTGATTTTAGTAATTCTATTAATAATATGCTAGGTACATTCAACGT
>Ga0187843_10001609_pt1 | contig 14120 bp, 15 predicted proteins | sample SpaLakP09_SKY_43_FD_134516 | JGI IMG/M metagenome (GOLD analysis project Ga0187843, IMG submission 134516) | Oligotrophic lake water microbial communities from Sparkling Lake, Wisconsin, USA - SP09_SKY_43 | ecosystem: Environmental > Aquatic > Freshwater > Lake | place: USA: Sparkling Lake... | reverse complement strand
GTTGGTCCAGCGGGCAAAGCTGGCCATGGCGGCGTCGCTGAGCCCCTCGCCGTCGATGACGACGGCCAGGGCATTGCCCAGCAAGGGCATGGCGGTGAAGACGTCGACTTGGGCGAAGCGGCGGCTTTGCAAGCTCATGGCGTGGGCTGCGCGCCGTTGTCCAGCGCGTCGCGCAGCACCTTGCCCAGGATGGCCACGCCTTCTTCGATCTGCGGCGGCGTCAGGGTCACAAAGGACAGACGCAGGGTGCGCGGGTCGGGGTTCTGGGCGTAGAAGGCCGCGCCGGGCACGAAGGCGATGCCGGCATCCACCGCCTTGGGCAGCAGGTCCATGGCATTCAGACCTTCGGGCAGACGGATCCAGAGGAACATGCCGCCCTTGGGGCTCTGCCAGACGCAGCCCGGCGGCAGGTGCTTCTTCAGGCCCTCGGCCATGGCATCACGGTTGGCCTTGTAGCGGGCGCGGATCAGCGGCACATGCTCGTCGAGGAAGCCGTTCTTGACCACCTCGTAGACCACGCGCTGGTTGAAGCCCGGGGTGTGCAGGTCGGCCGCTTGCTTGGCTTGCAGCAGCTTGGGGTAGAGCTCGCTCGGGGCGATGATGAAGCCCAGGCGGAAGCCGGGCGTCAGCACCTTGGAGAAGCTGCCCAGGTAGATGGTGCCTTCCGGCCAGAAGGAGGCCAGGGCCGGCAGCGGCGGCTCGTCGAACCAGAGGTCGCCGTAGGGGTTGTCTTCGATCACCGGCACGCCGGCGGCCTTGGCCGCGGCCATCACGGCCTGGCGGCGCTCCAGGCTCATCACACGACCGGTGGGGTTCTGGTAATTGGGCAGCAGGTAGGCAAAGCGGGTGCCGGGCGCGTCGTGCGGCAGGCGGGCAAACTCGGCCGGGTCCACACCTTGCTCGTCACTGGCCAGGCTCACGAAGTTGGGCTCGTAGGGCGTGAAGGCCTGCAGGGCGCCGAGGTAGGTGGGCGTCTCCACGGCCACTGGCGCGCCGGCATCGCAGAGGATCTTGCCGACCAGATCCAGGCCTTGCTGAGAGCCGCTGGTGATCAGCACCTGATCCGGGCTGACCGTCATGCCCAGGCTGGCCATGCGCTGGGCCACCCATTCGCGCAGCGGCGCAAAACCTTCGCTGGCGGCGTACTGCAGGGCTTCCTTGGCGTTGTGGCTGAGCACCTGATCGCAGGCAGCTTTGAGCGCATCGACCGGGAAGGTTTCGGCCGAAGGCAGGCCCCCGGCCATGGACAGGATGCCGGGCTTTTCGGTGACCTTGAGGATCTCGCGAATGATGGACGGGTTCATGCGCGCGGCGCGGCGGGCTTGGTTCCAGATGCTGCTCATGCTTCTTGTCTCCTGCGGATTCATCAACAATTCATTCAAGGAAGGCGATTCGGTCAATGCGTGGATTCTTGCGTGCCTGAGGTCGGCGCGGCCTGCGTGGGGGCAAGCTGATTCAGGCGCTCACCCTGGCTTTTACCACCGTGCGGGGCGATCTCGGCGCCGGCCAACATCCAATCGACCGCCGCGCGTGCCTGCAGCACGGTCGAGTCGAAAAAAGGCAGGGGGCTCAGCGCCTGCGCCGCGTCATCGAGCAAGAGCCCGACCTCGGTGCAGCCCAGGATCACGCCCTCGGCGCCGCGCGCGGCCAGCTCGGCGACGCAAGCCAGGTAGTGCGCCCGGGAGGACGCGCTCAACTGGCCTCGGCACAGCTCTTCGTAAATGATGCGGTGGACCTCGGCCGCCGCCTCCGGCGGCGGGGTCAGCAGCTCGATGCCGTGGCGGGCCATGCGCTGCTGGTAGAAGGAGTCAGCCGCCATGGTGTAGCGGGTGGCCAGCAGGCCGACGCGACGCAGGCCCTGGGCCTGCAAGGCCGCGGCGGTGGCGTCGACGATGTGCAGCAGGGGCAAATCGGCCTGCGCTTGCAGCTCATCGGCCACTTTGTGCATGGTGTTGGTGGCCAGCAGCAAGGCCTGGGCGCCGGCGGCCTTGAGCCCGGCGCCGGCCTCGCCCAGCAGGCGGGCGGCCGCGGCCCAATCACCGCGCGCCTGCATCGCTTCGATCTCGGCAAAGTCACGCTGTGCATCACGAGGCGGGCGCTGTGCAAGCCGCCCAGGCGGGCCGCCACCTCACGGTTGAGCAGCGCGTACAGATGCGCGCTCGATTCCCAACTCATGCCCCCGAGGATGCCCAGCAATTTCATGAGCCCAGTCTAGCGGCCCAAACCAATACAGAACCAATACACTTGTCCGTACAACCTCAGAATCTGTATCGGTATGAGCACCAGCACAGCCCTGTCCCGCAGCGCCAGCCTGCCTCTGGCCCAGCAGCTGGCCCTGCGTTTTTCCGAGCGCATCCAGCAGCGCCTGATCCTGCCCGGCGCTCGACTGCCCTCGGTGCGTGAATGCGCGCGCCACCATGGCGTCAGCCCCTACACCGTGGTGGCGGCCTACGACCAGCTGCTGGCTGCCGGCCTGCTCGAAGCGCGCAAGCAGCGCGGCTTTTTTGTGCGCGATGTCCATGCCCCCAAGGCCAAGGCCGCGCCGGCCCAAACGGTGGCCACGCCCGCAACACCGATTGATGCCAGCGCCCTGATCCGCGGCATGTTCCAGGCCGATGCACGCCACGCGCCGGGCCTGGGCACCCTGCCCGGCGAATGGCTGGACCTACCCATGCTGCAAAGCGCCATGCGCCGCGTCGTCAGCCAGAGCGAAGAGCCCGATCAACTGGCGCTTCAGTATGGCGAACCCGGCGGTGATCCGCGCCTGCGCAGCGCTTTGAGCCGGCGGCTGGAAGACCTGGGCGTGCATGCCGCACCCGAGCAGATCGTCAGCACCGTGGGCGCCACCCATGCCCTGGACCTGATCACCCGCTGCCTGCTGACGCCCGGCGACGCGGTACTGGTGGACGACCCCGGCTGGGCCATCGAGTACGCGCGGCTGTCGCAAGCTGGCATGCGCCTGCTGCCGGTGCCACGCGGGCCGCAGGGGCCGGATCTGGAGGTCATGGCCCGGCTGATCGCCGAGCACCGGCCGCGCATGTATGTGACCGTCTCGGTGCTGCACAACCCGACGGGCAACAGCTTGTCACTCGCCAGCGCGCACCAGATCCTCAAGCTGGTCGAGGCAGCCGACATGCTGGTGGTCGAGGATGACACCTACGCCTTCCTGGCACCCAACCATGCGCCGCGCCTGTCGGCCTTGGACGGGCTCAAGCGCACGATTTACGTCTCGGGCTTTTCCAAGATCCTGACGCCGGCCTGGCGGGTCGGCTTTGTGGCCGCCAGCGCCCAGGTCGTGCACCAGCTGACCGAGCTGAAGTTGCTGTCCACCCTGACCACCAGCCCCATGATGGACCGCGCCGTGGCCATCTGCCTGGAGCAGGGCCAGCTGCGCCGCCATGCCGAGCGGGTGATTTCACGTCTGGATGCCGCGCGGCAGCGGGCGGTGCGCCTGGCCGAGGAGGCCGGCTGCCAGTTCGTCACGCCGCCGCACGGCCTGTTCGGCTGGCTGGAGGTGGGGTGGACACCGAGCGCTTGGCCCAGCGCATGCTGGACGCCGGCTGGCTGATCGCGCCGGGTTTGCTGTTCAGCCCGACCCGGCGCGCGGGCACGCTGATGCGCATCAATTTCGCCACCTCGCAGGATGCGCGCTTCTGGCGCCTGCTGGCCGAGCTGCGCGAGTCCTGAGCTGAGGCAAGAGGGTTCGTCGGTCAGCGATTCAGGCCAGGCAGCGTCGCAGGGCCGGGCTGCAATAGGTGTCGCTCACCGGCTCGTTGATCGGCACCGGCAAAGAAGCATCGGCCTCGACGGGCCGCGCGGCCAGCTCGCCCATACCACTGCCGCAGGACGCCAAGCTCAGGGCCAAGGCAGCCACGGCCACTGCAGGGCACAGCCAGATCAGCTCGCGCAAGCCGGCACGCAGCCACTCCTGTTTGGTCTTGATTTGCATGGTTTCGGGCCCTCCAGCCTGATGGATTTTTAATATCGTGGGAAATTATCCCACTTGCTCGGCCAGCAGCTCAAGTGCCGAGCGGAGATCAGGCGCACACCGGGGCGGCATTCGTACATATCCCAGGCTGCTGAATGCGCCTTCACGTGCCGAAAACACAAGCTCGGGGGGCTAACATCGGTCCTCCTGCGCCCCTCTTGAAGGGGCGCCCATCGTTTCGTGCCACTGACCCTCCCCGCCCCTTGCTCATGAGTGCCCCCGCGAACACCGAGCTGCGTTTCTTGATCGTCGATGCTCTGGCCGGCGTGCAAACCTTCGCCCGCCAGTTGCTGGAAGGCTTCGGCTTCCCCTCCCACTCCATCCGCAATGCCAGCGACACCGCCTCGGCCCTGAGCCTGGGCCTGGAATTCAAGCCAGACTTTCTGATCACCGACTGGTTCCCCAAATCCGACCTCAGCGGCATTGCGCTGTACCAGCGCCTCAAGACCGTGAACCCCGGCTGCCGCCTGTCCTTGCTGAGCTTCGAGATCTCGCCCGCCCATGAGGCCGAAGCCAGGGCCGCGGGTTCGCACTTTCTGCTGCGCAAGCCCTTCACGGCCGACGACCTGAAGTCCACCATGCGCCGCTCGCTGGAACAGCTGGCCCAGGAGCGTCCGGAACTAGCCCAGCGCCTGAATGCGGTAATGAAGTCACAACAAGGCCCGGGCCATCTGCCGCCCAAAATCGTGCTGCCGCCCCTGCCACCGCAGCTGCGCGCCGGTGACAAGGTCAAGTTCGAGGGGCAGACCGACACCGTTCAATTCGTCGTGGTGCGCAGCGGCGAGCTGGTGGTGCAGCTCAAAGGCAAGTCCGAGCTGGTGCCGGCCCACAAACTGCAACGCCTGTGAACGCCCTGGATCTCAACACCCGCATCGGCGAGAACCTGCCGGCGGCTCTGGCGGCCGCCTGGTGGGGCGGGCCTGCGCTCGATGCCAGCCTGTGGCCGACCGAAGCGCCGGACACAGCCTTGATCGACCGTGCCCAAGCCGAATTGACGCGCCGCCTGGGCTGCGGCCAGGCCCATGAGCCCCAGGCCTGGAAGAGCGGCGGCCCCTCGCGCGAGGCCGCGTTGGGCCATGCCGCCCTGCCCCCACGCGGCGTGCGCCGCAGCCCGGCCACTCTGGATGATTTGCGCTTGAACCGCCCCGGCATCGAGGCCGAAATCGCCCTGCGCCTGGGCCAGGATGTGGATGCGGCGCGGGCTGCTACGCTGGACGGCCTGCAGGCCGCGGCCCTGGTGGACGGCATGGCCGTCTCGGCCGAGCTGGTCAGCTCACGTTGGCTGCAAGCTCAGGCTGCACCGGCCTGGCTGCGCCAGGTCGATGCGCTCTCGCATGGCGCCCTGGTGCTCGGCGACTGGTTGCCGCCGCAAACCGGGCGCGACTGGGCCCAACAAACCTGCGAAATCCAGCGCAACAACGACGCGCCGCAGCGCGCCCGCGGCAGCCATTCGCTGGGTGATCCCTTCTGGCTGCTGCCGCAGTGGCTGCGCCATGCCACCCGCGAGGGTCAGGTCTTGCCTGCCGGCTCGGTGGTCACCACCGGCGCCTGGCTGGTGATGCCCGATCTGGCGGCGGGCGACCGGCTGTGGGTCCGCTTCGAAGGGCTCGGCGAGGTGCAGGTTCAGCTCTGAACCGCCACGCCGCCCGAGCCCTCAAGCTCTCAAACAAAGGCCAGGGCCAGCAGCAAGACCGGATACGGCAAGGCCACGGTCGGGCGCAAGGCCGACTTCAGGTACTCCAACATCAGCGCCACTGTGCCCGGCCGCTGCTGCAGCCACTCGCTGTGCAGCTGAAACGCTGCAGCTGTCGGGGCGGGCTCGCGCAGCAGCTGTTCCACGCGCAGCAGGCGATCGGACAAGCGCGACTGGAAAGTCTTGAGCACGCCCTCCTGCAGCCACAGCAGCGGCAACAGCACCCAGAGCCAGCTCGCACCCCAGGCCAGGCCGCACAAGACCAGGGCGGAGAGTTTCAGCGCCAAGGCACCGAACTCGTAGCACTCATGCGCGCGGAACAAGGCCTGCCATTCCTGGCCCAAGGCCTGAGCGCGGTCCGGGTCCGCCAGGGCCGTCATTTCGCTTCCAGCACTTCCCAGCGCTCCATCAGGCCCAGCAGTTCGTCGTCGATCTGCGCGGCGCGGTCGGTCACTTCGGCGATGCGGGCTGCCCCCTGGCTGTAGAGCTCGGTGCCGCCCAGCAGCGCGTGCAGTTGCTTCTGCTCGGCTTCCAGCGCCGCCACCCTGGCGGGCAGCTCGTCCAGCTCGCGCTGCTCTTTGTAGCTGAGCTTTTTCTTGTTGGCCACCACAGGTGCGGGCGCCGCTGCGGCGACCGGCGCGGGGGCCGAAGCAGCTGCGGGCGCCGACTTGGCAGCCAGGGCCGCCGCGCGCTTGGACTGGATCAACCAGTCCTGCACGCCGCCCTCGTACTCGCGCCAGCGGCCATCGCCTTCGTTGACGATGGTCGAGGTGACCACGTTGTCCAGGAAACGGCGGTCATGGCTGACCAGGAAGACCGTGCCGTCGTAATCGGCCAGCAGCTCTTCGAGCAGCTCGAGGGTTTCGATGTCGAGGTCGTTGGTCGGCTCGTCCAGCACCAGCACATTGGCCGGGCGGGCAAACAGGCGGGCCAGCAGCAAGCGGTTGCGCTCGCCGCCGGAGAGGCTCTTGACCGGCGAATTGGCGCGCGCGGGCGAGAACAGGAAGTCGCCCAGATAGCTCTTCACATGCTTTTTCTGCGTGCCGATCTCGATCCACTCGCTGCCGGGGCTGATGGTGTCGGCCAACGTGGCGTCGAGGTTCAGCGTGTCGCGCATCTGGTCGAAATAGGCCACCGTCAGGCGCGAGCCCTGGCGCACCTCGCCGCTGTCGGGCGCCAGTTCACCGAGGATCATCTTCAGCAGCGTGGTCTTGCCGGCACCGTTGGAGCCGACCAGGCCGACCTTGTCGCCGCGCAGGATGGTGGCGGTGAAGTCGCGCACGATGACGCGGTCGCCATAGCTCTTGCTGACGTTTTCCAGCTCGGCCACGATCTTGCCGCTGGCCGCGCCGGTGTCGATGTCCAGCTTGGCCTTGCCCTGCACATCGCGGCGCGCGGCGTGGGCCAGGCGCATGGCCTCCAGGCGCTGGATGCGGGCCACACTGCGGGTGCGGCGGGCTTCCACGCCCTTGCGGATCCAGACCTCTTCCTGGGCCAGCAGCTTGTCAAAGCGGGCGTTGAACAGGGCCTCGTTTTCCAGCTCGTAGGCTTTGGCGGCGGTGAAAGCCGCGAAATTGCCCGGGTAGCCGCGCAACTGGCCACGGTCCAGCTCGACGATGCGATTGGCCACGTTGTCCAGAAAGGCCCGGTCGTGGGTGATCAGCAGCAGCGAGCCCTTGAAATCGTTGAGCAGACCTTCGAGCCAGGTGATGGCATCCAAGTCCAGGTGGTTGGTGGGTTCGTCCAGCAGCAGCACATCGGGCTGAGCGACCAGGGCGCGGCCCAGGGCCACGCGCTTTTTCAAACCCCCGGAGAGCGAACCGACCAGGCGCGAGCCATCCAGGCCCAGGCGCTGCAAGGTTTCATCCACGCGCTGCTCCCAGGTCCAGCCGCCGATGTGCTCGATGCGCTCGCCCACCCACTCGAGATCGTCGTTGGGATCGTGGATTTCGTAGCGCTCGCGCAAGGCCTTGGCCTCGGCCACGCCTTCGCTGACCACGTCGAAGATGGTGGCCTCAGGCCGCAACAGTGGTTCCTGCGGCACATAAACGCTGGTCAGGCCTTGCTGCAGTTGCAACAGCCCGTCATCGAGTTTCTCGATTTGAGCCAGCACTTTGAGCAGGGACGATTTGCCGGTTCCATTGCGGCCAATGAGGCCGACGCGCTCACCCATTTCGAGCGAGAAAGAAGCGCCATCCAGCAGCGGCACATGGCCGAACGCGAGATGGGCATTGGAGATGGATAGGACTGCCATGGCGCGCATTGTCCCCGATGGGCGAGGCCGGCCCCGAAACGGGACAGCCCGCGTGTGGCGGGGGCAGCGCAGTTGCTGGTTTCCCCTCCCCTTGATCCGGTGGGGCCCCCAGGGATTTCATGGGTTTGTCATCTCGAGGGAGCGGGTACAAGGGAAACACGTGCAGTCCTGCACACTTTCAGCAGCACGCAGGACCGCCGACGACCTTGCCGGGCGCATGACGCACGGCCTCTCGCCAACGCTTTTGAGGAGAACCTATGTCTGCACGTTCCATCTTTGCCCGCGCCCTGGTGCCGGCCGTGATCGCCGCCCTGGCCGCCGGCAATGCCGCTGCGGCCGAACTGACCGAAGGCTTCGACACCGTCCTGCCCGCCGGCTGGGCCCAGAAGAACAACAGCTCGCCCATCGGCACCACCAACTGGTTCCAAGGCAACGCCACCGTCTTCACCTCGTATTCGGGCGCGGCCAATTCCTACATCGGCGCCAACTTCAACAACACAGCCGGCGCCGGCGAAATCAGCAACTGGCTGATCACCCCGACCCTGAGCTTCAACAACGGCGACACCCTGACCTTCTGGAGCCGCAGCGTCACCGATTCGCTGTACCCCGATCGCCTGGAAGTGCGCTTCAGCAATGTCGGCGGCACAGATGTCGGCAACACCGACACCAGCGTCGGCAGCTTCACCACCCTGCTGCTGAGCATCAACCCCAATCTGGAGCAAGGCGGCTACCCCGGCGAGTGGACCCAGTACAGCGCCACCATCAGCGGCCTGAGCGGCGCCACCAACGGTGCCATCGCCTTCCGCTACACCGTGAACTCGGGTGGCCCCTCTGGCGACAACTCCGACTACATCGGCATCGACAGCGTCAGCATCACTGCCGCCGTGCCGGAACCCAGCACCTACGCCCTGATGGCCCTGGGCCTGGGCGCCATCGGCCTGCGCCGCCGCAAGCAGCTGCAAGACCGCTGATCGCCAGGCGACCCCTCGGCCAGGCACCTGGCCGAGACAGCCGCACAACTACGCCCCGCTCTACGGGGCGTTTTCATTGCGGGCGCTGATGCGCGCGCCGTCGCTCAGGCCTGCAGCTCGACACGATTGCGCCCACCGGCCTTGGCGCGGTAGAGCGCACGGTCGGCGCGGCCAAACAGGCGGTCCGCGTGATCGCCGGGCTGCCACAGTGCCACGCCGATGCTGGCGCTGCGCACGCCGGGCTCGGGCGAAGCCAGGTCGGTGGCCAACACCGCGCGCAAGGCTTCGGCCTGCGCCAAGGCTTGCGTGGCATCGGCGGCCGCCAGCATCACGGTGAACTCTTCGCCGCCGTAGCGATAGGCGCGGCCCTGGGCTGGCAGCTGCATGCGCAGGCGTGCAGCGAACTGGCGCAGGGCGGCATCGCCGGCGCGGTGACCGTGCTGGTCGTTGAAGGCCTTGAAGTGGTCGATGTCGATCATCAGCACCGCGAACGATCGCCCCGACTGCGTGGCCGCATTCAGGGCCTGGGTCATGTCCTCGTCGAGGGCGCGGCGGTTGGCCAGTCCGGTCAGGCCATCGGTCAGCGCCAGCTCACGCACCACCTGCTCGGCGCGCATCTTGCACATCAGCAAGAAGCCCAGGCAGCAGATCACCAGGTAGACAAAGCTGAAGACAAACACCGGTTGCTGCCAGCCGCTGCTGAGGTCGAGGTAATCGGGCCGCGCCGCGCCCAGGGCCAGCAAGAGCGCACGCGCCGGCAAGACCAGACCCATCAGCAAATGCGCCAGCGCCACCAGGCCCTGCACCCGCGCCAGGCCGTCCGAAGCCTGGGTCGACGCGCCGCTGCGACGCAGGCGCCAGAGCACATGCGCATTGAGCAGCTGCAGCAGGCCGTAGACAAAGCCATTGAAGATGGTGGCGCCCACATAGCGACCACCAAAGGCCGTCCCAACCACAGTGACGGCCAGGCCCATCAAAAACAAGGGCAACCAGCGCCAGCGCAGGCCGAGAAACTGCCGGATGGCCACGAACAGCAAGGCCACGCTCAGCGCCCCCAGGGCATTGGCCACCCCGCCCGACAGCCAGGCCGGCAAGTGGCCCGCACCTGCCAGCAGGGAGTAGGCCAGCCCCTCGGCAGCGATGCCCCAGGTCCAGCAACGCAAACCATTGGCCTCGTCCGCCACGCCGCGCGCCAGCCACAACATCACGGCGATGGTGACCAGCAGGGCCGTCTGGGCCAGAAACAGGGTGCGAAGGTCCACAGCGGGTGATGGAAGGCAGTCAGTCAGTCAGGCAAGCAGGCAGAGAACCGGGGGATGAATCCAAGCCAGCGGCGTCAGCAGGGCGCCCGCAAGGCCCGCCATCCTAGCCGCCTGGTGGCGGCGCGTTCGTCTGAATTGCGCGCCCTGCGCTCGAACCCGAGGTTTGCGTGCGCCAGCGCACGGCGCAGCAGCCCGGTGGCCGCGCATGCTCGGGCCTCGATTCACCCCGGGGTTGACTCCAGCCCCATTCAGCGAGGTCACCCCATGTCCAAAGGTCAACGCGGCAACAAGGAAGTCAAGAAGCCCAAGCAAGCGGCCCATGCGCCGGCCAAGCCCAGCGATTCGCCGGCCTTGTCGACCCTGGTGCCGCCGGCGCCCCAGCGCGCCGAGATGGGGCGCAAAAAGCCCTGAGTCCGGAGCGCCGTCACGCGCTGCTCGCGGCTCAGGGCTCAGGACACAGCGAGCTGGGTCAAGCGCACAGCTGACGGGCGTGGTGGCGCAGGTGCTCGTCCACGAAGCTGGCGATGAAGTAGTAGCCGTGGTCGTAGCCGGCATGGCGACGCAGGGTTAGGTCTTGCCCGGCCACGGCACAGGCCGCTTCGAAGGCCTCAGGGTGCAGCTGCTCGGCCAGGAAACGATCGGCCAGGCCCTGGTCGATCAGGATGCCGCCCGGGAACTGCGGCCGCCGTGATTTGGCATGCATCAACATCAAGGCCGTCGCATCATGGGCCGCCCAATCGGCGGCATCGCCGCCGAGATAGCCCTGAAACGCCTTCTGCCCCCAGGGGCACTGCATGGGCGCGGCAATCGGCGAGAAGGCCGAGAGCGAGCGGAACGCGCCGGGATGGCGCTGCGCCAGCACCAGGGCGCCATGCCCGCCCATGGAGTGGCCGAAGATGCCGGTGCATTCGGCCGCCAGGCCGAACTCACGCTGCACGCCGGGCAGCAACTCGTGCATCAAGTAGCTCTCCATGCGCCAGTGGCGGGCCCAGGGCTGCTGCTTGGCGTCGAGGTAAAAGCCGGCGCCGACCCCGAAGTCCCAGTCCTTGGCCTCGTCCAGCACCTGCGCACCGCGCGGGCTGGTGTCGGGCATCAGCAGGGCCAGGCCCAGCTCGGCGGCGAGGCGCTGGGCGCCGGCCTTCATGGTGAAGGTTTCTTCGGTGCAGGTCAGGCCGGCCAGAAACACCAGCAGCGCCTTCGGCTCGGGCGGAAGGAAGAGCGCAAAGCGCATGGGCAGGCCGATCTCGGCCGAGGCATGGCGGTAAAAGCGCTGACGCCCGCCGAAACAGCCATGCTCGCTGAGCAGCTCCAGCGCTTGCAGCTCGGCCATGCTCAGAACTCCACCACGGCGCGGATCGACTCGCCGCGCTTCATCAGGTCGAAGCCTTCGTTGATCTGCTCCAGCTTGAGCTTGTGTGTGATCAGCGAGTCGATATTGAGCTTGCCGTCCATATACCAGTCGACGATCTTGGGCACGTCGGTGCGGCCCCGGGCGCCGCCGAAGGCGCTGCCTTCCCATTTGCGGCCGGTCACCAGTTGGAAAGGTCGGGTGCTGATCTCGGCGCCGGCCTCGGCCACGCCGATGATGATGGAGCGGCCCCAGCCCTTGTGCGTGCACTCGAGCGCGTCGCGCATGACCTTGGTGTTGCCGATGCACTCGAAGGAGTAGTCGGCGCCACCATCGGTCAGCTGCACGATGTGGTCGACCACGTTGCCGACCTCCTTGGGGTTGATGAAATGGGTCATGCCGAACTGGCGCGCCATGGCCTCACGGCCCGGATTCAAGTCCACGCCGATGATCTTGTCGGCGCCCACCATCTTGGCGCCCTGGATCACGTTCAGGCCGATGCCGCCGAGGCCGAACACCACCACATTGGCGCCCGCCTCCACCTTGGCGGTGAACAGCACGGCGCCCACGCCGGTGGTGACGCCGCAGCCGATGTAGCAGACCTTGTCAAAAGGCGCGTCCTCGCGGATCTTGGCCAGGGCGATGCCGGGCACGACGATGTGGTTGGAGAAGGTCGAGGTGCCCATGTAGTGGAAGATGGGCTGACCGTCGATCGAGAAGCGCGCGCTGCCGTCCGGCATCAGGCCCTTGCCCTGGGTGCTGCGGATGGCCTGGCAGAGGTTGGTCTTGCGCGAGAGGCAGAACTTGCACTGGCGACATTCCGGCGTGTAGAGCGGGATCACATGGTCACCCGGCTTGAGCCAGGTGACGCCCTCGCCCACTTCCAGCACCACGCCGGCGCCCTCATGGCCCAGGATGGCCGGGAAGATGCCCTCCGGATCGGCGCCCGAGAGCGTGTAGTAATCGGTATGGCAGATGCCGGTGGCCTTGATTTCGACCAGCACTTCACCAGCGCGTGGGCCGTCCAGCTGCACCTCTTCGATGCTCAGAGGGGCACCGGCTTTCCAGGCAACGGCGGCACGGGTCTTGATCATAGGGAGCTCCAAAAACAGGGGGAATGGGATGCTGAAACTTCAAGCTGCCGCAGCATAAACGGCCTGCTGCGACTCTGCAGCTGCGGGCAATCATGCCCCGGGAACCGTGAACAAATGCACAAAGCCTCGCCGCACCGCTCTCACCGATTCAAGGGGGATTGGCCCTCAATTTTGTGACAAATTTCACGAATCAAGGAGCACCCCCCTCGGGCACACGATGGCTCGTTCGCCAGGCCATCCCTAGCATTCGCAGCGTTGTACCAATACCACCCGAATACCAGGGATCTCCATGAACTTCCGTTTTCTTGCCCTCAGCGCCCTGCTGGGTCTGGGCAGCGCCGCCAGCTTGGCTGCTCCTGTCACCACCGTCGATTTCAGCGACTTCAGCGCCAACACCTTGCGCAAGGCCGTCAAGTCCGTGACTGAAGAGGGCTTCACGGTCAGCAATGACTGCGCCAACATCAAGTCCGGCCGCAAGCCCCTGGAAACCTGTCTGATGAGCGATGCATCGGGCCGCGGCAACCAACGCAATGTGTTCGCCTTCAACGTCTTCAACGCCAGCACCACCACACTGGCCCGCGCAGACGGCCACAGCTTCAACTTCGAAAGCATCGATCTGGATGAATACCTGAACCTGCCAGGCCCGGTGTTCAGCGACTACTCGATCGACTTCAGCTTCAGTTACGCCGATGGCAGCCGCGCCAAAAAGACCGTCCAGCTGGACCGCCGGACCGGCTTCCAAACCTTCCAGCTGAATGAGCGCAATCTGCTCAACGCCAGCTGGATCTCGTCCAAGACCGTCTATTTCGACAACCTGAAGACCAGCAACGTCCCCGAGCCGGCCTCCCTGGCCCTGACCCTGCTGGCCCTCGGCGGCCTGGCATACAGCCGTCGCAACAGCAAGCGCGCTTGAACTCAGGCGGCTTGAGGCCGCCTTGCTTCACTCGCCCGCCAAGAGCACCGTCAGCCCAGGCTGCACGGTGCTTTTTTCTTTGGACGGCGTCAGGCCGCAGGCGCTGCCAGCGCGCTCTCCAGCGCGTCAATGAACACGGCAGCCACATCGAAGCCGGTCTGGTCGAAGATTTCCTGGAAGCAGGTCGGGCTGGTGACGTTGACCTCAGTCAGGTGATCGCCGATCACATCCAGGCCCACCAGCAAGAGGCCGCGTGCCGCCAGCAGCGGGCCGACGGCTTCAGCGATCTCGCGGTCGCGCGCGCTGATGGGCTGGGCCACGCCCTTGCCGCCCGCAGCCAGATTGCCGCGCACCTCGCCGCCCTGCGGAATGCGCGCCAGGCAGAAGGGCACGACCTTGCCGCCGATCACCAGCACGCGCTTGTCGCCGTCCTTGATGGCGGGCAGATAACGCTGAACCATGACGGTCTCGGCGCCGTCCTTGTTCAAGGTCTCGATGATGGCGCCGAGGTTGAGGCCATCGGCACCGACGCGGAAGATGCCCATGCCGCCCATGCCGTCGAGCGGCTTGAGGATGATGTCGCCCTGCTCGGCATGG
>Ga0187843_10001608_pt1 | contig 14125 bp, 16 predicted proteins | sample SpaLakP09_SKY_43_FD_134516 | JGI IMG/M metagenome (GOLD analysis project Ga0187843, IMG submission 134516) | Oligotrophic lake water microbial communities from Sparkling Lake, Wisconsin, USA - SP09_SKY_43 | ecosystem: Environmental > Aquatic > Freshwater > Lake | place: USA: Sparkling Lake... | reverse complement strand
TCCTACAGCTTGTTGGTTGGCTGGCCGCGCTCGTGCTCAAGATATAGCGTGAATACTCGAACAGATTGTCGGAGCGCGGCCAGCCAACCAACAAGCTGTAGGATGAGTCGGGTAGCACCGTGCAGTAATGCTTCAGCGTGCTCAACACGATCGAATGTTTCAACACGTGCAGAGAAGTGCAATGGTGGATTGATCCATTCAAAAATTTCGGGCGACTCACCATACGCTCGATCTAACGCAGCGACCAAATCTTTACTAGTCCGACGCAACAAACCTGCTCGTGGTAACTTGCGAAGCGCCTCAAGCCGTCTGGCGCCGATGTCGATTAACCAATCGCGATATGGAATCGCTGCTGGCATCAAGTGGCATGGTAAAAGGTTGAGTCGGCCATGTAGGCTGTTAGTCGACAGGACGCGCCGGCGATATGGTTGTCCTTTCACGCGCAGACTTCTTGCTAGAAGCCAGGCGCCTTCAGCAGTTGGGGCTACTCCTAAATGAGCAGTGAAGCCTAATGATTCAATGCTACGCACGACGTGTGCGCAAAGTGCCCTCACACCTCTAAATAGAGTCAAACTGGCACTCACATCCATGAGCAAGGAATGATCGGCTTGCAGCGTAATCTCAGGCGTGTACTGCATCAAGGCAGTCGCGATCGCATCCAGTGCCATTTCCTCCTTGGGGACCTCACGCTCCAAAATACCTGTATCAGGAGCGACCGCTAACACACCTCCATTGCGCATTCCCAGACGAACTCCAGCACATGCTGCTTCCTGCGACACCATCACCACTATTCCCTTGTCAACGACAGCGTACTGACCTGGCTCAGACCAACGCGGGCGTAGACACTCGAGCGATAGACGCGGTATGTACACGGTGAATAGGAGCTTCATTTTGATCAACGCCCAACTGATGAACTGGCATGTCTGCTAAAGGAATATAAATTGGAGACTCACTATGTGGTCCGCGGCGTTTAATGATGTCAGCAGAGATGCCACCGAGCGCTGGCCGCAACGCAATGCGTAATGGTGAAGGAGACGCGTCTGCAGCAGCTGCCAAAGGTCTTACTAACCAAAGCCACGTGTCTGTCGACTGCGCGGCAAGATTCAATCTTCGCAACGCTTCCGGTCTTGTGTTTGACTGCCACAGAATGACGATTCCAAAGCAGGCATTTTTTAGAAACTGCTCAGTACACCATAACGCATCTGATGAACTTTGAGGTTTGAGCCAAAGAATGTTGCGTTCATTTAGTTGCCATGCCCGACAGGTCATCAAATGCGGCAAATAAGGAGGCTGAATCAGTGCCACTCGTTGCTGCTGAGATAGCGCTGCAAGCATTGGTTTCAACAATTGCATCTCTCCTATACCGTGCTGCTGTACCAGAAGTTCAACCAATGCCGATCGTGGCCAACCACCGTTTGGCAGCTCTTTATCTAAGTCGCAGTAGCCACTTTGCATGGTGGTCGCTCTCGATACTGCAAGATCGCTGGCACGCCATACGCTTGAACGCAGAGCCTGCTCCAAGGAGGCTTTCTCAGACGCCGAAACGGTAGGTAGGGTAGCTAGCATGGTCACTCATATACTGTGTTTTTATACAGTATAATACGCAATATGAACTGAACACAAGGCTGAATCGCCCCGGGTTTGAAGGAGGCTCCAACATTTGAAAAAATGGAGTCACCATGAAGAAATCTGTCAGATATTCCCCGAAATGACGGAGCGCGTCGTGCGCATGGTCCGAGAGGCCGGCGGCGAGTACGAGTCACAATGGGTGGCAATCACGTCCATCGCAGCTAAGATAGGCTGTACAGTCGAAACTCTGCGCCGCTGGGTGCGCCAGAGAGAGCGACACACAGGCCAGCGTGAAGGGGCCACGACGGCTGAGAGCGAGCGCCTTAAGGCATTGGAACGCGAGAACAAGGAGCTAGGCAAGGCGAATGAAATCCTGCGCCTGGCCAGTGCGTTTTTCGCCCAGGCGGAGCTCGACCGTCGCTTCAAATCGTGAGACAGTTTATCGACCAGCACCGCCAAGCGTATGGGGTCGAGTCGATTTGCAAAGTCGTGCAAGTCGCCCCGTCCGGCTACTGGCGTTAGGCCGCGCAGCGGCACAATCCGGCTTTGCGCAGCGCTCGTGCAAAGAGTGACGAGGTGCTGGCTTCTCAAATTGAACGCGTCTGGCAAGCCAACATGCAGGTCTATGGTGCCGAAAAGGTCTGGCGCCAACTGCGGCGCGAAGGCATCGAGGTTGCCCGCTGCACCGTCGAGCGCTTGATGCGCCACGCCGGCCTGCGCGGCGTGATGCGAGGCAAGGTCGTGAAGACCACCATTGGCAACGCGGCCGCACCTTGCCCGCTGGACCGGGTCAACCGCCAGTTCAAGGCACAGCGTCCCAATAAACTGTGGGTGTCCGACTTCACCTACGTCTCGACCTGGCAGGGCTTTGCCTATGTGGCCTTTGTGATTGATGTCTTTGCCCGGCGTATCGTGGGCCGGCGCGTCAGCAGCTCGATGCGCACCGACTTCGTTCTGGATGCCTTGGAACAGGCGCTGTACGCTCACCAACCAGAGCGCAATGATGCCTTGATTCATCATAGCGACAGGGCCTGGCAATACGTTCCATTCGATACAGCGAGCGTCTGGCCGAAGCCGGAGTTGAGCCCTCTCTGGGTAGTAAGGGGGGACAGCTATGACACTCAGTTTATGATGAGCTTTGGACGCCTGACGAATTTGACCCGTGCTACGATTGGCTGAATGCCTTTGCGTTGACCTGTCGATTCGCCAGCGCGTTCCCCGAGCGTTGTCGGGCCTGGTCTGGGTGACCTAATAGGAGCTTTGAACTTTCCACCGTGAGTGTCCTGTCCAGCGACTAGGATTGGCAATGCGCCCATTTCGACAGGGAGCACAAAATGCATAAACAAGCGGTGCGGCGCGAAATAATCTTGGGTGTAAGGAAATCCATCGCTGCGTTAGCCGGTACATCGCCAGGGAACTGTACCCGCATATCTTGGCCGATCTGAAGGCAGCGGCAAATAACGTGTTGACATAGGAGCGTCAACGCGCTGGCCGAGACCATCAACGGTCTGTACAAAGCAGAGCTGATACATCGCCGCGCTCCTTGGAAGTCACGTGAGGCCGTCGAGCTGGCGACGCTGGAATGGGTTACTTGGTTCAATCATCGTCGCTTACTCGAACCGCTTGGCTACATACCGCCGGCCGAAGCTGAGGAAAACTACTATCGACAACTTTCCGAGCAGGCACTGTCGCCTGACTCACACCAAACGGCCTCCTAAATTTCCGGGGCGATTCACCTCCGCGACTTTTCTTCCGTCATCATCATCTTGCCCAGCAAGCTTTGTGGCACGCGGCAGGACCTCCGAGAATTCGCGCTTATGGCTAGGGTGTCGAAAAGATAAAACATGCGCGGTGCCTGGAAGTGCAGATATTTCGCGCCAAGTGACCTTTTTCATTTTTGATCTATCACTACTTATCAATTTTCATTGAGCCGCAACGGCGAAGCTCTTCGGCGCCTCTCCTGCTAATGCATATTGATACATCACTTTGTACGCAGCTTCGATATTGCGTGCGAACCGTGGCGTATCAAAGAGTGTTCCGCACGATACGCCGTCAGTAATCTTTCGTTTGATTGCTGACATAGCATTGGAATCTTTGGCAAGTGATAAGGCGATTGCCTCATACTGTTCTTGAGTCTCCGCGATTAGCTCCGAAACCCCGATGGCGCTTAATAGGCTGGCAGCCACACGTCCTGCAAAAGTCATCCCCCTCAGTGTTACAAGTGGTACACCCATCCGCAGTGCATCACTTGCTGTGGTATGGGCATTACATGGACATGTATCCAAGAACAAATCTGCGTGTCGGTAACGTTCTAAATGTAGTGCATGCTCTTGAAGCGGTGCAAAGATAAGCCGTTTCGGGTCCACGCCGTGTCGTTGTGCGGCAAGGAGTAAGTTGCGCTCAGCATCGATATTTGACCGATACAACCATAAAACGCTTTTCTCAACGTCTACCAGAAGGCGCATCCAAGAGGCAAAGATCTGTGGGGTGATTTTTGGGTTGGCATTAAAACAGCAAAAAACAAAGGCACCCGCTGGTAGACCATGTTCAGCCCGCGTCGAACTGAATTTCGGAGTTTCTATTTTTGAGTCGTTGACTTGGTAGCAGTCTGGCAGATGGACGATTTGCTCTGTGTAATACTGCTGGTCGGTGAGCGGCAGAACTGTGCTGTCGGCGATGATGTAATCGACGCAATCAGCACCCATCGTGCCGGGGTAACCCAAATAGCTGACTGTGATCGGCGAAGGGCGCAGGGCCAAAAGGGCGGAGCGTGTGTTCTTCGTATAGCCTTTGAGGTCGATCAAAATGTCGATATCCAACGCCTCGATCCATAGCGCTGCGATTGAATCGTTTGCATCTCTTATGTCGACAAACGCATCAAAGGCATTAACCAAGCGTTGTCGGACCGCAGAACCGTCGTCTGGTCCACAAGAAATTCCAATTACATGGAATCGGGTTCTGTCATGGATCTCGATTAGTTCTGCGATAAGAAAGGCAGTGGCATGGCTGTGAAAATCAGCCGACAAATAGCCGATTCGTATTTTGCCGTCGGGGCGTTCAATCGTAGGGCATCTGGGAGAAGATATTTCGGTCATACCTTGCTCGTTGGCGTGTTTTCTCGCGAATAACAGCTGCTCCGCTGGAAGGTTGGAGAGCATGAGCGTCCAAAACGGTGCTAATTGCTGTCCTCGCATCAAGCTAGTAAATTTTTCGTCGCTCCAGGATGACCAATCACAAGCTAGCATCGAGCAGGCTAATTTAGATCCGGCAGCCATAGCGTTGTCTGGTTGCGCTTCTAATACCGAGCTATAGAAATATTGAGACTCGGTAAAGTGGCATAGATCAAAGAGAGCTGCGGCCAGATTCAATTTTGCATCTATCGCATCAGGCTCTAATACAAGCGCTTCTCTGAAGCACAAGATCGCCTCCCCCAAACGAAGTTGGTGCACTAATGCCATCCCAAGTAGCACTAAGGTATATCGACTGGCGCCGCTTATCGCCAAGGCTTGCCGATACAGCCCCTCGGCGGCTACGAAGTTTCCCTCGGCGCTGTAGGCTTCGCCCAGATTTATCGCCGCCTCTCCGTTGGTAGGATGTGTTTCGAGGATGTACTCAAAAGCCTGCTTCGCAAGCTTAACTTGCCCCACCCCCATGAGTGCGCCGCCCAATGCTTGGTGCACTTCGACCATTTCGGGGGAAGCCGCAAGTATCTGCTTAACGATCGCGACGCAAAAATCACCATCGCCGTGCTTCAGGAGTGACTGATACACTGTCTGCGCACTGTCGTGGTTCCCGAGAAGGTGATGAGTGATAGCATCGTAGATTTTTTTGTCTAGCATATAGGACTGGTTATGGTGTAACGCATCCGCGCGTCAGAGGGCCGTCTGAACAGACAAGGCGAGCACACGAAATTTGAAAGGAACTGCGGCATGCGGCCAGAACAGGCGCATGCCGCTGCATCGCTTCTAGCGGTGCTTGTGAGACTTACTCGACCGCTTTAACCATGTCCTCAATGACCTTCTTGGCGTCACCAAACACCATCATGGTGTTCGGTTGGTAGAACAGTTCGTTGTCCAAGCCAGCATAGCCGGAGGCCATGGAGCGCTTGTTGACGATGATGCTTTTGGCCTTGTACGCTTCCAGGATTGGCATCCCAGCGATAGGTGACTTCGGATCTTTTGCGGCTGGATTTACTACATCATTTGCGCCGAGGATAAGCACAACGTCAGTCTGGCCAAATTCGCCGTTGATGTCTTCCATCTCAAACACCTGGTCGTACGGCACTTCTGCTTCTGCCAGTAGCACATTCATGTGGCCTGGCATGCGACCCGCCACTGGATGAATCGCATACTTCACCGTGACGCCTTTGTGTGTCAGCTTCTCCACAAGCTCTTTCAGCGAATGCTGTGCGCGTGCTACCGCGAGACCGTAGCCCGGAACAATGATGACGCTTTCGGCGTTTGCCATGATGAATGCTGCGTCATCTGCGGAACCAGATTTGACCGGACGCTGCTCCTTGGCACCGCCAGTTCCTACGTCAGCTGGAGCGCCGCCGAAGCCGCCCAAGATAACATTGAAGAAGGAGCGATTCATTGCCTTGCACATAATGTATGAAAGGATGGCGCCAGACGAGCCCACCAGCGAGCCCGCGATGATCAGCATCGAATTGTTGAGTGAGAAGCCGATACCTGCGGCAGCCCAGCCAGAGTATGAATTCAACATCGAGACTACCACCGGCATATCTGCACCACCGATAGGAATAATGATGAGAACCCCCAGAACGAACGCGATTGCGGTCATGGCGAGGAATGGCGCCCAGGCTGGCGCGTTGCCGTTTGCCATGACGAACATCAGACCTAGACCGATCATGACGGCAGCCAGCAGCAGGTTGAGCAGGTGTTGTCCGGAAAAACTGACAGGCGCTCCTTGGAACAGACGGAACTTATATTTCCCTGACAGTTTGCCGAATGCGATGACGGAGCCAGAGAAAGTAATCGCCCCCACAAAAGTGCCGATGAACAGTTCGATGCGGTTCCCAATCGGTAAGGCTTCGCCAATGGCAGCGATACCGAACGCGTGGGGTTCCGATACCGCTGCTACGGCGATGCAGACGGCAGCCAGGCCGATGAGTGAGTGCATGGCCGCCACCAGTTCCGGCATCTTGGTCATTTCGACTTTCTTCGCAAGCACCGCACCGATACCGCCCCCAATCACTACACCCAGTGTTACCAGCGAAAGGCCGAGACCATGACCACCGGATGCCGTCGCTTCCGCTTTCAGCTTAAGAATCAGAGCAATGGTCGTGGCGAAGGCGATGGCCATGCCCGACATGCCGAATGCATTACCTGCACGCGCAGTGGCTGGTGAGGACAACCCTTTTAACGCTTGGATGAAACATACCGAAGCAATTAGGTACAGCATCGTCACCAAATTCATGGAGATCAAATTCATGCCGATAGTCATTTGATCTCTCCCTGTTTGGCCTTTGGCTCTTTTTTCTTGAACATTTCGAGCATGCGCTGCGTGACCAGGAAGCCGCCAAATACATTTACGGCCGCTAGCGCCACGGCGACAGTGCCGGCGATTTGGCCCACCGGACCTTCTGTCAGCGCGGCGGCCAGCATAGCTCCAACGATGATGATGGCCGACACTGCGTTGGTGACCGCCATCAGTGGCGTGTGCAATGCCGGTGTGACAGTCCAGACCACGTGGTAGCCGACGTAAATGGCTAACACGAAGATGATCAGATTGATGATTGTGTGACTGATTTCCATAGTGGTTCCTTGCCCTTATTTGCGTAGTACAACGCCGCCGGCACACACCAGGCTAGCCTTGATAATCTCGTCTTCACGGTCTATGGCGAGTGCGCTGTCTTTGTCGAAGAGTAATTTCATGAAGTCGAGCACGTTGCGGGCGTACAAAGCCGATGCATCAGCCGCCACCAACGTTGCGAGGTTGGGTTCACCAATGATATGAACGCCATGTTTGATCACTGTCCTGCCGAGTTCGGACAGCGGCGTGTTGCCGCCTTGTGCGACCGCCATGTCGACGATGACAGAACCAGGCTTCATTGCCTTGATGGTGTCTTCCGAAATCAGCACCGGTGCCTTGCGGCCCGGAATTAGCGCAGTGGTGATAATGATGTCAGCCTGCTTGGCCCGTTCGTGGACCAACTCGGCTTGGCGCCGCATCCAGTCGGCTGGCATAGCGCGTGCGTAGCCGCCACTGCCTTGCGCAATTTCCTTTTCTTCGTCAGTCAGGTAAGGAACATCGATAAATTTTGCGCCTAATGACTCAACCTGTTCTTTGACTGGCGGGCGTACGTCAGACGCTTCGATGATAGCGCCTAGACGCTTGGCGGTGGCGATAGCCTGTAGGCCTGCGACTCCGACACCCATGATGAGCACGCGGGCGGCCTTCACGGTTCCGGCCGCCGTCATGAGCATCGGGGTAAAACGCTGATAGGTGTTGGCGGCCATGAGAACGGCCTTGTAGCCGGCGATGTTGGCCTGTGAAGAGAGTACGTCCATGGACTGGGCACGTGTAATGCGGGGCACTGCTTCTAACGCGAACGCCGTCAGGCCTGAGATTGCCATTACGGCGATATTTTCAGCATCGAAGGGATCGAGCATACCAATCAAAATGCTGCCAGCTCGCATCATGGCACGCTCTTCCGCCACGGGCGCGCGAACTTTGAGCACCATCTCAGCGCCGAAGGCTTCGGCAGCGTTTCCGATACTGGCGCCTGCTGCAATATAGGCTTCATCGGTGATCGAGGCAGACACGCCAGCGCCGGATTGCACAATAATCTGGTGCTTGGCCGCGAGCTTCTTGACAGTTTCGGGCGTGGCTGCAACCCGGGTTTCACCCGGCGTGGTCTCTGCCGGAATGCCTATTTTCATTGATGTTCTCCTGAGTAGATACAGCGTCGCGGGTAAGTGCGAAGCGCTGTACCGGCAAAAAGGTGGTGATGGGTCGGGGTGAGGCCAGTGGTCACTGCGTTATCGCTCTAGGCAGTCGCTGATAGTTGCCTCGTGTAACGGCCCAGGGAGATGCCTGGGCCGTTCATGTCGCGCGGTGATCGACAATACGTGGCGTCCCGCCCCACTGTCCTTGCTGTATTAAGCTTTGCGATAACGGGATGCTGGGGTGCCGGTCTGCGTTGCAGCGAACAGTGCCTCGCGTGCGGTGTCGTAGGTGGTCCACAGGGTTTCGTCCTCAACCGAAGGCATGGTGACGGCTTCGCCTTTGTCCAGGCCAGCCAGAGCTGCGTCGACGCAGTCTTCGGCGCTCATGATGGTGTCCTGGCCCAGTGCCGACAGCGGGATGCCCGACACGCCTTCGGTCCAGATTTCGGTCGCGGTCGACGCTGGCAGTACAACCTGCAGGCGCACATTCGATTTGGCGTTAGCCAGTTCGTTCTGGATACCACGGCTGAACAGCAGGACGTATGCTTTGGTGCCGCTGTAGACAGAGCTCATTGCCCACGACTGTACCGACAGGACCGAGGCGACGTTGATGATGGTGCCTTCATTGCGAGCCACGAAGACAGGCAGCACGGTTTCGGTCAGGCGGGTCAACGAGACCACATTTAGCGCGATCTGCGAGCGCGAATCTTCACGGCTGGAGTCTGCCATGGTGCGCAGACGGGCGAGACCGGCATTGTTGACCAGCATCGTCACGCTGGTGTCGTTGGCCAGCACATCTTCGACTTTGGCCACGTCTTCGCTCTTTTCCAAGTCAGCGACCAGGCTCTTGACGCTTACGCCATATTGTTTCGACAGTTTTTCGCCGAGAGCAGCCAGACGGTCGGCGCGACGGGCAACCAGGATCAGGTCGAAACCGCGTGCTGCCAGGCGATCAGCATAGACAGCGCCGATGCCCGAGGAGGCGCCAGTAACGACTGCAGTTTTTTTGGTAGTGGTCATGTTTGTTTCTCCGAGGTTTAAGTTGAGTGCTCAACTAGATTAATTGAGGGCTCAAGTGTACACTGACGGATATGGGGCTTGTCAATAGTTCTGTACTCAACCATCATTACGGATATGAAAAAAACTTCTAACAAATCGAAACGGGTTGCTGACGCGCGCGACGACAACAATGTAAGAAAGGTATTCGACCTGCCTGCATGCACAAATACGGCACTCAGACGTGCGGCTCGCCGTATGGGTAATTTATATGACGATGCACTTGAGCCCGTAGGGCTCAAGGCAACTCAGGTGGGCTTGTTGGCGGAGATCGAGCGGATGGTGGCGGCCAATGAAGGACAGTCGCCCACGCTGCAGGATTTGGCGACCAACCTCGCTATTCAAATCTCTGCCGTAACCCACGCGCTTCGCCCGCTCATTCGGGATGGGCTGATCGAGTTGCTGGCGGACGAACAGGACAAGCGCGCCAAGCGCGCCGTGTTAACGCCTCTTGGGATTGACCGTTTGACAGTAGCGATTGAACGTTGGTCCGTCGCTAATCAGCGTGTCGAAGACGTACTAGGAGCAGATGCAGCCGCATCGCTACGGGCGATAGCCGACTATGTCGCATCGGATGATTTCCTGTCGGCCTATGTTACCGAAAACGAGTAATCGCGGCTCTTGTACAAGGCCGTCTTTTCTGTCTCGGAGTGCGGTTTGCGGTGGCTGTGGACTCAACAGCGATTTCACTTGGCTTGAACGCGTCGAGCGCCCTTAGCTGCGTTTTTGTCGATGTACATTTCCTTGTCTGCTTTCTGCTTCATCTGTGCCACAGTGCCAAAATGCCCTGCGTCGTATTGGACCATGCCGACACTGAACTCTAAGAAGTATGGCAGTACACAGGTACTGAAGCGCAATTCCAGTAAGACACGAAGTCTCCCGATAATGCCATGTGCTACAGTTCGATCTGCGTCCAGCAGCAGAACGGCGAACTCATCGCCACCGAGGCGTCCAATCAGGTCGCTCTCTCTTATTACTTCGGAGAGGGCATCGGCGAAGGCGACGAGCGCGCGGTCGCCTTCCCCGTGTCCGTAGGTGTCGTTGATCGCTTTGAAGTTATTCAAATCGAAAAACATCATTAACGCAGGTCTTTCTATGCGCCGGCACAGGCCCAATGCCTGGTGGGCAAGATGGTCGAATCCACGCCGGTTGGGTATCCCGGTGAGTTCGTCGACAGTGGCGAGATCAATCGATAGCATTTCAGTTAGAACAATGTCGGCCAAGTCTTTTAGGCTCTTCCGATCCTCGGCGTTAAACATCCGGGGCTGGCTGTCCATCAAGCAAAGGGTGCCAAGTTTATGCCCGGACGGGAGCGCAAGCGGACACCCGGCATAGAACCTCACATTCGGTGGTGAAACCACGAGTGGGTTATCGCAGAAGTCGACATGTGAAAGCGCGTCAGGCACGACAAAGATGTCATCCTGAAGAATTGCATGCCCACAGAAAGATGTATCGCGAGACGTTTCTTTCAACCCGAGACCATCTGCTGACTTAAACCACTGCCGCTCGCTATCCACTAGGCTTACAAGCGCAATCTGCACGTCAAATAAACGCCGCGCAATACGGGTGACTCTATCGAACCGCGATTCGGGCGCTGTATCTAGAATGTGCAGAGCATGTAAGGCGCGTAAGCGCTGCTGTTCGTTGAAAGGTCGTTCAGGGGCGAGCATGATTTTTCCTTAAGCGAATCGCGGCACGGTGAATGGCGATGTGCCGCTCGATGGCTCAATTCATTGTTGTGCCTATGGCGTATATTTCTTGAAAATGGGGCCGGTTTCGGAATGCAGGAGCGCAGGGAGCGCTTCTGTCGCAGGAGCGGTATGGACGGCATCAATTTATTTTCCCAACTGCGTGTATCAACGAAGTCGCGTGATTGAAGACGCTTCAACCAGATAGATTTCGCCAGTCCTTGCATGCAGCTCGGTCTTGCCGTCTGGATTGATCTTCCATTCTGCACTTCCTGCATCGACGAGTTTTTTGAAATATAAAGTCAGCTGCAAACGCATATTGGCGAGGTGGGCCTCCCGGTAGCGCGAGGCGGAAACACCAGTCTGGGTAGCGGCAAACAATTTCTCGCGTGCGGAGTCGAACGCCAGCCAGAGACGCAGGTCTTCTACCGATGGCATGGTAATTTCCTCATTCTGGTCCAGCCCAGCCAGGGCGGCGTCGATACAATCTTCTGCACTCATGACAGCACCTTCACGCAAGGACGATAACGCAATCCCGGAAACGCCCTCAGTCCAGATTTCAGTTGCGGTCGCCGCCGGCAGTACGACCTGAATTTTGACGTTTGACTTCGCGTCGGTCAATTCTTCTTGAAGACCTCGGCTAAAAGCCAGCACGTAAGCCTTTGTGCCGCTGTAGACGGAGCTGACTGGACGAGCGTGAAGCGCAAGCACGGAACCAACATTGATGATGGTACCGGCATCGCGAGCGACAAACTGCGGCAGTACCGTTTCAGTAAGGCGAGTCAGCGCGGTGATGTTCAGCGCCACTTGCGAAGCGGAGTCCGCAGGTGAAGATTCCAGCATCGTGCGGAACCTCGCTACACCTGCATTGTTCACCAGAACTTCAATCCGTTGATTGTTAGACAAATGCTTTTCGACCTTGGCGATGTCGGCATCCCTTTCCAAATCAGCTGTCAGGGTTTGGACGTCGACACCATATTTCTTGCAGAGGTTTGCTGCAAGCGCATCAAGGCGGTCGGCCCGTCGCGCGACCAGGAGGAGATCGAAGCCGCGTGCGGCCAAGCGATCGGCATAAATGGCCCCAAGGCCAGAGGACGCGCCAGTGACAACAGCAGTTTTTCTCGATGAGGTCTTCATATCTTCGTTGGCATTTTAAAAGGATACCTGCGCAGTGACTCGCTGGCTGCGCGGGTATCCAGCGTGGTGACTTATTTGCTATAAGCTTTCAGCTTGGCGACCAGCTTGTCGCCAAAGGCCGGAGCGGAGAAAGGCTGTTGACCCGAAACAAGTTCACGGTCTTCAACCACGTTTGGCTGCCACGCAGCGCCGTTTTGAACAACAGCGCCGGCCATCGCCAGGGCATCTTCCGGGTAGAAGGTCATGAAGCCGTCCAGCTGTTTGCTCGCGCCTTCGATCTGCTTTTCTTCTTCAGTTGCGAATACGGTGACCTTGTAGCCTTGGTACGCCCAGTTCTTCGCGTATTTGGCGACCGCTGCCTTATCACCGGCGGCAGCTGCGCGCTTCAGACCCACTGGGTCATTGGCTGCCGATAGGATGACCGACGAAGCGTGGCAAATGATGCCAGTTGGCTTGGCGGCGTGATGGAACGCTTTCAGAATGGTGCCCAGGCTCTTGTCTTGCATCAGATCTTCCATTGGGGCGTGGCCACCAGGTACGAACACGCCAACGTAGTCACTGATCCCTTCTTTCGCCACGGCGGACAGCTTCATAGGCTGTTTCAGCCCGGCTTGGCTGTCCAGGAGTTTCAGCGCTGCTTCACGTGCTTCGTCGCTGCCGCCAAAGAACATCTTATTGTTCGAGTTCTGGTCCATGACCGGGGCATTGCCTTTTGGATCAGCGAAGACCGGGGTGTAACCCGCATCAATGATTTTTCCTAGCGGGACTGCTAATTCGTTCAAAAAGTAGCCGGATTGGTAGGTTTTGCCGTCGCGCAGCGCGAGCTGCTGTTCGCTGGAGAGCACCACCAGCACTTTACCGGCGCTGGCTGCCGAGGCTGCCATTGGTGCGCCGACTGCTGCAGCGACGGCCAGAGCGGCGGAAATTTTCTGGATAGTTTTCATGAGGATTCCTTGTCGTTTAAGTTTAGGATAAATACTGGTGTACGCCTGTATTTCTGAATCGTACCACAAATACTGGCGTACGCCAGTAATTTTTAATGGTAGCATACGCCACTATTTATTTATCTGTATTACATGCTCTTGTGACAACCCTAAATTCTGGAAAAATTAACAATGGATAAGCTGACGAAAGACAACGTGGACCCCGGCTACTGCAATAACGTCGTCTTGAGACAAGCCGCAAGGAGGCTGGGGCAACACTACGATGACGCGATCGCTTCCAGCGGGTTGCGGGCGACCCAGCAGGGTGTCCTCTCCCAGATTGCGCTCATGCGCGAGCCCACATTGCGGGAGCTTGCCTCAGCGCTGGTAATGGACCTCTCCGCGCTGGGGCATGCATTGAAACCCTTAGAGCGCGACGGTTGGATTGTCATCTCGCCTGACCAGAAAGATCGCCGTGTTAAGCGAGTACAAATTGCGCCGGAGAGCGTCAAGCGATTTGAGGACTCCCTTGAATATTGGTTGGAGGCGCAAACCCGTTTCGAGGAAGCGTTTGGCAAAGACCGGGCCGAAGAGCTGCGCAACGTGCTTAGCTATATCGCCTCCGACGAATTCGCCGAAGCACTTGCGAAGACGGCGAGATAAGGTCGCCTAGCGATACGCTTCGATTCGACGCGGCGAACCGGGAGATTTGACGATCTCCCGGACGCCGCTGTCGACGCCTAGTTCGACCAAGCCTGCTGGGCCAGCTTGCCTGGCGTGGTAGAGACTTCATCCCAACCGCCGCCCAGCGCGCGGATTAAATTGACCGTCGATACCGCCTGAG
>Ga0187843_10001607_pt1 | contig 14129 bp, 12 predicted proteins | sample SpaLakP09_SKY_43_FD_134516 | JGI IMG/M metagenome (GOLD analysis project Ga0187843, IMG submission 134516) | Oligotrophic lake water microbial communities from Sparkling Lake, Wisconsin, USA - SP09_SKY_43 | ecosystem: Environmental > Aquatic > Freshwater > Lake | place: USA: Sparkling Lake... | reverse complement strand
GGCCCGCACCACGCTGCAGCAGCTGCGCGAGGTCGACCCCAAGCATCCGCGCCTGAGCTGGTTCGAGACCGAGCTGGACCGCGGCCGCCGCCAGGAGGCCCGGCTGACCGAAGGCCGCGCGCTGCTGCGCGAGGGCAAGCTCGATCGCGCCGACGCGCTGGCCCGCGAGATCCTGGCCGAGTCGCCGCAAAGCAGCGGCGCACGCCTGCTGATGAGTCAGGTGGCCCAGGCGCGGCCGTTGGAGGCGCAGGGCCAGGGCGAGATGGCACCTGCCTTCCAAAAGCCGGTGACCCTGGAGTTCCGCGAGGCGCCGCTGCGCCAGGTTTTTGAGGCGCTGGCGCGCAGCTCCAACATCAACTTCGTCTTCGACAAGGATGTGCGCGCCGATGCCAAGGTGACGGTGTTCCTGCGCAATGTTTCGCTCGATGAGGCGATGCGCGTGATCCTGTCCACCCAGCAGCTGGACCGCAAGCTGCTCAACGACAGCTCGGTGCTGATCTTCCCCAACACCAGCGCCAAGCAGCGCGAGCACCAGGAGCTGATCACCCGCACGCTCTACCTCAGCAATGCCGATGTCAAGCAGGTGCAGGCGATGGTGCGCACCATCGCCAAGGTGCGCGACATCCACATCGACGAGCGCCTCAACCTGATGATCATCCGCGACACGCCCGAAGTGATGCGCCTGGTCGAGAAGCTAATCGCCTCGATCGACCTGCCCGAGCCCGAGGTGATGCTGGAGGTGGAGGTGATGGAGCTGTCGACCGACAAGGTCGACGCGCTGGGTCTGCAGTGGCCCGAGACCGTGCAGTACGGCCTGCCGGGCGTGAACGCGGTGATGGAGGGGCGGGTCTTGCTGAGCCAGCGCGACAACTTCCGCGCCAGCATCGCCAACCCGGCCATCGTGGCCACGCTGCGCGGCACCTCGGGCAATGCCAACATTCTGGCCAACCCCAAGATCCGCGTGCGCAACCGCGACAAGGCCAAGGTGCAGATTGGCCAGAAGCTGCCGGTCTTCACCACGACCTCCAATCTGGGCGTGGGCCAGAATGCCGCGGTGGCGGCCTCGGTGTCCTACCTCGACGTGGGCCTGAAGCTGGAGGTCGAACCGACGGTGCAACTCGACAACGACGTCGTCATCAAGGTCTCGCTGGAGGTCAGTAACCTGCTGCGCGAGGTTACCGGCCCGGGCGGCTCCACCGCCTACGCGATCGGCACCCGCCAGACCTCCACCTCGCTGCGCCTGAACGACGGCGAAACCCAGGTGCTGGCGGGCCTGATCAACGATGAAGACCGCCGCAGTGCCGCCGGCTTGCCCGGGCTGTCGGGTCTGCCGCTGCTGGGCAAGCTCTTCGGCGTGCAGACCGACACGCGCAACAAGACCGAGGTGGTGCTGCTGATCACCCCGCGCGTTATCCGCAACCTGGCCCTGCCCGACTCGGCCCTGACCCGCCTTGCCAGCGGCACCGATGCCTCGCCGGGCGCCTACAGCAGCTTGCTGAGGGCCAATTCCAGGGTCGGTGTGGCCCTGGCCGGTGGTGTGGCATCGCAGCCGCAGACCGCGCTGGCTGCCGCCAAGCCGATGGCGGTCACTGATGCTGGCGCTGCCGCCGCTGAAGCGCTCGTCAAGCTGGACGTGACGCCGCAAATCGCAGCCGGCGGCACGGTCTCCGCGAGCCTCAAGAACGAGAGTGGCTTCAGCGTGCGGGGCGAGCTGGAGTACGACGCCAGCAAGCTGCAGCCGGCCCAGCCGCAGGCCGGCGGCACCGCGGGCCGCATCGCCTTCGAACTGCCACCGCGCGGCGACAAGGCCATCGTGCTGCGCGCCCTGCCGGCCGCGGCCGGCCAGGTGCTCAATCTTTCGGTAAGCGGCCTGCAGGCCAGCGGGCTGAATGGCGAAAGCCCCCCCGTCAAGCTCGACGGCGTCGGCTTGCTGACGGTGGACGCGGCGCGCTGAACCAGCGTGGCATGACGATGCGCACACGCGGGTTCACGCTCATCGAGATGCTGGTCGTGCTGGCCATGCTGGCCGTGCTGGCCACGGCCGCCCGGCCACTGCTGGAGATGTCGGTACAGCGCAGCCGCGAGCATGAGCTGCGCGCGGCGCTGCGCACGGTGCGCGCCGCGTTGGACGCCTACAAGGCGGAGGCCGAAGCCGGCCAGCTGCCGCAAAACGCCTTGGGCGCCGGCTACCCGCCCGATCTGCCCGCCCTGGTCGCCGGCGTGACCGACCTCAAATCGGCCGAGGGCCGCAAGATCTACTTCCTGCGCCGCCTGCCACGCGACCCCTTTGCCGACCCCACGCTGGCACCCGCCGACACCTGGGGCCTGCGTGCCTCCGACAGCCCGCCCGATGCGCCACGCGCCGGGCGCGATGTGTTCGACATCCATTCACGCTCCGAGCGCCGCGCGCTCGATGGCACGCTCCTGAAGGACTGGTAATGATGAAGCCCCCCGCCCACGAGGTCGTGGTCGGTCCCCCGAGGGGACGGGCCTGGTCGCAGGAAGCGCCCGGCGATCAGGCCCCACGGCGCCGGGCTTGGGGCGGTCCGGCGGCCGTCGCAAGAGGGCGGGGCTTTACTCTGATCGAACTGATCGTCGTGATGGCGATCGTGGCGCTGCTCGCCTCGATCGCAGCGCCGCGCTACTTCAACAGTCTGCAGAAGTCGCGCGAGACGGCGCTGCTGAGCTCGCTCAATGTGATGCGCGACGCCATCGACCAGTTCGCCGCCGACAAGGGCCGTTACCCCGACTCGCTGGAGGAGTTGGCCACGGCCCGCTACATCCGCGAGATCCCCGAAGACCCGCTGGCCGGCAGCCGCGAGACCTGGGTGCTGGTGGCTCCGCCGCCGGATGCGCTGGCCCGCGGCCAGGTCTACGACGTGCGCAGCGGCGCCGCCGGGCGCGCGCAGGATGGGCGCCTGTACGCGGACTTGTAAAGTCATGCAGACCCAGCGCGGCTTCACTTACCTCGGTGTGCTCTTCTTCGTGGCCATCACGGCCGCTGCGCTGGCCGCGCTGGGCCAGGCCTGGAGCACCGCGGCGCAGCGCGAGCGGGAGCGGGAGCTGGAGTTTCGCGGCGAGGCGATCGCCAGCGCCATCATTAGCTATCGCAAGGCCCAGCCTGAGCGACCGCAGTACCCGCGCTCGCTGGATGACTTGTTGGAAGACCGGCGCGGCATCAACCCGCGCCACCATCTTCGCCAGGCTTACGTCGACCCGTTTACCGGTAAACCCGACTGGGTACTGGTGCCACAGCCCGGCGAGGCGGGCGTTTTCTCGGCCGTGCACAGCCAATCAGAGCGGCCACTGTTGCGCCAAAGCACGCCTGAAGGTGTGGCGATTGCCAAGGCGCAGGATTGGGTGTTCTCGGCCACGCCCAAGGCGGCGCAAACTGATCCTGCTGCGGCACCTTCGGGCGATCCTCGCCCAGCCTCGGCGCCATCACCTTGACTGAGCAGAGAGCCCAGCACAGAGCCGGTGTCTGCGCGCTGTGCAGAGCATCGCGTAAACCCTGTTTACCCCCGAGCTAGGGGGGCGGGCAAGTCTCAATGTCAAGGAACTTTCACACAAACAGAATCGGGTCTTCACACGGGTGCGGCTGAGGCTGTGCTGCGGAGTGGAAAGGCTGTGAGCGCGGGGCCTGGTATCTCCAGGCCGCCTGTCGCACACCCCATCGAGGTGTGAAACACCAAGACCATTGGTTTCAGAAAAGAGGTTCATATGCAGAAATTCTTGAAGACGGTACTCGCTGCCGCCGCGTTCGTGGCTGTCGGCATGGCCCACGCCGCCGTGATCGACTTTGAAAACTTGCCGGTGTCACCGCCGACCGCGCCTTACTTCCCTGAGTTTTTGACGCATGCCGACTACTTCAGCCAAAACGGTTACGACATGTTGGGCTATTCGACCAAGGTGGGGGCTGCACAAGGCGTCGACTTCGTCGGTGCCGTCATCAGCGATCCGGCCACCTGCGAAAGCGTCCTGTGCCCGACCAACAACTCGACCAATTACTATGGTTCGCTGAATGACGGTGGCCTCGCGTTCTACCGTTCGGACAGCGGCGAATTCAAGATGTCCGGCCTGGACGCCAGTTTCATCGCTACGCCAAGCACCTTGGTGCCTGGCAACTCCCTGGTCCTGGTCGCCTTTGGCTACAACGGCAGCACCCTCGTGTACCAGCAAAACTTCTACCTGCCGGGCCCGGTTGCGGGCGCTTACAGCTTTTCCAGCTATGTCTTCGATGCAGCCAACGCCGACATGCTGGTGACCGAGGTCGATATCCAGGGCTACTCCTGCGTGACCGGCAGCAGCTCCTGCGGCCGCGCGTCTGACAAGGCGCAGTTCGCACTGGACAACGTGATGGTGAGCACGGTGACGGCGGTGCCCGAGCCGGCGGAGTGGCTGCTGATGGGCCTGGGCCTGGCTGTGGTTGGTGGCGTTGCTCGCCGCCGCAACGCTGCTGCTGCCGCCCAAGTCTGAGCCTGCGCCTACAAACAACAAGGAATTCGCAATGAAACTACGTCCCGTTTCGCTGGCCGCACTGGCTCTGATCTCCAGCATCGCCACTTCGGCTATGGCCGATGAACGTCGCACCTACATCGTCCAGCTCGCCGAAGAGCCGGCCGCGAGCTACGCTGGCGGCGTTGCAGGCTTGCCTGCCACCCGCCCGGCCGTCGGCCGTCGCTTTGACTTCCAAGCGCCCGAAGTGCAAGCCTATGTGAGCTATCTCGGTGGCAAGCAGGCGGCCGTCGCTGCCCTGGTCGGCAATGCGCCCATCCTCGCCAGCTACAACACGGTTATCAACGGGTTCTCCGCCCGCCTGACCGACGCCGAAGTGCGGGCCCTGCAAGCCAGTCCGATGGTCAGCAGCGTGCAGGTGGATGAGGCCCGCCAGGTCACCACGCCCACCACGCCTAACTTCCTGGGCTTGACAGCTCCCGGCGGCCTATGGTCGAAGACCATTGGCGAGAGCAAGAACAAGGGCGAAGACATCATCATCGGTGTCGTCGATAGCGGCATCTGGCCTGAGAATCCCGCCTTCGCCGACCGCGTGGATGGCACCGGCAAGCCGGTGTTCAGCGGCGGCACCCTGGCCTATGGCTCGGCCCCCGGCACCTGGAGCGGCACCTGCGTCGCCGGTGAAGGCTTCACGCCTGCCCTGCATTGCAACAACAAGTTGATCGGCGCGCAGTTCTTCAACGCCGGCTTCGTCGCCAACCAGGGCGCCTCGAAGCACTGGACCGAGTTCTACTCGCCTCGCGACTCCGTCGCTGGTGCCAATGGGCACGGTGGCCACGGTTCGCACACTTCGTCCACGGCCGGTGGCAACAGCAATGTGCCCGCCGTCGTCAACGGCATCCTGATCGGCAGCGCCTCCGGCATGGCACCGCGCGCCCGTCTGGCGATGTACAAGGTTTGCTTCACCTTCACCAACCCGGCCGCCACCGACGGCAGCGGCTCGCAAAACACCTGCTACACCTCGGACAGCGTCTCGGCCATCGACAAGGCTGTGCAGGATGGCGTCAACGTCATCAACTACTCGATCAGCGGAAGCCAGACCTCGGTCAATGACCCCGTCGAGCAGGCCTTCTACCGCGCCGCCACGGCCGGTGTCTTTGTGGCCGCCTCGGCCGGCAACAGCGGCCCTGCCCAGGCCGTCGCCCACATCAGCCCCTGGCTGACGACGGTGGCTGCCTCCACGCACGATCGCAATCTGCAGGCCGACGTGACGCTGGGCAATGGCAGCACGTACTTCGGTGCTTCGTTCAACACGACGGCCATGCCGCAGACCGCGCTGATCCGCGCGGAAGACGCTGGTATGGGTGGCGGCAATGCCAATTTGTGCTTCAGCAGCGGTGCTCCTACAGGCCAGGTGCTGCTCGACCCCGCCAAGGTGGCGGGCAAGATCGTGATCTGCACACGCGGCAACAACGCCCGTGTGGACAAGAGCCTCGCCGTGCTGAACGCCGGTGGCGTCGGTATGGTGTTGGCAGACAACGGTTCCGGCCTGGTTGCCGAGGCGCACTCGGTGCCCTCCATCCATGTCTCGGCTGCCAATGGCAGCACCATCAAGGCCTACGCGGTCGGTGGTGCCGGCACGACAGCGCTGTCGACGTTCTATGCCGGTGTCAAGCCTGCGCCCATCATGGCCAGCTTCTCGTCGCGCGGCCCGAACATGGGTGACGCCAACATCCTCAAGCCCGATCTGACCGCCCCTGGCGTGGACGTGATCGCTGCGGTGACGGCCGACCTGACCAACGACCAGCGTGACCAGGTCGCCGCCGGCACCCTGGTGCCACCGGCCCAGTTCGCGTCCTACCAGGGCACGTCGATGTCCAGCCCGCACATCGCGGGTCTGGCCGCCTTGCTCAAGCAAGCCCACCCGGGCTGGTCGCCTGCCGCCATCAAGTCGGCGCTGATGACCACCGCTTCGACCACCCTGAACGACGGCGTTGCCGGTCTGTCCAATGGCTTGCTGCCCTGGTCGCAAGGGGCCGGTCATGTGAACCCGAACAAGGCCACTGATCCCGGCCTGGTCTACGACGCCGGCAAGGCCGACTGGGTGCGTTACCAGTGCAAGGTCAACGCCGCTGCGGTCGCCGCATCGGATTGCGCCTTCTACGGCACCCTGGACCAGACCTACAACCTGAACATGGCGTCGATTACCGTCGCCCAGGTGCTTGGCTCGACGACCGTGACCCGCAAGGTCACCAATGTCGGCGGGAGCACGGCCACCTACACGGCCACGGCATCGGTACCGGGCTTCACGACGGTGGTTACACCGTCAAGCCTGACCATTGAGCCGGGTGTGACGGCCAGCTTCACCGTGAAGCTGACCAATGTCTCGGCCGTGGACGGCGTTTGGAACTACGGCACCTTGAGCTGGACCGACGGTACGCACGTGGTCAACAGCCCCATCAGCGCCAAGATCGGCAAGTCGCTCAGCGCGCCTGAGTTGCTGACGGCCACCACCGCCTCGGGCAGCCGCCTGATCACGATCGGCACCAACTTTGCGGGCCGTCCATCGGCCAACAAGGGCGGCTTGAAGAACGTGACGCTCGGTGACGTCGTCAGCCTGACGCCCGCAGCCATCACCAGTGCCAATCTGCGCACGGTTTGCGCGGCAGGTGTGAGCACAGCTGGCGTGAAGGTCTATCCGGTCACGGTCCCGGCCGGCACCATCGTTGCTCGCTTCGCCTTGCGTGACCAGGACGTTGGCGCGGCAGGTGATGACAACGACATGGGCATCCTGGCACCGAGCGGCACCTGGACCTACTCTGGCAACGACGGCTCCAACGAGGCGGTGCAACTCTCTGCACCCGCAGCCGGCAGCTACAAGGTCTGCGTTGCAGCCTACGGTGGCGCGGCTGCGATGACCCACAAGCTGTCGAGCTGGGTCGTGACACCGGCCGATGTCGGTGGCTCCTTCACCGTCTTGCTGCCGGGCACCGTGTACCTGAACGGCACGGCCACGGTCGGCGTGAGCTGGCGCAATCTGCTGGCCGGTCAACGTTATGTCGGTGGCTTCCAGCTGAAGGACTCCAGCGGCGCGGTTCAGACGACGACGGTGGTGCGTGTGGATCCGGCCGGCAGCGTGCCGCTGTCGGACAACCCGCGCGATCTGTCGCCCAAGGCACTGTCCAAGCTGGACTGAGCGACAACAGAATCCCCGCGCCGATGCCAGTCGGGCGGGGCTGATTTGAAAGGGCTGTGAGCGGCGACGTTCACAGCCCTTTTTTACTGTGCACCGGTTTTCGCGGCCGGGCCGACGCTGTTGATCTGGCAGCGTCCGCCAGCCGGAGTCGGCACGCAGCGGGCGCCCGGGTCAGGTGTGAAGAGGCAGTTGGAGTTCATGCCGGCGCGCTGATCTTCCTCGCGTTGCGCCTTCGCGTGCCGATCCACCTGGGCCTGCAAGGCCTTGCCATCGGTCTGCTTGGTCGACCAGGCCATATACCCACTGGGCCCGCCGCAGGGCTTGGATCCGACGCCGATGCTGCGGCATTGCTCGTTGCTGTCGCAGGCAGCATCTCCGATCAGGGCCTTGATGGGGGGCAGCAGGCTGGCCGCCGTTGTGGGCAGGGGCGCGGGTGCTGGCGGCTCCGCCGCGCAGGCCAGTCCACCCAAAGTGACCGCGCCCAGGCAGAGCCAGGTCAGTAAGGTGTTTGATTTCATACCATCTCCTCGCCCCTTAGGGCATTCCCTCAGATCCACCCCAGATCAATCGCCCGCAGCGCCGCCTGCGTGCGGTCGCGCACTCCCATCTTGGAGAAGATGGCCGAGCAGTGGTTCTTGATCACGCCCTCGCTATTGCCCAGCAGGGCCGCGATCTCGGTGTTGCTCCGGCCGCTGGCCACTAGGCGCAGCACTTGCAGCTCCTTCGGTGAGAGCGGGTCGGGCTGGTCGGCGGCGCTGAATGCGAGCTCGCCATGCCGTTCCATCCGTGTCGTCAGCGAAGGCCGCAGCGCCATGCCGCCGTTTGCCACATCACGCAGCGCCTGCAGCAGCGTTTCCGGGCTGATGGCCTTGAGCAGGAAGCCGCGAGCGCCGGCGCGCACCGCCTCGTCAAAAGCGTCGGCATCATCGAAGGTGGTCAGCAGCACGACCGGAATGGCCAGCGCACGGGCCGCCAGCGCGCGGATCAGGCCCAGGCCGTCGAGGCGCGGCATGCGCATGTCGGACAGCACGATGTCGGGCATGTTGTCGCCGTTGGGCGTATCCAGCAGCGCCAGCGCCTCGGCCCCGTCGCTGGCCTCGCCGACGAGGCGGATCTCTGAGTGAAGGGCCAGCAGGCCCTTCAGCCCTTCACGCACCAGCTGCTGGTCTTCGACCAGCAGGACCTTGATCACCGTTGTGTTCATGCTGCCCTCGGACAACGCAATTCGATCTTGAAACCCGGGCCGGCGCTGCTCACCTGCATGCCGCCGCCCAGCTCGCTCATGCGCTCGGCCATGCCCTTGAGCCCGTTGCCGGCGGCATGGCGCGCTGCGCCTTCGCCATCATCGTCGATGCGGACGATCACCTCGTCGCCGCTGACCGCCAACAGCACCGTCACCCGCCCCGCCCGGCCATGGCGCACGCTGTTAGTCACCGCCTCCTGCACGCAGCGCAGCAGCGCATGGGCCACCCGGGGGCCAAGGTCGCGGGCATCGGGCGCAATGTCCAGTTCGATCCGTGTGCTGGCGATGCCCTCGGCCAAAACTAGCAGAGCCGTGCTCAGATCAATGCGGCGCGAGCCGCGCTGCTGCGACACCGCCTCGCGCACATCAGCCAGCAGCTGAGCCGCGCCCGCGCGGGCCTTGTCTACCGCCTGTTGCGCACCCTCGCGGTCGCTGCGTTGCAGCAGCGCGCTGCCCAGCTGCAGTTGCAGGTTTAGCGCGGTCAGGTGATGGCCGACCACGTCATGCAGCTCGCGTGCGATCAGCATCCGCTCGCTGTAGCGCAGCTGCTCGGCTTGCAGCGCCTCGGCGCTGAGCCGCTCGGCCAGCATCAGTTGCAGCCAGCGGCGCTTCTCCGCTTCGGCGGCGGCCATGCGGCCCAGGCCGAAGGCCATGCCATGCAGGGCGAGCATGGCCATCAAGAGACCCAGACCGTCGAACCAGGCGGGCACGTCCTGCGGCAGCGTCTCGCCGGCTGGCAACAGGCCGTAGAGCAAGAGGTTGAGCGCGACCTGCCCCAGCGCGAACAGGAAGGCGGTGCGCACCCTCAAGATCACCGCCGCCAGCGCGGTGACCAGAAAGGGTAGGCCCGGCGTGACGAAGATGGCCAGCGCGTCGATCAGCAGGATGCGGGTTAGCGCGTGGGGCGGTGGCTGGTCGGCCCGGCCATCCTTTGCCAGGCGCCAGTAGGACCAGGCGAACAGCAGCAGCAGGGCCAGGCAAAGGATCAGCAGGGCGGGGTCGTTGCTGGCGCCGCCCAGCTGGCGCCACAGCGCCGGCACCGCGCCGTCATAGGCATCGGTGCGAAAACCCAGCAGCGCCGCCACCGCTGCGGCCAGCTCCAGCAGGCAGATTGACAGCGCCGCGGCCCGCAGCACCACGCCGGGCTGGGCGATGCGGGCGAGGATGCTGTCTAGAGCGTTCAAGCTTGCGCGCTGGCGATCACGCCGCCGCCCAGGCAGACCTCGCCGTCATAGAGCACGGCGCTCTGGCCCGGCGTGACGGCCCATTGCGCCTCGGCGAAGTGCAGGCTGAAATCTGCCGCGCCGGGTCCGTTGTCCAGTTCCAGGCTGCAGGCCGCGTCGCTCTGCCGGTAGCGGGTCTTGGCCGCCATCACCCCTTCGGCCGGCTGCGTGCCGGTCCAGCTGATGTCGTCGGCCGTCAGGCTCATGCTTTGCAGCCAGGGGTGGCCGTGGCCCTGCACTACGTAGAGCGTGTTGTTCTCCATGTCCTTGCGCGCCACGAACCAGGGCTCGTGCTCGCCACCGCCGCGCGGCGCGCCTTTTTCCTTCACGCCCCCGATGCCCAGTCCCTGGCGCTGGCCCAGGGTATAGAAGGACAGGCCGACATGCTCGCCCAGCTTGCGTCCGCGCTCGTCCTTGATCGGCCCCGGCTGGTGGGCCAGGTAGCGGTTAAGGAACTCGCGGAAGGGTCGCTCGCCGATGAAGCAGATGCCGGTCGAATCCTTCTTCTTGGCGTTCGGCAGGCCGATCTCCTCGGCGATGCGCCGCACCTCGGTCTTGTGTAGCTCGCCGATCGGGAACAGGGTCCTGGCCAGCTGCGCTTGGTTCAGGCGGTGCAGGAAGTAGCTCTGGTCCTTTGAGTTGTCGATGCCCTTGAGCAACTGCGTCTGCCCGTTCAGTTCGCGCACCCGGGCGTAGTGGCCAGTGGCGATCTTCTCGGCGCCCAGGCGCATGGCGTGGTCCAGAAAGGCCTTGAACTTGATCTCGGCATTGCACAGCACGTCCGGGTTGGGCGTGCGGCCGGCCTCGTACTCGCGCAGGAAGGCGGCGAATACCCGGTCCTTGTAGTCGGCGGCGAAGTTGACATGCTCAATCTCGATGCCGATCACATCGGCCACGGCCGCGGCGTCGACGAAGTCGATGTTGGACGAGCAGTATTCACTGTCGTCATCGTCTTCCCAGTTCTTCATGAAGATGCCGACGACCTCATGCCCCTGCTTCTTCAGAAGGTGGGCGGTGACGGCGGAGTCGACGCCGCCGGAGAGGCCGACGACGATGCGTTGCTTGGAGGGACTCATCATGCGATTGTCCCGCAAGCCCGAAAGTCAGAGCTTGATCAGGGGCTCGTACAGCGAGGCATGGCAATGGATGCTGTCCAGGGGCAGGCGGCGCCCGGCCAGATGATCCTCGACGCATCGCAGCACCAGAGGGCTGCGCTGCCGATCGGTGCTTGCCCGCAACTCGTCGATCGTCATCCACAAGGTTCGCACGATGCCTTTGTCCAAGGCCCGCCCGGCGATCGCCTCGCCCACCCGGCCCGTGAAGGCCACGCGCAGGTAGGTGACGTCCTCCGCGCGGGAGGGCCGCTGGAAGCGCGCCAGGTAGACGCCCAGCAGCGCCTCGGGCACGAAGTCTCTTGCCGTTTCCTCCAAGGCCTCCCGCACCACAGCTTCGAGGGGTGACTCCCCCTCATCCAGGTGTCCGGCCGGGTTGTTGAGCATCAGGCCTTCCGGCGTTTCTTCTTCGACCAGCAGGAAGCGCCCGCCCTCTTCAATCACCGCGGCGACAGTGACCGAGGGTTTCCAGCGTTCGTCGTTTGTCATCTGTGGCTTTCGCGCTTGCCCGGGTGTCGGACGATGGGCCTATTGTGTAAGCTCGGCGAAAGGAGGGACTGTTCATGCTGATAGGTGTTCCGCGTGAGAGCGCGGCAGGAGAAACGCGTGTGGCTGCCACACCCGAGACGGTCAAGAAGCTGAAGGCCCAGGGTCATGTCTTGCGCATCGAAAGCGGCGCGGGCCTGGCGGCCAGCGTCACCGACGAGGCCTTTGCTGCCGCCGGCGCCGAGATTGTCGACCGCGCTACGGCCTTTGCCGCCGAGCTGCTACTCAAGGTCAAGAGCCCCAATGCCGAGGAGCTGACCCTGGTCAAGCCCGGCGCGGCCCTGGTCGGCATGCTCAATCCCTTCGACCGCGCGGGCCTCGGTCAACTGGCCACGGCCGGCCTCACCAGCTTCGCGCTAGAAGCCGCGCCGCGCACGACCCGCGCGCAGAGTATGGACGTGCTGTCATCCCAAGCGAACATTGCCGGCTACAAGGCGGTCATGATTGCGGCCGACAAGTACCAGCGCTTCTTCCCGATGCTGATGACGGCGGCCGGCACGGTCAAGGCGGCCCGCGTGGTGATCCTGGGCGTCGGCGTGGCCGGCCTGCAGGCGATCGCCACGGCCAAGCGCCTGGGCGCGGTGATTGAGGCTTCCGACGTGCGGCCCTCCGTCAAGGAGCAGGTCGAATCGCTCGGCGCCAAGTTCATCGATGTCTCTTTCGAGACGGCCGAAGAGAAGGAGGCTGCCGAGGGTGTCGGTGGTTATGCTCGACCGATGCCGCAGAGCTGGCTGGACCGCCAGAAGATCGAGGTGGCCAAGCGCGTGGCACAGGCCGACATCGTCATCACCACGGCGTTGATCCCGGGCCGTGCGGCGCCGGTGCTGGTGACCGAGGACATGGTCAAAGCCATGAAGCCGGGCTCGGTGATCGTGGACCTGGCGGCACCGAACGGCGGCAACTGCCCGCTGACCGAGGCCGGCAAGACGGTGCTCAAGCATGGCGTGACCCTGGTCGGCGAGACCAATCTGCCGGCCCTGGTGGCCGCCGATGCCTCGGCTCTGTATGCGCGCAATGTGCTGGACTTCCTCAAGCTGGTGATCAGCAAAGAGGGAGCGTTCCAGGTGCCGATGGACGACGACATCGTGGTGGCCTGCATGGTCAGCCGCGACGGTAACGTCACAAGAACGTGACAAGGAACTGAACACCATGGAACTGGTTTCCCCCACGATCACCAACCTGATCATCTTCGTGCTGGCGATCTATGTCGGCTACCACGTGGTCTGGACGGTCACGCCGGCCCTGCACACGCCGCTGATGGCCGTCACCAACGCGATCTCGGCCATCGTCATCGTCGGCGCCATGCTGGCCGCGGCACTGACCGAAACCGATGCCGGCAAGTTCATGGGCACCCTGGCCGTGGCACTGGCGGCGGTCAATGTCTTCGGCGGCTTCCTCGTCACGAGGCGGATGCTTGAGATGTTCAAGAAGAAGGAAAAGAAGGCGCCTGCAGCCGAGGTGAAGAAATGAGCATGAACCTCGTCACCCTGCTGTACCTCATTGCCAGCGTCTTCTTCATCCAGGCGCTCAAAGGCCTGTCGCACCCGACCACCTCGATCCGCGGCAACGTCTTCGGCATGACCGGCATGCTCATTGCGGCGCTAACCACGGCCGCGCTGATCGTCAAGCTGGCCGGTGGCAATGGCATGGGCCTGACCTATGTGCTTGCCGGCCTTGTGATCGGCGGCGGCATCGGCGCCTACATGGCGCAGAAGGTCGAGATGACCAAGATGCCCGAGCTGGTCGCTTTCATGCACAGCATGATCGGCCTGGCGGCGGTTTTCATCGCGGCCACCGCGGTGCTGGAACCCTGGGCCTTCGGCATCACTGACAAGGGCGGCCCGATCCCCGGCGGCAACCGCATCGAGCTGGCCCTGGGTGCCTTCATCGGCGCCGTGACCTTCAGCGGCTCGGTGATCGCCTTCGGCAAGCTCTCGGGCAAGTACAAGTTCCGCCTCTTTCAGGGCGCGCCGGTCAGTTTCCCCGGTCAGCACTGGCTGAACCTGGGCTTGGGCGCAGCGGCTGTGTTCTTCATCTTCGGCTTCTGGCACTCGCAGAGCTGGCTCGACTTCGGCCTGATCCTGGCGCTGGGCTTCGCCCTGGGCGTGCTGCTGATTATTCCGATCGGCGGCGCCGACATGCCGGTGGTGGTGTCGATGCTCAACAGCTACTCGGGCTGGGCCGCGGCCGGCATTGGCTTCTCGCTGAACAACTCGATGCTGATCATTGCCGGCTCGTTGGTCGGGTCCTCGGGCGCGATCCTGAGCTACATCATGTGCAAGGCGATGAACCGCTCGTTCTTCAACGTGATCCTTGGCGGCTTCGGCGGTGACGCCACGGCGGCGGTGGCCGGC
>Ga0187843_10001605_pt1 | contig 14136 bp, 10 predicted proteins | sample SpaLakP09_SKY_43_FD_134516 | JGI IMG/M metagenome (GOLD analysis project Ga0187843, IMG submission 134516) | Oligotrophic lake water microbial communities from Sparkling Lake, Wisconsin, USA - SP09_SKY_43 | ecosystem: Environmental > Aquatic > Freshwater > Lake | place: USA: Sparkling Lake... | reverse complement strand
CTCTAAACCAGTGGTCATGTGGGCCATGGTGGGCGGGCCATCGGGCAGCAGCTGCCGTTGCGCCGCATACCGTCGGCGCAAGCGCTGCACCAGTCGAGAGCCTTCAGCGCCGGGATAAATCAAGTTGTTCCTCGCTCTCGTTGCAGGCGTGATTGCCTGTGATAATTCAAATTACCTGAACCATAACCCCGCCATGTCCGACACCCCGTCTATGCCCCAACCCCTACCCGCCGGATTGCGTTGGTATGTCAGGTTGTCCAAATGGGTGCTGGGCTTGGTTTTGGCGTGCTGGGGGTTGTTATTGCTGGCCAGTGTCGCATTGCATTTTTTGATTGTGCCGCGAATCATCGATTGGCGAACAGACATCGAAACCGCAGCCACCAAAGCCTGGGGCGTTCAGGTCAGCATCGGTCAGTTGACGTCGGTGTCTGATGGCCTCGTCCCTTCATTTGAAATCAGCGACTTCGTGTTGCGCGACTTCCAAGGTCAAGAGGTGTTGCGCTTGCCCAAGTTGCGCGCCAGTTTGTCGCCGGCCTCGTTGCTGCAGTTATCGCTCGAGCGCATTGAATTGGTCGGACCGGCGTTGGAAGTGCGCCATCACGCCGATGGCTCTTGGCAGGTGGCGGGTGTGACGCTGGGCGGCGCTGATTCTTCGCGCTTCGCCGATTGGCTGCTGCGCCAACCCGAGATTCAAATTCACCAAGGTCAATTGCATTGGGTTGATGATTTCAATCAGCAAGCACCGGTGTCATTGAGCGATGTGCGCTTGCTGATGCACAACGGCTTGCGCAGCCATGAATGGCGATTGGACGCCAATCCCCCGTCCGACTGGGGGCAGCGCGTGAGCCTGCAAGGCCAGTTCAAACAGCCGCTCTTGAACCGCCATGCCAGTGACATCCGTACCTGGCAGGGCCGGTTTTACGCTGAAATGCCCCAAATCGATCTGTCCAAACTGGCGGTTTATGGCCAAGCCCTGAGCGGTGTCGAGTTGATGGCCGGCCAAGGTTGGCTGCGAGGCTGGGCCGATTGGAAGCAGGGCGTCTTGAGCCAGCCCACCCTGGACTTGGGACTGCATCACGTTCAGTTGCGTTGGGCCCCCGATTTGCCCACGATCGAACTGCGGGAGGTGGCCGGTCGATTGCATATGCAAGCCTGGAATGAAGGTTTGGGCCAAGAAGTGCGCACGCAAGATTTCAAAATGGTGTTGCAGGATGGTGAAACCTGGATCAGTGGCGACACGCGCTTGGCCTGGCACAACGAAGGCGAATTGCTGGCGCAAAAAGGAGAGCTTCAAATTGACAGCGTGGCCTTGGGTGTGCTGGGTCGCATGGCCGAGCGCATGCCACTCAACAACGAATTGCGCCAACTGCTGAACCAGGCCAAACCGCAAGGACAGCTCACGCAACTTGACCTGCGTTGGTACGACGCGCACAGCCCTTTGATGCAATACAACGCCAAGGGGCACATCAGTGGCCTGAGTTTGCAATCCTCCGCACCCAACAGCCCACCGCAAGCGCTGTGGTGGCCGGGGGCGCAAGCGGCACAAATGCAGTTTCAATTCAACGAGCATGGCGGGAAAGCCCAACTGTCGATTGAGAACGGCAGTTTGTCCTTGGTGGATTGGCTCGAGGAGCCCCGCATTCAATTGCAACAAGCCAAGGCCGAATTGGCATGGATGCAAAAGGACCAGCGCTGGGTTTTGCAGTTGACCAAAGGACAGCTGAACAATGAGCTGGCGCAAGGCGAATTCGATTTGACCTGGCAGCAAGGGGCCACCAAGAACGCACTGGGGGACCTGGACATGAAGGTTCAAATCAAGCGATTGGAAGCAAAAGCCTTGCACCGATATTTGCCCCAAGCCATGGACGTGGGTGTGCGCCGCTATGTGCGTGACGCGATTGGTGCCGGTGTCTTCAGTCAAGCCAAGTTGGTGCTGCAAGGCCCGCTCGATCATTTCCCGTTTGTCAAAAGTACTGACGGCGTCTTCACCATCGAGGCGCCGTTTCAGCAAGCCCAGTTTCAGTATGTGCCCAGCACCAACCCAAGCGGCAACCTCGCGCGCAAGCCGCCGCTCAGTTGGCCCGCCTTGCAGCAGTTGGCGGGCGAGTTGCAAATCAACCGCAACCGCTTGCAGGTCAAATCAGGCGCGGCACGCATGGGACCGGCGGGCATGTTGCAGGTCTCGAAATTGGAAGTGCAAATCAACGACATGAACGATCCCGTGGTCGATATCAACGCCGTGGTGAAAAGCCCGTTGATGGACGCCTTGCAAATTGTGCGCAGCTCGCCTTTGTCCGAGCGGTTGGGCAACACCCTGGATGACGTCCAAGCCACCGGCATGGCCGAGCAGCAGCTGCGGATTGCGGTGCCCTTGAACAACCCCGGGTTGGCGCGGGTTCAAGCCAACCTCAAGCTCGACGGCAACGAGGTGCAATGGGCGGCCAATGTGCCGCGCTTGTCCAAGGTGCGTGGGAACTTGTTGTACAGCGAGTCGGGTTTGGTGGCCAACGGTGTGCGCTTGCGGGTGCTCGGCTCGGACGCCCGGCTCGATGGCGGTTTGCGCTTCAACGACAGCCTCACTGACGGCCCCACACGCCTGGTCTTGCAAGGCGCCGTGAGCGCTGAAGCGCTGCAACAGACCAGTGAATGGGGGAGTTTGTCAAGCCTTGCAGGCCTGTTGAATGGCAGTGCCAACTATGTGGCCAGTTTGGGCCTGCGTCATGGTCAAGTGGAGTATGCCGTCAGCAGCAACTTGCAAGGCATGAGCTTGAACTTGCCCGAACCCATGGCCAAGCCACGGGACGCCGCTTGGCCGTTGCGTGTGGACAGTCAGTTGCTCGCCAGTGCGGGTAAGTCTGCACCCTTGGAGCAACTCAGCGTCATTTTGGGATCGGTCTGGTCGGCCAAATTTGTGCGCGACTTGTCTGGTGCGAACCACCAGGTGCTGTCGGGCGTCATGCAATTGGGCCGTGTGTCCGAACTCAAAGACAGCCCCGATAAAACCGTGCAGTTGCAGATCAAAACCCCGGGCATCAATTTGGATGATTGGCAACAAACCCTGAACCCCTGGCTCCAGACGGAGCCGGGCAATGCCAGCACCAACAGCGGTTCGTTTGCGGCCTATGCGCCCAGCCGCATTGAATTGAACACGCCGGACCTCAACTATCTGGGCCGCAGCTTTCACCAAGTGCAGGCCAGTGCCGAGAAACAAGGGCGGTCATGGCGCATTCAGGCCAAGGCCACCGAATTGCAGGGCAACGCGGAATACCGCCCGGCACAAGACGGCGCGAGTGCCAAGGTGTTGGCGCGCCTGAATTATTTGGTGATGCCACCGGCCGATTTGGAACAGGTGGAAACCAGCTTGGCCGAGTCGCCCAAGGACATGCCCGCGTTGGACATCGTGGTGGACAACTTGGAAGTGCGCGGCATTGCCTTGGGGCGTGCCGAAATCGATGGTTTTGCCCGCACCGGGTCGACCGGCGCACGTGAATGGGTGCTGAATAAATTCAACCTGAGCACGCCTGAAGCCAAGTTTCAAAGCAAAGGGCAATGGGGCGGTGCCGGCAAAGTTGCGGCCAAACGCTCGACGCTGGACTTCACGCTGGAGATTCAAGACTCGGGTGATTTGCTTGAGCGCTTTGGCAACAAGGGTGCCATCCGTGATGGCAAAGGACGCATGGCCGGTCAAGTCGGCTGGCAAGGCTCGCCGTTTTCACCGGACTACAACACCATGTCGGGGCAATTCACCGTGAATATCGAAAGGGGCCAGTTTTTGAAAGCCGACCCGGGCGTGACCCGCTTGCTTGGTGTGCTGAGTTTGCAGTCCTTGCCGCGGCGTTTAACGCTGGATTTCAAAGACCTGTTCAGCGAAGGATTTGCGTTTGATTTTGTGCGCGGCGATGTGCTGATCGCCCAAGGCATTGCCAGCACCAACAACTTGCAAATGAAGGGGGTGAGCGCGGCGGTGCTGATGGAAGGCCGTGCCGACATTCAGCGTGAAACCCAGGACATCAAGGTGGTGGTGGTGCCCGAGTTGAATGCGGGCACCGCTTCATTGGTTTACTCGGCCATCAATCCGCTGGTGGGCCTCACCAGTTTCTTGGCGCAGTATGTGCTGCGCCGCCCACTCATGAAATCCAACACCCAAGAGTTTCGCGTCGAAGGCTCTTGGAAAGAACCCAAGGTGTCCAAAGTCGATGCCGCCCCCGCCAAAACCGAACCCCCGGCCAAACCATGAAAGCGGCGTTGTTGCAAATGGTTTCGGGCACGGATCTGCACGCCAACTTGGATGAGGCCGAACGTTTATTGGTGCAGGCGCAAGAGGCCGGAGCCGAGTTGGCCGTGTTGCCCGAGTATTTCTGTTTGATGGGCCGTCAAGACAGGGACAAGCTGGCGATTGCCGAACGCTTTGGCGACGGCCTCATGCAACAGCGCTTGGCGTGCATAGCCCAGCAACAAGGCGTTTATGTGGTGGCCGGCAGCATGCCCTTGATCATCGAGGGCGACAGCCAGCATGTGCGCAACGCTTGTTTGGTGTTCAGCCCAGCCGGCGAATGCATTGCACGCTACGACAAGATTCATCTGTTTTATTTCGACAACGGCCAAGAACGCTATGACGAAGCGGCGGTTTTGCAAGCCGGCGACGTACCGGTGTGTTTTGATTTGCCATCACGCGATGGCCACACCTGGCGCATCGGTTTGAGCATCTGCTTTGATGTGCGCTTTCCAGCCTACTTCCAGCAGCTGGCCGCCATGGGTGCCGAGTTGTTGCTGGTGCCCAGTGCCTTCACGCACACCACCGGTTCGGCGCATTGGGAGGTGTTGTTGCGTGCCCGTGCGTTGGACAACCTGGCCTGGGTTGGCGCAGCCGCCCAAGGTGGCCTGCATGAAAACGGCCGCCAAACCTGGGGCCATTCGATGTGGGTCGATCCTTGGGGACAGGTGCAAGCGGTGCAGCCGCATGGGGCGGCCTGTGTGCTGGCCGAATTGGACATTGCGGCGCTGCACCAGCGTCGTGGGCAGTTGCCTGCTGTGCTGTCGGGTCGCCCTTGAGTCAGTCCTGTTGTTTGTCGTCGGGCGTGTCTTCTGTGCGTCCCGACATGGTCCACCAGACGATCAACACCAATATCAGCCCAGCCCCCAAGGCCTCCAGCAAAATCAACCACATGATTGTTTCCTTTCTTGCAAGCGCTACTGTAAGCCGACGCCTTCCCATGGGTTGGGCGGTGTTGTTTTTGGCCTTGTGGTTGGCGGGTTGTGCCGCTCCCCGCCTGCCCTTGGACGCGCCAGTGCCCGACCCCGCCCCGGCGGCACCCGCCAGCCCCGCTGCGCCCAGCCCTGCTGCGCCGAACCCGACTGCGCCCAGCGCTGCCATGCCGCCCCCAGCGGAAGCCTTTGGCAAAGACGTGCGTCGCAGCCGCTGGATTGCGGTGGGTTGGGACGAGTTGCCCGGTTGGGGCAGCGATGCCATGGGCGAAGCCTGGGGGGCGTTGCTGACCAACTGCGACCGACCGGGCAGCAGCATGGCGCCCTTGTGCCCGGAGATTCGGCGCCTGAGCATCGCCAGCGAGCAGGCGCAAAGTCAGTGGCTGATGCAGCGCATGCAGCCGCACCGATTGGAGAGTTGGGAGGGCGACCCCCAAGGCTTGCTGACCGCCTATTACGAACCGGTGTTTGAGGCGCAACGCCAGTCCAGCGACAGCTTTGCCACGCCTGTGTACGCCGCGCCGGCTGGTTTAAAACCGGGTCAGCCGTGGTTCACCCGGCAAGAGATCGACACCTTGCCCGCCGCGCAAAATGCCTTGAGCGGCAAAGTCATCGCTTGGCTGGCCGACCCGATTGACGCGCTGGTGCTGCACATCCAAGGCTCGGGCCGCCTGCGCATCACCGAGGCCACTGGACAGGTGCGCACGGTGCGGGTGGCGTTTGCCGCCAGCAACGAGCAGCCCTATCAAAGCATTGGCCGCTGGCTGTTGGACAAGGGTGAGTTGAAAGACGCGTCTTGGCCAGGCATCAAGGCCTGGTTGCAACGCAATCCGCAGCGCGTCCAAGCCCTGCTCTGGCAGAACCCGCGCTATGTGTTTTTCCGTGAAGAGGCCTTGCCTGATCCACTGGTGGGGCCACGCGGCGCGCAAGGTTTGCCGCTGACAGCGGGGCGCTCGATTGCCGTCGATCCGCAAAGTATTCCCTATGGCACGGCGCTGTGGTTGGTGTCGCCCGGCCCGACACAAGCGCTGCAACGCTTGGTGGTGGCGCAAGACACGGGCAGCGCCATCGTCGGGGCGGTGCGGGCCGATTGGTTTGCCGGGACCGGCTTGGCAGCCGGGGAGTTGGCGGGGCGAATCAAGCAGCCGTTGCGGATGTGGGTGTTGTGGCCCAAGTAATGGCGGGCGGCACAAGCGTGCCTTCTTGAGGCACAAAGGAGCAACGTCAGCTTGCCGCCCATGGCGGGCTCGTCTGCCGCTCACCGCAGCGGAGCTGCGACGTTCGCTACGCATCCGACCCACCTTGTTCGCCAAGCTGAGGTGGCATGACTGGCTGACCACATGGCTGAGCGCGATTTTTCGCAAACCGCTCAAACTTGCACCGAAATATCCCCTCAGAGCAGCACGGCATGGGGACCATTTTGTGAGCGAAAGACCAGCAAAATGGTCCCCATGGCGGGCGGCTCAAGCGTGACTTAACAGCGGTCGCGCACATCAAACGAGGCGGCACAAGCGTGCCTTCTTGACAAACAAACGAGCAACGTCAGCTTGCCGCCCATGGCGGGCTCGTCTGCCGCTCACCGCCGCAAGCGGCAACGTTCGGATGCGTGTAAGTCCCAGCCAGTCGGTCAAGCTGAATGCTTTAATATGCAGTCCGCACCATCAAGGACGTCTCTATGAGCTTTGTCATCGTGCTGGCCGCGCCAGTTTTTTTTCTGCTGATCATTGCTGAATGGCTTTGGGGCCTGCGCTTGGCACGCCAAGGGCGGATCGGTGCGCAAACTTACCGGCTGGACGACGCCATCAGCAGCATCTCGCTGGGCATGATCAGCCAAATCACCGCCGTCTTCACGCGCTTGCTGCGCATCGGCATCTACACCTTGGTGTTCGAGCAATTCAGCCTTTTCCCCGACCAAGCCTGGTGGAACAGTTGGTACGGCTACCTGCTGGCATTGGTGTTCTACGACTTCTGCGCTTACTGGTCTCACCGCGTCAGCCATGAAGTGGCCTGGTTTTGGGCCGGTCATGCAGTGCACCACCAAAGCCACCACTACAACCTGTCGACGGCGCTGCGCCAGTCCTCCTCGGGCGTCTTGCTGGGCTGGATTTTTTATATTCCGATGGCATTGGCCGGCGTGCCACCGCTGGTGTTTGGCATCGTGGCGCTCATCGACTTGCTGTATCAATTCTGGGTGCACACCGCGCATGTGGGCCGACTGGGTTGGTTTGACCGCTGGTTTTGTTCGCCGTCCAACCACCGGGTTCACCATGCAGTGAACGACGACTACGTGGACCGCAACTACGGCTGCATCTGGATGGTGTGGGACCGCCTGTTTGGCTCCTTCAAAGCCGAAGACCCGGCCCAGCCTTGCATTTACGGCACCCGCACGCCGTTTCACAGTTGGGACCCGCTGTGGGCGAATGCACAGGTGTATGCCGACTTGGCGCATGACAGCTGGCACGCCAAACGCTGGCAAGACAAACTCATGGTCTGGGTGCGCCACCCCGGTTGGCGCCCGGCGGATGTGGCCGCGCGTTTCCCCAAACCCGCGTTCAGCTTGCCGCAATTCAGCCCCTACCAACCCCGCCAAACCCGCAGTGTGCTGGTGCAAGCCACGGCCTGGTTTGTGCTGTTGCTGGGCGCCAGCATGAAGCTGTTGTGGCACATGGACGACATGGTTTGGAGTCAAGCCGCCACTTGTGTGCTGGCCGTCAGTGCCGGTTTGTGGGGCGTCAACACCTTGCTGCAAAACCGCATCAGCGGCGTCATGTGCGCCTTTGTGCAATTGGCCGCGCTCAGCGTTGCCAGCCAGGTGTGTGGTTGGCAAGAGTTGTTCCAAATGGCCAAACCCTTGGCCTTGCTGGCGCTGATGTTTGAAGCTTGGTCGGCCAACCATCTCCAACCCCACATGCAAAAGTGGTTGGTGCGGGCGCTTGGTTTGTCTTGGGTGGGCGATGTGTTGTTGCTCTACCCGGCCTTGTTTCTACCGGGCTTGCTGTCGTTCTTGGCCGCGCATGTGTGCTTCATCATGCTGCTGAGCCGCGACGCACCTTGGCTGCACAGCCGCCGCGCTTTGGCGGTGTTCATGTCGGTGGCGGCGCTGGTCTATGTGGCGCTGGATCAAAACGGCTTGCCTGCGGACCTGCGCGTGCCCGTGGCCGCCTATGTGTTGGTGATTGCCACCATGGCCGCGCAAGCCTGGGGCCGCGCCAAGCACCTGGGCAGTGCGGGCAGCCGCTGGCTGGCCTGGGGCAGCGTGCTGTTCATGTTGTCGGACAGCTTGCTGGCCGTGGACAAATTCATCAGCCCCTTGCCCGTGGCCGGCTTGTGGGTGCTGGCCAGCTACTACTTGGCGCAGGGCCTGATCGTGCAGGGCAGGTTGAGTTCGGAGACTCATACCAAGGCTGGGAAGGCTTGAGCTTGGCGGGTTGAAGCGTGTTGGGGTGGTTTGCGTTTCATTTTTGAAGCGTAAATCCATATTCAGGGCTTGACATAGAGAAGTCTTGAGCAGACCAAGGTGCTGCGGTGGTTGAGATGGCTTAGCGCTTCGTTGAAATACAAATATTTAATTCAACTGCAAAGTCATTAAACTGACAAGTCAGTCTGCCTTGCATTGGTGGCTACCAATCCTTTTCAATCAAAGGGGCAACGCACATGGAACCCATCCCCGGCAGCCACGAGGCCCTAGTCACGCGCCGTTTGCTCGCGGCCTTGCAAGCGCTGGATGGTTCATGGGCGCATCAACTCGACACGCTAGACGCTGCGGAGGCGGCGGACTGCTTGGCTTTGCATTTGTCTCGGGTCATTGAAAAAGTCTTGGCGGCGATGCCCACGGAGCAACGGGTAGCGGCCGGGAGCCAATTGATTGGTGCTTTGATCGTGCAAGCGCTGCAAGGCAAGTCCTCGGTGTTGTTGGGCGAGGTGCCCGACCCGAGCGGGCGCTTGTTGACCCAAGTGGCACGTCGTCATCCCGATGGCTCGGCGGCATTTGTCGAGCCGCCCGTGGTGCCGCTGTTGGACACCAGCTTGATGACCAATGCACCCGGAGAACCCCGCTTGGGTGCGCAACTTATTTCAGAAATTCCTTCCGCCGATCACATCGATCTGATCATGGCCTTCATTCGACGCAGTGGCATTGCGCCAATGCGTGAAGCGCTAGGCCAGCATCTGTCAGTCGGAAAGACCTTGCGGGTCTTGACCACCACCTACACAGGTTCGACCGAACTGGCCGCGTTGGAAGATTTGAAAAACATGGGTGCGCAGATACGTGTTTCCTACGACACCTCGGTGACCCGATTGCATGCCAAAGCCTGGGTGTTTCATCGGCACAATGGTTTTTCCACTGGCTACATCGGCTCATCCAACCTGACGCATTCGGCGCAAGTGCATGGCTTGGAGTGGAATTTGCGCGTTTCCGCCGCACGCAACAGCCATGTGATTGAACGCATGTCGGCCTTGTTCGAATCCTGCTGGAACAGCGACGAGTTCATTGATTTCGAAGCCGACCAATTTGCCCACGAACTTGAGCGGCAAAACCAACCCAAAACTGATCGCCGCATCGGTGTGCTGCCAGCCATTGAACTGCGGCTTGAGCCCTTTCAAGAGCATTTGCTGGAACTCATCAATTTAGAACGAAGCCGAGGGCATCACCACAATTTACTGGTGTCGGCCACCGGCACAGGCAAGACGGTGATGGCCGCGGTCGACTATGCGCGGTTGCGCAATCGTCTGGGTCGTGCACGCTTGTTGTTCATTGCACACCGCAAAGAAATCTTGGACCAATCTCGTGCGACTTTTCAATACGCCTTGCGAGATGCAAGCTTTGGGGAAATGTGGGTAGATGGTGCCAAGCCACAACGCTTTGCGCATGTGTTTGCCTCGGTGCAGAGCTTGTCGAATGCCGATCTCGCACTCTTGGATGCCAAACACTTTGATGTGGTCATCATCGATGAGTTTCACCATGCCGCTGCGCGCACCTACGAGGTCTTGCTGGCGCATTTGCAGCCGGTTGAATTATTAGGTTTGACGGCCACGCCAGAGCGTGCCGATGGTCAATCAGTGTTGCAATGGTTTGGCGGTCGAATCGCGGCAGAGCTTCGTTTGTGGGATGCCATCGACAAACAGCGCTTGGTGCCTTTCGCCTATTACGGTGTTGCTGACACGACCGATCTCAGAAACATTCCTTGGCAACGCGGCAGGGGTTACGACAGTTCTGCATTGAGTCAGTTGCTCACTGCTGACGATGCCTGGGCGCGCATGGTTATCGCGCAATTGACGCGCAAGGTCGATCGCGTGTCCGAGATGCGGGCCTTGGGATTTTGTGTGTCGGTCAGCCATGCCCAATTCATGGCTCGCGTGTTCAATGCCCACGGCATTGCGTCGGTGGCGGTGTCGGCCGACTCCACCACGGCCGAACGTGAAGATGCGTTGCGACAGTTGGCGGCACGATCTCTGCAAGTGGTGTTTTCGGTGGACTTGTTCAACGAGGGTGTGGACGTGCCTGCAGTCGATACCTTGTTGATGCTCAGACCAACCGACAGCCCCACCTTGTTCTTGCAACAACTTGGGCGCGGTTTACGTCGGCACGATGGCAAGCAGATGTGTGCCGTGCTCGACTTTGTTGGGCAGCATCGGCGCGAATTCAGTTTCGACCGCAAGCTTCGTTCCTTGTTGGGCGGCACCCGTCAACAACTCATGGCGCAAGTTGAACAAGGCTTTCCGCTCTTGCCATCGGGTTGCCACATGGCGCTTGAAGGTGTTGCGCGGGACCGCGTGTTGCAAAGCTTGAAAGACGCCGTGCCCCGAGGCTTGACCAAAATGGCAGACGAAATTCGTGCCATGCGTCAGATGGGCGAGCCCATCAGTTTGGCGAATTTTTTACAAAACAGCGGTTTGGATCTTGAAGATGTCTACGCCCATGACCGCTGCTGGAGCGATGTGTTGCAGGTCGCAGACGAGCCCATCTTGGCCAGCGGCCCCGGCGAAAAAACATTGCGCAAAGCCTGCGCACGCTTGCTGCATTTGGACGATCCTGATCGCTTGATGATTTATCACAATTGGTTGGCAAGCGATGATGCGCCAAGTCTGAGTGCGCTGAATAAATCACAAAGCCGTTGGCTGCGCATGTTGTTGAGTGTGTTGGTCGCTGCCAGTCCCGAAGTGAATGCATGGCCCACAAACAAAGCTGCGCAATGGGTCTGGCAACACCCGCAAGTGCGCGTGGAGCTGATGGAGTTGTTCGCTCTGTTGGCGCAACGCAATCAGCATTTGGGATGCGCCTTGACCGAGCGCTTGGATGTGCCACTTCAAGTGCATGCGCGTTACAGCCGTTTTGAAATTCAAGCGGCATTTGGCGATGCAGCATCAGGACAAGACGAGCATACGCAAATCAAAGTGCCTGCTTGGCGCGAGGGCGTCAAGTTCATGCAGCAAGAGCGCTGCGATGTGTTTTTGATCACCTTGAACAAAACAGAAAAACGGTTTTCACCTAGCACCCGTTACCGCGACTACGCGATCAATCGAAGCCTGTTCCATTGGGAAAGCCAGTCCCGCACCACCGCTGATTCGCCCACTGGACGGCGCTACCAGTTGCACCGTTCGCAGGGCACAGAAGTCATGGTGTTTGTGCGCCTGAATGCAGAAGATCGTGCTTTTCATTTCTTGGGGCCAGTCAGTTACCAAAGTCACCAGTCAGAAATGCCGATGCAAATCACTTGGAAGATGCAGCACCCATTGCCTGCCGATTTGTTCCTGAGCTACCGCGCTGCTGCTGCTTGAACTTGAAGCCTTACCCCAATGCCTTCAAGGCGGCTTGAGGCGCTTTGTCCAAAATTTTCAACAACGCTGAAGCCGCGCCAGTCGGCTTGCGTTTGCCTTGCTCCCAATTGCGCAGTGTGTCCAAGGGCACGTTGATGCGCTGGGCAAAGTCGGGCTGCGAAAACCCCAAGCGTTCGCGAATGCCGCGCACATAGGCCGCACCATCAGCCTTGGCTTGCAAGGTGTCCATGCGTTGATGTTGGCGAATTTGCCCCTCGGTGGTGGCGTCCACCTTGGCCAAATTGACGCGACCAATGGCGCGTGGCGCAGATGGTTTGGTGTTAGCGGGGGTGGTTTTCATAGACCCAGACCTCTCTCAAATTGGCTTTGCGTGCGGAGATGATGCTGCGTTTGGAAATGCGATCTGCAAAGATCACGACATACAAGCGCCCATCGATGCGTCCCATGATTTGAAAGCGCCGCTCACCATAATCCCATCGAACATCTTTTTTCTGCACTTGATGCGGATCGTCAAAAACACGACTGGCATAAGCGAAATCAAATCCGAGCTGTTCAAAACACAGATGGCTTTTGTGCGTATCCCACTCGAAGACATTGGCCCAATAGTAGCTCATTGGACGACCCCTTGTCAATCAGTCTTGGATCGAGTTTGAGGTCTTTGTCGCTAAAGTGGCTTGAGTTCTAGGTTCTAAATTCGTGAGTCCCGAACAAGGGTGAATTCATCAAGCAGGCGGAAAATCAGCCCTTAAACCTTTCCAAGCCGTACCAGAAAGTAAGCTTTCAAACTCATTTGCTATGATGTACACGTACACACATCAGGAGGAGCCATGACCAGCACAAGGCTGTTTAAGAACGGCAATTCGCAAGCAGTTCGCATCCCTTCGGAGCTCGCATTTCCAAACAACGACATGGAACTGATGATTGAGCGGGTTGGCGATGAATTGCGCATCCGGCCAGCTCAAAGGCGCATGGTGAATGTCATGCAAGCATTGGCCAGTTTCTCCCCAGACTTCATGGCCAGTGGGCGTGGCGATCAAGCGCAAGCCGAACGCGAGGCCCTCTGATGGCCCGCTACATGCTCGACACGAATATTAGCGTTTACCTGATGAAGCATCAGCCGCCCGAAGTGGCTGAGCGGTTTGCGAAGTGTTTTGTGGGTGATGTCGTGATCTCCGCCATTACCATGGCAGAGTTGGAATATGGCGTGGCCTGTTCGGGTGAACAGCAGTCGCGCAATCGCAAAGCCTTGGACACTTTTTTGCAGGAAGTTCCCGCAGTGCCCTTTGATGCTGTAGCTGCTGCAGTCTACGGCCCCACACGTTTAGCCACACGACAGAAACAACGTGATGCGTTGGACAAACTCATTGCCTCCCATGCGCTGGCGATGGGAGTGACTTTGGTCACCAACAACGTGTCAGATTTTTCAGCGTATGAAGCATTGAAGCTTGAAAACTGGGTGGGTGGTCATTGAAGACCCACCAAGCAAGGCCTGGTCTTCCCAACCCACCCATCACCCCAACTTCTTCAACAACAACGCATTGACTTGCGCAGGATTGGCCTTGCCCTTGCTGGCTTTCATGATCGGGCCGACCAAACCGTTCAAGGCCTTGGTGTTGCCAGCCTTGAACTCTTCCACGTTCTTCGGATTGGCGGCCAATACCTCGTCGATGATGGCTTCCAAAGCGCCGGTGTCGTTGACTTGTTTCAAACCTTTGGCGTCAATCAGCGCGTCAATGGTTTTCAAGGCATCTGCAACTGCTGATCCCGTGCCTTCGCTCCACTGCGCTTCAAACACCTGCCGCGCGGCGCTGTTGCTTATGGTGTTGTCGCTGATGCGCGTGATCAGTGCGGCCAACAGCGCCGCGCTGACGGGCAATGCGTCGAACAACAACTCGCCTGCGTTCAAGCGGCGCGACACCTCGCCCATGATCCAGTTGCTGGCCAACTTGGGCTGACCGCAGGCCTTGGCCGTCTCTTCAAAATACGCCGCCATGGCTTTGCTTTGCGTGAGCGTCGTGGCGTCGTATTCCGGCAGGCCGTAGTCGCGCACAAAGCGTTCGGACATGACACGAGGCAATTCGGCCATCAGCCCCCGTATTTGCTCGATCCATTGCTCTGAAATATATAGCGGTGGCAAATCCGGGTCTGGGAAGT
>Ga0187843_10001602_pt1 | contig 14155 bp, 14 predicted proteins | sample SpaLakP09_SKY_43_FD_134516 | JGI IMG/M metagenome (GOLD analysis project Ga0187843, IMG submission 134516) | Oligotrophic lake water microbial communities from Sparkling Lake, Wisconsin, USA - SP09_SKY_43 | ecosystem: Environmental > Aquatic > Freshwater > Lake | place: USA: Sparkling Lake... | reverse complement strand
GTTCTACTCCAGTTTTGGGAAGGTGTCTTTTTGAAGACAAGAGGATGAACAAAACCCTAGACGGGAGGATTGAATGAGTTTACGATTAATCATTGGTTCCTGGAGGAAATAGTGGATATCACCGAACTTTCGAAAAAGAGTGCTATCGCGCTTAAACACTCTAATTGGAGTGAACTTGAGAGTCTCAGCAAACAGATCTTAGATCTCATTAAATTTAATCCCGAGAAACACGAACTTGATTTAAGAAAAGTTGCTAGAAATTATCTTTCATCAATTATAGGGAATGGTGGGTTCCTCTTTGAAAACGATCCAAACGGACTTTTGCACTTTAACAACAAAATAGTTGATTTTCAGAGCTTACTCAGAGCATCAAAGCCTTCGTTTGCTAAGAACATAAAACTGGAGATCATTGCGATTCAGAGTATTCAACTTTTTGTAACCAATCCGCGGTCTGATGCGGCGAACAAAGCCGCTTCAGGCCTTAGGCGTCTGGGTCGCCCCCAATTGGCCGTTGAGGTCATGAACTTGGAATTAAATAAGTCAAGGCTTAACTACTATTCACTCGTTGTTCGCGGCTCGGCGTTTGTCGATTTGTTTGATTCAGAAAAAGCAATCATTGATGGACAGCTTGCGTTAAAGCACAGCTTGAAAGATAAGCGTAATTTCGCTTTAACTCTACTGGCTCGGGCATATCGAGATAAGTTTAAAAAAGACGGATTGATAGAAGATGGTGAAACTGCTCTCAGTTTCGCATTGGAAAGTCTGGACATCGACAGAAATCCATTTATTGCCAGGGTTTTAGTTTCAATTGTTAAAGCATTAGGCACCTCAGATTATGATGAATTAGTAGCTGAATTGAATTCAAGTTTGATATTTCAATTCACATCTCCAGATACGTTAGCGGTGGAAATTTCAGCTTCAATAGTTGAAAAAGCAGATCAGGGTAGCCATGAGTATGAAGTTGATCCTTGGTTTGATGTCACAGAAGAGTTAGATGAAGAGTGGAGTTTGCTCGATAACGATGAAGTGGAGTCAATGGAGGATTATTATGAAGACTACTTTGACGAATTCAGTGAATCTCTTGCGAACCCTCGAATGCCACATTTGGAGCCCTAGAGAGAGGTTTTATCCTCCAAGATACGAGCAATATTTTGTCCTTCATGCAGTGGATTTTTCAATATCTTGCACTCCCAGGCTACATAAACTCGCCAATTCATTTGGTTAAACTTTTCCTTTACGATGACGTCTTTCTTTACAATTCCATTAAATCGCTCTATCCATTCCAAAGATGTTTGCCTATTTGTTTTAGCTAATTCACATCCCGCGTGTCTGTGCCAGTAACATCCATGTACGAAGACTGCCAACTTTGACTTACTAAAGACGATATCTGGAGTGCCCGGTAAATCTCTCCGATGCAGTCGATAATTCAGGCCGAGTTCAGTTAGTGATTTCCTAATCAAAACTTCTGGCTTTGTATTTCGAGACTTCATTACCTAAAACCTAGATCATCGTTTCAAGTGCGACTAACCCTGCTACATAACCCAAAATGGAAGGAACTGCATCACCGATCCATTTGTGCAAATTCCCGCGCTTGGCAGACTTGCCTTCTTTGGCAACATAATTAAAGTCATCCGGAAATCCTTGGATTCGGGCAGCTTCGCGAATTGTTAATACGCGCCTTTTTGTTGGGTGAATATATCTTCCACGCCCAGGGCTTTGAAATCCTGTCGTAATTGTTGGTGATATTTTGTCATAGCGCAGACGACCATAAACAGATGGGTACGTATGTCCATCTTGGTGGCAAACGGGTCTTTCTGAATTAACAAGTTCATAGGCGTCATTATCAAACAACCAGTTAATTCTTCGTGCATTCACTTCGGTTGTATTTGGAATTGAATCTATCAACAAATTAGAACTTTTTGGCAAATCTTCAATATCTCCCAGTAGCCAACGTAGGTCGCGGGCGGGTTGGCTAAGCGAACTTTTGATTACATCAATATCAATTGGTTGCTTTATACGCGATGCAATCATGAAGTGCCTGGATCGCGATTGTGGCCAACCGAAATCTGACGCCGTTAATACGCCTGAACTTATAAAATAACCCGCATTTTTAAACAACTGGGCAGCCGTATCAACCACTTGGCCGTAATCGTGAACGACTCTTGGAACATTTTCTATAATTACGCATTTAGCATTTGTTGCAACAGCCAAGGCTGGCATTGTCAAATATAATTCGTTCCTAACGTCATTGCCTCGGCTGTGGTTATTCAAGCTTGAATGACCTTGACAGGGTGGCCCACCTACAATTATGTCTACGTCCGAAACATGTTTGAATGCGCTTATTGTTGTGGGTGTGTACGCAAATTCCGCAGTGTCTCCCAACCCTTCCACGCGATAATCAATCAAACTCTTGACAGATGACTCTACTGTTTGGGTAACGTCAAAATTTGCTCGGTATGTTGCTAGCGCGTCCCCATCCAAATCCACGGCTGCCTCTGAATGAAATTTAAACCCAAGCGCCAATGCCGCCTCTCGCAAACCTAGACTTAATCCGCCTGCGCTGGAAAATAGGTCAACAGCATTCAAAACTTGATGTGAGCCCCCCAAAGAAGTCTGCTGGCCTCCCCTTAAAAAAGCTGTCCACCAAGCAGACCAAGAGGCTTCATTAAGTCCAGGAATATGCATTGCAGACTTACGCTGAAGATCTCCGAGTTGGATGGTTCTACCAAGTCCTTGGCCCAGCAACGAATACTTCTCCGAAATATCAGTACCGAGAATTGATAGCTGGTGACTTAAATTCTCCATGGATTAAACCTACGCCACTCGATCGCGAAGGTCAGACAAGAATTCAATTTTGTTGATAACTTTAAACACTTCGCTTTAACCTTTTTTCTTTAGGGCGGATTTCTTTCTAGCTATCGCTTTCTTCTTTTTAGGCCCTGCGACTGCCTTTTTCCCACTTTTAACCGACTTAGCCTTCTTAACTGAAGTTTTCTTGGGTTTGGCTTTACTGACGCTCTTTTTTCCCCACGATTTCCGATCATCGATAGATTCTTGCGCGAGCTGACTTATCATCGAGTCAATTTCACTCTGGTCGAGAAACTCGTGAATAACATTTGAGCGAAGTCGACGAACTCTCTTCACAAAATCACGAAGATGACCAGTCTTAAAGTTATCAAGTTTATTCAATTCTGCCATCGCTACGGAAGAATTTGTCATCTTTGCGTACCATTTATCCCTGTCTTTAAACCATTTAAGTAAGCCTTTCACGTACTTAGGATTTTCGCCGCTCAAAACTCGAATAATATGGGATTGCCATAAATCCACATCATGGATCCGTGATAGGTGATAACTATCTTGGCGATTACTTGGATCAATTGACAGACTTGCACCTATATACAGTCGCCTAATCAGCGACTCGGTAGTGGCAGTACTTTTACCACCGAAATTTGCCCAGTTTGAATCAGCAGATTTCGACTTTGCATTCTCCGGATGCCGCGCTCTAACTATGGCATAGAGGTAAATTCCACTTAAATAGCGCCAAAAATCATCATCAATCAATACGTGGTCATCAAGATTCGCAAGGTACCCATGGACAATCGGGCGGGCTTTAGCATCAAATTTTGAATCAAAACCTTGCGCAGCACCTAATGTCTCCAGCTCACCCCTCAAGAGAGCCAAAACATCTACAACGCTTTGACCATCACCACGGAAAGAGACCCAGTCTTCAATATCAGGTGGTAACTGAGCCGAGTTTTCACTTGCATGTTGAAGTGCAGTTCTAAGTTTAGACAACTGAATCACTGGATAATTCATCACTCACCGCCGCTTTCACCTGAAAGAAATGATGAAACCTTCTTCATGTCGAATAGATCTTCAATATATTCATTTATAAGATCTGGATTAGCAAACATATCAAGATATATTTTCTCCGCCGAAGTTTTCACGTCAAGTGCATTCGTTCTTTTCTCTAATGCAGAAAATATCTGCTTAACTACTGGTCTAACTTCTACCTCAGGCCATGGGGTTACTTCCCCATTATTCTCTTTCATCATCTTATCAAAAGTATTTTTAAGCGCCAAAACAAGCACGTCCTTAACCAGCAATCGTTGAAGGAATTTAGAATTTCGTTTACTGCCCGAACTCTTCAGGGAATTCAAATAATTTTCATCTACCCAAACATCAACTCCATCTTGGAAATTGTCACATTCAATCAAAGATAACCTATGAACAACGTGTACAAGCGACTCATTATGCAATTTCATATCTTCACGGTCTGTTTTTTTCAACGTGTTCCATTGAAAACCAAAGGTGTCCTCATGGGAGGATTTGATTAAAATAGTCTTCTGATCTAACCATGTTGATTTCAGGTGCGGATATGGAAAGTTACTCTTAATATTTTCATTCAAAGTCAAATAAATTTCTACTTGCAGATCTCTGCCATAAAATGCAGGGATCTCTTTTGAAGGTAGCAGGGCTACCTCTTTGACTGAGCCAACTAAATGAGTGAGTTTTTCATTCAACACTAATTCGGACTTTTTTGATGCAATACACTTCATTCTTACAACTAAAGATACTTGTTCAATTTTGATTGCAGTTGCGGTTAAACTCTGCTTGATTCGCGAAACCATTTCAGTTTTTGATAAATCAATTAGCAGTTTTGTTCTCAGTTGTTCGTATTCGACCTTACCAAGCGTGAAAACATTTGAATCACTCCAAGAATTCCTAGAGTTTAGGAACAACTGCGCTTCGTCCAAGATGCCAGAGAATGAATCTATTCCTATATAAGGACGAATAACTTCTTCATTTAAAGGAGCGTTATTAATACTAGTAGCCATTACTTTTGCCCCTTAATACCTGTGCTTGAATCTAACGATATTTCAAGATCTGGTTTGATATTCCAGCCACTTGAATATGGTTCTGTCTCGTATTCTACAAAATAAGTTACACCTTTTTTGGCTACACCTACGATTGAACCATTTGCTTCTATCTTAAATTCTGGAGAGCAGGTCAAAATCTTTATGCCCAATCGGTCGCTACTGGAAGTTTCATTCCCATCCGCCAAGATCCAAACTCCAGGTTGCACCCTTACTTTGGAATTATCCTTTGCGCTCTTTAAAAGCTCCCACTCGTATTTCTCAATAAACTTGATTTGATTCTGATCAATTACTTCCCTTTTTCTGGAAGTTGTTTTTTTGGTCGCTAGCGATCCGACTTTGACTTTTGGTTTTGTGCTTTTCTTTTTAGAGGTACCAGAGTCTTTTGGCTCAAATATCTCCGCTAAAATTTCGTCAGCAAATTCAAGGGAGTCAGGAGGCGTAACTGAAGCCGGTCGTAGTTTCTTTTGGAAGGCAATCAATTCCTTCTTGATGCCATCTTGAACACCGTTTACTACCTTCTTTGTACGCTGCCAATTCGGCCCGTGGCTTTCATCTATTTTTGTATCCCATATATCGTGAGGACCGGGTTCAGAACTTCTCAAATAGCTATCGTAATTTGATTCAGCCACAAATACCCCCTGAACAATTGGAGCATTGTTGTTGTGGGGTTGGTATTGAACGACCATTCTAGGATCTCTAATCAACGCCACTAAATTTGATGCGTTATTTGTAGTCAAACCATCTACTGAGACGGGATCAATAACTCTCACGAGAGCCAGATTTCCAATCAAATCTGTTGTATCTTTTTCTGCAATTCCAAACTTCATTTCACTATCTTCAACTATCTGGGCATTCTTGTCTGTGGCAATTTCAAAAGCCCGCACAAAACTCCTTAAATATTCTCTTTGCATTGGGCGAAGTTTCATAATTTCGGAATCTGTGTGAATCTGAACATCGAAATCATTCTTAAAAGTTTCTACGGCCGGCCACCAAAACTTCTCAAGCGATTCTAGAAGTAATGCCGGGTCTAATGTCTGATCCACAACAAGTAAGCTTGTTCCTGTTTCATTGTGAGTATCCGCATTGCGGGGTCTAAAACCAAGCGCCTTGGCAACTTCATCTGCTTGTTTATCGCAAAGGGGGCTAGATTTTGCGTCGGAATCCTGAATTAAGCTCCCTAGTTGCGCAAAACCTGCAAAACCGCCCTTATGCCCTTTCCAAAAAATGAAACCCCAAAGCCGAGTTTTTACCGGGTCTTCGGCAGTAGGTGCAAAACTTGAGTAGGCAATAACACAGCGAAGACGAGATGCTTTAATGAAAGCTGATTTGCCAAAACCAAATGACCCACCACCAACACGTCGATCATTGCCGCCGATTTGCCCAAAGGCACGATAAAAATCAGACTCATCCAAGTTTTCACCTGTCGGGTCACCGCGTAAACCAGTTGCGCCATAATCATGAATGTATAGGCATTTGATGGGCGACTCATCACTCATGTGATCAAGGCAGGTTGAACCTTCTTCAAATTCAAGCTCTTCGTTTCCGAATTTTTTCAGTCTTTTCTCAAGTTCGGCAAGACGAAGGGTGGAGATTAAGTTTTGCTTTTCCCTGCCCAATAGGTCCTTAAATTCGTAAACCAACTTAAATTTATAATCATTCGGAAGCTGTCCTTGATTGGTTTCAAGAAGCTCAGTTTTTAGGCGATTCGCCGCATCCCAAGAATTTTGAGTAACTTCTCTAGCGACAATATCTTCGACAGAACCTTTTCCTTGAAAAAGTTTTGCATAGGCGCCCCCGTCAGCGACACCCCAGCCTTTTTTCAGCCACACCCATTCCATTGTCATTCCGGTATCCTATCTAACATAGTGTTTGTAAACAGTCGTCGTAAATCGGCTTTTCCAACGTAAATATCCCTAATTCCACCTAGATACGTCACTTGATCAGAAATAATGCTGTTCCCATATAAATAAGGTCTTCCCCCCGATAAGCTGTCGCGACCCCATCACTGTCAACAAATATTCGTCCACCTTGGGGCTTTATATCAAGCCAACTTTGGGCCAGTTCAGTGGCGGCCTCACCGTGCGTATCTCGTAAAAGGGTTCCTGTTTTTGTGTCATAGAGCTCACGGAAGTTAACTGAAAGGGTCAGACGTCGTGATCCTTTGTCACCGGTCCAAATGGATCCTGGTTTCAAATCCTTGGCAACTGCCGCATTTTTTGCAGTGTTGGCCGTCTTAAGCGATTCGACAGTCTTGCTTGCTACCAGTGTCCGTAAAAGCTCCTTGTATTGGCGCTCCATATTCTCTTTTTCTGCGAGCTCGGCAATCTTTGCGTCATAATCTTTGCGAAGTTCTTCCGCCAGCTTTAACGCGCGCTCTTGTTCTGCCCTGGCCGCCGCCAAAGCCTGATCCTTATCGCCCACTTTTTCCAAGAGTTCACGGAGCGCTTCTTCACGCATGGCGACGTCATCGAGAGCGCCCTCAAGCCGTTGCTCTCGAAGTTGAATCTCTTGCTTATTTTGATTTGCTACTTCTTCTAGATCAGCAACTTGCTGTTCCAATTCCTCTATGCGCTCTAAACCTTTTTCAGCGCCCAAGAAGTCTTCTCCCGCATTGAGCTTACTTATTCTTCTGATTGCTTCCGCATATTCGTTTGCGCAGAAATTAAGTGGTACTGCAAGTGCGAATTCCAGAAGGAGTTGCATCACTTCATGTGCAGCATCTGAAGTTCCAACTCCCTGATTATGAAAGTAGGCATTACGGGCCTTAGCCAAAAGGCTAATTTGGTTATAGAAGCCTTGGCCCTTTGGAAGGGTTGTTCTCGTTGGAGATGTTGAATTACGTAGTGGTTCCTTAAGTACCCATGCCGGATCTTTGAGGTTATATGGAGGGTCATTACGCCCGCGTGCTAAATCAATCACCCAGTTTTTCCCATAAATTGGTTCGAGCTTTGAACGATAATGCTCACCAAGTTCCTCACCCAATAAGGTGAACGCATCAAAAATAAGCACACGAAATTGGCCCTCATTGATCAAGGTCGGAAGATTAAGCGCCCGAACCTTTGTCTCTTGATTTGTCATTTTTTAGCCCCTTTAAGCAAAGGGAGCGGTCTAGTAAGGGCAAATATTCCAAAGGGGGTCGTGAAGTTATCCGAGTCAAAAGAACATGCGAGTTCGTTTCTGCGACGGCTTTGATCGCCGAATAGGCCTTCCCGCGTTAACAGCTCGCTTCCACCAATTGATGAAAGAAAATCATTCACGTTTGAACCAAGCCAACTTTCAATTTCGGAATACGTGGCGCGCTGTAAGTTGCTCCAAGCTTCTTCCCCTAGTTTCATTGCGCGCGCTTCGCAATAGTGATGATCACCAGTGGCGTAAACACCGAGTCGCCCACCGTGACCTAGACGTGAATATGGACTTGGTGTATCCCCGGTCTCAAGGACACGAACATCACGTTCACCATTTGCAAAGACTAAATAGGCAGTTTCAAGTGCAATGCCATCTGGTCCAGTAATAAATGCCAAATGCTGTGTGGCGGCAATTGGATCACCACCACTTATTGTCACGGCTTCGGTTTTACTCTCACCCATGTATTTAACAGTCAGTGGGCCAACGTTGAATTCCGTATTCAATGTCGCACCCTCGCTTTCTCATCTTCAACGCCGTGCATAACCGACCAGACTTGGTTTAAAGGCTTGGCAAAGCCATAGCCTCGGGTATCTGTGATCTCAGATTTGAAATTCTTGTAGTCAACTGAGAGCGCAACCTGTGAGACCCAAGATGCAAATTGCTCATTGGTGATAGCAATTCGGTAAGGGTAATCGGCTAGTGGAGTTGCGACAATGGCCGCGCCAGTGTCCTTAGATAGTGCATGCAGTGACTTACGATCACGAGCACGCACTTGAAGTGCACCATCTTTATAGACAGCGCTAACAAAACCTGATGTTGTAAAGACCCACATAACTATGCCCCCTTTACAAGACGAGCTTTGATGTCATTCCATTTGCCGATGCGCTGGCGGACGAGTGTCAGGCTGGGTGCTCCTTCAACCTTGCGTTGCCATTCTTCATATCCATCTGCAGAACCATTAGTACGTGGATCAGCAAGATATGAGGAGACAAAGGCATACATATCTTCTTCGCTATGTGCACGCGCGTAATTAGTACGCATCGCACGACCCGGTATGACGCCAGCTTTCTCGCAAGCAGCATTCCACGAACCAAACCGCCCGATAAATATCGCAACGGTTGGTTGAATCTGGAGCTTTCTGTATGCGTTGCAAGTAAGTGGACCACCTATTTTTTCAGATGCTAAGCGCAAGATAGTAAGCAGATCTTCATCCGAGAAGATTTTCTCGAAGTTCATTCTGCCCTTAGCCAACTTCTTTGCCTGTGTGCCAAGTAATTCGCGAACCCGCTCTGGTTTTTCATCCAAATGTGCAGCCAAAGTTTCGACATCGGCTGTGCCCAAATCTTTAAACACTGCCAGGGCTTCGGCCTTCTTCTTAACTTCACGATTGACACGCACTGTTCGGGCAGAGGGTCCCTGGTTAGCTTTGGTTATAAGGCGAATCATTTCTCGTGTGAGATTTAACGAATCACCAATGGCCTGAAGTGTGTGTCCGGCTTCGCGCATCTGCACGACATAACGGTTACGTTCGTCCATGGTGTCGAATATTGCAGGAGGCAAAGCCTCACGGTGGACCAGTGAAGGGAAGATTCTTTTTCCCTTGGTTGGATCAGTCATATACATATCCTCTCCTTTACGCAGCCTGCTGTGAAGAAGGCGAGAAGAATTTCTCGCCCTCCTTCAGCAACCATGCGTGGAAGTTCTCATTAAACAACGCATCCGGTCCACGGCTGTCGCGGATGCAGTTGATGGCCTCGATTGGTGTTAGGCCATCTTTGATCATGATGAGTGCAGTGACTAAACCGGAACGGTTCAGACCTGCTTGGCAGCGAACTAAAACGCGATCGCCTTGTTTCCATCGGTCGTAACCGAATTCAACAGCTTGGCGAAGTCGATCTAGATCGATGTCCTTGATTGATGCATCTGGAACTCCATAACGAAATTCCTGAATGTTCCAATCGGCAGGACGTGCCCAGGCATACATAGTCACGATCGCATCGAAGGGAAGGTCGGTGCGGGGGCGGTTATTTGTTTGTGCCAAGTGAATGACATCAAGATCATCTGTTCCACCTTGGAAGAGATTTGGAGCAACCATTGAATAAAGTTGGGGGTACATATTTCTCCTTAGTTCTGTGAATTAGGGTCGGTTGTCTCATCGGGATCCAGATTGAGACGGATTTTTTTAGAGCGGGTCATGCGGGAATGTGATTCGCGCATGCGCTTTGAGGAATAAGCAAGATCTTCGTGCTCTGCAGTTTGTGCAAGAGCATCCATTTCTGCGGCTTCTTCCAGGATGATCGCAAGTGATTCAGCAGAGCGTTCATCTACAACGCGGATTTCAGAGGCGTGAGTGCGTAAATTGGCCGCAGTGCCTTTGAGGCGCTTGGTTGCAGACTTTTGATTGCCTTGCAGAATTTCATCTGTCGCAATTGCTTTCTCACTTTGTGCCTGCAAGATCATGCGCTCGGCCTTAACGATTGGATCTTCGATGCGGCCGGCAGCTTGATCACCGGGAACAACGTTTACGTTAACTGGCATTGTCACGCTGACTTCATTGCGTGCTGCCAAGTCGGTGTATTCGATAGTTACATCTGCGATCTTGCAAAGACCTAACGCTGCGATACCTGGAACATCAACCAAGATGATGAAGCGACGGTTTTCACCGGCATATAGATCACCAAGTTGGACAACATAATCCTGGCCATCCATCCAATAAGGAAGACGCTGCAAGAGTTCGATCTTTGGTTGGCCTTGTGGTGTCGCGGTTGGGCGAAAGCGCAGAGCGGTGTTAACGATGACTTTATCTAGCAGGTCATCTACTTCTGCAGCGATTGCACCGACTGCTTCATCGATATCGGCTGCAAAGCGATGTGCTCCTCCGCCGCCTTGGGCGATTGCTTCAAGGATCGTTTCGTCATAGCCGTTGCCAAGACCAATCGATGCGGATGTGATCTTCTCCGTTGCAGACTTTGCGGCAACGTCGGCAAAGAATTGTGGATCGCGCTCCCCTGCATTGGCATGGCCATCGCTTATGGCAAGAAGGGTTGTTCCACCTTCTAGCTTTGCGCGACTTGCTTCGCGCATGGCAAGAGTGAAACCTGCAGAGATATCTGTCGATCCGCCGGTTTGGATCTTGCGGATCGCTTTCTTTAACTGCGCGATGTCGTGATCGATAAGTGGCTTAGTTGGAACTGCCACCTTTGCGGTGTCATCGAAGATAACCATGCCGAAAGTATCTTTCTTATCAAGGCGATCGATAAGTTTTAAGATTGATTCCTTCGCTGCGGCGAGTGATGGGCCTTCCATCGATCCGCTGACGTCCAGACAGATCTGTACGCCACGTGCTGGACGTGATGTTTGGTTCTCTGCAACTGGTGCAGTCAGGTCGACCATCAAGGTGACCTTGTCTTCTGCTTCGATAGCGATTAGGTCGGTATCGAGGATGAGTTTGGTTTTCATATTTCTCCTTAGAAAAGTGGGTGAGTAAGCAGGGTCGGTTAAGACCGAAAGATGCGAAGAGCATCGAGTTTGAGATGTGATTGCTTAATCAGTAGGGCCTGGATTGGCGGCCCTGCGTGTAGCGAGCTAGATTGCCGCCCCATGCGCGAAGGCATGAGTAGTCGCTGCTGTGTTGCTGGTGTTAATTGCGGTGTGTGTAAACACTTGGTGCCTCCGTTTCTTTTCTTGGTTACTTATTCGAACTAGTTGGAATGTTACTGGCAGCCACTGACATGGCCTCTGCGAGCGCAGATTCCTTACTTAGCGTTGAACTTTTGCCGGTGATCACTGATCTGGTAATCGTGTACTTCTTGATCGTGATGGTGCGTTTGGTCGTTGTCTGGGTGCGCATTTGGTCCTTTCGGATAGGGCTTAGGCGATTTCGCGCTTAAGGGGGATACGTTTTGGGTGCAGCTCAATGTCATACATCACGGCGAGTTTGAATACTGCGCACTCAATGAATTCTTGAAAGTCATAAGCGGTGCATTCAACTGAGCCGATTACGCCTTCTCCTTCGTATTCGTAATTTGGGTCGTCCTCGGCCCTATCTGGATTCCAGTCGTCGTGGACTAACTCAAACTCTGCCTGGAAATAGTACGAACCAGTTATTCCGTGATTGTACTTTTCGTCGTAATCACGCATTGATTCAGGATGCTCATACCACTGCGCCATACTGATTTCTGATCGCTTCTCATCGCGCTTGGGCCGGATGTGAATCTTTAAATGATCATCGTTAAGTAGCGTGACATGACCTATGCGATCACCAAAATGGGTTACCTCATAGGCATAGTGGAGATTTTCCAAGTTAGCGATGACTTCCTGGAATGCGCCCTCGCGAGCCAGATCTTTAGAGATTGGCTTTACAAGGGTTAGGAACTTGGAGTTGATTTTTTTGTCGTTGTTCTTATCAGCTGGCAAGTGCGTATCCCTTTCTCGCGAAATTGGCGACCTTCTCTGCATATTCGCCCTCACCGAGTTTGGTGAGATGGAACTGTGGCGTGGCGTGCTTGAAACATTCGTAATAGCGCTTCTCGCTACGACGGGTTTCGCGGCCAAGTGCTTCCGCCTTCTTACGTGAATAACGTGCCTGTGAGATGCGAAGTTTTGCTTCTTCGATGTCTCGGATGGGCTCCTTCTTGCAGCTTTCTTCCAGAATGGCGAGACCGCGATTCTTTGGCTTGTCGGCCTTGGCGCGGGCAGAGAATTTGCCGGGCTTGGACTTCTTGGTGCGGTCCTTCAAATAGACCAGCTTGTGGCCGGCATTCTCAAGACTTTCATCCATGTCATACATCATCGGTATCTTTCCTTTCATGTTAGAAGTTGCACTGAGAGCTCTAAAGTTATTACTGGGTACTGACTTTTTTACCTCTGCAACTTTTTGCTGCTCTTCCTCTAGAGACCATCTCTTAAAGAAGTTGTTCGTTCCTGGATAATGGTACACCCTACCATAGATATCTATGGAATCTACCGATCTGGGAGATCTCGGCGTTTCACGCTCATTTGGCGTGGCGGTCGATGGCCATAGATATTTCCTGTACTATTAACACCATGAGCCCATTTAAACTTCCCGCGATCGGTGAGGAACTTGCCTACGCTGTTCGCGGCTACATCGATGAGGCCTACGAAGAGGTCAAGGGTCAACTGGAGTGGAAATACCTCCCCCAGGGACTGATGGCCATCTGGACTTGTTCACCCTTGCTAAAAGAAGCTCGCAAGGCCTATCCCGAGCCGGTATCGGAAATCCGCGAAATCTGCCACATCATCGTTACCTTCCCTGGTTCAACCGCCGTCGATCGAATTCGTGACTTGCTTATCCATAGCCAGGTTGTTCCTAACTCTGAAGGTCAATTTGAACGTGCGCATGAAATGGCCTCTGAACTTTTTACCCTCACTATGCGATACACGCGTGTGCAGAACTTGGCGCGCCATATTCGTACAGCAGTGAATAGCCACCTAAAAGTTCTAGGTATTGAAACCAGTCGTGATAGATCTCGATCTAGTTCGCTATATGAAAGTTCTATGCCACGCCCGAATGAAGATGAATTTATCCAGGTAAGGATGAATCAACTGCGTGAGACAAAACTAAGAAATGAAGCTGATGTTGATGGATGGGCTGATGGTGTAAATAACCTGCTCGGTCTGACTTCCGGTGGCGGCACCATGACGACAGAGCGGCTGGAACGCGCAAAGCGACAGCAAGGCACGGTCTCTTCTGGAGCCGCAAATTCATACAAACTACGCTTTAAGCAGGCCCTCGCTGCAACGCTGGGGATAGACCTTTCCGATAAGAACACCCGCATAGAGAAGACCTCAAATAAATCAATTGAGGGTCTTTTGCGTGATCTCGAAAACCTTCCAACGCAATACGAACCGCTTTATCAGATGCTTGAAAACCTACGTCCTAAGCGCGTGACACAACCTAATGCGCTAAGTGGTGATTTCGTTTATGAATTCAAATCACTGGGTAACGAAAACACCAAGAAGAACTTGCTCAAGCATGTCTTGAGTATCGGTGGGCGTGAGTTAATCATCGAGGGATCACGTGGAGCGTTTACCTCAGATATGGTCTCTGGTGTTTTAAAGACCTTTAGCTTGCAGCTATCTATTGATCCAGATGCGCCGGAGCTGCGTGCTGCATTTGAAAGCCGTGG
>Ga0187843_10001601_pt1 | contig 14161 bp, 12 predicted proteins | sample SpaLakP09_SKY_43_FD_134516 | JGI IMG/M metagenome (GOLD analysis project Ga0187843, IMG submission 134516) | Oligotrophic lake water microbial communities from Sparkling Lake, Wisconsin, USA - SP09_SKY_43 | ecosystem: Environmental > Aquatic > Freshwater > Lake | place: USA: Sparkling Lake... | reverse complement strand
TTATTTTCGTTAAAAAAAAAAATATTTAATTTAAATTTAGACAATAAAAATATTTTTAAAGAATCTGTTAATTTTAATAATTCCCCATCAACAATATTTGAATTATTATTTTTAAAATTAATACTAAAAAAAATATTTAATAAATATAATTTAATATTTACGAAAATTTTTTTTAAATTATTAAAATAATTACTTTTGATATTTAATTCACTATTTTTAAGATAATTAACTATTTTAAAATCTAACGACTCTGAAATTCTAGAAAGAAGACTAATATTTAAATCGAAAGAATAAGATATATCAAATAAAAATTTGTCAAGATTCTCGATGCACACCTCATTATTTTGCAAACCAACTAGTCCAGCATTTGGATATTCATTTTTTATTTTTTTTAAAATCTTATATTTGTTATAAGAATTACAAGTTATGGCTAGTAACCAATCATTAAATAAAAGTTTATAAAAATTATCATCATTTTTTAAATTTAATTCTTTATTTAAATATTTTCCTATTGAGACACTTAATCTTTCTACTAAATTAAGAATATAATCTTGTTCTTGTTTTATTTTTTTATCTTTTAAAGAAATATTAATTTTATAAATATTATAACCTTTTTTTTTAAAGTTTTGCTCTTCTTGAAAAGAAATATAATTATTTAAAAAAAATAAATTTTTTTTTATTAATTTTTTTTTTTGATTTTTTAAAAAAACAAAATTATTACCAAAATTCATGATTAATTATCGATAACTATTTTAAATTAAATTACTGATTCTTTTATTTAACGAACGATCTATTATAAAAAATGAACTATTTTCAGAAATTTTCTTGAGCGTTAAAAATCTGTAACTTTTATAAAAAATAATTACTATTTTAAATATTTGATGAATAATAAAATACTTAAATTCTGATGATCTTTTAAAATTTATTCTATATTTTAAAATAATATTAACAATCTCCTGAATTGAATTTAAAGAGTAAGGATAATTTAAATCTTTTAACAGCAATTCTTTTAATTCTTTTTTATTTAGATTAATATTTTTTGTTAATTTTTTACGTTTAACATTATCTATAATTCTTAATAATGATTTAATGCTATTAGGCTTTTGTACAAAATTATTTATTGGATTATTATCGTCACTAACTTGTAAAACATGTTTTCTTCTAAATTTATTAATATTTTCTATTGAAATTATTTTTGAATTATTTACAAAACAGTCATAAAAAGTTGTTGATGGTGGAGATATAACCAAATCTTTATCTGACAACCAATGCGCGAAAGGTACTTCACTCTTTGTTAATTCAATATTTAATTTATATTTTTTAATTAATTTTACCCAATTGTCTTTATTTTCTCTTGGATGAGTTCTTAAATATAATTTGTATTTATTATTATTATTTAGCTGAAGAATAATTTCTAAAAATATTCTTAAATCGCTAACATAATTATAATAAGTATCCTCTATATCTAAACTATAATCTTTACGACTCCACATGTATGGATTTACAGATTTTAATCCATTATAAACTGAATCAATATTACTTCTTGAATCAAAAATATTCAAAGTATCGTGTCTAGATACAAATCCAATTGTAAATTTTTTATTTATATTATTTTTTTTTTTATGACACAAACTATCAGCTCGCGGATAACCTACGATATAAAAATATTTTTTTAAACTTGGTATAATTTTTTTACAAATTTTTAAACTACGATCTCCCCATAATAAGAAATAATTTATTGCTCTTAACCATTTTTTGCTACCTGTTTTTCCAAAATCTGATCCAAAAAAGTGATAAGAGCTTCTTTTTTGGTCATTAAGAATTGATCCTGTACACTCAGAATACAGTATTAATATTTTTTTTTCTTTTATATTTTCTGGATTTTTAAATATATCTTTTATGAAATCTACATTAGGAATTATAAATAAATCAAAAAGCTTATAAAGTTTAAATCTGGATATAATATTGTTTAATGTTCTATTACCAAAAAATAGCTTAATATTAGGATGATTATCTAGTTTTTTTTTTAAAGCAGCTGCAGTAATCAAATCTCTTGTTATTTCATCAATATGAAAATATACAATCATATACATTTTTTATCATCATGAGTGTTTGGATCAATAAAAATAAATCCCAAGTAAAATTAATTGCTGAAATTGGATGCAACCACATGGGCAACAAAGATTATGCTCTTAAAATGATAGAAATAGCTTCAAACTTTTGTAATGCCGATATAATTAAATTTCAAAAAAGAAATCCAAAAGAATTATTAACACACGTAGAATATAATTCTCCTCATCCCAATCCTTCTAATTCCTTTGGAAAAAATTATGGAAAACATAGAGAATTTCTCGAGTTTGATATTCAATTTCATAAAAAACTTAAAAAAAAATGTGAATCTTTACAAAAAGTATACTCATCGAGCGTATGGGATATAACTTCCGCTAAAGAAATAATTAGCTTAAGACCTATTCTTATAAAAATTCCATCTGCCCATAATATGGATTTTCCTTTGCTTGAATACTTGTGTAAATTTTACAACAAGCAAATACATGTGTCTCTTGGGATGACAAATTATAAAGAAGAGCTGGAAATAATTAAATTTTTCAAAAAGAGAAACAAACTAAAAAACTTAGTGTTATACGCTTGTACATCTTCTTATCCTGTTAAAAGCGAAGACATCAGCATGTTAGAAGTTAAAAGATTAGTTAAAGATTATACTAATAAGATCCACTCTATAGGATTTTCTGGCCATCACAATGGGATAGGCATTGATAATATAGCTATAAGCTTAGGGGCAAAATTTATAGAAAGGCATTTTACTCTTGATAGAACATGGAAAGGAACAGATCATGCCGCTTCATTGGAACCAGATGGTTTAAGAAGATTAAAATCAGTTTTGTTAGAAACTGAACTTGCTCTTAGTTATAAAAAAAAACCTATTTTAGATTGCGAATTAGAACAAAGAAAAAAATTAAAAAAGATTGTTAGAGTCTAACAATTAATTTTTTTTTAATATCCTATTTAATTTTGCTTTATATATTTCTAGTTTATTCTTGTCATATTTAGAATTTTTTGCTTTAAAACTCAAAACAACAGCTGTTCTGTCTTTTTTAGAGATGTTTTTATTACTTCCATGTATTACTTCGCAATGATGAATTAGGCAGTCCCCAGGGTTTAAACTTGGTGAAATTTTCTTAAATAATAATTTATTTAGTATATCTTTGCTTATCTCCTGAGAAGTTCCTTTAACATTTGACAGTTGATGTTCTAAAAGTCCAAGTTTATGACTTTCTTTTAAATAAAATAAACCTCCATTACTTTTATTAGCAACATTCATTGAAATCCAAACATTAACGGCCTTCTTATCAATCACATTCCAATAGTAATTATCTTGATGAATAGGAGCTGCTAAACCAGTGCTTTTTGGCTTTGCAAAGATTTCGACATTTCTTAAAATAAAATCATCATTAAAAATTCTTTTAAGAAAAATTTTAAAAAAAGGATAACTTTTAATATTGGATAATATTGATTTTGGAAAAATCTTATTCAAATTATGAGCAGTATTAACTTTTTTATCTTTTGTTAAATTAACATAAGGAGCTTTATATTTTTTAACTAATATTTTGCAAATTCTATCAACTTCTTGTTTGAAGAAATGTAGCTGGTCTTTATCTAGAATTTTATTAACTTTTACAAAACCATCCTTATTGTAGGTGGAAATTATTTTATTATAATTAAAATTACTGTTCATAACGAATTTTTTATTTAGTATTAATGTTTATTCCCAAATTTAATAATCTTTTTCTAATTTGCTCTTTATAAATGGGTGAAAATGCATAATTATTATAATTCTTTTTATTATAATTAATATCATTCTTTTTAGAAACCGGAACATATTTATCCTTTTTTGCCTCAACAATTAAAGAAGTCAAAGGATCTTTATCAAATCCAGTGAACTTAAAATTAATTTTATAATCCCCATTTATGTACTTATGAATTAAGTTGTGCTTTTTATAAAATTTATTATTTAAATTATAATATTTAGAATCCATGCCTAAAATATGACATGGCTCTCTAAAATCACTTACTTGGCTATCGCAAAATTTTTTATGTTGAATCTTGCAAAATCCACACAATTTTAAAATAGCTTTCATCATATCAAAATCGTAAGAATATAAGTGAGCATAACCGGCTATAAATTTACTAACCGACCTATTTAAAAGTATAGTGTCTTGACCTGGGCTTACTATAAAATTCATTAACATACCTCCAAAACCTAAATCTGTTCGAATTGAATGATCTTCATCTTTTGCTTTCTTAAAAAATAATTTATCTTTTTTTACATACGCTGTTGCAATTTTTCTAAGATCGGGAACTAAAATTCTTATAGTTCCACCAGGTTTCATTATTCTATTAATCTCACAAAGAACTTTTTGAATATTAATGTGGGGTATGTGTTCAAGCGTATGACTAATAAATACTAAATCACACTTATTGTTTTTAAGTTTTATATCTAACAAATCACCTTTGATACGAAAATTTTTTTTATCTAATTTATGATCCAAGACATGCCAACCTTCTTTGTACCAATTTGGACCAGCTCCTAGATTTATTTTCATTTTTTAACTAAAAAATTAATATCAAATTTAAATAACATTCTTCTCTAATAAAAATCAGATTCTTTCAAGATTTTATCTGGGTATAAGTTCTTTTTTGCTTTTTTTCCAATAATTTCTTTAATTTTAAAAGGTTGAATTCCAAATCCTGGACGTTTGCAAATTAAATCAGATTCTCTAACAACCTCATTTTTTTTTACATAACGATTAATCACCAAGCTTCTTCTTGCATATTTTCTAGATTTTTTTTCAGAGTTGATAAAATTCTTCTCTTTATTTCCTATAATTTTATATAAATAAAAAATTCTTTTTTTAATATTCTTAAGATCATTTATATCCATAGAATGATAATGGTCATTGCCTGGTTTTTTCTTATCTAAAGTGAAATGTTTTTCTATTACTCTAGCTCCAAGAGCATAAGCGGTTGTAATATTAGTCATTTCTTTACTAGGAAGAGTGTGGTCGGAATATCCTATAACATTATTGGGAAATTTATTCTTTAAATCGATTATCATGTTTAAATTAGCATCAAAGTCATTCGTTGGATAATTTAAAATACAATGCATCAAAACTATATTTGTAGATTTATTTCTTCCTAATATTTTTAAAGCGTCGTCGATCTCTTTAATAGTTGAAGCTCCAGTTGAAAGTAAAATTGTCTTATTTTTACTAGCAATTTTTTTTAATAAAGGAAAATTAGTAATATCCGAGGATGAGATCTTAAAAAAGTTTACTAATTTATCCAACATATCTACTGACTGAACATCAAAGGGTGTTGAAGCATAATTAATTTTGATTTTTTTACAAAATTTACTTAACTTTAAATAATCATTAAATTCAAAATGATCATATTGTTTAAACAGTTCATACTGATTTTTTGTTTTTTCTTTTTTTATATCCCAATAAGCAGGTGCAAATTTACTGGCTATCAATTCAGCTTTGTATGTTTGAAATTTTACGCAGTCGGCACCTCCTAATTTTGCATTTAAAATTAATCTTTTCGCATTAACTAAAGAGCATTCATGATTTACTCCTACTTCAGCTATTATATAGGGCTGAGTATCATGGCTAATTATTCTATTTCCAATTTTTACTTTTATCATTATTGTTTTTTTTAATAAAAATTAATTTCAATTATCTGCTATTAGTTAAATTACTATTGTGTCTTCTGTATCTATAAAGTGGCAATGGAATCCTGTGAATGTTATATTTTTTCTCAAATCTTTTTCTTAACTCCTTTTCTTCATCCAATAAAAATTTTTCATCGTACATGCCGATATCAATTAAATTTTCAGTTCTGAAAATTATTCCACAACCTATAGGTTCTTTCGAGCAATCTACTCTACGGATAATATCTTCTTTATCATTAACCAGATAATAGTCGCATGCGGCTGCATCAAAATCTTTGTTTTCCTCTAAAAACATTAAAAGTATTTTTAAATAATCAAAATTTACATAATCATCAGAGTCAACTCTAACAATATATTTTGACTTAGCATTTTTAATACCAATATTTAGAGATGCTGGCAGTCCTAAATTTTTTTTATTTGAAAATATTTTTATATTACTTGAAAAAGTATCTAGAATTTCTTTAGTGTGATCAGTGCTCCCATCATCGATTGTTATAATTTGAAAACTATCTAAGCCAAGACTTTGCGATAATAATGATCTTAAACATCTTCCTAAATATTTCTCCTGATTAAAAACCGGAATTATAACTGAAACTATTATATTTTTCATATTGTCTTAACAGAAGTATTATAAATCAAGTTATCATTAACTATTATATTTTAAAAGTTCTTATATATATAAACTTTAAATATTTTTAATAATTCATGAAATCACAAAATGTAATTCTAGGTATAAATTGGGAACAAAATTCTAGCGCTGCACTAATGATTAATGGAAAAATAGTCGGGTGCACAAGTGAAGAAAGATTTAGCAGGGTTAAGAATGATGAGCGCTACCCATTGCAATCTATCAATTATTTAATAAAGAATTTTTCTATAAAATCTCAAGATATAAATACCGTCTGTTTTATTTCAGAACAATGGGCTCCAGGCTACATTCTGACTAGACGCTACACAACAATGAGTATCGAGGATTATATACATGAACAAAAAAAGGTATGGTATCCAAGAATTTATAAAAAAGAAAAAGTTTCTCAAATAAAAGTTTTTAAAAATAAATTAGATTTAGATCAATATCCTGGACAGAATTTTTGGAAAAAAATAATAAAATTCTACCAAAAAAATGAAGATCATCCTTCAAATAAAAAAAATGAAATTATTGAATATGGAAAAGAGATTAGAAGACTAATAATAAAAAAACATCTTAATATTCCTTCAGACAAAGTAAGATTTATCGATCATTCATCTGGGCATATTTATTATTCATTTTTTTCATCGCAAAAAATAAAAAATTCATTAGTGGTAAGTATGGATGCGTTTGGTGATAATATAAACTATCGTGCATCAATTTTAAAAAAAGTTAAAAATAAAATCTTTATTAAAGATATTGTAAAAGGATCAAATTTTATAATTGGAAGACTTTATAGATTTATAACTCTGATCATGGGTTTTAAACCAAATGAGCATGAATATAAAATTATGGGGTTAGCTCCATATGCGAAAGAAAAGTATTATCAAAAGATTAAAAAAATATTCTTTAGCTTGCAAGATGTTAAAAAGTTAAGTTTTGTAAACAAAAATAAATACAAAGATTTATACTTTCAAATCAAAAATTTACTGGATGGTCAAAGATTTGATGCTATTGCTGGTGGATTGCAAAGCTATACTGAAGATTTAACAATTAAATGGTTTAGAAATCTTTTGTTAAAATATAAAAATTACAATATTTGCTTAGGTGGAGGAGTTGCCTTAAACGTAAAAAATAATTTACAAATTTCTAAAATCAATAAAATAAAGAATATTTTTGTTCCACCTTCTCCTGATGACAGTTCTCAATCTATGGGAGCATGTTATTATAATTACATAAATGAATTTTTTAATAAAAATATGCCACTTCCACTAACCAATGCTTATTTAGGTTATGAAATTAGTAATGAAAAAGTAACTGATATATTAAAATTTGTTGATAAATCAAAATATCAAATTATTAAAAAAAATATCAACTACCATGCAGTCAAATTACTAATTAAAAAAAAGATAATAGCCCGATGCAGTGGTAAGGCTGAATTTGGGGCAAGAGCTCTTGGTAACAGATCTATTTTAGCGCATCCTAGTCATCCAGAAGTTAAACAGAATATCAATGAAAAAATTAAAAATAGAGACTTTTGGATGCCTTTTGCAGCTTCTGTTTTAGACAAATATGCAAAAAAATACTTTGTGTTGAAAGGAAACTCTGAAAATTATTATTACATGACTAATTGTGTCGATACAAAAAAACAATTCATTAATAAACTGTCCGCTGCTATCCATCCTTATGATTACACTTGCAGACCACAAGTTGTAAAACAAACAACAAATAATGAGTACTATGACCTTATCAGAAAATTTGGCGATAAGTCTGGAGTTTATGCATTATTAAATACTTCATTTAACATCCATGGTCATCCTTTGGTAAACAGCGAAAAAGATGCGATAAAAGTATTTGCCGAGTCAAACTTAGATGCTTTAATATTGGGAAATTTTTTAATTATAAAAAAAAACAATTAATTATTTAAGTACATTATTACATCAATAATACTAAAATTGGGTTTTTTATGATAAAGACTGTTATATATTTTTCTTGCAAAATTTAATTGTGATTGTTTATTGATATCAAAAACTAAGTCAGGTCTGCTAAATTTTTTTGGGCATTTAATTGTTTTTACAGAAAAAATTTTTGGATAAACCGCTTTTTTCTTTTCAAAATTATAAAAATTTAAAGAGATATGCTCATAACTAATAACTTTTTTAGGATTAAAATAAAAATATTCTAAAGCTTCGAAATTAAAAACTTCAGCACCAATACCGTCTGGATAACCAGAGCCGAGTATAGGTTGTAAATTAGTTGAATAACCAAAATAGTTTTTCATATTATGAAATTTAACTATTTTATCAATCTCGGAAGGTTCTGGAATAAAATTATCAGCAGGCAACCTAACAACTGTGTCCGCATTAAAAAATCTTGCAGCGAAATAATATCTCTCAATTAAATTATTTTCAGATCCTCTAAAAAATTTTACGTCTAACTTTTTGCATTCTTTTATTATCACTAAATTTTCTTTAGTGTCAGGTATAGCAACAATAATTTCATTTAATAATTTGCATCTTTTTACTCTTTCTAAAATTCTATATATCAAAGATTTTCCCGCCAATAATCTCATAGTCTTTCCTGGCAGTCTTTGTGATCCAATTCTGGCTTGGATTATCATAACAGTTTTAATTTTTTTCATAATTTTCTTTGATTATAAAAAATTAAAATATAATACTTATATATTATTAACTTATAATTAAATTTATAATCTACTTGTTAAAAATATAAAGAACTATAGCTGAATGCCTGGATACGAATTAATTGGAAAAGAAGAAAAAAGAAATTTAATTGAAATATTTGAAAAAAGTAATGGTGTATTTTTTGCTCACGGTTTTGATAAACTTAGAAAAAATAAATTTAGAGTAAGACAATTTGAAAAATCTTTATCTAAGAAGTTTAAAATAAATTACTGCCAATGTGTCTCGTCAGGCACAGCTGCTATCAAAGTAGCTCTTAAAGCTTTAAACATAAAACCAGGTGATGAAGTGATTACTCAAGCTTTTAATTTTATCGCAACAATAGAAGCTATATTAGACGTAGGCGCAAAACCAATTATAGCAAATATTGATGAAACTTTAAATATGTGCCCTAAAGATTTAGAAAAAAAAATTAGTAAAAAAACAAAAGCTATCATCCCAGTTCATATGCTTGGATTTTCTGCTGATTTAAAAAATATTTTAAAAATTGCAAATAAAAAAAATATTTGGGTAATAGAAGATAACTGCGAGGCAGTTGGATCTAAGTATAAAAATAAATTTTTAGGTACATTTGGAGATTTGGGAATATTTAGTTTTGACTTTGGCAAGAATATTACTACCGGTGAAGGCGGTTGCATTATAACTAATAATAAAAAATTATATATTAATTGCAAAGAATATCATGATCATGGACATCAGCTTAATCCAAAATTTCCAAGAGGAAATGATACAGTAAAAATTCCTGGATTTAATTATAGAATGACAGAAATGCAAGGAGCTGTCGGACTTGCGCAATTAAAAAAAATTAATTTTATAATAAATGAGAATAAAAAAAGATATAAAATTTTAGAAAAGAAACTAGAAAATAAATTTACTATTAGAAAATGTATAAAAGATAACGAGCCTTCCTATGATACATTTATGTTTAAAGTCAGAGATAAAAAAATAAAACTAAAAATATTAAATTCTCTAAGAAGAGGAATTGGAACTAAGAATGTACCTGATGCTATGAAATGGCACTGCGCTGCTTACTGGGGTCATGCACTAGAAAAAAGCCAAGTAATTCATGCAAAAAAATCATTGAATTTACTTAACAATTATATAGCAATACCAATTCTTTTAAAAAAAAATCTCGTCTTTTACAAAGCTCTAGCGAACGACATAATAAAAATAAAATAAAATTCTAAAATATAAAGTAATTAATGTTTAAAAAAATTTTTTATATATTAGAGGATAAAAAAAAAATTTTATATATAAATTTTATTTATTTAATTATTGCTCTTATTGAATTAATTGGAATAAATTTTATAACTTTATTTGTAGGCAATGCTCTTTTAAAAAATAAAGATGATAAATTTAACATAACAAATATAGATTTTTTTAAAACAATAGACACCAAGCTACTAATACTAATACTAATACTAATTATTACAATCAGATTTATTTTTTTTATTTACGGAAACTATATAATTAAAAAATATATCTTAGATTTAAATAAAAGTTTAAAAATAAAATTTCTTCAGGCTTTTTTGTCAAGTAATAATAATATTATTAATGATAAAAATGATAAATCTGATCAATTAACTCTCTTTAGTCAAAAGATAGATCATTTTACAATTCAAATAATTGATTACTTTATAAGATTATTTGCAAATTTATTAATTTTATTAGCTATTTTTGGTTTTCTTTTATTTACCGAAAAATTAATCACTCTATATCTAGTTTCTTTATCGTTAATATTTTTTATTTTATATCATTTTATATTCTCTAAATTTATAAAAAAATTGTCAGAAGGTTATTATTTAAATTTTACAGCCAATATTAAGAATTTTTTAAATATAATTTATAATGCAATACAGATTAAGCTTTATCAACGTAACGACATATTTATTGAGAATTCAGAAAAATGGATCAGTCGATCAAATAAAGATAGTTTAAAATTTTATATTATTCAGATTTTGCCAAGACAATTTTTAGAGTTTTTAGTTATACTATTTGTTTTAATCATTTATTTTTTCATTCAAGGTCAAGTTGAAAATAAAACCGTTATTATATTTTATTCAACTATTTTCTTGGTTGCCTTTTATAGAATGATGCCCCCTTTTTTATTTTTGATAGATTTTTTTAATAATCTTAGATTTTTTTCAAATCCAATAAATGATTTATTCAAATATCTATCTATAAAAATCAATAATAAAATTACTAAGAAGGAAATGAAAATTAATAATATCAAAATTCAAAAACTTTATTATGAGTATGACAAAGACAATAGGATGCTAAAAAATATAAATATTAATATTAATAGAAATGATATTATCGGAATCTTTGGTAACTCAGGCTCGGGAAAGACTACCTTATTAAAATTAATATTAGGACTGCAAAAGTTGCAACGGGGTAATATACTAATTAATAATAAAAAAGTTCAAACTATAACAAAAGAAATATATTGGAAAAATTTTTCTTATATACCCCAAAATTCTATTTTATTAGATGGTAATCTCCATGAGAATATTACTTTAACTCACGATAAAAATATTGATTTTGATAAGTTAATCAAATCTATAAAATTTACAGACTTAAATAACAAATTAAAACTATCAGAAAAAAATAACTACAATAAAGAAAATCTATCAAAAATATCGGGTGGTGAAATACAAAGAATTTCAATATCAAGGGCTATTTATTTTGATAGACCAATATTTATTTTGGACGAATCAACAAATGCTTTGGATAAAAAAACTCAGAAACTTATCTTACAAATGATTAAAAAGATTAAAGATAAAATAATCTTTATAGTAACACATGATAGAAGCGTATTGAAAATATGTAATAAAATTATTTATCTATAAATATTTTTTTCTAAAATAATCGCTCCAACTAGTATTAAAATTATATCCTTTGTCATCAACAAAAATATCGTAAGAAGGCTTTCCAAAATAAAGAAAATGAAATTTTAAATCCCAACTTTTTAACTGATTGTAGGTTTTTTTGTAGCCCATCTTTTTGGCTTTATTAATATTCTCTTTATTTCGTCCCATAAATCTTGCTGTAAAAACAATAATTGTATTTTTTTTATACAACTCATTAATAAGTTTGATAATTTTTTTTTTCGGTTTTGCTGAAAAATATCTTTTCTTAAAAGTCGTGCAAATAACTCCGTCTAAATCAAAACACAATTTTTGTTTTGTCATAAAATTTTATAATGGATACCTAATTTAATATAAAAAGAATAACCAAAAGTATATAATGAAAAAATCATTTAAAAAAATAAATAATGATTAAAAAAATTTGCCCATCGTGTAAATCTTTCGCTTTAGCAAACTTAAGATATAACTGGAATATATGTAAAAAGTGTACTCTGGTTTATAAAAAACAAAATAATAAAAATGATTTTAAATTTAATGATAGATATGAATGGGGACAAACAAGCGATGAAGCAAAATCTAATTATATATATAGGGTAGAAGATTCTGGAAAAAATTTTAATAAGTTTATAAAGTTTTTAAAAAATAAAAGTAAAATAAAAAATATCTTAGATTTTGGTTCTGGTGATGGTCCGTTGTTAGAGTATTTAAAAAATAATAACTACAAGGCAACGGGTATTGAGCCATCAATCATTAACTCCAATTATAGCAAGAAAAAAGGCCACAAGGTATTAAAGAAATATCTTAATAACAAAACTTTTAAAGAAAACACTTTTGATGCAATTATATGTTTTTATAGTCTTACTTATATAGAAGACTTAAACTCTTTATTTAAAATATTTAATAAAATTTTAAAAAATAATGGATATATATTTATACTAGTTCACCAATATAAATTTACAAATCATTTAGCCGATAAAGAAATATTAAAAATTACAAGACAAAACAATCTATTTTCAAGTAGCTCCCTTATAAATATTTTAACCTCTAATGATTTTAATTGTTTAAAAATAAAAAATAGAATTAATGGAACCGACATACTAGCTCAAAAACAATTTTCTAAAAAAAAATTAATAGGAAATTATCAATGGGAAATTTTTTATTTGAAATACTTATCTTATCCTATAGCAAGTTTATTAAACCGCTACTTATCTTTCAAAAATAATTTAAAAAAAAATTTCCAATTGTTTTAAGCATAAAGTAAATCTAATTTCATCTTATTAATGGAAATGACGATCTAAAAAAATCTTTGTTAAATTATCTAAATAAGGATTATTAAATAAATATTTTTTAAGATAAGCTTCTGGAACAGAAAAAATATCATTTAGATCATAATGATTTTGCAATTTAAACTTATTTATTTTTTTAAGAGTAACAGATTTAATATTTTCATATTCAGTTAATAATGGTCCTCGCTGAAGACTAATTTTACGCAATAATAAAAAATCTTGTACTATTTCTAAAATTTCATCTTCTGAGTTCTCTATTAACACAATTTCTTTTGAAGATAATGCATTTGAAACACTTGCAAAATCAAATAATTTATTAGCAAAAACTTCCTCTATGCTTAAAATTTTTTTAAGTTTTTTTGAAAAAATTGGCTTAAAAATAACAAAATTATTTCTAGTATAAGAAACAGGATTAAGCACATGTTCTATACAATTAATCAAAATCCTATCCTTATTATAAAGAGCTGCTGCAGAACCATGTGAGGCGGCTGAACCAAAATAAAAATCACAATTTGCAATTACTGAATTTAAATATTTTTGATGTGATCCAAGATAACAATAATCTTTGTAATTTTCATGATTGAAAATAAAATTATTCATCGTAGGTTCTCCAACCCTAAAAATTTTATAATGATTATTTATTAGATAATTTATAGCCTTTTTATTTTTTTCAATATTTGATGCAAAACCAGCCGATATATCTTTAAATTTTTGATAATTTAGATCTTTAATGCAAAAAGCAACAAATTTTTTACTATCATTTTCTTGAAATTTATAATCAAATTTAATTTTTGAATAGGCTAATTCATCATAGGATACTTTCATTGTTCTGCTAAATTTACATTTTCTTTCATTTTTTCTGTATCCTAAATAAATCGGAAAAAAATTAAAGAAAAAATTATTTTTAAAAAAAAATTTATTTATCAATTTAT
>Ga0187843_10001600_pt1 | contig 14163 bp, 16 predicted proteins | sample SpaLakP09_SKY_43_FD_134516 | JGI IMG/M metagenome (GOLD analysis project Ga0187843, IMG submission 134516) | Oligotrophic lake water microbial communities from Sparkling Lake, Wisconsin, USA - SP09_SKY_43 | ecosystem: Environmental > Aquatic > Freshwater > Lake | place: USA: Sparkling Lake... | reverse complement strand
TTGAGCGCCGCTGACCTTGGCTGCCCCCTTGTCGAAAGTCCACAGCGGCTGCTCGCCAGCCTGCGCGGCCAATGCGACGTGAAGGCAGTCCGCGAAGTCTGCCGATCCTTTGCGGAACAACTGCAGCGCGACCTCGAGCGCGCGCTCGGATTCGAAGGTCAACTCGGCCGCCGAAAAGAGGCTGGATAGAGTCATGAGTACATCGTCCTTCGCGAATACGAAGCTGGACCTCAGCACCCATTCCAACTCGAGCACGACGGTCACAGGGACGAACAGCGTCGAGCCTTCGGCGACACAGCGGCTGATCAGGCGCTTGGCGGCGGCAAGTTGAGAGCGATCGTCCTGGACGATGTAGCGCACCAGGACGTTGGTGTCGAGCGCCGGCATATTGGTGCCGAAGTCAGCGCCAGGGGTTCATGTCTTCGATGCTGACATTCTTGCCGTTCTTGGCTTTCGGCGCCTTGAGCATGCCGGCCATGTCGAGGATGGACTTGGTCTTGGCACGCACGATGATCGTGCCGTCCGGCATCGCCGACCAAACCAGGCGCGTGCCGGGCTTGGCGTCCACGAGAGCCCGGATGTCTGCGGGCACGGTGGTCTGGCCCTTTGCGGTGATGGTGGATTCAGCCATGCTTGCGCTCCTTACATAAGTGAGGATTGTAAGGCGAACGCGACCGGCGAGGGCGAGCCAGATCCCGATACCGTCAACGTGGGCAAAAGTACCGTCACAGCGCGGCCAAGCGGGCACGCAATACCGTCAATTCGCGGCCTGTTGGCCCAACTTCCGGTCCTCCAGCGCCGGTGGCGACGACCCATGCACTTTTTCAGCCAGATGTGCGCTTTGCGAAGCCACCGGCCTCGACGTTAAAACTGTCGGTATCGACCCTCTGCCATGCCGCCAGATCGTGAGTCTTGCCTATGAACCGCGCCCGCCTGTTGACAATAGAGTGGGAATGAGTAAAGACTGTCCCAAGGTGTTTCGGAACATCTCAGGAAAACTCGATTTCCCTTTAGGGGCAAGGACTTAGCGTCCCGCGACGTCCCATCGAATCCCAGGGCGTCCCAGGCTTTCTGACGGTTGACTTGACGGTATCCGGACACCTAAGCTTGCAGGCCTGCAGCGATACCGTCAGACCTAATGACGGTATTTCGGTCCTGCGACATGCAACGGATCGGAGACCCCATGGACAACCCGATAGAACGGGCGCGGGTTGGGCTGGCGAGCTCGAGAACGCGCCACGGATTGACGGAAACCAAACTGCGAGAACTACTGGCGGGCGATAGGGCCTACAAGGTCAGCGACGAAGACAACGGTCTCTACGTCGTCGTCTCGCCCAGTGGCAGCAGGTCCTTCCGCTACGACTACCGATTGAGCCGCCGTCGCGAGACGCTGACCATCGGACGCCATGAACCGTTGGCCCGCCATGCTCAGCGATCTCACCAGGCCTACGGCATGGATGTGACGCTGGAGTAGGCGCGACTCCTGCTGGCTCGGACGCATGTCGATGTCAGTTCCGGGCGATCACCCGCCCGGGCCAAGGTCGAGCAGCGCAGCGAAGTCGCCGACGCCATGAACTTCGGGCGCTGGGCGAAGCGGTACTTTGAGTTCAAGTCCGACGCCAAGAGCGGTGCCGAGCGGCTGGCCGAGAGCACTCTGGCTTTGCGGCGTTCGATCTACGACCGCATCCTGGCCGGCCCGTTCGGGAAGCTGAACCTCGATGAAATCAAGCCGGTCGCGCTGGGTGAGTTGCTCGACCGCGTCAAGACTGAACGAGGCCCAGGTCCTGCCGTGCACGCCAGGGAACTGGTGCTGCAGATCTACCGGTTCGCCAATGGCAAGGGCGTCGATATCGCCAATCCGGCGGAAGCGCTTGCTCGGAAGGCCTCTTATGAACACCCGCAACCCTGACTTCATCACGGTTGATCTGCGCGGCCTCAAGGCCCCGCTGGTGAGCTGCGCCTAGGCCCGCCGGGAGAGCGTGTCGGTGCTGGTTCGTCGGGCTGTGGCCCGCGAACTCGGACAGTCCGAGTCCGTCCCGCAGTTGGTCGTCGATACCGGGTGTCTTGGCGCGTCGCAGGTGCCCCGGGTCAAGCTGTCAATCAGATTGACAACTGCCGAGGCAAGGCCGCTGTAGATCATGAGGTCAGCCGATGATGAGGGTCGCACTTTGCCGCGTTGATTTCATACCTGAAATCTCATCGAATCTGAGCGCGAGCATCTTTCAAGAGGAGCAACAACTGATCCTCACGCAAAGGGGACCCGATGAAGCCGAACCGGGAGTAGAAGCGTGCGGCGTCTTGATCGATCGGGTGGGTCAACAAAGCACGAATACCGGCGTGCTCTGCGATCAACAAGGCGAGGCGAATGGCCTCCTTGAGCATGCCGACGCCAATGCCTTTGCCCTGGTCCTGCGTGGACACGGCCAGCCTGGCCAGGACGATCACCGGAATCGGGAACTGTGCCATTCCTTTGCGTATGCGGTCGGGCGCGTCGATGGTGTCAACTTGGCCCACCGTGAGGCTGAAATACCCGACTACCCGGAGGTCAGCGCCATCCACTGCGACGAACGTCCGGGCTGAGCCGCTGCTGCCGGCCTGGAGCGCGTGCTTCACCAACCATTCGTTGAGCGCCGGCTTGCCACAGTCGAAACCGTCGAGCCGGTGCGATGTGTTGAGCGGGACGGGCGCCCTCGGCATCAACGGGTTTCCCAGGGGTCTTTGCGAGAGAACAGGTCGCGCAGACCTTCATTGGGCTGAGCAGGACGGTCCAGCAGCTCCAGCAGCTCCTGGCACTTCGAGCCCGAGGCGACGAACAGGCGCTGATCAAGCAAGGTCTGTTCAGCGACCGAATATGCGCTCTGGAGGATGAAATCGGTCAACGACTTATGGGCCACCTCGGCAGCGCGACGAATCACCGCCTCTTGCTCAGGTGTGGCGCGAAAGCCGAGTCTGGCCGAACGACTGTTGGACGTAGCGGCAATGGTAGACATGTGAGGGCCTCTGAGGGATTGTTCGATTTATGTTAGTACAACAGGCGTACAAAGTCAAATAATCGGCAAGAGGGATCGCGATACTGTCAAGTCACTCTTGAATACCGTCTTCGGCCTCTGAAGCGAGCACCTGATGCCGTCATTGCGGTATAGAACATGCCACTTTCGCATTCCAATCGCGGCCGCGAACCATCAACGACCAGGATGGAAAGCAGCGAGCCCTGGTAGGGGCTCTTGACTGAGGCGGGCGTCTCGCTTTGAATTGGCAAGAACTGGCTGCTGCAGCAACTCGTCGGGGAGATGGTTCAGCCCCTTGAGCACGGCCAGCCGCATGGCCGTGAACAGGATGCGGCTGGCCTGACGGGGGAGCCCCTTGGAGGCCAGGCGCAGGATCTCCATGCCCGCGTCGGACAGCAGCGTGTTCTGGCAGCCGGCGTTCTAGAGGCCGTGGGCGACGAGCTGCGCGAAGCGCTCGCCCTCGACGATGGGGAGCAAGGCCACGCGAGTCTGGATCCGGCTGGCCAGGTTTGGGTGGCCAACGAGCCAGACGCTGAGGAGGTCTCGCGAGTCGAAGGCGAAGTTCAGGAAGGTGGGGAAGTCGCTGAAGAACTCTGCGGGCAGGTTCTGCGCCTCGTCGACGATCCAGATGGGCGTCATCTGCTTGTTGTCGACCAGTTGACCTTGCCTCACCACAGCGGTCATTCGCTTGTCTCGCCGTTTGGGACGCCGCCGTATCCGCGAGGCGTGGATCAGGCGCTCCAGGGCTCGGGGCAACGCGCCAGGTCGGCCAAGTGTCGGAATTCGCCTGCAAGGCAACCCGGCCTTGACTGGCTACGGCGCGCAGTTGCCGAGAGCACGATCAATGACCAAACGATCTCTCAGCTTCGAACCAGATCGCGCCTGACGGAGGGCCTGCTGACCATGAAAGTCGCTACGATTTTGAAGGCCGTTCCTTGAAGCGTGGTAGCTCGCCCGGCGCAGGCATGGTCCGCGTCCGGGGCGCGCGCGAGCACAACCTGAAGAATGTGGATGTCGACGTTCCACGCGACGCCTTGGTGGTCTTCACCGGGGTGTCCGGCTCCGGTAAATCGTCGCTGGCCTTCGGCACCATTTATGCGGAAGCGCAGCGCCGCTATTTCGAATCGGTCTCGCCCTATGCCCGGCGACTGATCGATCAGGTGGGCGTGCCCGATGTGGATTCGATCGACGGGCTGCCGCCGGCGGTCTCCTTGCAGCAGCAACGCGGAATGCCCAATGCGCGCTCATCGGTGGGCAGTGTCACCACCTTGTCGAGTCTGGTTCGCATGTTGTATTCCCGCGCTGGCAGCTACCCGGCGCACCAGGCGATGCTGTACGCCGAGGACTTCTCGCCGAACACAACGCAAGGGGCTTGCCCCGACTGCCATGGCCTGGGCCGCGTGTTCGAGATCAGCGAAAAAAGCATGGTGCCGGACGATTCGCTGACCATCCGTCAACGCGCAGTGGCGGCCTGGCCGACGGCCTGGCAGGGCCAGAACCTGCGTGACATCCTGGTGACCTTGGGCTATGACGTCGACAAGCCCTGGAAGGATCTGGCCAAAAGGGACCGGGACTGGATCTTGTTTACCGACGAACAGCCCACCGTGCCGGTCTACGCAGGCTACACGCCCGCCGAGACCCGGGCCGCGCTGCGACGCAAGGCCGAGCCCAGCTACCAGGGCACTTTCACCGGCGCACGCAGGCATGTGCTGCACACCTTCTCGACCTCGCAAAGTGTCCTGATGAAGAAGCGGGCGGCCCGTTTCATGGTCGGCAGTGTCTGCCCGAGCTGCAAAGGCAAACGGCTGAAGCGCGAATCGCTGACTGTGAAGTTCGCCGGTCTCGACATTGGCGAGCTTTCACAGATGTCGCTGGACCAGATGGCGCTGGCCCTGACGCCAGCCTCGCGTGGCGAGTTCGAGGCCGGCGACGCGCCGCCTGCGCACGCGGCGGTGGCGCGGAGTCGAAAAGAGGCGCAAGGAGAAAAAGCCCAGCGCGTCGCTGCAGGCGGCTCCGCCCACCACGCGGCCAACGATGCACGGCGCACTCCCAACCTGTCGGCGGAGAAACGGATTGCCGCGCAGCGCATCGCCGTTGATGTGCTGGCCCGCTTGGCCTCGTTGCAGCGCTTAGGGCTGGGCTACCTGTCCCTGGACCGAGGCGCTCCGACTTTGTCGCCCGGCGAGTTGCAGCGGCTGCGCCTGGCGACGCAGATCCGCTCGAATCTGTTTGGCGTGATCTATGTGCTCGACGAGCCTTCGGCCGGTCTTCACCCCGCGGACAACGAGGCGCTGATGCAGTCACTTGACGAGCTCAAGCGATCCGGCAACTCGATTTTCGTCGTGGAGCATGACCTTGACGTGATGCGCCGTGCGGACTGGCTGGTCGATGTCGGCCCGGACGCGGGCGAATGGGGTGGCCATGTGCTCTACAGCGGCCCGCCCGCCGGCCTCGCGCAGGTCAACGGTTCGCATACGGCAAGGTATCTGTTCGCGGCGTACGCGCCTGCGACGAAGCGGCCGCGTGTGCTGCAACAGTGGCTGGACTTGCGCGGCATTTCGCTCAACAACCTGACCGGTGTCGATGTCAAGTTCCCGCTTCAGGCACTCACCGCAGTGACCGGCGTTTCCGGCTCGGGCAAGTCGAGTCTCGTCACGCAGGCCTTGGTAGGCCTGGTGCTCGAGCACCTGGGCGATGAGCCCGAGGTGCTGGACAGAGAGTCTGATTCGCCACAGGCTGAGCTGCCCAGCAGAACCAGTGGTCACATCCACGCCGGCGCGGACGGCATCCGGCGGCTGGTCCAAGTCGATCAGAAGCCGATTGGCCGAACGCCACGCTCCAACCTGGCCACCTACACGGGGCTGTTCGACCATGTGCGCAAGCTGTTCGCTCAGACCGAGGGCTCGCGCACGCTCAAGTTCGACGCCGGCCGCTTTTCCTTCAATGTTGCGAAGGGTCGCTGCGAGACCTGCGAGGGCGAGGGCTTTGTATCCGTCGAGTTGCTGTTCATGCCCAGCGTGTACGCTCCCTGCCAACCTGCCATGGGGCGCGTTTCAACCCGGCGACCTTGAGGGTGCTGCTGCGCGGCAAGAGCATTGCCGATGTCCTGGCCATGACGGTGGACGAGGCCCAGCTGTTCTTTGCCGCCGAGCCGGTCGTCGCGCGGCCGCTGGCGCTGTTGCGTGCCATCGGGCTCGGCTACCTGCGCCTCGGTCAGCCGGCCACCGAACTGTCCGGCGGCGAGGCGCAGCGCATCAAGTTGGCGACCGAACTGCAGCGGGCGCAACGCGGCGATGGGCTCTACGTGCTCGACGAACCCACCACGGGCCTGCACGCCGCCGATGTCGACCGCTTGATGGCGCAGCTCGCGCATCTGGTCGATGCGGGCAACACCGTTATCGTGGTGGAGCATGACCTTCGCGTGATCGCCGCGTGCGACTGGGTCATCGACATGGGTCCGGGCGGTGGGGACGCCGGCGGGCGCGTGGTGGCGAGCGGAACCCCTGACGCGCTGGCCCGCAGTCCGACCAGCCAGACGGCGGTCTACTTGCGCAGGGCGATCGAACGCGAGAGCAAGAGCGGATGAGTGCCGAATCCAAGCTGGCAATCTACGGCGCCATCGCGGCCAACATCAGCATTGCTGCAACGAAGTTTTTCGTCGCCGGGATCACTGGCAGCTCGGCGATGTTGTCCGAGGGCGTGCACTCATCGGTCGACACCTTCAACGGCATTTTGCTGCTGGTCGGCATCCGGCTCAGCCAGCGGCCGGCCACGCCCGAGCACCCATTCGGACACGGCAAGGAGTTGTACTTCTGGAGCCTGATCGTCGCGGTCTTGATCTTCGGCCTGGGCGGCGGCGTGTCGGTCTTCGAAGGCATCCAACACATCCGCCATCCCGAACCCTTGCGCGACCCCGGCTGGAACTACGTCGTGCTGGCCATGGCAGCGCTGTTCGAGGGCTGCAGCTTCGCGATCGCACTGCGCCAGTTCCGCAAACAGGCGGGTACCACGCCCTTCTGGGAAGCGATCCACCGCAGCAAGGACCCTACCACCTACACGGTGCTGGCCGAGGACGCGGCGGCCTTGCTCGGGCTGGCCATCGCCGCGCTCGGCATCGCGCTGAGCCATGGGCTGGATTTGCCCGAGCTGGATGGCGCGGCATCGCTTCTGATCGGCGTGCTGCTGGCTGGCGTCGCCGTCTTGCTGACCTGGGAATCGCGCAGCCTGCTGATCGGCGAGGGCATCCGGCCGGAGACGGCGCAAGCGATCCGGCGCATCGCGCTCGCCCAGCCCGGCGTGCGGGATGTCGGCCGCGTGTTGTCGATGTATGTCGGTCCGGACGACGCCCTGGTGACGATGGATCTTGATTTCGACGAAGGCACTGGTGCCTCTGATGCGGCAGCTGCCATTGCCGATGTCGAGCGGCAGGTCCGCTCGGAATTTCCGATGATCAAACGGCTTTTCGTTGAGTCCGGTTCCGCCCCCTGGGCGCAGCGATGGTCTCGGCCGGATGCGGTCCATCAGCCCGTGGCCGAAGTTGCGCGAGGTTCAGGCTGAACCGCCGGTCTAACCCGCCTTCAGCTGCCGTGGTCTTGGCCGCCTGTGAGCCCAGCGGATCGTTGACGGCCCTGCGCCTGCTGTTGCGAGCCGCTCTGGCGCAAGTCCGGTTGCTTGATGCGATCCTGAGCACGATCACCGAAGCGCTGGTGGCGGGCGATTCCGTCGCCCTCGTTGGCTTCGGCACCGTCAAGGTCGGCGCACTTGCTGCCCGCACCGGCAAAAAACCCGCCACGGGCGAGGCACTGGACATCGCCGCTTCGACGGTCGCCAAATTCACTGCTGGCAAAGCGCTAAAAGACGCGGTGAACAAGTAAGAAGCGGCAGAACATGGAGGCTTGGTGGCCGACAGGTTGGTTGAATGGCGCCCCAGCGGTTACCGAACGTGGCCCTCCGGATACGGCGCTTCAACGCCGCCAACCGCTCAAGGCTGGATCCAGTCATCCCTTTGTTGTTGCGCGGCATGTTCAAAGCTGCGGTACCAGCAGACTTGGCCTATGGCCTATTGCACGCGCTGAGCCTACTTGCCAGCCATCACCGTGCTCGCCGAGTAAGCGAAGCCGGCGGCATCCAAGCCGGTTACGTCTTGCCAGTGACGGGCGAATCCGTCACCACCCCGAAAAACGCCTTGTGCACAGAAGACGTGAATTGCCGTGGCCCTTTCCCAGAAGGTCCGCTCGGCGCGCATCACCTGCGGCGTCGGCGTGCTCAGCAATACATCCACATGGCTGCTATTGCAGAAGGTGGACGAAATCGTCCGTCATGCCCGTTGAAAAACAATAGCGGCTGTAATTGCATCGAAAACTCGAGAGAATTCCCGAGCAACGGGAGCTTCTCCAACTGTTCTATTCCGACAACTGCTGCCCGAGCTGCCGCGAGGCACCCCGTCGACCGCGACCTGGCTGCAGGGGCGGGACCTCAGCGCCAAGCAGGTGGCGCTGCTCGCCAAAGGTGGTTGATTGAAACGGCTGGGCCAAGCTGCCGTCAGGTTCCTGGTCAATTGGACATCTGATACCGTCAAAGTCATGGAGCCGGTGGGTCTATTGAGCGAAAAATGCGTCGCTGTGCTGCCTGGAATACCGATCGGCCTCCACGCGCGACTCCGTGCAGACTTCTTGGCAGGATGCGGGCAGCTCGCGCCGGCGGCACCGGTGACGGTATCAAGGGAAATTTCGCCGGGCGCTCAGTGTCGCTGCGCCTTGGCGGCCTCGGACGTGTTGACAATCGAATTGGAATGAGCTGATCGGCATGGACAGCGCACAGAACGGCAGTCCAGCGTCCTCCGGTTTTGCCTTTAGGGCCAGGCATGGTCAGATAAAAATCCGCATTTCACAATGCGGAGTCAAATTGCAGGAAAATCTCTCGTCACAGCGGCGCCGGTTTCTGCCGGCCCGGGTCAATCATTTCCAGGACAACGATCAATGAGCACCCAGCAGCCCAATATCATCTACACGCTGACCGACGAAGCGCCTCTGCTCGCCACAAGCGCCTTCCTGCCGATCATGCAAGCCTTTGCCGAGCCGGCCGGCATCCGCATCGGCACTAGCGATATCTCGGTGGCCGCTCGCATCCTGGGCGAGTTCCCCGAGGCCCTGACAGACGCGCAGCGCGTGCCCAACAACCTGGCCGAACTGGGTCGACTGACTCTGCTGCCTGACACCAACATCATCAAGCTGCCCAATATCAGCGCATCGGTGGCGCAGTTGATGGCCGCGATCAAGGAATTGCAGGGCAAGGGCTACGCTATCCCCGACTACCCGGAAAGCCCGAAGACGGACGAAGAGAAGGACATCCGTGCGCGCTATAACAAGTGCGTCGGCAGTGCGGTAAACCCGGTGCTGCGCGAGGGCAACTCCGACCGTCGTGCACCGAAGGCCGTCAAGGAATACGCGCGCAAGAACCCGCACAGCATGGCCGACTGGAGCCAGGCCTCGCGCTCGCATGTGTCGCACATGCATGCCGGCGATTTCTATCATGGCGAAAAGTCGATGACGCTAGATCGCCCGCGCAACGTCAAGATGGAGCTCATCACCAAGAGCGGCAAGACCATCGTGCTCAAGCCCAAGGTCGCGCTGCTGGACCGCGAGATCGTGGACAGCATGTTCATGAGCAAGAAGGCGCTGCTGGAGTTCTACGAGCGTGAGATCGAAGACGCGCACAAGACGGGCGTGATGTTCTCGCTGCACGTCAAGGCGACGATGATGAAGGTCTCGCACCCAATCGTGTTCGGCCACTGCGTGAAGATCTTCTACCGCGAGGCTTTTGAGAAGCACAGCAAGCTGTTCGAGGAGTTGGGCGTCAACGTCAACAACGGCATGGTCGATCTTTACAACAAGATCGCCACCCTGCCGCAGAGCAAGCAGGACGAGATCAAGCGCGACCTGCACGCATGTCATGAGGGCCGCCCCGAATTGGCGATGGTCGATTCGGCCAAGGGCATCACCAATTTCCACTCCCCCAACGACATCATCGTCGACGCATCGATGCCAGCAATGATCCGCAATGGCGGCAAGATGTGGGGCGCCGATGGTCGCCTGAAGGACGTCAAGGCCGTGATGCCGGAATCGACCTTCGCCCGCATCTATCAGGAGATCATCAACTTCTGCAAGTGGCATGGCGCCTTCGACCCGAAGACCATGGGCACGGTGCCCAATGTCGGCCTGATGGCCCAGCAGGCCGAGGAATACGGCTCGCACGACAAAACCTTCGAGATTGCCGAAGACGGCGTGGCGAACATCACCGATCTGGACAGCGGCGAGGTGCTGATGAGCCAGGACGTGGAGCAGGGCGACATCTGGCGCATGTGCCAGGTCAAGGACGCCGCGATCCGCGACTGGGTCAAGCTGGCCGTCAACCGGGGTCGTAACTCGGGCATGCCGGTGGTGTTCTGGCTGGACCAGTACCGTCCGCACGAGGCGCAGCTGATCACCAAGGTCAAGATGTACCTGCACGAGCACAATACGGCTGGCCTGGACATCCAGATCATGAGCCAGGTGCGCGCGATGCGTTACACGCTTGAGCGTGTGGCCCGCGGCCTCGACACGATCAGCGCCACCGGCAACATCTTGCGCGACTACCTGACCGACCTGTTCCCGATCATGGAACTGGGCACCAGTGCCAAGATGCTGTCCATCGTCCCGCTGATGGCTGGCGGTGGCATGTACGAAACTGGCGCCGGTGGTTCGGCACCGAAGCACGTGCAGCAACTGGTGGAAGAGAACCATCTGCGCTGGGATTCGCTCGGCGAGTTCCTGGCCCTGGCCGTCAGCCTGGAAGACCTGGGCTTGAAGACCGGCAATGCGCAGGCCAAGATCCTCGCCAAGACCCTGGACTCTGCCACGGGCAAGCTGCTGGACAACAACAAGAACCCTTCGCCCAAGACCGGCCAGCTGGACAATCGCGGCAGCCAGTTCTATTTGGCCCTGTACTGGGCCCAGGCGCTGGTGGCGCAGACGGACGACGCGGCCCTGGCCGCTCGCTTCGCCCCCCTGGCCAAGGCGCTGACCGAGGGCGAGCAGGCCATCGTGGCCGAGTTGGCCGCGGTGCAGGGCAAGGCCGTGGACATCGGCGGGTACTACCAGCCGGATGCCGCCAAGCTGGCGGCGGTGATGCGCCCGAGCAGCACCTTCAACGCGGCGCTGGCGTCGGTGCGCGGCTGATGTCCCGCTGAGCGCAGGCTGATGCGGGCTGCGCGCCTGCCGATCCAAATAAAGGCCGAACCTTTGCGGGTTCGGCCTTTCTCTTTATTGGGCCCGGCTTGAATGTCTACAATGAGAATAATTGTCATTCACATTGTTCGCCTATGTCGGAATCTCCCTTTCTTCGCCTCTGGGCCTGGCCCTTGCTGCTGGCCCTGCTGAGCGCCAGCGGGTTGATCAGCGCCCTGTTGTCCGACGCCCTGGGTGATGTCTGGTCCTGGTTCAGCTTGGGCCTGCCGGTCGTCGTCATGGGGTATTTCGGGCTGCGCCGCGCCGCTTCTTCCACCCGAGCATCCGGCCGCTGATGCTGAGCCATAAATCCCTCAAGACCTGGTCCTGGCTGCACAAATGGAGCAGTCTGGTCAGCACGATCTTCATGCTGCTGTTGTGCCTGAGCGGCCTGCCGCTGATCTTCCATCACGAGATCGGGCACCTGCTGGGCACCGAGATCGAGGCGGCTGAGATGCCTGCCGACACGCCCCGGGCGAGCCTTGACCAGGTGCTGGCCTCGGCGCGTGCGCTCTATCCCGAGCGCATGGTTCAGTTCGCGTCCACGGACGAGGACGATGACCGGCTCTGGTTCGTTACCCTGACCCACACGCCTGAGCCGACCGATGACTTCAAGTCGATCGCAGTGGATGCGCGCACCGGCGCGGTGGTCGGCCAGCCGCCCACCGAGGGCGGCTTCATGCACCTGATGTTCCGCCTTCATGTGGATTTGTTTGCCGGTCTGCCCGGCAAGCTCTTCCTGGGCTTGATGGGATTGCTGCTGCTGGTGGCCATCGTCAGCGGAGTGGTGCTCTACGCACCCTTCATGCGCAAGCTCGTGTTCGGCGAAGTGCGGCGCGAAAAGTCGCCCCGCATCAAGTGGCTGGACCTGCATAACCTGCTGGGCATCACCACCCTGGTCTGGGCCTTCGTCGTTGGCGGTACCGGCATGATCAACACCTGGGCCGATCTGATGATCAAGTACTGGCAGTACGAGCAGCTGGGCACCCTGCTGGTCCAGTACCAGGGCCAGCCGGTGGTGGCCGAGGCGCAGCGCGGCTCGCTGCAAGCCTCGCTGGAGGCGGCGCAAGCCCATGCGCCGGGCATGAAGCTGTCCTTCATCGCCTTCCCCGGTACCTCCTTCTCCAGCCCGCACCACAACACCTTCTTCCTGCGTGGCAACGAGCCCCTGACCTCGCGCCTGCTGCAGCCGGTGCTGGTGGATGCCGAGAGCGCCGACGTCACCGCGTCGCCGAAGCTGCCTTGGTACCTGACGGCGCTGCTGGTGTCGCAGCCGCTGCACTTCGGCGACTACGGTGGCATGCCGATGAAGATCATCTGGGCGCTGCTGGACATCGCCACCATCATCGTGCTGGGCAGCGGGCTATACCTGTGGTTCAAGCGCCGGCAGCCCAGGACCCTGACCGACGAGGCGGGGGCGGTGGCCGCGTAGACTCAACCCCTTCAGAGGGGGAGATCAGCGATGCGTGCAGCCCTGAGCATTTTGGGATTGGTGATCCTGTTTGCGATCGTGATGTTCATGATGAAGAAGCAGGTCCAGCAACTGTCGCCGCCTCCCAGCCCTGCTGCCAGCGCGGCGGGCGGCACGGACAACACGCCCGAGGCGGTGCGCCAGCAGGTGCAGTCCATCGTCGATCAGGCCGCCAGCGCGGCCTCTGCTGCTCAGCCCTGAGGAATCAGCCCGGCACGATCGCTTCGGCCAGCGCGCGCACGCTCAGCGGTGCGCAGCCCTCGGCCTGGTTGCTGACCGTCACATAGGCCTTGTGCCCGGCGCCGGCGGTGGCGCGGATGACGCGGGCGAGTTGCGTGCGCGTCTCGGGATCTGGGTCGATGATCTCGCTGAAATCGCCATAGCGCTGGCCGGCGTCTTCATAGCCGAAGGGGCCATGGCGGTAGTGCAGGTTCCAGCGGCAGACCAGCGGCCCCGGCCACAGTGCGCGCAGCAGCGGCAGTTGTTGCGCCAGCGGCGGCAGCTTGGGATGCAGGCCCAGGCAATACGTAGCGCCCGCCGCACGAAGGATGTCCACGAAGGCGGGTGTGAGGAACTCGGGGTCGCGCACCTCGACGGCGATCACACCGTCCGGTGCGGCAGCCTTGACCGAGGGCAAGGCCTGCAGCATCGCCTCGAGCCGCTGCAAGACCTCTGGCATGCGCTCGCGCAGCGCTTTCGAGAGGGGGCTGAGCTGGAACACCAGTGCGCCGATCTTGGCGCCCAGACCCTCGAGTGCGGGTTGCACAAACTCCTGCAGCGCCAGTTCGGGGCTCAGGAAGGCGCTGTTGGCCTGCAGGCCACGGCCGCTGTCTTGCGCGCGCACGAGCGCATCGGTGATCAGGCTGGGTGCCTTGACGGTGAAGCGAAAGCCTGTCGGCACCTGCGCCGCATAACGCTCGTACTGGCTGGCAGTCAGTGGCTGATAGAAAGTTCGATCGATGCTGACGGCGCGCATCAGCGGATGCTGCGCGTAGGCGGCCAGGCCCTGCCTGGCCAGCAAGGCTTCGGAATAGGCCTTGTCCCAGACCAGGCCGGCCCAGCCGGGGTAGCTCCAGGTCGAGCCGCCCAGATGGACTTGAGCGGGCAGGGCGGCGGCCAGAGCGATCAGTGCCGCGTCCGGTGGGCAAGACTTGACACCGCCGCGGGCCCGGGGTTCGGCAGCGGGCCGGGCAATTTCTTCGGGAAACAATGCGTCTTGCATAGGGCGCCAGCATAGCGGCTTGATACACTGGTTTTCCCCATGAGCGACGACCTTCCACCCACCCCCGCCCCCAGTGCCGCCGACGAGTACGCGATGCGTCTGGCCCTCGATCAGGCGCACAACGCCTGGCTGGTGGGGGAGGTGCCTGTGGGCGCGGTGATCATGCGCGCCGGCCAGGTGATCGCCACCGGATACAAC
>Ga0187843_10001598_pt1 | contig 14174 bp, 12 predicted proteins | sample SpaLakP09_SKY_43_FD_134516 | JGI IMG/M metagenome (GOLD analysis project Ga0187843, IMG submission 134516) | Oligotrophic lake water microbial communities from Sparkling Lake, Wisconsin, USA - SP09_SKY_43 | ecosystem: Environmental > Aquatic > Freshwater > Lake | place: USA: Sparkling Lake... | reverse complement strand
TTGTCAATTTTCTTTATTTATTTAACCCACGTCCATAATTTTTAAAACTCTTAAGGACACTTTTCATATCATTCTTACTTAACAGAATAGGTTTGCCGATTTGAGTAGAAAGAATGTATTGTTCACATAAGTTTTCTACCTCAATAGCTATCGCTAAAGCATCCTCTAAATCAACTCCGATAGCAATCAAGCCATGATTTGATAAAAGACATGCTTTTCTATTTGTTAACGCCTCTATCGCTAAAACAGATAATTTTTCAGTTCCAAACAATGCATATGGAGCACATTTTATTGAATCACCTCCGCCAACTGCAACCATATAATGGAAAGCTGGCAAGTCCTTTCGTTGACAGGATAGAGCAGCTGCATAAGTCGAGTGTGTGTGAACAACTGCTTTAATTTCCGGCCTAGATAGGTATATGTCTCTATGAAAACGCCACTCACTAGAAGGAACTTTTCCAACATCACACAATATATCCCCGGCCATACTAAGAAGTACCATATCGGCTGGTATTAGACTTCTTGGCGCTTTTCCAGAAGGCGTTATCAAAAAATCATCCCTAAATCTTACAGAGCAATTTCCTGAGGTGCCTTTATTTAGAGACAACTCCTCCAATTTTTTCATTATCGACAGTAATTCATTTCTGCTTTTTAACTCTAATTTCAAAATGACTGTCCACCAAAAATTTTACAACTTATTAGAAATTTAATATCCTTGAAGCAACAGCATCCAATCGAGATTTAATATCATAATCACAGAATTCTTTATGCGTAATAACTGCAGAATCTAATGCGTAACGACATTTACAATGAGTCGCACTTGAGTCTTGAAAAATTTTAGGGGCTACTTTTTCAACTAAATTTTTTGCTTTACTTGCATTTGCACTTAAAACTTCTATGATCTTATCTACGGTGACATTATCATGCTCCGTATGCCAACAATCATAGTCTGTAACCATAGCCACAGCGGCATAACAAATTTCTGCCTCTCTAGCTAATTTTGCTTCTGGCATGTTTGTCATTCCAATTACATCACATCCCCACTTTCTATATAAATTTGATTCAGCTAATGTGGAAAATTGTGGCCCCTCCATCACCAAATATACTCCACCCCTTACAACATCTATGCCTTCTAAGACAGCAACGTGCTCTAGATGGTCTCCTAAGCGATTACAAACTGGATGAGCCATAGAAACATGCGCAACCATTCCAGATCCAAAAAAACTTTTTTTTCTAGCATAGGTTCGATCTATAAACTGATCAATTATTATAAATTTCCCAGGGGTGAAATCCTCTCTAAGGGAACCAACCGCACTCACCGAGATTATGGAAGTGACGCCAACCCTCTTTAATATATCTATATTCGCTAAATAATTAATTTCACTGGGAGGAGTCTTATGCCACCTACCATGCCTAGGAAGAAATACTATTTTTTGCCCCTCTATTTCTCCAATTAGCAATTCATCTGAGGGTTTACCAAAAGGAGATTCAATTTTGATCCATTCTCTATTTTTCAAGGAGGGTATATCGTAGATACCACTTCCTCCGACTATTCCTATAACTTCATTTTTTTTATCTTCCATTTCTAATTACCTAACAAGCTATTAAAATTAATAAGCACTTTTACTTTTTGTAACATCAATTTCAACGGATCTAGTTGCACTTTATAAAGATGAATAAAAGGTAAGGCCACCAGACCACTGTTCTGAAACCTGAGTAATAGTCTTTGTTAACATTTGAGTCATACACCAAAATTCCATATGCGGGCCGTAAGACTTCATAAGTAGGATAAGTCTAGGATCAACATGAACATAAGCAGAAAGACAAAGTATCGGAGCATAAAAGTCTTCGTTGATTAGGAGTTCCGGAGTACCGATGAGAGCAGCAAAAGCATCTATACCGCCACTTAAACATAAATTTCCTAAATCTGGTAGCTCAAGCATCTGCTGGCGTTGAGATTCAACATCAAACTCCTGTAGTGCTTGTGGAAAGTACCAGCCAACGAGTATGTTCTTCTTATTTTTTTCAAGAAACTGCTCGTATCGAGAGCGTGCATCAATTTTAATATTCCCAGGTAGTTTTGAATTACTTTGAAGAATAGCCTTAAAGTGATAATCTGGAAAATTATTATTAAACGCTTTTTGAAAGTTGGGTAACTGAATCCCAACTAAATTATCCCCTAAATCGTAGTTTGATTCATATTTTTTACAGATAAAGGGGATGTGAGTTCCTTTCAAAATATTCACAAAGTCTGGCTTACTTTGTATTTCTTGAAGTAACTTATTACACGCTAATTCAAAATCATCCAACCTTACTGAAGAGTCAACACCCCCAAAACACATAGCATTACTTAGAATTTTTGAGTAATCAATATCTTGTTTCTTAATTTGATAGTAACTCTGAGGCGCCTCACCAAAAACTCTTAGGCCACTAGATGGGATTCGACGTCCATTTTCATTGAAATAAATCATTTTCATCCCGTTTTTATTTAATGATAGACTTTGTACGTCCAAAACCATGCTCATAAGGCACAGGTAATAACGGGCTAATATTCAAATAATCATTTACAGATTCATTATGAAACTTAATAAAGTCCTTATGTTCCCCAATAATGCATTCATCTCGATAAGGTCCCAACCAACTATTCATCATTCCCCTCTCAAGTATTTCTGACAAGGGTTCTTTAGTTACATTCCCAATTGAGAGATCCATATAAGGGCAAGGAATAATTTCACCATCATGATTAACCGTGTTAATTCCTTTTACTGTAATACAACGCCCGGGCTGTCCATATGAAGGAGTCATATGAGTGAATATATTGTACTTATCCTCTAAATATTTTAATTGATCAACGTCCTTTTTTGTACACACCCAGGTGTCCTGCTCTCTCATAGTCCCCACGGGTTTTGCTAATGTCACGTATAAGGGAATATCTTCCACCTTACAAAAGTTACAGAGGTCTTCAAACTCCTTGGTAAATACCCGATCTTTAATAATGCAAGTAGAAATTAACAATTCAAGATCCGCTTTTTTGGCTGCCTCTAAAGCGGTTATTACTCTTTTATAAGAGCCTTTTTTTCTTCTAAATTGATCATGCTCAGCCTCGATAAAGCTATCTAAAGAAATTTGAGCCTTATACCCTCCTAATCCAGCGAACCATTTTGCCTTTTCTTCATTAAAAGTCCATCCATTAGTATCCAAAATAATTAAGTGCTTCATAGGATCTAAGGCTTCAATGAGCTTATCTAAATTCTTATCTATCAGAGCCTCGCCGCCCGTCAGCACAAATCGAAATAGGCCATATTCATCAGCTTGCCTTGAAAGTTCTTTATAGTCGGCTATTGACATTTGTGGACGAGGGTCTGGCATTCCTGTCCGTTTCTTTAAATCACGCGTCATGTAAGGCTCCTCACAACAATGAGCGCAATTAAAGTTACACAGTGATCTATTTATCTTAAGCCTCAAAATCGGGCTGATATCTCCGTTCAACATATTTTTAAAGTAATCTTGAATTTTTTGATGAACTCTGGGTCGCTTTTGGCTCTGATCTTTACGTTTATTTTTTTCAATTAAAGATAACGCCTCTTGCTCGGCTAAGATTTGTAATGAGCTACTCATAAAAAACTCCTTTTATATAAAAGAACTAGCAATAGTTGCATTGCGATTATTTAAATACTAGCCATTTTTTTTACCCCATCCCTTAAGGATGTCCATTCGGATAAGTTTAAACGATTAATTATTTTATCATTATTGGGGACATAAGTATTTCTACTAAAATTACCAACATCATGAGCTAAGCTTAAAAACCTGACCTCTTTCTCAGGTGCAACCAAATCTCTCACCAGCGTTGCAAGATTGCCAATAGAAATAGCTTGTGATGAGCCAACATTGTAAATTTCATTATCTGCATGTACTAGCAATTTAAGTAGCCAAACCCAGGCATCTGCAATATAAAGGTATGAGCGCAATTCTTGGCCACTCCCTTTTACGGTTATTTCATTTTTCAATAAAGCATCATTCACAAAATTCCCAATCGCATAGTGAATACCTAAAGGCAAAAAAGGTCCGAAAAAAGAAAAACAGCGCGCAATTGAGAATTCAAAGTCTCCTTTGAGTGCATAATAACTAACTAAATACTCTGCCAATCTCTTCCCTTCACCCAATGCGGATGACACATTGATGGTTTGTGGCGCTTGTAACATTTCTTCAGTGAATGGCACTCCAACCGATGGGCCATAAGCCACACCAGATGAAGTAAACAAAACCTTTTTTACCCCTCTTGCAATCGAGGCCTCAAGGGTATTCCTCGTCCCTTTATAAAGAAGTTCTAATTTCTGTAATTGATCCTCTCCATTGTATGTTTCTAATGCGGCTGTAGTAGCCATATGAATTAAGTAATCAAAATCCACTCGCGGTAATTCAAAATTTGTTACATCACCATTTATAAAATTTATATATTTTTCGAAATGACACTCCAGATTTTCATCCAAAAAATTTTTTGGATTTCGACTTAAAACGAAAATATTAATCCTAAAACCTCGTTCTAAAATCAATGTACATAAAATTTGGAGTAACCAGCGACCAAAAAAACCAGTGCCACCTGTAATTAATATTGTTTTATTATTAAATAGATGTACATCTAAATCCAAGCGAATGATAACCTTCGCAATATCTCCACTAATGTCGTATTTAAAGTGGTGCGGTTTCATCAATATACTTTCTAAAAGATTCGTGTACTTTTAATAGATTTTCTGGGGCCTGATCGTGCCAAGCCCACTCGCCTTGCTGCGGATCCCCGCCCTTATAGGCTTTTTCACAAGCAGGGCCCGTTGTGAACTTACATAAATACAGCATAGAAATAAAATGTCCTCGGATATCTCTCTCTGTATTAATGAGCCCACGAATATGAATAGGGTCAGGGGCAAATATTACAGTTGCCCCTAACTCTAAATGAGCCACTTTTTCGATTCGGTCTTCAATTTTTTCTTTGAAGCGAATAATACCCCCTGGGATGTGCCAGGCTGGACCGTAAAATCTATCATCTCGCCATGTTAATAAAGTTTGACCTTTTTTATTTTTAATTAATAGTTCAACATTAATCAATGGCGTTAGCTGACTCACAAGATAAAAAACATCGGCTGGTAAACCATCTTTTGGATTCTTGACATGTTCTAAAATCTTGTCAATGTGCAATTGAAGCTCAACGGTCATTGAATAATCTCTAATTGGTCCTCGCGAAGAACTGCAAGGTATTTTATAGTTGGATATTTTTCATGCATAACCTGAATTACTTCATTTGAATAACCAGCAGCCATTACGATTACAGCACTGGGCGGATCTGTTAGTAAAGTTTCAGGGTTTACTATGGGCAGATGCGTTGCTGGAGTGTATTTCCCCTGCTTAAAGGGTGCTGAATCCACTATATACTTTATACTTTTAGCCAAGCCAGACATTGCTATAACTGCCAAGGCTTGGTGCCCAGCGCCCCATAATGCTATGGTTCCATGAGGATGATTTTTTATAAAAAAGTATAATTGTGATTTAATTTTTTCTTGTACTTTTAAAAAATTAGCCACATTAAGTTTAGGCCTTTTTCGAACCTGTGCAGATAAAATATAGTCGTACCATACTGTGTCTATGGATAACACCTCAAATCCATTTTTTTCCAAAAGAAAGGTAAATGTTTTTTTATCAAAATAAAAAATATGGTCTGTAGTGAATTCCGCATAAAGTCCCTTACTTAAGATTAGTTCGAAATTAGGTACTTCAACTAATCCACATGCGTCCTCAGTTAAGGATAAGTTTAGCAATCCAAGTCCCTCGTTGGGGTTAGGCCAGTGCTCTAAAAAACTAAATATAGTAAATGCCTGAAATTTGAAGTCTTTAGGGGGTTGGAAATCAGAATCTAGATACCCAGAATAAATTTGAGTGCCTCTCTCACTGGCAATAGATCGACTGTTCTCGGAATACTCAATACCCAAAACTTGCCCAGCACCGGCTTTTAAAAGTAGGTCGATATACTCCCCTTTCCCACAACCGACTTCAAGTATTTTTTTATCTTTTAAATTATTTTTATCAATCCAATCACGCAACTGACACCTACGAAATTCACCCATTTCTTTGGAAAATGCAACCGCGCGAATTACCTCCTTGTAATAAGAAACAGGAGGTAAATTATGTTGAATTAAACCACAACTTTTACATTGAAAAATTTCCAAATTAACTGCATCATCAAGGTCGTCAAGACTTTCCAGAAAGCTTTGTGCTGATTTGGGAGAGTCTTCATACATTAAAAGAGGCTGAATAAAAAGCTTACCCCCGCAGACTCTACATAAATTAACTCTTTTATTCAAGCTCTTACTCTTTCAGAGTTGGGGGCTATACCAACTAACATTTCACTTTTAAGTTGACCTATCGGTAATAAGGGGCTCATATCCTCTAAGGGCATAGAAATTATCGAACCATCTGGTTGCGGCATTGCTGCAACCTTAGGAGAAAGTACCTCATCACTTTTTAAGTGAACATTTAATAATCTAGGCCCGTTGAGTCCAAATGCCTGACGCAATTGATCCACTTTGGTAATGTCTTCAGCTAAGAGTCCCATTCCTTTTGCTACGTCAACAAAATTAGGAATATAAAGTCCAGATCCTGGCCCAGTACCTAAATATCGCTCTTCGAAATAATTCCTCTGCGTATTACGTATCGAGGCATACCCACCATTATTCATCACTACGATGGTGATTGGTAAATTTAGGGCTTTCAAAGTAGCTAACTCTTGGATATTTAGCATCAGACTACCATCACTCTCTACACAAACAGTAGGAATTCTACCTGCGCCAATACAAGCTCCAATTGATGCAGCAAGTCCATAACCCATTGAGCCTAAGCCAGATGTTAAAAACATACGTTGACCAATTTTGTTTCTGTAGGCCGTATAAAAAACTTCTACAGCCAGCCCCGAACTTCCAGTTATAACCAACTGGTTCTCTGGAATTGCAACTGAAATAGCATCAACAAATTCATAATGACTAATCAAACCATCTTCGAATACCTTACCCTCCAATGGCGTATATCTTTTTTTCCAATCAAGGCATTTTGCACGCCACTCCTGCCAATTAGGGGTAATACTGACTTTTCTGGATAGCCATATTTCAAGGAAATCTTTTGCATCTGCCAAAAGAGGTAAAGTAATATCCATTTCATGACGATCTAATTCATTTTGATCCACATCTACAACAATTTTTATTGCATTGCGTGCAAATTCTTTAGGATTATATGCCGTAATAATATTATCTAACCGGCAACCAATACTAATCAAACAATCACAATTTTGAATTGCAAAATTTGGTGCGCGAGCTGCAACGACTCCAGGGCGCCCAACATACAAAGGATCATCCCAAGCAAGGAGATCAGAGGCATTCCAAGTAAACACTGTAGGAATTCTCAATTTATTAACTAGTTTTTTAAAATCTTCAGCTGCTCCAGAAATTCTAACTCCATGACCTGCGAGGATTAGTGGTCGCTTAGCATTTGCCAATAATTTATCAATTTCTATAAAAGCGCTCTCCAACTCGGTTTTTATGCGAGCTAAGGGTGGTTGAAATCCTATCAATTTCTCTGGATCAATTGGCGCAGCCTGAACATCAAGAGGAACATCGAGCCAAACAGGGCCTGGTCGCCCTTCACGCATATGCCAAACAGCCTCTTCAAAACATTTACGTACATTTTCAGGAGAATCTACAGTTACCGCAAATTTAGTGATAGGCTTTACCATCGATACTATGTCAACCTCTTGAACACCGCTTTGACGTAAAGGTCTTCCTCGCAATGCATCAGGCCTCTTTACCTGGCCAGATAATATAAATAAGGGAAGTGATTCAATCCAAGCTCCTGCAACAGGCGTTACAATATTTGTCGCCCCAGGGCCAGTTGTAACCATAGCTACTCCAAATCCGGAATGATGGGTCCTTCCGTAAGCCTCAGCTGCAATGCCACACGCTTGTTCATGATGGCAGGGAATAGCAGTGATACGCGCTTCACAAGCAAGCGCATCATTTAGATACATCGCCCCGCCACCGGGCAAAAAGAAAACGTCTTCAATTCCCATATCCGCCAATCGATTTAGCAGATAATCAGCAACACGATAGATTTTTTTTGATGAACGCATTAATCAGCCATCCAATAAGTAATTAAAGATTTACGGTTTGGATTTTTATTGATTGATTCATCAGTATAAAAAGAATCATTTTTGAAATGGGTGGATGAAATTTCCTCAACTACTGCACCAGACACTGAGCGAAACTTATGGAGCACCCCTGGCATAACAGTCAAAACATCTCCGGGGCCTAAAATTTGTAATTTGCCGTTCAATTCTAATTCCAAATCGCCATAAAGAACATGAAACGTTTCCTCCTTTTGTTTGTGGTATTGCTCAGGATGAAGTTGTCCAGGTAAACTAACCAATAATTTCTTACAATAATCTCGATTAACAACTGTAAGCATTACAAGACCAAAATCATCAAACTTATCTAGACCATAATGATGGGATATTTCTAATTCAACGCCCCCAGGGACAATAACTTTACCCTGATTAAGTAAATTTTTAACTCGCCGCGCAATATCTAAAATTTTTTCTCTAGTATTGGTCAGAGTAGAGTTGTCGGGTCCAATAGCTTGGTTTATTTCAATATCAACATTCGCAATAAACTCAGAATATTTCGAGTAGTCATTCGCAGTAAATTGTGTTTCGTTAGGGGGGAAAGCAAAATAGAAATTATCATTTGTAATTCTTGTGCCTACTTTAATTTTAGATTTTGCAAACATCCCTCTCCTAAGCGTCCGAAGACCTTCTTTCTCAGCTTTATTCTCAGGAAGTCGTAATTGACCTTCGCCACAAACCGTTATAGTATAAGCAGCGGCAGTTAGCCATGCATCTGCCTGCTCAGGGGTGACAGAATAGGCGTTAATTGGATATTTATCTGTGGGCAAACCAACATGCTTTTCAAAAATATTGGCTCCTTTTGCAATTGCGATTTTAATTAACTCTGTATTGTTAGGGTTTTCATGCGTAGAAAATCCAATTCGAATATTGGGATATCTTTTTCTTAAAAGGTCAATTTGGGATAAATGCATCTTTTCATCTGCAGTTGGATATTCCCCAACACAATGCATAATTGCAAAATCCTTTTTCCTATTACTAAAAAAACTAACTACTCGATCTATATCCTCCAAAGAAGAGCCTGCAGTAGAAGCAATAATTGGCTTATCAAGCGATACAGCTCTTTCTAAAACCGGCCAATCTGTTAATGAACAACTAGCAATTTTAAGAATATCTAAATTTTGTTCTTTAATAGTATCAAAAGATACTTCATCAAAAGAAGTAGCCATTGCCAAAAAACCATTTGTACGTATCTCAGCAATCAAGTTATCGAATTGCGGCCTTGAAAGGCGAGTTTCCGCAAAACGCTTGATATATTTAATATCCATTCTGTCCTTTAGATCAGGATGAATAAAGGTTTCTAAATCGCGATACTGTAGCTTGAAAGCAAACTTAAATTGTGGATATTTTTTGCAAATCACACCAAAAGCTTTAATTAAATTTATACCATGGGCGATATCGCCCATGTGATTATTTGCCATTTCTAATACAAAGAGATTACTTGGTAAGTTACTCATAATTTGCACCTTTTAAAAATTAATTCCTAAAAATAGTTCTATTTGTGAAGCTACATATTCCAGCATTTCAAAATTGAGGGCCGGTTGAACCCCAATCCAAAAAGTATTATTCATAACATTATCCGTATTATTCAAATCACCACTAATTCGATATTGCGCATTCGACATATAAGGTTGGCGCGTCAAATTCCCGGCAAACAAAAGGCGAGTTCCGATTTTGTGTTGATCTAGATAGGAAGTTAAGTCAACTCGAGAAACCGGACAATTTTTCTTGAGTGTAATCGGGAATCCAAACCACGATGGATCAGAGTTTTCCATAGCGATAGGCAATTGTAAAAACTCTTCACAAGAGCTAAGTCTTTCTTTTAAAAATTTAAAATTACCTTTTCTTGCCTGAATAAAAGTCGAAGCCTTTTCTAATTGAGCCAATGCGCAGGCAGCTTGCATATCAGTAATTTTTAGATTGTAGCCTAGATGACTATAGGTATATTTATGGTCATAGCCAAAAGGCAATTCGCCTAACTGCCAGCTAAACCGCTTGCCACACGTATTATCTTTACCAGGGGGGCAATAACAATCTCTACCCCAGTCGCGAAAACTTTCAGCAATTTTTTTTAACTCATAATTATTTGTGAATACAGCTCCGCCCTCGCCCATTGTAATGTGATGTGCTGGGTAAAAGCTAAGAGTACCAATATCTCCAAAAGAACCTACCATTTTTCCTTTATAGGTTGTCCCTAAAGCGTCGCAACAATCCTCTACCAACCATAGATTGTATTTTTCACAAAGAGCTGTAACAACGTCTAGATTAAATGGGTTACCCAAAGAGTGAGCCAACATAATCGCTTTAGTTTTTGGACTAATGGCAGCTTCAATTTTTGATGAGTCAATATTATGTGTTAGTGGATCTATATCCACGAATACTGGAATAGCACCAAATTGAAGAATTGGGTTGACAGTCGTCGGGAAGCCTGCAGCTACACCAATTACTTCATCTCCTCTCTGAATAGCTCTATTTCCTAATTTAGAAGATGTTAATGTAGAAAACGCAACTAAATTAGCAGAAGATCCCGAGTTTACAGTGATTAAATAATCAACGCCAATAAATTTTGCTAATTTTTTTTCAAATAAATCATTAAATCTTCCAGTTGTTAACCAACCGTCTAAAGAAGCCTCCACCATATTTTCTAACTCTTCTGATCCAATTAATTTCCCAGAAGGGGGTACCAACGTTTGTCCTGGTACAAAGTTTTTAGGTGCAAATTCAAGAGTTGAATATTCTTTGACGAGAGTCAAAATTTGTTTACGGATTTTATCCTTAGCAAATTGGTCAGTAGTGATTCTAGTTTCTATCATTTTTTATAAGTTAATAATTTAAGAAAGTTGGTAAGTGGCTATTTGTTTTAAAGTTACATCACGCATATCCAATTGATTTTGAAATGCATTTTGCCACTGCGTAATATTTATGATAGCTTTTTCTAAACCCCATTTTGGATACCATTTAAGTAGCCGATGCACTTTAGAGCAATCTAGTTTTAATAAATAAGCCTCATGGGGTTGATCATGCAGATCTTGTCGCCAAGTTGCGTTGCCGGACCAATTTTTAATCAATAGTTCAATAACATCTTTAACGGTACGAGTATCTTCGTCTAAAGGGCCAAAATTCCAAGCACTTGCAAATTCACTCCCTTTTTGAAAAAGAGCTTGCGCCAAAATTAAATAACCCGATAAAGGTTCAAGAACATGTTGCCATGGTCTTGTGGCTAAAGGGCTACGAATCATTAAAGTTTCTTCTAATTCAAATGCACGAATCGCATCTGGAATTAATCTGTCTATTGACCAGTCTCCACCACCTATGACATTACCTGCACGAGCAGATGCTATCGCTACTTGATGTTGGTTATATTTATTTGGCGGGAAAAATGACTCACGATAAGCTGAGGTAACTAATTCCGCACAGCCCTTGCTATTGCTATAAGGATCATGACCGCCCATAGGTTCATTTTCCCCGGTACCCCCAGAGCCATTCTTTATTTTCGTAACACTTATCAGAAGTTACTATCAAAACAGCGCGAACCGAAGTTGTTTTTCTTATACTTTCTAATAAATGAACGGTACCCATCACATTAGTTGAGTATGTCTCTACAGGATTTGTATAAGAATAACGCACAAGTGGTTGTGCTGCCATATGAATGACAATATCTGGCTGAGCTACTGTCATAGCGCTTTGTAATGTTTCTAAATCACGGATATCTGCTAAATATGATTTTTCAAGATCTTTAACTACCCCCACCACTTCAAAAAAATTTGGGTTTACTTTAGGAGATAAAGCATAACCTGTTACTTTTGCTCCCATATTACAAAGCCACATGCTTAACCAACCACCTTTAAATCCAGTATGGCCTGTTAAAAAAACTCTTTTATCTTTCCAAAATGAATGATCTACCTTTTCAAACATGGACTAAGACCACACTTTCCAAGGGGCTTGTCCAGAGTCCCATAAATCCTCTAAATTTTGTTTATCTCTTAGAGTATCCATAGGCTGCCAAAATCCAAGATGAGTAAAGGCTTCAAGCTGTCCTAATTGCGAAAGCTTTTCTAAAGGCCCCCGCTCCCATACTGTTTGGTCACCCTCAATTAGGTTAAAAACATCTGGCGACAGAACAAAAAAACCGCCATTTATATACATCCCATCACCTCGTGGTTTTTCAACAAAGCTTTTTACTGAATTGCCAGCTATATCCAGTGCCCCAAAACGCCCAGGAGCTTGAACAGCTGTTATTGTTGCTTTTTTACCATGTGCCTTGTGAAAATTTATTAGCCTAGATATATCAATATCGCTCACCCCATCCCCATAAGTAAAACAAAAATCTTCGTCATCTACATATTTGGCTATCCTCTTTAATCTTCCGCCTGTTAGAGTGTTTTCACCAGTATCTACCAATGTCACTTTCCACGGTTCAGCATTTTTATGATGAACATCCATGAAGTTATTATTAGAAAAATCAAAAGTCACATCAGAAGTGTGCAAAAAATAATTTGCAAAATACTCCTTGATAACATAACCCTTATACCCACAGCAAATAACGAAGTCGTTTACTCCGTGGGCGGAGTACATTTTCATAATATGCCACAAAATAGGTTTTCCACCTATTTCAACCATTGGTTTAGGGCGCAAAGAGGTCTCCTCAGAAATTCTTGTTCCCAAACCACCTGCCAAAATAACTACTTTCAAAGCTGAACCCCCATATCAATAAATTAACCTAACTATCTATGTAACATTCGTGAATTTATGTCATATATTCTAAATGCAAATAACCTATCATCGACATCCGAGAGTCTTTGGGGCGGAGTAAGAGTATTAAATTTTAGAGTGGAAGATCCTGATGGTAGTGCAAACTCAACCTTTAACTTGCTACTTTCACTTCCATTTAGGGTTATAGTCTTTAGAATCTTTGAATTTAAAAAAATCTCAATCGTCCTTTTACTTGGTGACTCTATATTTAAATCAAGCTCAATTGACCTAGACATCTTATCAGCATTTAAAAAGTGAAGCTGCGAAGATCCCTTTGCCCATGCCCAAGTTTTTTTGCCAGTAGGTTCCCACCCATAAAAACCAAACCCAAGTTCAGGTCCAACTACTAAGTTAGTATGATATTGATAACTCGGTAGTTTTTTTATATTCTCGTTGTAATTTAAAGTAAATTGACCGTCAAGATAGTTTATTTCAATGCCGTCAGTATTTCTTTTCAACAAAACAAAATCATAAAAGTCTGTATCAACTAGCCCTTTAGTTTCCTGAAAACTATTTAAGGGCAAACACTTCACCTGTTTTTTTGCCGCCATACTAAAGAAATTTGAACAAGTCCTTGGATTTGCTGATTCCCATAGATAGGGGGAATCCACAAGTAGAATATTTTTGTCACTTTCAAAATTAACAAAAGTTTTCTTTACAAATAACTCCATAAGGTGCCTAGGGTCATAAAAATCCTTGTTCTTTAGCTTAATTCTTTCATAGTTAGTGGCTACTGTTAATGAACTTATAAAAACTGGGCCGATCAAGATTAATAATCTATAGAAGCTTGAGAGTTTCCGGATAGGTAATTTCCATAAGATAAACGCTAAAATTATTGCCGCACCCCAATATTGCAAATAAACAACAATATAAGGATCTCCATAATTAACTAGTTGTTGATACTTCGAAGAAACAGAAATTAGTAATGGTGGTAAAACAAGTAGAACCATTGCTAGGCCTAAGACATTGGTAAAGTTGGATTCGTTTTTTCTTTCAATAGTGTTTAATTTAAAAAAAGTAATCCAAATAATTCCATATATGATTATTAGTAAAGTAAAAATACTCAAGGAAAAATCTGAGGGTAGTATTTTATTATTCAAAAATGCTAGTGGAAAAGCTGAGAAAAACTGTGAAAAAAAAGTATATATAGTATTGGTTGATTGAACCTCTATTCCCTCATATCTTTTTTCTTTATTTAATACTA
>Ga0187843_10001597_pt1 | contig 14179 bp, 20 predicted proteins | sample SpaLakP09_SKY_43_FD_134516 | JGI IMG/M metagenome (GOLD analysis project Ga0187843, IMG submission 134516) | Oligotrophic lake water microbial communities from Sparkling Lake, Wisconsin, USA - SP09_SKY_43 | ecosystem: Environmental > Aquatic > Freshwater > Lake | place: USA: Sparkling Lake... | reverse complement strand
GGTGAATGCAAGCCATTTCAAGATGTATTGATCGAGCTGGCGGGGCGTTTGAAATTTCCGGCTTTCACCACGGCTGAAGGCGGGCGTAAGTTCAGCGGCTACACCGACTTCGTCGTGAACTTCCAACCCCAACCGGGCATCGGCTTTTTGATGGGCTGGCGGGGCAAAAATGGCGACGAGCATTTGCGTGGCGAGCCCAACCCCAAGCAGTGGGAAGCATACGAAAAAAACAACTGCGTGTTCCAGTACCACATGCCCGAAAGCATGCATTTCATGCGCAACTGGAACCGCTCGTACCTGGACTTTGCCAAAGAAAAAGGCTGGCGGCAAAAGAACGACCCAGTACAGCTGGCGATTTATTCGGACACTTTGCAGGCCTTTCGCCTGGCCGCGCAAGGCAAGAGTCAAGGTCGCCAGCCGCCCGCGCATTTGCGTGAACGTATTGACACCTATTTCGATCCGCTGCCCTTTTGGTACGCGCCCTTGGAAGACGCTGCGACCGACCTGAGCAGCTACCCGCTCAACGCCATTACCCAGCGGCCCATGGCCATGTACCACTCCTGGGATTCGCAAAACGCCTGGTTGCGCCAGATCCACAGCCACAATTACCTCAACGTCAACCCGCGTACCGCCCTGGCCGCCGGTATAGCGGACGGCGGCTGGGCCTGGGTGGAAAGCCAATGGGGCAAGGTGCGCTGCATGGTGCGCCACAGCGAGGCGGTGGAACCCGGTACGGTGTGGACCTGGAACGCGATCGGTAAAGCCGACGGCGCGTGGCAACTCGCTCCTGGCTCGGATGAAGCGCGCAAAGGCTTTTTGCTCAACCACTTGATTTCCGAAGAACTGCCAATGCGCGGCACGCCGAGCGGCACGGTCAGCAACTCCGACCCCATCACCGGCCAGGCGGGTTGGTACGACGTTCGCGTGCGCATACGTCCCGCTTCGCCCGATGAAGCGGGCGAGACTTTTCCGCAGACGGACAGCATGCCCAGCGTGCCCGGTGTGGTGGGCAAAGCGGCGCGGGTACTGCGCTATTTCGCAGGAGGCAAAAAATCATGATCCAATGGCTCAAAGATATTTTGCAATCGCAACTCACCGATGGCACAGGCGGCGCAGCGCAAGACACTTCTCCTCCAGTACGGGTGCGCGCGCGCCAGGGCGAAACGCTGGCTAAACAACTGGCCTTGGTGATTGACCTGAACGTGTGTGTGGGCTGCCAAGCCTGTGTCACTTCATGCAAGCAATGGAACACCTCAGGCAGCGCAGGGCCCTTGTCCGATTTGAACGCCTATGGCGCAAACCCTCGCGGTACTTTTTTCAACCGCGTACAAACCTATGAAGCAGGAGAGTTCCCAGGCACCGAGACCATTCACTTTCCCAAAAGCTGCCTGCATTGCGAAGACCCGCCTTGCGTGCCGGTCTGCCCGACAGGCGCCAGCTATAAGCGTGCAGAAGATGGCATCGTGCTGGTGGACTACGACAAGTGCATAGGCTGCAAATACTGCGCGTGGGCCTGCCCTTATGGCGCGCGCGAATTGGACGAAGAACGGCAGGTTATGACCAAGTGCACGCTGTGCGTGGACCGGGTGTACGACCCACTGCTGCCCGAGGCCGATCGCCAACCCGCGTGCGTGCAGGCCTGCCCCACCAATGCGCGATTGTTTGGAGACATCAAAGACCCCGAGAGTGTGGTCAGCAAAGCCATTGCCGAACGCGGCGGCTACCAGCTGATGCCAGAGTGGGAGACGCAAGCGGCGAACCACTATTTGCCACGGCGTATCACTACCGCATCCACCATGTCCACGCCGCCTGCGGGCAAGGAGTAAGTGCTATGCATCCGGCGTTTTCTATTTTGTTTTTCACCACGCTTGCCGGTGCTGCACAAGGCCTCCTGGTCTCGCTGGCCCTGGCACAGATCATCGGCGTGTCCGTTGACAGCCGCTTTGTTCTGCAAGCGATTGCTTTGGGCCTGGTGCTGCTGGTGGCAGGTTTGGCGTCCTCCTTCTTACACCTGGGCCACAAAATGCGTGCCTGGCGTGCGGTGCTGATGTGGCGGACCTCCTGGATGTCGCGCGAAGTCATTGTGCTGCCCGCCTATATCGGCCTGACGGCCTTGTGGTGGATGACGCTCTACACCAGCGCAGAGGGCGCACTCGCCCAGGCGCTTCCCTGGGCGATCGTCTTTGGCGCAATCCTGCTTTGGTATTGCACCGCCATGATTTATGCCTGCCTGCGCTTTATCCAGGAGTGGGCACACTGGAGCACAGTGGCCAACTTCCTTCTCATCGGTCTAGCCTCGGGCAGTGTGCTCGCTTGCGCGCTGGCGTCATCGAGCGGGCAGGCTGCCTTGCTAAGCACGCTGGCGCCGTGGGCTACGGCAGCTACCTTGCTGGCGGCCATAGTGCGTTGGCTCAGCCTGCGCCGCAATAGCAGTTTGCGCCCCGCCTCCACACTGCAATCAGCAACTGGCATCCAGGCCAAGCGTTTGATACAAAAATCAATGGGTATGTCCGCTGGCGCCTTCAATACCCGCGAGTTCTTTCACGGGGCCAGCCAGATGGCTCTGCGCAATGTACGCTGGGCCTTTGTGTTGGGCTTGTTCGTGCTGCCCTTAGGCTTGGCATTGTGCGCCCTAAGCAGCAGCAGTACCTGGCCTTGGGCCTGGGCCGCCTTGGTGCAGGCACCCGCGCTGATTGCCGAACGCTGGGTGTTCTTTGCCCAAGCAAAGCATCCGCAAAATTTGTATTACCAGGTGGTGGGCTAAGCAATATAGGTGCCTCGCACAAAGCAAAACGCCAACCCGAAGGTTGGCGTTTTGACTACAGCACTTCGCTGTTTGATTGGTTGCGCGAGAAGGATTTGAACCTTCGACCTTTGGGTTATGAGCCCAACGAGCTACCAGGCTGCTCCATCGCGCGGTAATGACTTAATTATACGCGCTTATGCGACTTCAGCGGCGTCGGTGACAGCGATTTCGGTGCGCTCGACCAACTCGACCAATGCCATCGGTGCGTTGTCGCCCACGCGGAAACCCATTTTCAAAATACGGGTGTAGCCGCCGGGACGGGCCTTGAAACGCGGACCGAGTACGTCGAACAATTTGCTCACGCTATCGCGGTCGCGCAGGCGATCAAAAGCCAGGCGGCGGTTCGCCACGGTGGACTCTTTGGCGAGGGTAATCATGGGTTCGACCACGCGGCGCAATTCCTTGGCCTTGGGTACCGTGGTTTTAATTGCTTCGTGCGCGATGAGCGAATTCATCATGTTGCGCAGCATAGCCAAGCGGTGAGAGCTTGTCCGGTTGAGTTTGCGTAGTCCGTGTCCGTGGCGCATAATAGATTTCCTTTTTTTGATTCGAAGGCAGCCGTATCAGGTACTGCCCGCAGCGCTGGCCTGTGTAGGCCTGCAAGCAAGCGAATTAACGCTTGTCCAGTGTGGCCGGTGGCCAGGCTTCGAGCTTCATGCCCAAAGTCAAACCGCGCGAAGCCAAAACTTCTTTAATTTCATTGAGTGACTTACGACCCAGGTTAGGCGTCTTGAGCAACTCGTTTTCGGTGCGCTGGATCAGGTCACCGATGTAGTAAATATTTTCTGCTTTGAGGCAGTTGGCCGAACGCACGGTGAGCTCAAGCTCATCGACCGGGCGCAACAGGATCGGGTCAAACTTAGCTTCGCGACTGGCGCTCGGCGCACCAAAGCCAGGCAGCTCATTGCCTTCGAGTTGGGCAAACACGGCTAACTGCTCCACCAGGATGCGAGCCGAAGAACGCACAGCGTCTTCTGCGCTGACCGCACCATTGGTCTCGATGTCCACGACCAGTTTGTCCAGATCGGTACGCTGCTCGACACGGGCACTTTCCACCACATAGCTCACGCGCTTGACAGGCGAGAAAGAGGCATCCAGGATCATGCGACCGATAGATTTTGTTGGCTCATCGCCATGACGGCGGACCGAGCCGGGAACATAGCCACGGCCTTTCTCCACCTTAATCTGCATGTCCAACTTGCCACCAGTGGACAAATGTGCAATGACGTGATCGGGGTTGATGATCTCAACATCATGCGGGGTCTGGATATCCGATGCAAGCACCACACCCTCGGCATCTTTGCGTAGGCTTAAGGTGACTTCATCGCGGTTATGCAATTTAAATACGACGCCTTTGAGGTTCAAGAGAATGTTGACCACATCTTCCTGGATGCCGTCGATAGACGAGTACTCGTGCAAGACGCCAGCGATAGTCACTTCGGTGGCTGCAAAGCCAGGCATAGAAGACAACAGCACACGGCGCAAGGCATTACCTAGGGTGTGGCCATAACCGCGCTCAAAAGGCTCTAAGGCGACCTTGGCACGGTTCAGACTCACTTGTTCAACGGTGATCGACTTGGGTTTCAACAAACTATTTTGCATTTCCACTTCCTCTCAATACCCCTGACTCGTTACATCAGTAAGGCTGGTGAAGCACCTACGCAGCAGCAACTGCCGCATAGGGACGTATATAAAAATAAACCTACTTAACGCGAATACAACTCAACAATGAGCGATTCGTTGATATCGGCGCCGAACATATCGCGGTCAGGAACGCTCTTGAAAACGCCCTCGGCCTTCTCGGCATTGACATCCACCCAAGAGGGAAGACCCACCTGTTGGGCGAGCTGAAGCGCTTCGACCACACGATTTTGCTTCTTGGATTTTTCACGCACCGCAAGCGAATCACCAGCCTTCACCATATAGGAAGGGATGTTGACCGATTGGCCATTCACCGTAACCGCCTTGTGCGACACGAGTTGTCGCGCTTCAGCGCGGGTAGAGCCAAAGCCCATGCGGTAGACCACATTGTCCAAGCGCGATTCGAGCAAGGACAACAGGTTGGCACCGGTATTGCCTTTACGGCGATCAGCCTCTTCAAAATAGCGACGGAACTGCCGCTCTAGCACACCGTACATACGTTTTACTTTTTGCTTCTCGCGAAGCTGCAAACCGTAGTCCGAAGTGCGCGCACCCGATGTGCGGCCATGCTGGCCCGGCTTGGAATCGAATTTAGCCTTGTCACCAATCGCGCGGCGAGCGCTCTTGAGAAACAAGTCTGTGCCTTCACGGCGTGAGAGTTTGGCCTTGGGGCCTAGATAGCGTGCCACTTGAACTTCCTTTTTATGTCATCTGCCGCAATTGCTTGCGGGAGCTGTCAGCCGGAGCTGGCAGCGGTGGGCTTTGTTGAAAATTAGATACGACGGCGTTTTTGGGGACGGCAACCGTTGTGCGGTACCGGCGTCACATCTGCGATCATGTTGATGCGAATGCCCAGCGCTGCCAAAGCGCGCACCGACGATTCGCGACCGGGGCCAGGGCCCTTGATCTCGACATCGAGGTTCTTGATACCCTGCTCCAAAGCGGCCCGCCCGGCCACTTCTGAGGCCACCTGGGCAGCAAAAGGGGTCGATTTACGCGAACCTTTGAAACCTTGGCCACCGGACGAAGCCCAGGACAAGGCATTACCTTGGCGGTCAGTGATGGTAATGATCGTGTTGTTGAACGAGGCGTGCACGTGTGCGATGCCATCGGCAACGTTCTTGCGAACCTTTTTGCGCACGCGTTGTGCCGCGCTATTGGTGGGAGCTTTTGCCATAGTGATCTCTTAGTGCGTCTTATTTTTTCAGGGATGCGGCAGCTTTGCGCGGACCTTTGCGGGTACGGGCGTTGGTGCGTGTGCGCTGTCCGCGCATCGGCAAACCACGGCGATGGCGGAAACCGCGGTAGCAGCCGATGTCCATCAAACGCTTGATGTTCATCGTGGTCTCGCGCCGCAAATCACCTTCGATGGTGAACTGGCCAATCGCGTCGCGAATTTTTTCCAGGTCACCGTCGGTGAGGTCTTTAATTTTCTTGGAATATGCAATGCCGCAGGCTTCGCAAATTTTGCGAGCGCGCGGACGTCCAATGCCGAAAATGGAGGTCAGTCCGATTTCCGCATGTTTGTGCGGTGGAATATTGATACCAGCGATACGTGCCATATTTTTCCTCTAGAACTCTAGCTATCAACCCTGACGCTGCTTGTGACGCGGATCTGTACAGATCACACGCACCACGCCCTTGCGACGGATAATCTTGCAATTGCGGCAAATTTTCTTGACCGAGGCCGAGACTTTCATTTCTATTCTCCTAAAACTACCAAAGTGCCCTGACTTACGACTTGGTCACTATTACCTGCCACAACCCATAGTTAACAGCATTGCTGCCAACCCCATTTTTGATTTCAAGTCTTGTTTAAGACGACTTGAAACTCGCTTTTTTCAACAATGAGTCATATTGCTGCGACATCAGGTAGTTTTGTACCTGGGCCATGAAATCCATGGTGACGACCACAATGATCAGCAATGAGGTACCGCCAAAATAAAACGGCACGTTGTACTTCAAAATCAGAAACTCGGGGAGCAAACATACAAAAGTGATGTACACGGCACCGGCCAGTGTCAACCGCAACAAAATCTTATCGATGTATTTTGCAGTGTGGTCCCCTGGGCGAATACCAGGAATAAATGCGCCACTCTTTTTTAGGTTGTCTGCAGTCTCGCGGCTGTTAAATACCAGCGCGGTGTAAAAGAAACAGAAAAACACAATAGCGCTGGCATACAGCATCACATATACCGGCTGGCCGGGACTGAGCGTGCTGGCAATGTCTTTAAGCCAACTCATGGACTCGCCGCTACTGAACCAATTGGCAATCGTGGCCGGCAACAAAATAATCGAAGAAGCAAATATCGGAGGGATGACGCCCGCCATATTGAGCTTGAGCGGAAGATGCGACGATTGGCCACCATACACCTTATTGCCCACCTGCCGGCGCGCATAGTTCACCAAAATCTTACGCTGCCCACGCTCGACGAACACCACGAAATAAGTCACCAAAATTACCAGCGCGACAATCACCAAGGCAATCGGAATACCCATGGCGCCCGTTCGCACCAACTCCAACAATCCGCCGACGGCACTGGGCAGGCCCGCAGCAATACCGCCGAAAATCAAAATAGAAATGCCGTTGCCCAGGCCGCGCTCGGTTATCTGTTCGCCCAACCACATCAGAAACATCGTGCCAGAGGTCAAAGTCACCACAGCGGTAATACGAAAGCCCATGCCGGGGGTAACCACTAAGCCCGCTGACGACTCCAGCGCCAAGGCAATACCCATAGACTGAAACAAAGCCAGGCCCAAAGTTCCATAGCGTGTGTACTGCGTGATCTTGCGGCGCCCGGCTTCACCTTCTTTCTTCAGTTGCTCAAAAGTGGGCACTACATAGCCCAGCAACTGCATGATGATGGAGGCCGAAATATAGGGCATGATGCCCAACGCAAACACGGTAAACCGCGACAGCGCGCCGCCCGAGAACATATTGAAGAGGCTCAATATGCCACCTTGCTGACCATTGAAAAGTTGCTGCAATTGATTCGGATCGATTCCTGGCACAGGAATATGCGCGCCCACCCGGTACACCACCAGGGCGAGCAACAAGAACACCAAGCGGCGACTTAAGTCGCCGTACTTGCCGGTCTTCGCTGTTTGCGCAGGATTACTTGCCACGGGCTAATCTCAGATCATTTAAGCGATGCTGCCGCCAGCCGCTTCAATAGCTGCTTTGGCACCGGCGCTTGCGCCAATGCCAGTCAGTTTCACGGCCTTGGTCAAAGCACCGGTGTGAATTACTTTCACCACCTTGGCAATCGGTGCAACAACGCCCGCTTGCTTGAGTGTCAGCATGTCCACTTCTGGCAGTCCAAGGACCTCCAATGTGGTGAGTGTGATTTCGGCGTTGTACTTGAGCAAATGGGATTTGAAACCACGCTTGGGCAGACGGCGATGCATAGGCATCTGGCCGCCTTCAAAACCCACTTTGTGATAGCCGCCAGCGCGCGACTTTTGGCCTTTGTGACCGCGACCTGCGGTCTTACCAAGGCCCGAGCCGATGCCGCGACCGACGCGACGCTTGGCGTCTTAGCGCCTGATGCAGGCTTAATGCCGTTGAGTTCCATCATCAGCCCCTTACAGAACTTTGATCAGATAGCTGATCTTGTTGATCATTCCGCGAACGGCCGGCGTGTCTTCCAACTCGCTGGTGCTCCCCATTTTGCGCAGACCTAAACCGCGCACGGTCGCACGGTGAGATTCTTTACAACCAATTGGGCTACGCACCAATTGGATTTTTACGGTTTGAGGTGTAGTCATGACAAGTCTCCGTTCAGGCGAAGATCTCTTCGATAGATTTGCCGCGCTTGGCCGCAACCTGCGAAGGCGTGGTGGAAATTGACAATGCGTCCAAGGTGGCACGCACCATGTTGTAGGGATTGGTCGAACCATGGCTCTTGGCCACAATATCCGTTATGCCAACAACTTCAAACACTGCGCGCATTGGTCCGCCCGCGATGATGCCGGTGCCCTTGGGAGCGGGTGCCATCATGACATTGGCAGCGCCGTGGTGGCCCATCACCTGGTGGTGAATGGTGCCGTTTTTCAGACTGACCTTAATCATATTGCGACGGGCTTCTTCCATCGCTTTTTGCACGGCAGCTGGCACTTCTTTGGACTTGCCTTTGCCCATGCCGATACGGCCATCGCCGTCACCGACCACGGTCAAGGCGGCAAAGCCCAGAATACGACCACCCTTGACCACTTTGGTCACGCGGTTGATCGCGATCATTTTTTCCCGCAGACCATCCTCGGGTCCTTCGACCTTGCCCTGCATTTTTGCTTGTACTTTAGCCATGGTTGATTCCGATCTGCTTAAAACTGCAAGCCTGCTTCGCGCGCCGCGTCAGCCAAGGCCTTGACCCGGCCGTGGTAGGCAAAGCCCGCACGGTCAAAGGCTACTTTCTCGATGCCGGCGGCTTTGGCTTTTTCAGCCACCAGCTTGCCGACCATTTGGGCTGCGGTCACATTGCCGCCCTTGCCCGCACCACCCAGTGCGCTGCGCACATCGGCCTGCAGGCTCGAAACAGTGGCCACAATCCGGTCGCCGGTACCGGCAATAACGGTTGCGTAGATATGCAAATTGGTACGGTTGACCGTCAGCCGCGCAACACCTTGGCTTGCAATACGGATACGGGTCTGACGCGCTCTGCGAAGACGTTGCTCTTTTTTCGTCAACATAGTGCAGTTCCTTATTTCTTCTTGGTTTCTTTGATGGTGATCTTTTCATCCGAATAACGGATGCCTTTGCCTTTGTAAGGCTCAGGAGGACGCACACCACGAATTTCCGCCGCGATCTGCCCTACGCGCTGACGGTCTGCACCCTTGATAGATATTTCCGTCGGAGTCGCCGTGGCCACGGTGATACCCGCGGGCATCTCCATATTGACGGGGTGTGAAAATCCGATCGCCAGATTGAGCTTATTACCCGTAGCCTGCGCCTTGAAACCGACACCGACCAACATGAGCTTCTTCTCAAAGCCCTGGGTCACACCGGTAACCATATTACTGACTAGCTGACGCATGGTGCCTGACATAGCGTCGGCGGCACGTGAGTCATTGGCCGGCAAAAACACCAAAGAGCCAGACTCATTGGAAATTTTGACCAGTGCGTTTTGCGCCAGATGCAAAGCGCCACCGGCTGCCTTGACGCTGATCTGGTCTTCCTTGATCTGCACATCAACGCCAGCGGGAATACTGACAGGACGTTTACCTACTCGGGACATAGTTATTTCTCCAGATTGCAGCTTAGGCCACGTAGCACAGCACTTCGCCGCCTACGCCACTGGCGCGCGCCTTGCGGTCCGTCATCACACCTTGCGGCGTGGTCACAATCGCTACACCCAAGCCGTTTTGCACTTGGGGAATGGCGTCGCTGCCGCGGTACACACGCAAGCCGGGACGGCTGACGCGCTCGATACGCTCGATGACCGGGCGACCAGCGTAATACTTCAGTGCGATTTCCAGTTCCGACTTACCAGCGGCTGTCGTTACTTTGAAGCCGTCGATATAGCCTTCGTCTTGGAGCACCTGTGCAATAGCGACCTTCACTTTGGAAGAAGGCACCAGCACGGTGGGCTTGGCGACCATTTGCGCGTTACGGATACGCGTCAACAGGTCAGCAATGGGATCACTCATACTCATATCGGGTTCTCCTACCGCTTACCAGCTCGCTTTGACGATGCCGGGAATTTCACCGGCAAACGCCATTTCGCGAATTTTTGCTCTGGCCAGACCAAATTGCTGGAACGTGCCACGGGGACGACCCGTGATCGCGCAGCGGTTGCGCTGGCGTGTGGGGTTGGCATTACGCGGAAGCTTTTGCAAGTCCAGACGCGCTGCGGCGCGCTCGTCGTCGCTGCGCTTGGCATCGCCCGCTATCGCCTTGAGGGCAGCATGTTTCTTCGCGTATTTGGCGACCAGTTTGTCGCGCTTGAGCTCACGCTCGATTAAAGCCATTTTTGCCACTGGTCACCTCAATTCTTGAACGGGAAACGAAAGCCTGCCAACAGTGCCTTGCACTCTTCGTCGGACTTTGCGGTCGTGGTGATGCTGATGTTGAGACCGCGCAAAGCATCCACTTTGTCGTACTCAATCTCAGGAAAAATAATTTGCTCTTTCACGCCAATGTTGTAGTTCCCACGGCCATCAAAAGCACGCCCAGAAATACCACGGAAGTCGCGCACTCGGGGCAGCGCCACGGTGACAAAGCGATCCAAAAATTCGTACATTTGCACGCCACGCAGCGTGACCATGCAGCCAATGGCTTGGCCTTCGCGGATTTTGAAACCCGCGATCGCTTTTTTAGACTTGGTAACCACCGGCTTTTGGCCTGCGATTTTTGTCAGGTCTGACACTGCGCTGTCCATGACTTTTTTGTCCGCCACCGCTTCGCTCACACCCATATTGAGGGTGATTTTGGTGATGCGGGGAACTTGCATGGGCGACTTGAAGCCAAACTTGGCGATCAAATCAGGAGCGACTTTCTCGCGATAGTGTTGTTGTAAACGTGCCATAGTTATGCCGCCTTGATTTCGTCGCCGCTGGATTTGTAAACGCGAACGCGCTTGCCATCCGCCTGTAGTTTGATACCAACACGGTCCGCCTTGCCCGATGCCGCATTGAAGATAGCGATATTGGATTGATGGATGGGCATAGTTTTATCCACGATGCCGCCGGTAGTGCCCTTGAGCGGGTTAGGCTTGGTGTGCTTCTTGACCTGGTTCACACCTTCGACGAGCACATGCGAGTCGTCACTGCGCAATGTCACGACGCCGCGCTTGCCTTTATCCCGTCCTGCGATGACGATCACTTGATCGCCCTTGCGAATCTTGTTCATAGTCTGTCCTTACAAAACTTCGGGTGCCAGGGACACGATCTTCATGAACTTTTCGGTACGCAATTCACGCGTGACCGGTCCGAAGATACGGGTGCCGATAGGCTCGAGCTTGGCATTGAGCAATACCGCGGCATTGCCATCGAACTTCACCAGTGAGCCATCAGCGCGGCGGATGCCCTTGGCGGTGCGAACTACAACGGCGCTATACACCTCGCCTTTTTTGACGCGCGAACGCGGCGCAGCTTCTTTGATGCTCACCTTGATGATGTCCCCTACGCTGGCGTAACGGCGGCGCGAGCCACCCAGCACCTTGATGCAAAGGACCGATTTCGCGCCGGTGTTATCGGCGACTTCCAGTCGAGATTCAGTTTGGATCATGTCAGTTTTTCCCAACTTGCACCGGAAGCGCCAACCCAGATCACCAGGAAAACGCAGACCAGTCAGTCTTGGGCCCGCTGTCCTCAACCCGAACCGTTCGGGCTGACTCCATGTGGGCAGAATCTTCAGCTTTTATAAGCGAAGCCCGCGATTATGCACTATTTTCGCGTCCCGATTTAAGGAAGCAGCAAAAAATGGGCGCATAGTTCCAGAAAATCAGCCTCGTCCCCATCCTGTCCCAGCTCCTCTCGGACAAGGGCAGCCACTCGGCTGGCGGCGGAGGCGGACCGCTGCGCATCGAGAAATAAGAGGCGCGAGCGGCGCGCGAGCACGTCCTCCACGGTTAGCGCGTATTCATAACGCAGCGCAAAACGGACCATGGCCTCGGACAAGCCCGGGCTGATCCAACAGTCAGCGCCTGGGAGCGATTCAACCAGTGCCTGCTCTGTGCCATAAGAATGCAATCCGGGCGGCAGGCTTAGCGAAGTAAGGGCAGCCTGCGCCGGCGGCGCACCCACCATACGGGCCTGCTGCGTGCTACATAAAGGCAACACAGCGAGCAAGCGGGCGTCCTGGCATGCCGCCAACACGTCCTCGGCCATCACCCGGTAGGTGGTCCACTTACCACCGGTCACGGTGACCAGCCCTGATCGGCTGATGGCGACAGTGTGCTCCCGGCTCAGGGTTTTGGTGTCCTGATCGTCCTGGTGTTTGACCAAAGGGCGCAAGCCCACCCAAATGCTGCGCACATCGGCACGGGTGGGTGCACGGCGCAGGTAGTTGCCGGCCTCGCCCAAAATAAAGTCCACCTCCTCCTTGAAGGCCTGCGGCTCGCGGGACAAATCCTGGCGCGGGGTGTCTGTGGTGCCCAAAATGACTTTACCCAGCCAGGGCACGGCGAAAAGCACCCGCCCGTCCGAAGTTTTAGGCACCATCAGGGCGGTATCGCCTTGCAGGAAACTGTGATCCACCACCAAATGCACTCCCTGGCTGGGCGCCACCAGCGGCTTGAAAGCGGCGGCGGACTCCTGCTGTGCGTCTTGTTCGCGCAAGGCGTCCACCCACACGCCGGAGGCGTTGATCACGCATTGACTGCGAACCCGGTAGGACGTGCCGCTGCGCGTATCGGTGCAGCGCAATCCGGCGATGCGACCGCCCTCATACAACAAGGCCTCGGCCCGACAGTAGTTGACAAGTAATGCGCCTTGTCGGGCTGCGGTGCGGGCAATGGCGATGGCCAAGCGCGCGTCGTTGAACTGGCCATCCCAGTAAAGCACACCGCCGCGCAGCCCTTGGGGTCGAGCCGCCGGAATCATAGATAAAGTTGCCTGGCTGCCGAGTAGTTCGGTCTTGCCAAGGCCTGCGTCACCGGCCAGCTGGTCGTAAAGCTTCAGGCCGAGCCCGTAAAAAGGCTTTTCCCACCAACGGTAGGCAGGCACAACAAAGGCCAGGGGCTGCGCGATGTGCGGCGCACTGTGGAGCAGCGTGCGCCGCTCATGCAAAGCTTCGCGTACCAGCGACACATTGCCCTGTCCCAGGTAGCGCACGCCCCCGTGCACGAGCTTGGTGGAGCGCGAAGATGTTCCCTTGGCAAAATCATGCGACTCCAGTAGCACGACCTTGAGGCCGCGCATGGCCGCATCCAGCGCAATGCCCAATCCGGTCGATCCACCACCGACCACGGCCACGTCATACACCACATCCTCACCCAATCGGGCAAGAATCTCAGCGCGTGGCGCAGGCGATGCAGTGTGCTGGTTAGACATATATCAAAACCTAGGGACGTGCCATACCCCACTGGCTAAGTGCACGTCCAAAAAATTCGGGGAAGTGGCCGCCCGGCACTATGCCGAACGGCCACTCAAAAGCACGGGCCTTAGGCCCGCAGCGGCTTAGCGAACCTTGCCGGCTTTCCACGCATTGAGCAGCGTGTCGTAGGCAATGGTCTCGCCTTTTGGCTTCTCATTAGCCAGCTTCTTCCATGGCGCGCCCTTGTCGCTCAGCCATTTGGATGGATCCATCTTGGCATTGAGCTTAGGTGCGCACTTGGCCATACCTGCGCGCTCCAAACGGCCCATCACCTGGTCCATTTCCTCAGCCAAGTTGTCCATGGCCGCTTGTGGCGTCTTTTCACCTGTCACGGCAACCGCCACGTTTTTCCACCAGAGTTGGGCTAATTTGGGATAGTCAGGCACGTTGGTGCCGGTAGGTGTCCAGGCCACGCGGGCTGGGCTGCGGTAGAACTCCACCAGTCCACCGAGCTTGGGCGCCATGTCCGTCATAGTTTTGGACTGGATGTCGCTCTCGCGGATAGGGGTCAGGCCCACCACGGTTTTCTTCAGCGACGTAGTTTTAGCGGTCACGAACTGGGCGTAGAGCCAGGCCGCTGCGACTTTGTCCGGATTGTGGTCTTTGAAGAAAGTCCATGAACCCACGTCCTGGTAGCCGTTTTGCATGCCTTGTTTCCAGTAGGGGCCATTCGGTCCGGGGGCCATGCGCCATTTCGG
>Ga0187843_10001595_pt1 | contig 14192 bp, 10 predicted proteins | sample SpaLakP09_SKY_43_FD_134516 | JGI IMG/M metagenome (GOLD analysis project Ga0187843, IMG submission 134516) | Oligotrophic lake water microbial communities from Sparkling Lake, Wisconsin, USA - SP09_SKY_43 | ecosystem: Environmental > Aquatic > Freshwater > Lake | place: USA: Sparkling Lake... | reverse complement strand
GGCCTAGAATCAGTGGCATCCGATCCCTGGAGCGCCCCATGCTGACCATGACTTCTCCCGCCGTTTCACCTGCTGCCGCCGACGAAGAGGCCACCTTCGATCCGGAGGTCTGCTGGCAAGCCGTGCAGCAGCGCGATGCCTCCTTCGATGGCCGCTTCTGGTATTCGGTGCGCACCACCGGCGTGTACTGCAAGCCGTCGTGCGGCGCGCGCACGCCCTTGCGCAAGAACGTGGGCTGGCATGCCAGCCGCGCTGCGGCCGAGGCCGCCGGCTTTCGTCCCTGCCAGCGCTGCAAGCCGGACCAGCCACCGCTGCAGGAACGCCAGGCGCAGGCCATCGCGCAGGCCTGCCGCCTGATCGAACAGGCCGACGCGCTGCCCGATACGGCCACCCTGGCCCAGGCGGTGGGCTTGAGCCGCTACCACTTTCATCGTCTCTTCAAGCAGCATGCCGGCGTCACGCCCAAGGCCTATGCCGATGCGCACCGTGCCACGCGCCTGCGTGCGCAACTGGGCAGCGCAGCCAGCGTGACCGATACGCTCTACGAGGTGGGCTTTCATTCCAGTGGCGGCTTCTATGCGCAGAGCAAGGCGCAGCTGGGCATGCAGCCGGCCGCTTACCGGCGCGGCGGCCAGGGCGAGCAGATCCGCTTCGCGGTGGCGCAATGCTGGCTGGGAGCCTTGCTGGTGGCGGCCACCGGGCAGGGCATCTGCGCCGTCACCTTGGGCCAGGAACCGGAACTGCTGGTGCAGCAACTGCAGGACCGCTTCCCCCACGCCGATCTCGCGCCGGGCGACGCCGCCTTCGAGCAGACGCTGGCGCAGGTGCTGGCTGCGCTGGAGGATCCGCGCCAGGGTGTCGCCTTGCCGCTGGACGTGCGCGGCACGGCCTTCCAGCAGCGGGTCTGGCAAGCCCTGCGGGCGGTGCCGCCCGGTGTCACGCTGACCTATGCCGAACTGGCTGCGCGCATCGGCCAGCCCAAGGCGGTGCGGGCCGTGGCCAATGCCTGCGCGCGCAACGAGATCGCCGTGCTCATTCCCTGCCATCGCATCGTGCGGCTCGACGGTTCGCCTTCCGGCTATCGCTGGGGTATCGCGCGCAAGACGGCCTTGCTTGCACGCGAAGCGACTTCTGCACAAGACAAGGGTGCCTGAAGCATTTGCCCTGCGCGGCTACAATAGGTCCTCGATTACTGCTGGAGTTGCGCATGCATGTTCTTGGCAAGGCTGGTCTCGCATTCGCGGGCGCGGTACTGATCCTGGGTGGTGTGGTCGCCTGTTCGCCGCTGTCGGCCATCAATGCCGTCACGCCCGCTTCCTCCTACGTCAAGACCGAAGGGGTGGCCTATGCCAACACCGATAACCCGCGTCAAAAGCTGGACATCTATCGTCCCGCCAACGCCCCGGCCACCGCCTCCGCTCAAGGCTTGCCGGTGGTGGTCTTTTTCTACGGCGGCAGCTGGAACGAGGGCAGCCGCAAGGATTACGCCTTCGTCGGCGAGGCCTTGAGTTCGCGCGGGTTCATCGCGGTGCTGCCTGACTATCGCGTCTATCCCGAAGTGCGTTATCCCGATTTCGTGAAGGACAGTGCCCAGGCCGTCGCCTGGACCTTGCGTTCGGTGCGCGAGCTGGGCGGCGATCCGCAGCGCGTCTTTGTCATGGGACATAGCGCCGGCGCCTACAACGCCGCCATGGTGGCGCTCGATGCACGCTGGCTGCGCGCAGCCGGTGCCTCGCCGGCACAACTGCGCGGCTGGATCGGATTGGCCGGCCCTTATGACTTCCTGCCCATCGAAAACGAGGATGTAAAACCGGTCTTCTTCGCGCCGGATTCGCCGCCGGATTCGCAACCGGTGCGGCATGTGGAGGCCGGTGCGCCGCCGACGTTGCTGATCGCCTCGCACAAGGACAAACTGGTCTCGGCCGAACGCAATACCGGTGGCCTGGCCAAGCTGCTGCGCGCACAGCAGGTACCTGTGGTGGAGCGCTACTTCGACAACACCTCGCATGCTTCGCTGGTGGGCAGCCTGTCGCGGCCGCTGCGTTTCATCGCGCCGACGCTCGAAGAAGTAAGCCAATTCATTGAAAATCCGCCACCGCGTCCGGAGCCGTCCAAGTGACCGCTGATCTCTTCGCGGGGCTGGCGCGGGAGCCTTCGGTGGAGACCATCACCGAAGGGGCGCTGCTGCTGCGCGCCTTTGTCGACGAAGAAGAAGCTGCAGTGTTGGTGCCTGCCATCGATGGCGTTCTGGCCGCCTCGCCCCTGCGCCACATGCAGACCCCGGGCGGTTTCCGCATGTCGGTGGCGATGAGCAATTGCGGCCAGTATGGCTGGGTGACGGATCGTCGCGGCTATCGCTACCAGTCTCTCGATCCGCTGGCCGAGCGCGACTGGCCGGCCATGCCCGATGCGTTCGCGGCATTGGCCGCGCGCGCCTCAGCGGCGGCGGGGTTTGCAGGATTTGCTCCTGACGCTTGCCTCATCAATCGCTACGAACCCGGTGCGCGCATGTCGCTGCACCAGGACAAGAATGAACTGGACATGGACCAGCCCATCGTCTCCGTCTCGCTAGGGTTGCCCGCGACCTTCCTGTTCGGTGGCATGGCGCGCACCGACAAGCCGCAGCGCATGCGGCTCGAAAGCGGGGACGTGGTGGTGTGGGGTGGTCCGGCGCGACTGGCCTTCCATGGCGTCGATACCTTGCGTGACGGCGAGCATCCGCTTACCGGGCGCTGCCGCTACAACCTGACCTTCCGCCGCGCGCGCTGAGCGGCGGCGGTTCATGTGCGCGCGGCTTCGCGCGCGCCCGGTCCGCGACGGGCCCGGGCAGGGGTCTTGCGCGCCGCTGTTTTGCGCGCGGGCTTGCGCTCTTTCTTTTCTTTTTTTTCTTTCTTTTGTTCGGTCTCCTGCAGGCGCTGCTGCAACAGGGCCAGCACGGCGGCTTCTTCCGGTGACAGGTCCTGCAATTCTTCCACCAGCTCGGTTTGCACCCGCTCTTCCAGCCGCTCTGCAAAACTTCCCTCCAGATAGCTTTCGATCACGGCCGGGTGCACGTAACACTTGCGGCAGATCGAGGGCGTATTGCCCAGGCGCCGCGCCACGTTCTCGATGGCGCGCACCACGTTCTGCTTGGCCTGTGCCTGCGAGTCCACGCGTTCGAAGGCCTGCAGCGCCAGCGTGGCCAGCACCGTGCCGGCCCAGGTGCGGAAATCCTTGGCACTGAAATCCTCGCCCGCCGCCTCGCGCAGATACGCATTGACGTCGCCCGAATCGATGCAGTGGCGCTCACCTTCGTCATCCACATACTGGAACAGTTCCTGTCCCGGCAACTCGCGCATCTTGCGGATGATGCGCGCCACATAGGGGTCATGCAGCTTGATGTCATGCTGCACGCCGCTCTTGCCGCGGAAGCGGAACAGCACATCGCTGCCATCCACGCGCACGTGGCGATGGCGCAGCGTGGTCAGGCCGAAGGATTGATTCTGTTTGGCGTATTCGTCATTGCCCACGCGCATGAAGGTGGTCTGCAGCAGATGCACGACGGCCGCCAACACTTTCTGGCGATGCAGGCCGGGGCGTTTGAGGTCTTCCTCGACCACGCGGCGAATGCCGGGCAGGGCACGCGCAAAGCTGATCATGCGCAGGTACTTGGCATCATCGCGCACCAGGCGCCAGCGGGCGTGATAGCGATACTGCTTGCGCCCGCGCGCATCGCGTCCGGTGGCCTGGATGTGGCCGTTGGCGTGCGGGCTGATCCATACGTCTTTCCAGGCGGGCGGGATGGCCAGCGACTTCAGGCGGGCCAGCACCTCTTCATCACGGATGAGCACATCGTCTGCATCGCGATAGGCGAAGCCCTTGCCGCGCCGGCTGCGGCGGATACCCGGCATGCCGTCGTTGACGTAGCGCAGCTGGTTGGCGCGCGCGATGTCGGCGGCCTCATCCTGATGGCGGGCGTCGGCGGGCGGCGGGGCGGAAGGCGATGACGATGACGATGAGTGCTCGGGCGCTGCGGCGATGCGGTCCATGATGGTCTCCTCGGACGCTGGTCGCCGGGAGATCCGGCGCCGGTCCATGCGGGCCATTATTGAGCATTCGTTCTGCCCCGGCAGTCAGTCATCGGCCGTGGATGGTGTGGGATTTTTCCGGCAAGGGCCTGCGCTCAGAAGGCCCATTGCACATTGAACCCCCCCGTGACGGCCGCCGTCTGGAAGCCTTGCGGCTTGGCCAGGGGCGTAGCCACGAACATCTCATAGCTCAGTTTGGCCACGCTGCCGCGCAAGCCCAGCGCAGCGCCGGTCAGCCGCTGGCCGGTCAGGAAGCGCGCCGTGGGGCCGGCGACCACGCCGGTATCGACACCGGCGAACAATTCCTGTTGGCTCTCGCCCAGGCCCAGTGCGAGTTCATTGCGCAGGAACCAGCCGCGTTCTGCCTGCAGGGTCAGCTCGCCGTCAAAGCCGCGCACCGTATAACGGCCGCCGATGGAGAACTGGTCTTGCGGCGGCAGGGCGCCCCGGTTCCACTGCGCGCGCAACGTGGCGCCATAGCGCCAGCGCGCACCGGCCAGCTGGAACGGCGCATTGAGCGAGGCATCCAGCAGCCACAGGCCATAGCGCGTGCCGACTTGCGGCAGGTCGAAGGGTGAGGCGGGTTCGGCGCCTTGCGTATCGAGTGAGCGCCGATACGACAGCGTGCCATCGGCAATGGTGTCACCCAGGTACTGGCGATGATTGAGGCCCGCTTCCCAGGCGCTGGTGCGGCGCTGCTGGGCCCCGATCTCCAGATCGTCGATGGCGTTGTAGACCTTGCGCAGCAAGCCTTTGCCGAACACCGTGGTCTTGCTGGCGGCATCGCGCTGGATGAGGCGCGACATCTTCAGCTCGGTGGTTTCGGAACGGCCGCTGTAGACGAAGTTTTCGAAGGCGCCAGCCACCGTCTGGTGATAGCGGTTGCCCGACATCGTGACCCCCGCCATCCAGTTGCCCCAGGGCAGGGAGTAATGCAGCGTATAGGCCTGGCTGCCGTGGTCGCCATAGTGGTTCAGGCTGCGGCTCATGCTCACGTAGAAGAGGTCATTGAGGGTCCACCAATTGTCATAGGCCAATGTCAGCCCGGCCAGGTATTTGCCGGTGGCCTTGGCGCCGCCGTCGTCGAGCGTCGCCGTGAGACGGAAGGGGAAAGCCTGCTGGTACTGGATCACCAGGTCGCTGTCCCCGGCCTGGGCGCCCTCGTCTTCGGACGGCGTGATCTTGATGTCGGCCTGCACGGTCGGCAGGCGCTTGAAGTTTTCCAGTCCTTGTTCGATATCGCGCAGGTTGAGGATCTCGCCCGGGTTGACCGGCAGCGCATTGAAGGCGGTCCCGCGCGCATCGGCGTCGGGCGCAAAGCGAATGTGGCGCACGCGCCCCGGCACCACGCTCAACACCAGCCAGCCCGCCGACAGGTCCTGCGGACGCGCCAGCACGCGCGTGGTGGTGTAGCCGCGCGCGACGATGGCGCTCTCCACCCGCGCCAGCACCAGGTTCACGCCTTGCGTGCCCAGGCAGCGGCCCACGGCACCGCGTGGCCCGTTCACGCTGTCGAGCGCAAAGCGAAAGCGTTCGGCCTGCTCACCCTCCAGCGTAATCGAGGTAATCACACGGCAAGCTTGCTCATGCTCGGGAAAGTCCTGTGCCATCGGGCTGGCGGCGGGGCTGCCCAGATTCACGTCAGGACGCTGCTCCTGCTGCTGGCGCAAGGCGCGTTCGCGTTCACGCTGCAACTGTTCCTGGTTGACAGCGGTTTGCCCGAGGGCAACAGAAGTGACCAGGTTCAGGCCAAGGATGAGCGCAAATCTGCGGGAGGGCGAACGAAGAATCGAAAACGTCGAAGACATGGCCAATACGTCCCTCACCCGCGCCGGGCAAGGGATTCAAAAGGAAATGGGAGTCAGGCAAAACAAGTGTTGGATTTTGCCTACAGGAAAACTTCTCGTGTAATGAAAAATCACCCTTCCTCGTTAACCTAAATTAACATCCTGCCCTTGGCAAGAAAAATCTTTCCAACTGGCAACGACAAGCAACGAATCGGGGTTCGTTGGCGTAGCTGGTGACAACAACAACGAGACCCGGGGTGTTCATGAACCGTCAGCGTTACAAGCTGGTTTTCAACCGGCATCGCGGCCAACTGATGGCCGTTGCAGAAATCGCCTCCAGCATCCAGCACCATGGCCGGACTTCGGCCAGTGCCGCGATGCCGGACCTGTTACCGTCGGCCCTGCGCTTTTCGCTGCTGGCCGTGGCGCTCGCACTGGCCATGAACACGGTGGCGCATGCGCAGATCCTGGGCGACCGCAACGCCCCGCGCAACCAGCAGCCGACGGTGCTGGTCACGCCCAATGGGGTGCCGGTGATCAACATCCAGACGCCCAGCACGGCGGGCGTGTCGGTGAACAGCTATCGCCAGTTCGATGTCGGGCCCAACGGTGCCATCCTCAACAACGCCCAGGGCACCACGAGCACCCAGCTGGGCGGCTATGTGGCCGGCAACCCGTGGCTGGCCACAGGCGCGGCGCGCGTGATCGTGAACCAGGTCAACTCGGCCAATCCCAGCTACCTGCGCGGCTACCTCGAAGTGGCCGGGGCGCGGGCGCAGGTGGTGGTGGCCAACCCGGCCGGCATCACCTGTTCCGGCTGCGGCTTCATCAACGCCAACCGCGCCACGCTCACGACCGGCGTGCCGCAGATGGTCAACGGCAACCTGGAGAGCTATCGCGTGGCCAGCGGTGCGGTGCGCATCGAGGGCAATGGCCTCGATGCCAGCCGCACCGATTACACCGAGATCATCGCGCGCGCCGTGCAGGTCAATGCGGGCGTGTGGGCGCCGGAGCTCAAGGTCAGTGCCGGCCTGAACACGGTCAGTGCCGATCACGCCAGCGTGGTCCCCGGTGTGGCCGCGGCCGATGCCGCACCGGCGGTGGCCATCGACGTGGCGCAGCTGGGCGGCATGTATGCCGGCCACATCTATCTCACCTCCACCGAACACGGCGTGGGCGTGCGCAACGCGGGCAGCATCGGCGCTTCAGCGGGGCAGGCCGTCGTGACTGCCGATGGCCGGCTGGAGAACAGCGGCAGCATCACCGCCACCGGCTTGCTGGCGGTGCAGGCCACAGGCGGCATCAGCAATGCGGGCGAGCTGGGCAGCAAGAGCGCGGCCAGCCTCAACACCACCACGCTGGACAACAGCGGCAGCATCGCCAGCGCAGGCACGCTGGCCGTGCAAGCCAGCGGGGCGGTACAGAACAGCGGCAGCATCGGCGGCGAGGGCGGCGTGCAGATCGCCGCCGCCAGTCTCGACAACCGCAACACCATCGGCAGCAGCGCCACCCTGGCGGTGCAGGCAGCCGGTGCCATCCGCAACAGCGGCACGCTGCAGGCCAATGCCGAGGCCAGCATCAACGCCGCCAGCGTGGACAACAGCGGCACCGTGCGTGCGGCGCAGGGTGCGCTCAACGTCAGCAGCAGCGCGCGCACCGGCAACAGCGGACGCATGGAAGCGGCGCAGGCCGTGAAGCTGCAGGTCGGCAGTCTCGACAACAGCGGCGGCGTCAATGCCGGTGAACGCTTGCGCATCGAGGCCGTGCAGGGCGTCAGCAACGGCGGCACGCTGGCCGCCAACGGAGAAGTGAACCTGCAGGCCGCCAGCCTGGCCAACCGGGGAACGCTGGCCTCCAGCACCGATGCGGTCAACGTGACGACCACCGGAACCCTGGCCAACCAGGGCCAGGTCAATGCCGCGCAAGCCCTCTCGCTGACGGCAGCAGGCATCGACAATCACAGCGGCAAGCTCAGCGCCAGCGACATCCGCATCGACAGCCAGAACCAGTCCCTCGACAATCGCCAGGGCAACATCGCCGCAACGCGTGACATCCGCATTGCCAGCGGCGCGCTCGACAACGGCAGCGGCGACATCGTCGCGCAGGGCAAGCTCGACATCCGCAGCGGCGACGTCGGCAATGACGGAGGCCTGCTGCAAGCGGGCGATGCGCTGAACATGGATGCGGGCAGCAGCACCGTCCGCAACGCCAATTCCGGCAGCGTGCGCGGCATCGTGGCGCAAGGTCCGCTGACCATCGCTGCAGGGTCGCTGGTCAATCGCGGCAATGTCTCTTCCAACGGCGACATCAGTCTCAAGACCACGGGCCTGGACAACGATGCTGGCGTCATCGGCGCCAATGGCAAGCTGGCCGTGGAGGGCAGCAGCGTTACCAATCGCGGCGGCTCACTGCAGGCCAGGCAGGGTGTGGATCTGCAGACGGGCAGCGGCAGCGTGGACAACAGCGGTGGCCTGATCCGCTCGGACGCAACCGTCAACGTGCAAGCCGGTACCGTACGCAACGACAACACCCAGGGCCAGAACCAGGGCATGGAAGGCGCCACTGTCAGTGTCAGCGCGGCCGACATCAGCAACCGCCAGGGCGCCCTGCGCGGGGACGCCGTCACGCTCACCGCCAGCACCCGCATCGACAACAACGCCGGCCTGATCTCCGCCACCAACAGTGCCAGCCTCGCGGATGCCAATGCGGCCAGCCGCGCGCTGGTCATCGACAACAGCAACGGCACCGTCATCGCCGGGCAGCAGACCAGCGTGCTGGCGTATTCCTTCACAGGTAGCGGCAGGTTCCTGAGCCAGAAGGACCTGCGCATCGACCTGGTGGCCTCGATTCTTCATACCGGCCAGATCGGGGCCAGTGGCGACATCGACCTGCGCACGGCCGGCACCTTTACCAATGCCGGTGCGGTCGGCGCGGGCGGCACGCTCATGCTCACCGCCGCCACCATCGACAACCAGGCCAGCGGCTCGCTGGTGGGCAATACGCTGAGGCTCAAGGCCACCGACGTTCACACCTTCATCAACCGTGGCCTGATCGATGGCGTCAATACCGTCATCGAGAGCAGCACCGTCAACAACCTCGGCACCGGCCGCATCTATGGCGACAACATCGCCATTGGTGCGGACGTGCTCAACAACCAGGCCGAGACCGTCAACGGCGTGACCAGCGCACCCGTGATTGCCGCGCGCAACCGCCTCGACATCGGCGCGGGCGTGGTCAACAACAGCGAGCACGGGCTGATCTATTCGGTGGGCGACATGGCCATCGGCGGCGCGCTGGACGCCAACAAGAAGGCCACCGGCAGCGCCCGCGAGATCAACAACAGCAGTGCCACCATCAATGCGGATGGCAACCTGAGCATCGCAGCGGGGACCATCAACAACACCAATGCGCATCTGGAGACGACGGACCAGACGGGGCCGGGCAATCGCATTGTCAGCTTCAGGCTCAATGGGTCGTCGCAGTTGCTGGACTCCAAGTCGGCATGGCTCTACAACCGTGGCTCCGGCGAGATCCTGGATGCGTCCAACTGGCGCGCCATGGGCGATGAAGACAACTATCGCCTCTTGCTGCCCTCGGCGGCTTATCCAGCCGAGCGCTACGGTCCGCCGTTTGACTATTCGCGTGGCAACCGGGGAGACAACGCGGTGGCCGTTGCCTACATTCCTCCCTACAGCCAGGGGGCGATGGGCGATGCCGATGCGATCTACATCCCACCGGTCATCAATTACACGTCCACTGACCGCGTCTGGGCGGTCATGGGGGTAACCCCACCGGACGATCCGGGTGCAGGACCGGGCGCAGAGCCACGGCCCGGTGAGATGTGCTATGACTCATGCTACCCGGTGCCGGTCCCGGCGGATGTCTACGACGCATGGAAAGCGGCCTACGACGTCTGGAAGCCGAAGTACGACGCGTACGTCGCCGCGCTGTTCGTGCTCAACGACAAGATTGCCGCATTCAACAACAACGTCAACAGCCGCTCCTACCGCGAATGGACCATCTACGACGGCACCGAGCAGATCACGCGCACGGTCGTCACCAAAAGCGATCCGGGCATGATCACCTCCGGCGGCAACATGAGCCTGGCCGCTGGCACGGTCAACAACTACGCCAGCCAGTTCATCGCGGGCGGCACGGTGGCCGGCGACAGCGTCAACGGCACCAATCTCAACAACACGGGTCCGCTGGGCCGCCAGCGCGTGGTCTCGACGGGCTCGGCCAGCTACACCTACGTCAAGAGCCACAGTTTCAGTGCAGATGATCGGCGCTACGACGATGCACCGTATCAGTCGCAGGACATCGTCACCAACTTCCAGCTGGACATCACGCCCACCAGCGGGGCCGGACCGAACCGGCAGAATTCGGTGCGCGCGGTGGCCTCGTCGGTATCGGGAGCCTCGGGCGCGAGTGCAGGTGCGGCCAGCATCCGCATCGCCAACCTCGACCTGGCGCTGCCTGACAATGCGCTCTTCCGCATCAATGCGGGCCCGGCGCAGCGCTTCCTGGTGCAGACCGATCCGCAGTTCGTGGGCACGCGCAGCTGGCTGTCGTCGGATTTCATGTTGAATCAGCTGGGGTTGTCTGCCGGCGTGCGGCAGCTTGGGGATGGGTTCTATGAACAGCAACTGATCCAGCGGCAGGTACAGCAGATCACCGGCCAACGGTATCTGGCCGGATACAGCAGCAATGAAGCGCAATACCAGGCCTTGATGAACGCGGGCGTGCAGGTGGCGCAGTCGCAGCGCTATACGCTGGGCGTGGCGCTGACCGATGCGCAGATTGCCGAACTGAAGGCGGACATCGTCTGGCTGGTCAAGCAGACCGTGACACTGGCCGATGGCAGCACGCAGGAAGTGCTGGTGCCGCAGGTGTACATCCATGCCGCTAATGTCAGGACCATAATGACAGTGGCATCCGCCAAGACATTCTGATGATATCCGAGCTACCTTCAAGCACCGAAAGCGTCTGATGGAGTTGAGCCCAACCCAAATAAAAAAACGCCTCGTGGCTGTATTAATGCCGATTCTCCTGGCAGGTTTTCTTTACGGGGTTGTAACGGGAAAGAACGTTGGGCCAACGCATAAACAGCTGGAGATAATGAAGGAGGAAATGAAATGGATTACGCAAGCGCAAAATGCGAATCTGGAAATTCATTCCAATCGAGAACTCTCCAAGTCTGGCGTAGCGTCCGCCAATTTGATCGTCGACCCCGAGCTATGGCGTTCTCCGTCCAAAGACAACCTTGAAGCGCACGGATGGAGGCTCTTGTCCAAGGGAACGTATTGCAAAGAGGGGATTCAATTGGTGATTCATTCAAGCTTTTATATGGGAAAGGCAGCAGTCTATGTGTTGATGAGATACGATGCGGTGACTTCTGATGCTTGTAAGGCCCTCGCTTCACCCTGATCATCTATGTCCATATTCACCGCATTTTGCAGGGAGAAAGTTTGGAAAAGAGTAGCGGGCCATCTGCGTGACTGCTCGTATTAAATCTTGCAAATCGTCTTGGACCAATATAATCAGCGCGAGCGACATCACGAATTGAATCTCAGAAAAATAGGAGGCTTGCATGAGCATTGATTATGCAGTTGCAAAGCGAATGGCATTGACTCATCTTGAACAACTTTCCAAAGCATCAGACGGTGTTACCTACGCGCTATTGGAATCGCATATTCGGGAAGAGAGTGATGGCTGGTACTTTCCTTATCAATCTGAGAAATACCTGCTGACGCGTCATTTCGGAGACTCCCTGGTAGGGAACTGGCCAATATTTGTCAGCCGCACGGGTGACTTTGCAGGCCCTCGTCGGCCAGGAAAGTTTCCACAAACCTGAGGTCGGCGCTCGAAGAGACCGCCGGATGACATCGAAGATCGATGCAGAGAAAATCCAATCAGCCATCGAGGATGTTCCAATGATTGAAATGAATATCGCAAGAGGGGACATCACCCTCATTCCGGCTGACGTCATCGTCAACGCTGCCAACAGTTCCTTGCTGGGAGGCGGCGGTGTCGATGGCGCCATCCACCGTAAAGGTGGGCCGGACATTCTGGACGAATGCAAGAAGATCAGAGCCCGGCAAGGAGGATGCAGCGTGGGTGATGCTGTCGTCACGACCGCCGGAAAGCTGCCCGCGAAATACGTCATTCACGCCGTTGGGCCGACCTGGCAGGGCGGCGAAAAGGGCGAGCCTGAGCTTCTGCGGAGGACCTACCTCGCCTGCCTGCAGCTGGCCAGGTCGCTTAACGTCGCGAGTATTTCATTTCCCAATATTTCGACCGGGACCTATCGCTTCCCCAAGCCACTTGCGGCCGCCATCGCGCTGGAAGCTGTTCGTTCGTTTCAGAGCGAGGCGGGCACTCTCAAGACAATCAACTTCGTCTGCTTTGAAGAAGAGAGTTACGAACAATATCGTGAGTTGTTGGGTGGGCTGGGCCTGAGCATAGCGAATGAAAGCGACAACTGAGGATGAAAGTCAGATTTGTAAGGCCACGAACTCCCGATTCAGGAGAGGATGATTCCAGCTTCGAACTGGGCAAGATCTATCTGGTGTTAGGCATTCAATTCCAGCCCGCAGGCCCGTCGCCAATGGTCACCATTCAGCGCGATACCGACAAGACACCAGTGATGAGAGAATTGCAGTGCTTCGAGGTGGTCGATACAACGGTGCCTGACGAGTGGTGTCTGTTTGACTTCGGCGATGGCGTTTATTGTCTTGAACCAAAAGAATTCGGGGGGAATTTTTGGGATCGATTTCATGATGCGGAAGACGATGCAGAAAGAATATTCGAGCTGGTGGTGGAAAGGCTGGGTGCCTTGAATACTCAAGTTTGAATATGCTTGCGCCTGTCGACGAGCTTGGTTGGCGTTGATCGGAATCGAGGCCAATTCATGTCGTTGCTGCTTGCAAGGCAGTACCTCGGTCTCAACGAATCACTGAAACCAGAAAGACAAGGAATAAATGGCTGGTCCCAATTTTCGCCCCGGCGAATATGCGAAGCTTTCCAAGAGTCAGAGAATGTTCTATTGGGCGGTTGTCGCTACAGTCGTTGCGTTCATTGTATCCACATTGCTACTCGGACCTTGGTAGCAATAGGATTGATGTTCCCACCATGAATAGCGCCATCAAATTCGCCCAAGCGAGGAAAATCGTAACTGACCTCACTCTTTCTCATCTGCCCCACTATTGGAAAGATCAGTCCATTACCCTGCTGGAAGATCGACATCTGGAGGCGGAGCATTGCTGGATGTTTTTCAGGAATCCGGTTAGTGTAATTGGCCCAGTGCGGACGTCCACAGCTTGTCGAGACTGGCAGGACGTGAAGCCGAAGGCCCGTTTTCCCGTGGAGAGAGGACCGTCCCCGCGTCCGTGAAATCCTGCAATCGATTTCAGGAGTGGAAAAACTTTGCTGCCGCTGCCACAAGTCCCATGAGCAGACCACCTCCCACCGGGCGCAGCGACTTTATTTTCCATGGCCATAATTGCACACCGCCCAGAAGCACAAAACCTGTAACGGCAATTGCGTACAGCGTCCAGCTTGCCCATGCATAGTCGCAAACGATAAAGCTTGCTACCGAGGTACCGAGCGTGACAATGACAGCAACTATTTGTGAATACCCCATCTTGAAGACTCCGCGCTTCGCAATTGTTTTTCATCAGAAGGGCCAGCCCCCCCACCATCTTGGCATCAACCAGGTCGTGACTAGCGGCTCAAAGGGAAGTGTCTCCTCAACCAGTCCTGGATCAACCTCCTGACGCAAAGACAGTGCCAGTTCTGCAGCGAATGCAGTCCCCCCGACGCACCTCATTATCTGCTCCAGCCGCCTCCCGTCGAGTCCATCAGAATCAAGTGGCATCGGCACCCAATTCACTAACGCACCGTTCGCAAATTGCCGCCATCGGTCACTTTCTTTCCCCACTGAATTATGCAACCATCTTGAAAAAATTATTAATTCTCATCGGGGTATCAAAAGAATGCGTTACGCCAAACGTCGTCTGCCCGTGCATGGCTGCGGGCTGGGGAGCCACTGCCCATGAACCACATCGTCGGTATTGACCTGGGCACCACCAATAGTCTGGTTGCGGTCTGGGAGGACGGCAAGCCGCGCCTGATTCCCAACAGTCTGGGCGAGGTGCTCACGCCCTCCTGCGTGAGCGTGGATGAGGGTGGCAGCATCCTCGTCGGCAAGGCTGCACGCGAGCGGCTACAGACCCATCCGCAGGCCACGGCCGCTGTCTTCAAGCGCTTCATGGGCAGTGACAAGGCGATCCGTGTCGGCAAGCGCGACTTCCGTCCGGAAGAACTGTCGGCGCTGGTG
>Ga0187843_10001594_pt1 | contig 14195 bp, 13 predicted proteins | sample SpaLakP09_SKY_43_FD_134516 | JGI IMG/M metagenome (GOLD analysis project Ga0187843, IMG submission 134516) | Oligotrophic lake water microbial communities from Sparkling Lake, Wisconsin, USA - SP09_SKY_43 | ecosystem: Environmental > Aquatic > Freshwater > Lake | place: USA: Sparkling Lake... | reverse complement strand
GGCGCGACCTGCTTGGCCTCAATAGACAGCACCATGCATTGGGAGCCAAACTTACGCGCGACTTCCCTGATCAATTCCGGCCGTTTGGTGGCAGCAGTGTTGATGCCTACTTTGTCGGCGCCGGAACGCAACATCTCCCGGACATCATCAACCGATCGGATGCCGCCAGTTACTGTTAGAGGAACAAAGACATCCTGAACACTGCGCCGAACGATTTCATGCAAGCTGTTACGCCCGTACAGGCTCGCAACGACGTCGACGTAAAGCAGTTCATCGGCGCCGTCCTCGTAGTACTTGCGAGCGTAGGCCTTGGGATCCCCGATGACCCGCAGGCCTTCTAGGTTAATCCCTTTGATTAGATTTGGGCCCTTGATGTCGAGCCGTGGAATAAGCCGGGTTTGCATGTGCGGTAGGAGGTCTTCTCAGCCTTTTTCATTCCAGATCGGGTGTTTCAGTTTCCAACCGTCTGATGTCTGCTCCCACAAGTGGTCCGAACGCCAGCTATCCACCACATCTTGGAACTCTTCATCGGTGATGCCGCAATAGTCCAGAAAGTCCTGATAGTGCTTGCGTGGGAACTCTCCGTCGTAACGATTCACCAGTGCGATACCTTCCTCGCGGCTGATTTTGCCGTCACGTATCTCATGGGCGGTATCGGATGTGGTGCGTCCAATACCAAATTTAATGAAGCCGAGGTAGTAGTGATAGCCGTCGATCTTGTCATCCAGGCTAGCGTACTTGGAGAATGTGCCTTCTGAACGCTCGGTATTGGGCTGGAATCCGGTGTGCTCACGGCAGTAATAGAAGTTTTCCTGCGGATCCCAAAATTTGTAGTAACCGAGGAAGTGGATCTCGGTCTTGTTCTCCATAAGGGATTCGTAGCTTGGCGCCATAAAAGGCTTCAGATCAGCCTGGGAGACTCCGTGTTCGATCCAAAACTCAGGAGGGAGACCAGAAAAATAGTGCTTGTCGTGATCTTGGATGTCGCGCGTGGGGCGGAGGGCATTCTTCATGTCGCCGCCGTACTCGACCTCGCCGTTCTCCCCATACATGATCAGCTGTACATTGTGTTTGACGGCCATGTGCATTGGAAAGTTCGTCTGGCCGTAGATGAACGGCTGAAACGGGTCTCCAAGGTGCTGTGTTGCCAGGCGCGTTAGCTTGCGCGTGACACTGCCGTTCGGCGTTCCGAGTACGTTGTCAAAGCCCGAGTGGATGAAAGCATCAAGATTGCGTCGACCAATCTCCGTAGCCTTGAGAGGGGCCCAAGTCACGGCTAGTGGGTTCATACCGTATTTGAACTTCAGTTGGTGAGCTACGAAACTTCCGTCCTTGCCACCGCTGCAGGGCACGATTACGTCGTACTCGCCGTTTCCTTTTCGGAAACGGTTGCAGAGTTCGACCAACTCGCGCTCGCGCTGTTCCCAGTCGATTTGGTGCCGTTTGTAGTTTGCGAAGTTGCATGCCGAGCACACGCCGTTTTCATCGAACGTGATGCGTGGGCGCTGATTTGACATGGTGCAAAGCTTGCAGAAACGAACTGTAGTCGGCAGCTTGTACTGATTGATGACGTCACGCTTTTTCATTTTGATCTCTCGAAAGTGGGCGCTTAGTAAGCGGATTGAAGAAGTGACCGGACACGGGCGAGGTCGTCCGGGGTATCGATGTCGATGGAGCGATCCGGTGGCATTGGAAAGCCGACCGTCGCCGGGGAAAGAAAGCTACCGTTTGCTCGCAGCCATTCGCATTGGGCTGCGTAAACCGCGCCATTGAGGCACCAAGCGGCCGGCAAGTCCTGTCTGCGCAGGCTGCTGTCTGTAGGTGGGCAAGCAAAATGTTCCAGTCGGCCCGCTTCACCTTGTCGAAACACTAGATATGGATGGTCTTCCGCAGGGCGGACACTAACGGCAGCTGGTGCTCCGGCATTCTGCATGGCGCGTAAACAACCATCGATGTCCTCCGCTGCTCTGAGCGGCGATGTTGGTTGCAGCAGTACGATGATGTCGAATGACGGCATGCGGTTGAGCGTATCGATGACGGCGTCTATCGTTGCGCTGGTGTCTGTGGCTAGCTCAGCCGAACGCTTGAATGGAACGGCACATCCAAGTTCGCGAGCGACATCAATGATTCGGTCATCGTCAGATGACAAGACAACCTCATCGACATATAACGAGTTGCGCGCTGCCCTTATTGTCCATCCAATCAGCGGTATGCCGCCCAGCGGCACGATGTTCTTGCCTGGGATACCCTTGGAGCCGCCGCGAGCAGGAATGAGCGCGAGAACGCGCTGGCCGTTGATCACTGAAAGACCTCGTGGAAGTCGCTGTTAGCCTGCTCGAAGTCGGAGGGGCGCCCGATATCAAGCCAATAGCCGTCAATATTGTGACTTCGCGCTCGCAGGCCTTTTTCAATAGCTGCATCGAAAAGCGAAGGCATGTCAAAGAAAGTGTGTCGGGGCACCAACTCAAGCATGCTGGGTGAAAGCACATACATGCCCGCGCTCACGACAAAGCGGTGAACTGGTTTCTCTTCGATGCCGGCTATCCATCCGTTGTCGTCCCGTACGACGCCGAAAGGAACCTGCATTTCATATTTGCGAACTCCCATTGTTGCATCGGCACCTGTAGTGAGGTGTTGGTCGACCATTGAGCAGTAGTTCTCCTTGGTCAAGAGGTCTGCATTTGTAACTATGAACGGTCGATCTGGTATCGCAGGTAGTAGGCTAAGGGCCCCTGCGGTACCCATTCGGGTTTCTTCTCGCAAATAGCGCACTTCAATGCCGAAACGCGATCCGTCGCCGAAGTGACGCTCGATTTGCTCGGCTTTGTAGTTGACTGCGAGGTAGAAATAGCGGAACCCTTGCTCTGCGAAGGACCGAATGATTGTTTCAAGGATGGGCCGGGAACCTACCGTCAGCATCGGCTTTGGTGTCTCGCGAGTGAGTTCTTTGAGGCGAGTTCCCAGCCCGCCCGCCATGATGACGACCCATTCGTTACGTTCCGGCACGTGAAGGAAATCATCAACGACCTCGAGGCCTACGACGCGCCCCTCTGCGTCAACGACGGGCAGTTGATGAAGACCGAGTCGCTTCATGAGGCTTAAGCGTGAATGACGGCCTTCACCAGCTCCGATCACGGTAGGGGTGCGATGCATTGCATCTGCCACCGGATCTGCGAGATCTTGCCCGCGCAACAACGCGCGGCGAGCATCTCCATCGCTCAACGTGCCGAGCAAGCACCTTTGGCTGTCGACTATCAACGCCATCTGGCATCCGAGTTCGTTGATAGTTTCTAGCGCACGACGGAGCGTGGTGTCAGGCGCGATGAGCGTTTGTTCCCAGTTTTTCATTTTTTCAGTTCGATAGATCTAGCAGGTACGCCAATGACAGTTGTGGAGTCCGGTAAATCAGAAATGACAACGGCTCCTAGGCCTATCAAGCAGTGGTTGCCGAGGCGCAAACCTTGGCGTACTGTGGCTCCTGCGCCAACATGCGTATGAGTACCAATGCGAATGTCTCCGCAGACTACAGCCCCTGGTGCCACATGCGACCAAGCGCCAATTTGGACGTCGTGCTCGACAACCGCCCTCGTGTTCACAATCGCCCCGGTCGCGATTGATGCGCCAGGTTGTACGGTTGCCCCCGCCAGTATTTGGGCGTCATCTGCAAGTTGGGCCTGGGGCGAAATGGTGGCCGATGGATGGCGTACTCCCACAAAGACCCAACCATTCGACATCATCGTTTCCTGAACTCGGCGACGCGTCATCGAGCTTTTGGGATTGATTGAGCCCAGACCGTTGACCAAGCAAAGGGTCGAAGGATTGTGGTTTGCGAGCGAGCCGTCTCCACCGAGGATTGGCAGCCCAAAGTGGCTTCGACCCCAAGTGGTTGGATCAGCGTCGGTGAAGCCCAGCACTTCCGTACCCGCGCAGAGCAGTGCGTCTGCCACTACGCGGGCATGCCCGCCGGCGCCGATCACGATCACTGGACGCGGGAGGGTCATGGGGTAATCAAATCATCTGCATCGAAATTGCGACGCGCAATACGGTCGCCGAGGAACCAAATGTCCATCGGCGAAATGCCTTCGCCTGGGCGCTTGCTCGTTAGCTTATCTAGGGAGAGTGCTTCTCCCGCGGAGATGGCATGTGAGGCAACGATGCTCCGCCGGGCGACGCGGCGGTTGCCGAGTTCTTCCGGTGCGGGGGCTTTGACAGAGCTGCCGAGCGCCTGCTCGACGGCTCGGATGCTGCGAACCAACTCCTTGAGTGCTCCAGGCTCCAGCGAAGCGGCGTGATCCGGGCCAGGCATGTTGCGGTCGAGTGTGAAGTGCTTTTCAATTACTGTGGCCCCACGCGCCACGGCGGCGATGGAGACTTCAAGACCAAGGGTGTGGTCGGAATAGCCCACCGGCAGGCCAAATGCGTCGCGCATAGTGTCCATCGCGCGGAGATTGACGGAACTTGGAGGAGCCGGGTACTGCGTTACGCAGTGCAGCAGTGTGACGTATTCCCGCAGTGCCTGACGGCCTTCACGGCTGCTGTACGCATCCTCTAGTTCAGCTCGTGATGACGGCGTGCCTTTGCGTGTCAGTCCGAATGCAATCACCGCCAGGGCTTGCTCGATGTCTCCCAGTGTGGACATGCCCGTGGAGACAATGAGCTTTTGGCGCAAGCGAGATGCCTGCAGCAGTAACGGCCCGCAGGTGATGTCACCAGACGGGATTTTGACCGCAGGCATGTTCATCGCGCCTAGCATCGCTAGGCTTTCCGAGTCGAACCCAGTGGACATAAAGGCGATACCGCGGTCGCGGCAGTGCGCGAGTAGTGCCTCATGGTCCTCGTGTGCTAGTTCGAGTTTGCGCAGCATTGCGAGCTGCCCGCCGTCTTCCTGCGTGTTGTCAATCTGATATTGCGCCTTGCGCGCCGAGGCTGTCACGAGGTTCTCGGCCTTGAAGGTTTGGAATTTCACGGCGTCTGCGCCAGCTTCGGCGGCGACGTCCACGAGTTGGCGTGCCAGTGCCAGCGAGCCGTTGTGATTGACGCCGGCCTCGGCGATGAAGAAGACAGATGAACTCACAGCACGTTCTCTCAGGTCAGGGGGATCAGATGGAACTGCTTCTTGAGCAGTGCTTCGCCCAGCGGAAGTTCGAGAAGCGATTGCACAATGCGGCCGCTGGATTGGCCATCGCCGTAGGGATTGACCACGTCTTTGCAGTCGAGCGTCCAGGCGCGCTCCAATGCTGCGGCGATGTTGTCCGCGCGTGGCTCGCAGTGCAGCACTGAGGCTGCGGCCAAGCGACCGCGTTGCCGGTCGCCGATATTGACGGTGGGCCGTTTGAACGACGGAGCTTCGTACAACCCGCTTGATGAATTGCCCACGATGACGTCAACCTGAGACATCAGGCTCAAGTAACGCAATTGGCCCAGCGAGGCAAAGACGCGCGCATTAGGCCGGCCCGCGGCCCAGGTCTGGAGGTCGGCTGCGAGCGCGCGGCCCCCGGTGTCCGCGTTGGGCAAGGTGAACCAGCACGCAGTGTCGGCATCCAACCCGGCCAGGACCGACAGCAGTTCATTTTGCTGGCGTTGGCCTTCGCCAGCCTCGAGTGTGACGGGATGGAAAGTGACGAGCAGGTTCCTGCGGCCTAGGGGCGCGCCAAGTGAAGATTCGAGCGCTGGGCGGTCGAGAAGTGGACGCCGGTTTAGGTGGTCTAGTCCGGGGCTTCCCACGACTAGAACGCGCGCGGGGTCTTCGCCCATCTGGCGAACGCGTCGCGCCGAGGATTCGGTCGTCACCAAGTGCAGGTGCGACATTTTGGTGATCGCGTGGCGAATTGCCTCGTCAAAGGCGCCTTCGGTCGTGTCCCCGCCGGCGATATGCGCGATCGGGACATTGTGGATCATCGCCGCTTGCGCGGCGGCTAGGATCTCGAATCGGTCTCCGAGCACAAGCATCACGTCCGGTGTCAGCTGTGCGAGCGCGTCCGACATCCCGATGACGCCCAGCGCAACCGACTTGGCCGTGCTGGTCGGCGTATCGCCGCTTACCAACATGTCCACCCGGCGCGCGATGGGAAGACCGTCGCGCTCGATCTCGTTCACCGTTAGGCCGAACTCAGGCGCGAGGTGCATGCCGGTCACTATTAGCTGCAGATCCACTTCGGGACGCGCCTGCAGATCCTTTAAGACCCAGTACAGTAGGCCGTACTCTGCACGGCTGCCCGTGACGACGGCAATCTTGCGACGAGTACTCAAACCACCCCCGGAATCAGTTGTGGACTACTGGGTAGATTGACAATGCGCCGTGCTAGGTCATCGGCTACTGGTGTAGCCATGCGCTCACACGCACCATACATCGGTAGCGTGTACAGCAGTTCCCAGACCGGACGCGTCATCTGCCCTGCGGCATTCGTCGCGGTCAGGATCTCGTCGCGTTGCGACGCCACCTCAGGTGCGAGCAGCAACGTCTGCAGCCAGTAGTTCACCGTGGTGCCCGGCCGCTCAAGGAACAGACTAACCTCTGGCACGTCGCGGAAAGCGTCTGCGTAGCGACTGGCAAGCAATCGTTTGGCTTCAAGGAATTGCCCGATACGTTCCAATTGTGCGCAGCCCATAGCGGCATTCAGATTGGGCATGCGGAAGTTGTAGGCTACCTCGTCGTGGAAGAAGGCCCACGGGTGTGGCTGCTTTGCTGTTGTAGTGAGGTGTTTGGCGCGCTTGGCTAGCGCTCCGTCGTTCGTGATGATCGCGCCGCCGCCGCCAGTAGTGACGATTTTGTTGCCGTTGAAGCTGAGCATCGCGCAACGGCCGAAAGTGCCTGTGTGACGGTCGCCGATCCAACTGCCGAGCGACTCGGCGGCGTCCTCAACGACCTCTAGGCGATATCGCTCCGCGAGCGCCATCAGTGACGGCATGTCCACAGGATGGCCAAACGTGTGCATCGGCACGATCGCAGCGATGCGGCGGCCCGTGCGGCGGTTGTAGCATCCACCTTCACGATGTTCAGAAATGTCGTGAAGATAGGCCTCGAGTTTGTCAACATCGACGCCAAGCGTGCACTTGTCGCTGTCCACGAAGTGCGGCCAGGCGCCGCAGTGGCGCACAGCGTTGGCCGTCGCCACAAACGACAAGGCCGGCACCAGCACCTCCTCATCGCACTTGACGCCAACCAACTCCAGCATCACCTGAAGTCCGGAAGTCCCGTTGCTGACGACTACAGCATGCGCAGCGCCGGTGTATGCAGCCAACTCGCGTTCAAAACGGTTGACGTATTCGCCAACGGATGAAACCCAGCCTGTCTGAATACACTCGGTCACGTATTTCAACTCGTTGCCGCCAAAGGTCGGCTCATGGAGAGAGACTCTCGGCGATTGCGTGACACGCTGGATGCGGTCGAGGATGGTGGCGGCTATAGACATGCGCAGCTTTGCGATCAGATGTTGTAGACGCCGGCCTTGTAGCGGCGCAGGTTGTCAGGCTGGGTGAACCAGTCGATGGTCTCGGCGAGGCCCCGCTTGAGACCCTCTACGCCTGGATACTCCGGCGTCCAGCCTGCCAACTCTCGGGCCTTTGCATTCGCCGCCCACAGTCGTTCGACTTCGCTTCCCGCCGGGCGGATCCGCTGCTCATCGCTTACGAACTCGACTTCGCGACCCATCAACTCAGCGATCAGCGCAGCTGTCTCGCCGATGGTGACTTCGTAGTTGCTGCCGATGTTGACGACCTGGCCCACGGCGGCGTCACATTCGGCTAGCGCTAGGAAACCACGCACCGTGTCGCGCACGTAGTTGAAGTCGCGCGTCGGATGCAGGGCTCCGAGCTTGAGCTGACGGGCTCCTGCGGCGATCTGGGTGATGATTGTCGGGATCACTGCGCGGGCGGACTGGCGCGGGCCGTAAGTGTTAAACGGCCGGATGGTCGTCACGGGCGTCTCGAATGAGTGGAAGAAGCTCTGCGCGATCTGGTCTGCGCCGATCTTGCTAGCCGAGTAAGGGGACTGGCCCTGTAGGGGATGCTCTTCGGTGATCGGGACGAAGCGTGCAGTTCCGTAAACTTCGCTCGTCGACGTGTGGATGACGCGCTCGACGCCCAGGTCGCGTGCGGCCTGGACGATGTTGAGCGTGCCCTTGACGTTGGTGTCGATGTAGGTGTCGGGCGAGTGATACGAGTAGGGGATAGCAATCAGCGCGGCCAGGTGCAGTACCACGTCGCAGTCTTTCATCGCCGCACGTACGCCGTTGGGGTCCCGTACGTCGCCCGCAAATACGTCTAGCGACTTGCGAATGTCCTCGCTCGACTCGTCCAGCCAGCCCCAGGAATTGAAGCTGTTGTAGTAGACGAACGCGCGGACATCTATGCCTTGGCGGACCAAGTGTTCGGTCAGGTGGGAACCGATGAAGCCGTCGGCGCCGGTGACGAGAACTTTTTTCCCTTTTAGTTGCATGGTGGTACCGTGGTTACTCGTGATAGTTGTATGTGGTAAATCCAGCTTTGAGAATTAGGTCGTCGCGCCTGGCTTCTGTGTAATCCGATTGCACCATCTCTGCGACGAGCTCGCGCAGCGAAGTCTTGGGCACCCAGCCGAGCTTTTCCTTGGCCTTGGTCGGGTCGCCCAGCAATGTCTCGACTTCGGTCGGGCGGTAATAGCGCGGATCCACCTTGACGATTACGTCGCCGACTTTGCACTTGGCCTTGTCGCCGGTCACTGCAACGACGGTTCCAATCTCTTGATCGCCGTCACCACTGAAGCTCAAGGTGATACCCAGCTCAGCCGCCGCGAACTCGACGAACTGACGCACGCTGTACTGCACACCTGTGGCGATAACGAAGTCTTCAGCCACTTCTTGCTGCAGCATCATCCATTGCATCAGCACATAGTCGCGGGCATGGCCCCAGTCGCGCAGCGCGCTCATATTGCCGAGGTACAGGCAGTCTTGCAGGCCCAAGGCAATGCGGGCCACGGCGCGGGTGATCTTGCGGGTGACAAATGTTTCGCCGCGTAGCGGGCTCTCGTGGTTGAACAAAATGCCGTTGCAGGCGTAGATGCCGTAGGCCTCGCGGTAGTTGACCGTGATCCAGTAGGCGTACATCTTGGCCACGGCGTAGGGGCTGCGTGGGTAGAAGGGCGTGGTTTCCTTTTGCGGGATTTCTTGCACTAGGCCGTAGAGTTCGGAGGTGGAGGCTTGGTAGAAGCGGGTCTTCTTCTCTAGGCCCAGGATACGGATGGCCTCAAGAATGCGCAGCGTGCCCATGCCGTCGGCGTCGGCGGTGTACTCGGGGCTCTCGAAGCTCACTGCCACATGGCTCATCGCGCCGAGGTTGTAGATCTCGTCCGGCTGCACCTGCTGGATGATGCGGATCAGGTTGGAACTGTCGGTCAGGTCCCCGTAGTGCAGGGTGAAGTTCTTCTTCTCGACATGCGGGTCTTGGTACAGGTGGTCGATACGGTCGGTGTTGAAGGACGAGGCGCGGCGTTTGATGCCGTGCACTTGATAGCCCTTCGATAGCAATAGTTCGGCCAAATAGGCCCCGTCTTGACCCGTGACGCCAGTGATCAGTGCAACTTTTTGATGTGTCATAAATATCTAAGCGGAATGCGGTTTTGAACTGGCTTCAATTCAACGAAAAGAGGCGGAGTCATAGGCGCTTTGAATTCCATCCCGCAAGTGGGTCTTTGCATTCCAGCCTAGAGCGGTTAGGCGGCTGACGTCGAGTAGTTTTCGCGGGGTACCGTCAGGTTTGCTTGTGTCGAAGCGAACTTGCCCTTCAAATCCAACCACTTCCATGACGGTTTGCGCTAGTTCTGCAATAGTCACATCCTTGCCAGTCCCAATATTCACCAAATCACCGGCGTAACCTTGTTTCATCAAATGGACGCAGGCGTCGGCGAGGTCGTCGACATACAGAAATTCTCGGCGGGGATTCCCTGTTCCCCACACTACAAGTTCGGTGTCGCCGCGTAGTTTCGCCTCATGTGCTTTCCGTATCAGTGCAGGCAAGACGTGACTATTGCTGAGGTCGTAGTTGTCATTGGGGCCATACAAATTTGTCGGCATCGCGCTGACGTACTGTCGACCGTACTGCCGGTTATAGCTTTCAGCCAATTTGACACCCGCTATTTTCGCAATGGCATAGGGTTCATTGGTGGGCTCAAGCGGCCCGGTGAGGAGGTATTCCTCCTTGATTGGCTGAGGGCAGTCTCTTGGGTAGATGCAGCTCGAGCCGAGAAACATCAGGCGCTGGATGCCTGCCAAATGTGCTCCATGAATCAGATTGCATTCAATTTGCAGGTTTTGGTATAGGAAGTCGGCCCGATAAACATTGTTTGCCTGAATGCCGCCAACTTTTGCAGCTGCAATGAATATGTAATCGGGTTGCTCTGCTGTAAGAAAGTTGTGCACTGCCGCTTGATTAAGTAAGTCAAGCTCCTGCCGTGCTCGCGTCACAATACGATTGAACCCTTGACTTTGAAGGCTTCGAACCAAGGCGCTTCCTACCATTCCATGATGGCCGGTGACGAAGATTTTGGCGTCCAGATTCATATTTACTTTTGTTCTAAATCGATTTCAGTGCGGAGGCGATTAATCTCGGCCTGCAACTGTTCAAACTCGCGCTCTTTGCGATCTAAAAATGTTTTGGCCAAGCTGACTTTTGCGCTCACACCGCTAGGGGTCAGCAGATAGGCATACGCCAATTTATTGTCGGACCGCTTAAAGTTGTTGACCTTGACCCAGCCCTTTTTAATCACAGCGCGCAAGCAAAAATTAACTTTGCCGACGCTGACGCCCATGCGTACGGCTAAGTCACGCTGATTGGTGTTGTCCTGCTCCTCAATTTTGCGGAGCAGTTCGTAGTTGAGGTCGTCACCTTGCATGGGCACCTTGTGAGTCCATCTGTTCATTGCATGAACGGGTGCCGACTCTAACATGCATTTGGATAGGAGGACTGCCTACATTTGCGCTTCAGCCCTCGGTGGCGCTGCCGCCTCACTTCGCTTGATCAACGGCCAGTCCAAGCTTGCCCCAAGCGCGAGAACTTGTCGGCATTCTCTGGACGGGCTTTGCTTTCGCGCCAGAAATGTCGAATCAATACCCCTATGGTGAAGACGAAGAAGGCCGCAAAAGTTGTGGCAATAGCCATGGAGGCGCGTTTAGGTTTGCTCTTGTGCTCAGGTGGTGTCGCTACGTCGACAACCTGAATCAGTGCTCCCTCACGGCTCTCGTCCAGGCGAGCCATTTCAAACTGCTTGGAAAAAAGTTCGAAAAGCGTTTCCTGGTACTTGTATTCGCGGTAGCGGCCGATGTAGTCAGAGTCGTTCTTGGTATCGCTTGTCGCGCCTTCCAACTTGGATAGCTGGGCGCGAAGTGCACTCAATAGTGCTGCCTGTTGCTGGAGTTCAGGCGCCGTCTCGGCTAGGCTGCGTCGCATTGTTTGCAGTTTGACTTCGGCTGAGGTGGCCTGGGCTTTGAGGGTGGCGTAACCCTCAGCGGCGGCCTTGGGTTCGGCCTTGAGGGCGCCGGGGTTGAAACCGCTGCTTTGCAGGATCTGCTGAGCCTCAATCAGTTTGAGTTGGGTCCGCTTCAACTCGCCTTCAAAGAAGGCGCGGCGCTGTTGAGCCTCGGTCAATGCGAGTTCCGATGTCAGGCGGCGCAATTCGGTGACATACATGTTGGCTATATCGGCGGCCATTTGCGGATTCTTTGCGTCGGCCTCGACGGTGATGAGCCCATCTTTCTTTCCCAAAGAAATGCGCACGTTTCTCTCGAGCGCATTGCGGGCTTCAAAGCGAAACTTGGATTCGTACTCTTCCATCAGCTTGAAGCGGTCGACGATACGATCTTCGACATTGTTGCTTTGCATCAGGGCGACGTACTGGTCTGCCGGGCTTTTGATTCCCGCTACACCACCCGCCAGTCCCGATAGGGCGCCCAGGGATGCCAAGGCTGAGGCTGCAGAGCTTTGCTGCTGCTGGGGTGGCAAGAATGTGGTCTTGGCGGTAAAGGTTGGCGCTATGAGGTAGCTGCCTCCCAATGCCAGTGCGCCCGCCGCGATGGGTGCGACAAGTAGCAAACGCCAACGCGCGGCCAAGATGGTCAAGAGTTCCATCAGGTCGATGCCGTTGTCATCGTCTCGTAGATCAAGGGCGGCAAGATGGTCTTGCGATGTTGATTTCTGTTGGCTCACGCGCAGCGACTCCGCAGTTTCGGCTTGATTCATGCAATTAGTTTTTGATGGTCTTCAGTGCCGCTGCACCCAGGCCAAACTGGTACAGGATCTGTGTCCAATCTTTGGCTTCTTGCATGAAGGTGGTCTTGTTCATTTCTTCGGGGACGAAGACGGTGTCACCCGGAAGGGCTGTTACGCCATCAAGCGCGCCACTGCCAAACATCCAGCCCGACTTTTGGCGGGCGCTGACCACGCTGCCATTGGCGCGCAAGACGAAAATGCTGGCTGTGTCGGCGCCTCGGGTAGGGCCGCCGGCGAGCTTCAAGAAGTCGTTGACCGAATTGCCGTCGCCATACAGATAGCTGCCGCCGTTGAACACGCTGCCAAAGACGCCGATGGTTTTGGGTGTTGCGGGGATCAGAAGGCGGTCGCCGTCTTCAACGGCCAGTTCGGGCAGCGTCTTGGAGGAAGGGTTTAACTGCAAGACGATCCGACCTGTGGGTTTGATTGCGCGCAGGCGTTGGATCAGTTGATTGGTGCCCTGTGCTTTAGCGGCTTGCGCTGAGGCTTCATCGGCATTGGCTGTGCGCTGAGAGGAGTTGCTGCGAGCGAACTCGGTCTCCATATCGCGCAGTGCTCGCTCATAGTTCTCCTGTTGAGACAGGCGGGTGCTTTCGCGGCTGAACTCGGTGCCGAAAACATAGGCGTCGGGCGTTAAGCCGCCGGCTGCGCGGATGGCGTCTGCCAAACTGCTATTGGCCGGAAGGATGAACTCGCCAGGACGTTGGACTTCGCCTTCAATCTTGACCCGTTTGCTTTGTTTGTGCTGGGGTAGCGAGGCGTCAACGGCGCTGAAGGCGCGCAAGAGGTCGCCGTCGCGAGGCTTTTGCTTGGCTTGCTGCGGCAGGCTCAATTCGGTGATGCGTGCGTCATTGCGGGCATCCAGGTGTTCGACGGTGAAGCGGCTGCGGTCAGCGACTGCAGTGAAGCCGCCCGCCATGGCGAGCACGTCCTCCAGTGTGTCTTGCGGCTTGAGCTCAAAAATAGCGGGCTTGTTGACGCTGCCGATGAGGGCGACTTGTGGGCCTACGGCGCCAATATGGATCACATCCTCTGCTTGGAGTGAGCGGTCGGCGGTCTTGTCGCCCTTGATCAATAATTCGTAAAAGTCGAAGTTGCTGATGGTCTTGCCATTGCGGCGCAACTCGATTTGGCGGAAGCTGCCGGCAGACGATGGGCCGCCTGCTTGCATCAAGGCGTTGACCAAGGTGGCGAGGCTGCTGACCGTGTAGGCGCCGGGGCGCTGGGTAAAACCGGTCACGTAGACGCGGATGCTGCGCAGTTTGCCCAGTGAGGCGCTGAGTTTGTAGTTCCGGAAAACTTGGGCCGCGCGCTGATCGATGGCGGGTGCCAGGTCGGCGTAGCGCAGGCCAGCCACCATGACGGGGCCAACGCGGGGCAGGGTGATGCGCCCGCTCCGGTCCACCGCAAGGCGCAGATCGGCCTCGACCGATCCCCACAGCGTGACCAGCACTTCGTCGCCCACGCTGATGACATAGTCTTGCGGGATCTGGCTGCTGGCTTCTTGGGCCATGCCCTGGCGGCCGGCGGTGCTCATCAACTCAGAGCCGAAGCGCCGAATTGGCGTTTCTATGCTGACGCTACGTTGCACATAACGCTCAAATTCGCTGGGCGAATAGCGTTCGCGCGGTTCTATTGCTGCGGACGATCGGCCAATTTGTTGCCGTTCGTCGGTTGCGTATTCGTTGGTTTGATTGGCTTGATTCCCTGTCTGCGGATTTGTGCGCAGGCGAACGGGCCCCGCATCGCTATTTGCGCTGCCGTTGCCGATAGTGGCTTGTTCTGGCTCTGCAGCGAAGCTGCTTGGTGCCGTCAGAAGTGCCTGCGAGATCAGCATCGAAACCAAGGCAATGCGAGCAAAGGTAGGTGATCGCCCTTTGGTGCCATGTGACATCGCTGTATCGCGCTGATGACAATTTGTCGAGAAGCTCGTTTGAAACTCAGAAATGACCATG
>Ga0187843_10001592_pt1 | contig 14200 bp, 10 predicted proteins | sample SpaLakP09_SKY_43_FD_134516 | JGI IMG/M metagenome (GOLD analysis project Ga0187843, IMG submission 134516) | Oligotrophic lake water microbial communities from Sparkling Lake, Wisconsin, USA - SP09_SKY_43 | ecosystem: Environmental > Aquatic > Freshwater > Lake | place: USA: Sparkling Lake... | reverse complement strand
GGCGATTGCCTCCAAGTACCGCAATGCCGGCCAGACCTGCGTGTGCGCCAACCGGCTCTACGTGCAGGATGGGGTGTATGACGCCTTCGCTGCCAAGCTGGTGGAAGCGGTCAAGAAACTGAAGGTCGGCGATGGCATGGAGAACGGCGTGACCCAAGGTCCGCTGATCAACGAGCAGGCCGTCAAGAAGGTCGAGCAGCACATTGCCGATGCCGTGGGCAAGGGTGCACGCGTGCTGCTGGGCGGCAAGCGCCATGCGCTGGGACACAGCTTCTTCGAGCCCACCGTGCTGGCCGATGTGACACCGGCCATGCAGGTGGCCCGCGAAGAGACCTTTGGTCCGATGGCACCGCTGTTCCGTTTCAAGACCGATGAGGAAGCGGTGGCCCTGGCCAACGATACCGAATTCGGCCTGGCCAGCTATTTCTACTCACGCGACATCGGCCGCATCTGGCGTGTGGCAGAAGGTCTGGAGTCGGGCATGGTGGGCATCAATACCGGGCTGATCTCCAATGAAGTCGCGCCGTTCGGCGGCGTGAAGCAGTCGGGACTGGGGCGCGAAGGGTCGCACTTCGGGATTGATGATTACCTGGTGGTGAAGTATTTGTGCATGGGGGGGATCTGATGGCCTGAGGCCGACGATCAGTTCTCCACTTGCTTTGCACCGATAGCCTCCCCCCAGCATGGACACGCCACGCTGCTGTGGCGATAGCAGCGCGGCGTTCCCATCGATGGCAGGATCAGAGAGGACCTCGGCGCGGAAAGCCTGACACGCGACAAGGAGCGATCACTGAAGATTGCTGGATTGCGCTCAGAACGCTATCCCGAGAAACAAGGAAACTGACCGCGTGTCGCCAGCAATATTTAGTCCGGCGCCAGCCGTTATTTTCATGTTAAGGGTCTCCTTGACGGCTTCGATGCTGCATTTTTTCTGATCGCCATCTTGAGAATATTGGATGGTGAGCTCGCCGTTATTTGAATGGAACGATATGTTCGTCGCCACGACTCGGGTCGCCGTAGCGGCCGCGCCACTCTTCTTGTAACTAAAACTGCAAGTCAACACGCCATTGCTGAGCGCTGCAGACAGAGCACCGCCGATCTCGATCTCATCCGTCGAGTCCGCTGCATTCTTGCCCATGTGCAGCACAATCGATCCATTTCCCTTCTGCCACTGGAAGTTGGTTTCAAACGAATACGTCCTCGTGATGGAGACGCCATTGCTGATATTGATGATGTCGAAGTTGAGCGTCCAGTTGGGGCCGATAGTGAGCTGGCCGGCGAAAGCGAGGGTCCTGCTGCCATAGCCGTCGGAGTCATAGCTCATGTAAAGCTGGTTGGACTGCGGATCGACGCTTAGCGTGCTGGGCATCTGCAAGGCAAGGCCGTCGATGCCGGCATTTCCATCCAGCTTGAACGACAGTTTGAGTCGCTTTTCATCGACTTCCTTTTCCCATACGCCGCTAAACAGCAAGGTATTGCCGAACCCTGTCATCTTGACCAAGTCATTGAAGCGGAAAGTCAGCCGTGAATTGAGGCCGCTGATATAGCCCTTGATGCTTGAGGAAGTTTCGTTGATGCGGATGAACAGGTTTCCCTTGGGATCGAACGAGTATTTGCAATTGAGCCTGAAGACGAAATTCCTGTCGCCGTCAGGATCAACGACCAGCAAATTCTTGTCGAGTGAGTAGTTGGGATGGGACGTGACAGTCACAGCAAGCACATGGATAAGTACGTTGTTGTAGCTGATCGTCAACTGGTTCTTGGTATTGAAAGCCCAGGCGACCGCGACATCATGGGTAGAACCGTCCAGCTTGGAGATCCGGATCAGATTCTTGTCGGCATCTGTCGTCCAGGTGCCAAGCAAGGTACTTTTTTCATCGAAGACATGACCATGGGTATCAAGGGTAAACGAACCATTTACGTCTGGCAGTGTGAATTGCGGCATGTCAGCTCCGGGTTGGATTCAAGGAAGTCGAAAGGCAAGCAAGGTGAAATAGAAACGGTTTTCTCGTGGCGAAGTGGCGAGTTCTCGACCGAGCGGACGCGCCCAGTCGAGCTGCAGTAACACGTTGCTGTCGAGTGATATCCGCAGCCCGATACCTGCACCCCAGCGCATGCCAGGCGACGGGGTCTGCTGAGACAGACCGCCACCATCCAGGAACACCGCCAGAGCGGTCGAGGGGCGCAACTTGGCGGCAAAGTCCGGTGTCTTTTTCAGCAGGCCATCCACGGGTAGCCACAATTCGTTCTGCACGCTCCATGTCTGGCGAGCAGCAGCCGCTTGAGACCGATAGCCGCGGACAGAATCGCTGCCTCCGAAGGTAGGCCATTCAGACCGAGGCGCATTGCTTGAAATAGCTGCAGCTTTTCCGTATAGGGAAATATGCTTGTCCAGACCCAGCATTTGCATGTGCCGCCCATCCAGCTCAATCTTTCCGTAGTTGGACGAATTGCCGGACGGCTTGCCTAGCGAAATCTTGGCCGCCGTTTCCCAGCGCTGGTTACGCCATGCATCCGGCGAGCCACCGGAGGCGTTCACGCCCAGATCGACGACACTGAGATTTTCGCCAGCCAGCGGAGTACCCGGATATTGCACTGAGCTATGCGTGTACCCAAGTTCGACCCGGCCGAAGCTCTTTCGAGCGGGCTCGTTCCAGAGATCAAGGCTTGCCCGGATCTGGCCACCACTGCGCCTCTCATCCGCAGTTCCGTTCGCGAGGACTGGACGGCTCTTGTCATAATTGGAGAACAACCCCGCGGAGAGCCGCAGACGCCTTCCCAAGGTGTCGAAGGCAACAAAATCGCGCGCATAGTCCATCTTCCCCGTGGTTCTGTCTTGCTGGCCAAGTTCTATGTTCCAGATGTTGTCGTTGCCAGGTGATGTATGGGTTAAAGCGACGCTGGGCTTGATCGAATTGCCCGGGTCTTTATTAACGCGCAGTGCGATGCTATTCCGGTAATGCAAGACCTTGTTAGCCTCATGAATGTCTTTTGCAACGGGGTCTGATGTACCGGAGGGAGCAGCCGGACCTTGCTTTTTGTTCAGCTCTTCGCCGCCGCAAGAGGGCAGATCGGGAATGGTACCGCGCGTATCCGAGACATTGTCATCACGCGCGGAAATGCTAGCCAAGTCGGCGGAGATCACATCAAATTTGAACTGGAGACTCTGCATGAGCTGGCGATACCAATTCGTCAGGGCCGGTGTCATGGGCCGCTGAAACAACGATAGCGGGATATCCCTTTTCGGGTTCTCCAGCCATTGCACTTCAGCCGGCGAGGTCGCAGTTGCAGGTTGTTTGCATAGGTAGTCAAGAGGACGCGAATTGACAAGGCGACTCTCCGTGTCCGAAGACAGCAGGTAGAGCACATGCTTTACGTCATCCCAGCGCACCTCGGGATCCAGCTTGATTTGCAACTGCCGCAATGGAGTGACGGGCGAGACTACGACCCCGCCGCTCTGAAGATCCAGGTAGCTGGGTCTGTTGACGAAAAATTGCACAACGCCCGGTGCAGTAGGGGTATCGAGTACCGCCACTTGCGCACCGTTCTGAGGTGAATCGAGTTCGGTGGCCTGATAACCTCGCACTTCCAAAGCGCGCCTGACGACAGGACCTATCTCCTTTCGCTGCCATAGCATGCAGGAAAATTTTTTCTCCAGCACCTGTTGCAGGGGTGGGCCCATTTCATCCCAGTTGCTGGCATTCATCGAGAAGTCCAGGCGCAACGAACTGGCGCTGCCCAGGCGAGCCACCGAGAAAACCATCACCGACGCATTGAAATCGTCGGCAGCATCTGCGCCATGCAGGGCGATCAAGGGGGTATCAGCAAGCTCCGTGCTCCTCAGGATTTTTTCGTACCACTCGCCCAAGGTGTTCAGCGGAAGAGGCGGCTTTGCGGACTTGTTGACGGACTGGAGCCATGGAGAATAATGCTCATCGAAAACTTCCCAGCTGACAACGTTCGGGAGATCCCATTGAGCACTGTAGTCTCTGACAGTTTTTCGGATGTCGTCCTTGTTCTTGTTGGCGAATGCCAAAGGGATCGCCTCGACCAGAGGTCCCTGTGCGCCCATGATGCCATCAAGGATGTCGAAGAGCTGGTTCCGGACCGTCGCCGGACTCAAACCGCATTGCTCAAACTCTTGAGCGTACTTCCCTAATGCCAATTTGGAACGCTCCGCACTTCGGTCGACCCGCGCATATCCGTCCACCACATGCAGATATGCCGTCAGGGTCGGCGCTTCAATATCCTGTGCGCAAACACATGGTGAAGCCAGCACGAGCGCAACCCATCCACGTTCCAGGAAACGTTTAAAGAACCCCAAGAGACCCCCCTCATGTGCTCTGGGCACAAACGCGTCAGATGTTCATTATTGAGGCCCGCTCTGTGGCTCCCCGCCCAAGCGCGCCGCTTTTGACTGCAGGTATAACTTGTTGGTCAGTATTGCAGTGACGCAAACTTGTCCGAATGTTTGTGGCCAATCGGACAAGCTCGAACCATGGTAGAAAGTAAAGACGCGATTGTCAAAGATGTTCTTTAGTCATTTTTCAGTAAATTCATTTCCGGAAGAAAAGCCGTCGTCCGGTAAATCCGAATGCGTCGCTCAGTAGCCATTTCCTTTATACGGCGTATACACACGGCCCGCAAAATACAACCCGCCGTTTACGCCCCCTATCCTACATTGACGTCTCCTCCACTACGGACCGGCCCGCGCCGGTCCCTTGTCTATGAGACCGATCGCCATCCTCCAGCATGAAAGCACCCAGGGCCCCGGTGTCCTGCTGGATCATCTGGAGCAGCATGCCCTGCCCTATCGCTTGTTCCACCCCACCGCAGAGGGCGACGTCCCGCGCGATGCCAGCCAGTTTTCCGGCATCGTCACGCTGGGCAGCGACCACAGCGTCAATGACGACCTGCTCTGGATCCACGCCGAACACACCCTCCTGCAAGATGCCTTGGCCCGCGATGTACCGGTGCTGGGCCACTGCTTCGGTGCCCAGCTGCTGGCCCGTACCATGGGTGCGCAGGTCAGCCGCAACCTCTGCGCCAATATCGGCTGGAGCCCGGTCTGGGTCACGCCGCCGGCACAGCAGCGCATGGGACTGGCACGCCAGGTGACGATCTTCAACTGGCATTACGACACCTTCGAAATCCCCACCGGTGCGGTGCGCACCATGTATGGCAGCCATTGCCTGAACAAGGGATTCATGCGCGGCAGGCAATGGGGTTTCCAGGGCCATCTCGAAGTGACCGAAGAGAGCGTGCGCAACTGGTGTGCCGCCGGCCGCGACGAACTGCTCTGCGCACACGGTCCGGCGGCGCAAAACCGGGAACAGATCCTGGATCAATTGCCGGAACGCATCGCCGCCCTGCGCCTGGTCGCCGACCAGACCTACGCGGCCTGGACGCGGCAGCTGGACCGTCCCCTGCGTATTTCAGTACGGGGACTTTCGTATTACCGATGAACCCGGCAGCGCTCAGTGGAACGCAGGATGCGCCCGCAAGCGGCTCACCGCGAGGTCGATGAAGGCGCGCACCTTGGCCGGCGAGCGCCGCCCTTCCGGATAGAGAATATGGATCGGCAGCGGCGGCTCTTCGAACTCGCGCATGACCCGCTGCAAGCGCCCGTCCTGCAGGTCGGCTGCCACCTGATAAGCCAGCACGCGCGTCAAGCCCCAGCCCTGACGGGCGGTGCTGATGGCGGCTTCATTGGTATTGGTCTGCAGGGCCGCGTCGATCACCACGCGCTGGCCATCGGCAAAACGCCATTCCGGCGAAGCCCAGGCGCTGGTGGACGTGACGATGCGATGCTGCTTCAGATCGCCGGGCGAGGCCGGCGTGCCATGCTGGCGCAGATAGTCGGGCGAGGCACAGATCACGCGGCTGACCGAACCGACCTGGATGGCCGTGAATCCCGAATCAGGCAGATGGCCGATGCGCACGGCCACATCCATGCCCTCTTCCACGATGTTGACCGGACGGTCCACGAAGAAAGTCCGTGCCCGCATGCCCGGATAGAGATCGAGGTATTCCGTGACGATGGGCAGCACATGCAACTGCCCGAACAGCAAGGCCGCCGTCACCGACAGCGTACCCGAGGGCTGGTCGTAATGGCCGGCGGCGGCCGCTTCGGCTTCAGCGATTTCTCCAAGGATGCGGCGGCAGTCTTCGAGATAGCGCGCACCGGCTTCGGTGGTCTTGACCGAGCGCGTGGTGCGCACCAGCAGCCGCGCGCCGACCAGTTCTTCCAGTCCCGCCACGGTGCGGGTGACCACCGGCGCACTCAACTGCATCTGCCGCGCCGCCTTGGCAAAACTGGCGGTCTCGGCCACTTGCACGAAGATTCGCATTGCCAGCCATCGGTCCATGTGTCTTCCTTCCCTGCCTGTCGGAGAAGGTCGCATTATGCCCTCTTCAACGGCATCCGGAGAGGGACTTTCCAAGGCCTTCATATCGCCCTCACAGGGCCAGCTCCAGGCGCGGGGCCTCCGGTCCGGAGGACTTGGCCGGGCGCGCGCAGCACAGCAGCACCTCGCCTTCGCCCACGCTGGCCTGCGGTGGCTTGAGGTAAGTCACTTCGCCCGCCAGCAAACGGGTGCGGCAACTGCCGCAGTGGCCTTCGCGGCAGCTGAACTCCGGCGACAGGCCGCGTGCTTCGGCCAGCTCCAGCAAGCTGCCGGAATCCGGCGTCCAGCGGGCTTCCTTGAGGCTTTCCATGAAGATCACCGGAACGGCGGTCTCGGCCACCGGTGCCAGCGGCACTGCCGCCGCGACGGTGTTGCCGGTGCGGGTAAGCGAGGCCGGACCAAAGGCTTCGGCATGGATGCGCTCATCGCTGATGCCGAACCCGCGCAAGCCATCGTAGAGCCCCTGCATGAAGCCGCCCGGACCGCACAGGTAAAACTCGTAATCGCCAAACGGCAGGCTGCGCGAGAGCAGGTTCATGTCGATACGGCCGGGGGCATCGAACGCGTCGCCCTCGCGGGCGCTGGTGGTGTCACTGAGCACGCGTACCAGCTTGACCGCACCGCGCGAAGCCGCCACCAGCTCGGCCAGCTCGGCGTCGAAGGCGCGCTCGCCCAGCGTGCGAGCGGCATAAAACAGGATGGCCGGGCGCATGCGCTGACGGCGCACTCCTTCCTGGACCAGGTGGCGCAGCATGGCCATCATCGGCGTAATGCCCACGCCACCGGCCAGCAGCACCACCGGACGGTCGGTGGCGGTATCGAGCGTGAAGTCTCCCGCCGGGGCGCGCGCCTCGATGCGATCACCCTCGCGCAGCTGCGCATGCAGGTATTGCGACACCACGCCCTCGCGCTTGACGCTGATGCGGTAGTGCCCCTCGTGCGGCGCCGAGGACAAGGTGTAGGTGCGGATCAACGGCGCGGCCCCGGCCTCGGTGCGCACCCGGATCGGCAGGTGCTGGCCCGGCAGCGCCGGCAGCAGCCCGGCGCCATCGTCGGCCACCAGGTGGAAGGAGCGGATGGTCTCGCTTTCCTGCACGATGCGCGCCACCTTCAGGCTGCGCCACTGGCCCGCCAGGGCTTGGGCGCGCACACGCTCGGCGGCTTGCTGCCAGTCGCCCGTCATGAGCGCATAGGGCGAAAAGGCTTGCGCCTGGAAGGCCCAGCGCAAGGCCAGTGCCGCACGGCGGCGCACGATGCGCTGCGGGCGGAAAGTCCACAGGCGCTCGGCGCCCTCGAAGGCGGCGATCTCGGGGGAGTCGAGGATCACCTCGGCCTGCCCGGTCATCTGCAAGACATCGCCCGAGGCATAGTCCACAAAGAGCAAACCCGCACGGCCATTGAGCACGATGTTGCCCAGGGTGGAAAAGAACAGGTTGCCGTTGAAGTCCGGCACGGTCAGCACGCCCTCTGCATCGATCCGGACGAAACCCGGCTTGCCGCCCCGATGGGAGACATCCACCTGGCGCCTCCCTTCCAGGTCGGCATAGGTAGCCACGAAGAAGGCATCGGCGCCGGCGATCAAGGCCAGGGCCGGTGCGTCCAGTGTGGACAGCATCTCAGCCTGCCCGGTGTGCGTTTCGGCCGGCTCGCGGGCAAAGGAATAGTCGCGCAGCTGGATGTAGCGCGGGCAATTGCCGAAGCTCTGGTCCACCTGCACGCGCCAGCCGTCGGCCAGCGGTGCGAGCACACCATTCATCCGGTTGCGGCGCCGCGTATGCATCTCGATGCCCAGCAGGCCGACCGGCGCACCGGCGGCCATGCCGGCGGCGGCCGGGTCTTCAGGCGCGGGACGGGCGTGCATGTCCAGCTGGGTCGGCGCCGGCGAGGCCAGGAAGCCGGGATGGCCTTCCAGGAAGGTCGCCCATGCATCGCCCGATGCATCGACACTGCCCAGCACGATGAAGGGCAGCTGGCCGTAGAAAGCGCGGTGCTGCTCGGGCATGAAGTCGCGCACCACGCGCTGGCCCACGGATTCCATCTTGTCGGCCACGCCGAGTTGCGCCTGCAGTTGCTTCTCACCGGCATGCCAGGTGGGTAGCTTGGGGAAAGTGCTCATGACGGACCTCTCGAAAAGACAGTGCAAGCAATCGGCGTGGCGACGGCCAGGAAATGTGCCCGGACAATCAGGCCTGGGCAGCCCGCAGGCCAGCGGCCGTGCGCGGGAAAGGTACGAAGCCCGGCAGGGCCTCGACCCGCTGCAGCAGACCCAGTACGGCCGGATAGGCGGCGAGGTCGACATTGCCCTCGGGGGCGCCGGCCAGGTAGCTGTAGACGGCCACATCGGCGATGGTCGGATGATCGGCAGCCAGCCACTGGCGCGAGGCCAGATGCTGCTCCATGCGGCCCAGCAGCAGGTGTGCGCGCTGGATCACTTCTTCCGGATTGAAACGGGCGCCGAACACGGTAATGAGGCGTGCAGCAGCCGGACCATAAGCCAGCTCACCGGCGGCCACCGACAGCCAGCGCTGCACGGCGGCGGCACCCTGGGCATCCTCGGGCAGCCAGTCGGTGCGGCCCGCCTTCTTGGCCAGGTAGACCAGGATGGCGTTGGAGTCGGCGATGACGACTTCCCCATCTTCCAGCACCGGCACCTGGCCGAAGGGATTCAGGGCGAGGAAGGCCGGCTGCTTGTTGGCGCCACCGGCCAGGTCCACGTGAATCAGCTCGGCCTCCAGGCCCAGCAGCGAAGCGAACAGGACGGCGCGATGAGCGTGGCCGGAGAGGGAGAAATGATGGATCTTCATGGGAGGGCTCCTGGTGGGTTGGGTCGGTCAGGGAGTTGTTCCTTGACCGTGACGCCAGTGTGGAGCCAAGCGCGGATGAAGAGAATCCGTGCCGTCGGCACTTCTTTATTGCACAGGGAGGAATAATGCAGCGGAAATGAAAACGGCTTCCGGCGAAGGGCCGCAAGCCGTCGGGCACTCACGCCGGGTCAGCAGGAGACCCGGCGCATCCGTTCAGAAATGCGCATTGCCTCCGACCGGCGCACCGCCGCCACGCGGGCCATAGCGCAGCGTCAGCAAGGTGCCGAGCGTGATGGCGATGACGGCGAAGATCGGTCCGCCCAGCGCGCCCACATGGTCCACCAGCACGCCGCCGCCAATGGCCCCGCTGGCAATGGCAACCTGGAAGGCTGCCACCAGCAGGCCACCCGCGCCTTCGGCGTGGTCTGGCGCAGCCCGCACGATCCAGGTCTGGAAGCCCACCGGGAAGGCACCGAAGGCAAAGCCCCACAGCGTGATGGCAATGGCCGCCACCACCGGGGAGCTACCGGCCACCCACAGGGAAGCCGCCAGCAGCGCGATGAGCGTGCCGCCGCTGACGATGGCATAGCGTTCGCTGCGCTCGGCGATGAAGCCCCCGGCAAAGTTGCCGAAGAAGCCGCCCACCCCATAACCCAGCAGCACGGCCGAGATCGTCGCCACCGACATGTGGGTGATCTGCTCCATCAGCGGGCGGATATAGGTGAAGCCGGCAAAGTGGCCGGAGACCACCAGCAGCACCGCCAGCAGCGCCACCCGTACATCCTTGCGGCCCAGCAGTTCAGCCAGCACCTTGAGGCTGGGATGGTCCTTGGGCGGCAGGCGTGGAATGGCGATCCACTGGATCGCAAAGGCCACCAGGCTCACCACGCCGGCGGCCACGAAGGCGCTGCGCCAGCCCCACAGGTTGCCCATGTAGGCCCCGATGGGCGCAGCGCACACGGTGGCTACCGACACCCCGGTGAGGATCAGCGACATGGCCCGGGCGAAAAGATGGTCCGGCACCAGGCGCATGGCCAGGGCCGCGGCCATCGACCAGAAGCCGCCCAGCGCCACGCCCAGCAGCACGCGCGCCACCAGCAGGACCGGCAGGCTGGGCGCGGTCACGGCCAGGACATTGGACACCAGCAGCAGCAGGGTCAGCATGAGCACCACGCGCTTGCGGTCGATGTTGCGGGTCAGCAGCGGGATGCTGGGGGCGGCCACGGCGCCGACGATGGCCGTGGCCGTGACGGCCTGGCCGGCCGCGCCATCGGAGACGTGCAGGTCGGTGGCGATGGCGGTGAGCAGGCTGGCGGGCAGGAATTCAGCGGTGACCAGGCTGAAGACGCCCAGGGCCAGGCTGGCAATGCCGCTCCAGTTGGCCGGGATGTCTTGCGCTGCCTTGTGGGCAGGCGCCGCAGAGCCGCTGGCCGGGGCCGCCGTCTCGGTCAGCGGGGCCTCGATGATGCCGGGGTTGGACATGGGTAAAACCTTTCTTGTGACGTTTCATGACTGGGTAGCGCAGTCTATGGTTAAATGTCTGGACTTTCCATGCCGATATTTCGCAAAGATATGACTATTCGTCCAAATCTCCCGAAAATCACGGAGTGCGCCCCCAAGGACCGTCCCGCCGATGGCGTCGATCCGCTGACCGAGATCCTGCTCGGCCTGCGGCTCGATGGCGTCGAGTACGCCCGCTACGTGCTGCATGAGCCCTGGGCGGTGGCCTTCCCGGCGCGGCGCGAGGCGACCTTCCACTTCATCGCCCAGGGCAGTTGCTGGATACAGGTCGGCCGGGATGACTGGCTGCAGCTCAATGCCGGCGATGCGGTACTGCTGCCACGTGGCTCGGCGCATGCGCTGGCCAGTGCGCGCGCCCTGCCGACGGTGGAGATCGGCAAGCTGGCCCGCAAGGCGGTGGCGGACAATCTCTTCCTGGTCGATGACAGTGCGCATGCCCAATCCGATGCTGCCCCCGCACCGCCGACGCACGTGGTGTTCTCCGGCACGCTGCGCTTCAACCTGGACCCGCTGCACCCGCTCTTGATGATGATGCCCGAGGCCATGCGTGCCTGTGACCTGGCCCAGCGCGATCCGGCGGTGCTGGCCCTGCTCGATGCGATGGAGCGCGAAGTGGCCCTCAACCGCATCGGCGGCTGCGGCATCCTGGCGCGCCTGGCCGACGTGCTGGCCGCCAGCATCATCCGGGGCTGGGTGGAATGTGCCTGCACCGATGCCAGCGGCTGGATCGCCGCAGTGCGCTGCCCGCTGGTCGGACGGGTACTGGCCGCGGTGCACCAGCATCCGGAACGCGACTGGTCGGTCAATGAACTGGCCGCCTTGATGGGGGCCTCGCGTTCCAGCTTCATCGAGAAGTTTTCGGCCACGGTGGGCGAGACCCCGGCCAAGTACGTGGCGCGCGTGAAGATGTTCCAGGCGCGCCACTGGATCGCCCGCGACGGCTTGCGGGTGGCGGTGGTGGCCAACCGGCTGGGCTACGATTCGGAAGCTTCCTTCAGTCGCGCATTCAAGCGCATCATCGGACATCCGCCCAGCGCAGCACGCTTGCCCTGAACACCGCACGGGGCCTGCGTCCCCGGCCTGATTTTGCGCATCAGAAATATTGCTGCAAGGGATGTGTGAAGAAGCCTTCATTTCCCCTGTACGCGCCCATTGCGCTTGGCTATGATCGGTAGCGGGGACTAGCCTGCCGGGACAGGCGGATGGGACAGTGCAAGGGGACGCCATGCATTATCAGATCGTGCACGCCTTCGGGGCCGGAGTGTATTGCGTCTTCATCGCGCTGTTCCTGCTGGCCGCGCGCATTCCGCGCACGCCGTCCGGTGCCAACTGGTTTGCCGCCGCCATCAGTTGTGCCCTGCTGGGGCGGCTGGCGGTGCTGTATCTCACGCCGCTGGGTGAACTGGCGCTGGCCAATCCGGTGTATGGCAGTTTCCTGATCCTGGAGAAGGTGTTGCTGGTGATGGGCTTCGTGCGTTTCTTCGGTCTGCAGCACCGCGCGATGCTGGTGCAGGCCATCTGCGTGAGCGCCGCCGTAGCCGAACTGTGGATGCTGTGGTCCAACAACCAGCTGGCCCTGCCGCTCATCAAGAGCACCAGCTATGCGCTCTTCAACGTCTTTGCGCTGGCCAGTCTGAGCTGGATGATCCTGCGCGACGACATCGACTGCCCGCGCATCATCCGCCGCTGCATGGCCACGGCCTGTATTGCGCTGACGCTGCACTGGGCCAGCGGCGGGCTGATCGGACACTTCTATCCGCCCTGGCTGCGCTACGGCTTCCTGCTGGGCACGGCACTGGTGGCGCTGCAGTACACGAGCCTGCTGACAGCCATCCTGGCGCTGTTCCACCGCCGCCTGATCCAGGCCGAGGCCAAGGCCCTCAAAATGGCCTTCAAGGATCCTCTCACCGGCCTCTACAACAAGCATTTCATGAACAACCTGTTCGACCAGGCGCTGCTGCTGGCCACGCGTCCGCATCACCTGGTGGCGGTGTATTACATCGACCTGGACAACTTCAAACCCGTCAATGACCAGGCTGGCCATGCGGTGGGCGACAAGGTGCTCATGTGCGTGGCGCAGCGCCTGAAGGAAGCCGTGCGCAGCACCGACATCTGCGCGCGCCTGGGCGGGGACGAATTCACCGTGATCGCCACCCAGCTGGAACGCCAGGACCAGGCCCCGGAAATCGCCAAGAAGCTGCTGGCCAAACTGGCGGCCCCCATCGAGGTCGGACACCAGCAATTCGTGCTGGGCGCCAGCATCGGCATCAGCCTTTATCCCAGCCACGGACAAGACCTGTCGCGGCTGCTGGAGCAGGCCGATGCCGCCATGTATCACGTCAAGCACCGGGGCAAGAGCGGTTATGAACTCTACACCGCGGGATAAGGTGCACAGCGCCTGTCAGAAGCCCACTTGCAGCCGCATGGTGAAGGTGCGCGCACTGAGGGTGGCATTGCTGCCGAACAGGTAGGCGGCTTCGTATTTCACGAACTGCTGTCCCATGCGCAGGGTGCCGAAGAGGGCCGGGCCAGCACGATGCGACTGCTGGTCACGTGCGGCCCAGTGATCCCATCGTCCCAGTTCGCCAAAGCCCTGCAGCCCGAAGTTGAACCAGGGCCGCCAGTGCTGCCGCACCTGCCATTGGTAGGCCAGCTGGGTCGGCCCGCCCTGGCGGGTACGGTAATCGCGCTGGAAGAACAGGTTGGCGTTGAACTGCGTGCGCCACCATTCGGTTTGCAGCGCCGGCCCCCACTCCAGTGAATAGCCATCGCGCTGGCTGTTGCGATACTGGCCCACATCGGTATGGATGGCCAGGTCAACGGGATACTCCCCTTGCGTGAGCAGGACGTCGTTCTGCCAGTTCATGCTCAGCATCTGCGTGCCCTGTACCGCATCCTGCAGGGTCACCCCATAGAGCTCGGTGTACCAGCGCGAATTGACGCCAACACCGATCCCCAGCTCAGGCGAACCGATCGGGGGACCGACGCTGGCCTTGGCGTTCCAGTACTTGTAGTCCAGCGTCCATTGCCCCGGATCGGAATAGACATTGACCAGGTAGTAGCCCGTGGCCGCCGCCGACGGGCGGCCCGATGCCGCCAGCAGGATCGCGGCCAGGACCGGCAGGCAACGCCCGATGCGCTTGTGCATCATCAGTTCCGGACTCAGCGGGCGGGCAGGCCCTGGAGGAACTGCCCAAGCTCGCGCACGTAGAAGCGCGCCATGCCGGTGGTGCCATGGCCACGCGTGTCGGCACTGGCCGGGATCAGCAGCAGCTGGGCCCCCGGCACTTCCTTCAGGGCGGCCTGCATGATGCCGGTCTCGGGCGGGTTGCGTTCGTCGTCGGCGGAATTGATGGCCAGCACCGGCACCTTGATCTTGGACAGACCCGGCGCAGCGTTGTAGTCGGCCGAGGAACCCCACTGGTAGATGAAATCATTGGCGTCCGCCGTCACCGGCGCGGCCAGGCG
>Ga0187843_10001591_pt1 | contig 14203 bp, 17 predicted proteins | sample SpaLakP09_SKY_43_FD_134516 | JGI IMG/M metagenome (GOLD analysis project Ga0187843, IMG submission 134516) | Oligotrophic lake water microbial communities from Sparkling Lake, Wisconsin, USA - SP09_SKY_43 | ecosystem: Environmental > Aquatic > Freshwater > Lake | place: USA: Sparkling Lake... | reverse complement strand
GCTGCGTTGGGCAAACAACCAAGCCAGTTCGGCCATGGGGCGTGCGCCCGCACCCGAAGCCTTGGCTTGGGCGCTCGAAGCGGTGCCGTCTTCGACCCGCTTGGCAATGCCTTGCAAAATCGCGGCAATGCGAAACATGTTGTAGGCCAAATAAAAATTCCAGTCGGGTTTCAAGGCTTCCAAGCTGGTCAGGCCGCTTCGTTGGCAATACAAATCTATGTATTCATCTTCCAGCGGTATGCCCAATGCGGCATGGTCTAAGCCCCCTATGCCGCGAAAGCTGCCCGGTGGAATATGCCAAGACATGCAGTGGTAACTGAAGTCTGCCAAGGGGTGACCCAAGGTGGAGAGTTCCCAGTCGAGAACTGCCAATACCTTGGGTTCGGTGGGATGAAAAATCAGGTTATCCAAACGGAAGTCACCATGCACAATGCAAGTAATGTCAGCGCGAGCGCTGGCGGGCATATGGGCCGGGAGCCACTCCATGAGCTTGTCCATTTCGGGAATGGGCTGGGTTGCTGAGGCCACATACTGTTTGCTCCAACGACCGATTTGCCGGTCGAAGTAATTTCCTGGCTTGCCAAAGCTGCCCAAGCCTTGGGCAACCGGGTCTACCGCATGCAAAGCGGCGATGACGCGGTTCATTTCCAAGTAAATGTCGCGGCGCTCAGTGGTCGTCATGCCGGGCAGAGACTGGTCCCACAGCACCCGACCTTGTACGAATTCCATGACATAAAAAGCGCGACCCATTACCGATTCGTCTTCGCACAGCACATGCATTTGCGCCACCGGTACGGCGGTAGATTGCAAGCCGCTCATCACCGCATGCTCGCGCTCTATGGCATGCGCCGAGGGCAACAGCTTGGCGACCGGGCCAGGTTTGGCCCGCATCACATAGCTTTTGCTGGGCGTGTTGAGTTTGTAAGTGGGGTTGGATTGGCCGCCTTTGAACATCTCGACCTCTAAGGGGCCTTCAAAGCCTGGCATATGGGCTTGCAGCCACAGGGCGAGTGCTTGGGTGTCAAAACGGTGAGCGTCGCTGACCTCGCGGGTACCCACAAAATTATCGAAATGGCTCATGTGTTTACTCCGCTGCGCTGATGCGCAACAAGGCCTCGCGGTCGCGAACCACCAAGCCACCGGGTTCTATACGCAAAATTTCCTCTCGCTCCATGGACTTCAATTCTTGGTTCACTCGTTGTCGAGAGGCACCCAATAATTGCGCCAACTCTTCTTGCGCCAAATGCAAGCCGATGCGGGTTTCGCTGCCGTGGTTCAGCGAAGGAACACCGTAGCTGCGGGCCAAATGCAGCAGTTGTTTGGCGAGTCGTGCGCGCAGGGGCAAGGTGTTGAGATCTTCCACCAAGCCAAAGAGCAGGCGTATGCGCCTGGCTTGCAAGCGCAACATGGCTTCGTAGAACTCGACATGGGTTGACAAAATTTTCTGGAAATCGGCTTTGGCCACGCACAAAATGCTGGTCTCGCCGTGTGCGTAGACATCGTGTGTGCGCGAGTCTGCGTCCAAGATGGCCACGTCGCCAAACCAAATGCCAGGCTCCACATAGGTGAGTGTGATTTGTTTGCCCGACAGCGAGGTGCTGCTGACCCGAACCGCGCCCTTGGCGCAGGCCATCCACTCCTCGGGGGTGTCGCCTCGGGCAGCGATCAAATCGCCGTCCTTGAGTCTTTTGATATAGGCGCATCGCAGTATGTCGTGTCGCAGTGAAGGAGAAAGAGAGGAAAACCATCGACCTGCGTTGATGGCTTCACGTTCTTCGATGTTAAGGACGGGATCTTCCATGGGCTGTCTTTTCGGCGACAAAATCAGGGTTTGTAGTGAGGGGTTTGTTTATTTAAAAAAGCTTCCACGCCTATTTGTGCATTGGCATGGTTGAGATTTTTCAAGAATTGCTGTTTTTCAGCCTTCAAATGTGTAAACAAATCATGGTTGTAGACGGATTCGGTCAATTCTTTGATGCTGGCCAGAGCATTGGGTGCACGCTCATTGAGCCTTTGGGCTAGCGCCAAAGTATGGCTCAGTACTTCACCCTTGGGGGCCAATTGGTTAAGCAAGCCCGCCTCCAGCAAACGTTGCGCTGGTATGCGTTCACCCAAAAGCATGAACTGATTGACCAAAGCTTTGGGCATGGCGCGGGTGAGAAACCAGCTGCCCCCGCCATCGGGCGACAAACCCACCGAGCTGTAGGCCATGACAAAAATACTGTCGGTGGCTGCCACCACCATGTCGCATGCCAATACCAAGGAAAAGCCAGCGCCCGCCGCCGCGCCTTCAACCGCCGCAATAACCGGTTTGGGGAAGGTGCGAATGGCTTCGACCCAGCTGTGCAAAGCATCAATTCCCTCGGCTTGCTGCTCAGGCGAAGCCGCTCTGTTGGCCAAAATACGGTTTAAGTTGCCACCCGCGCAAAAATGAGCCCCTTCACCGGTGAGGATGACACTTTTCACATCAGGGTTGGTTTCAGCCACGTTCAAAGCTTCCACACCCGCGCTGTACATGGCGGGGTCCAGCGCATTGCGGTGCTCGGGGTTAGAGATGGTCAAAATTAAGGTTTGACCTTGGCTGTGACTTTTGAGTTGGGCTGTCATGTTTTAGATGGAAATATGGCTCAAGCTTAAACCCAAGGCGCCGCGCCTGCGAAGCCAGGGGCTGGGGCGGTAACGAGGGTCGCCATAAACCGTTTGCAGATTAAAGAGCACTTCCAGCAAATTGTCAGCGCCCAATGTGTCGCCCAAAGCCAAGGGGCCTTGTGGGTAGCCCAAGCCAAGGGTCACTGCCGTATCTAAATCCGACGGGCTGCAAATACCTTGCTGACACATATCGCTGGCGATATTGACGATGCAGGCCACCACCCGCTGGGTGACAAAGCCGCCGCTGTCTTGGATGACGCTTACAGCTTTGCCGTCACTGCCCATCAGGGCGCATGCGGCGTCGCGCATATCGCTTCGCGTGGCAGGGTTGGTGGCAAGCACGCGTCTGCGGGTGCTTGCGTCTGGGATGAGCATGTCTATGCCTATCGTGCGTGCGGGGTCTAAGCGCTCGACGATGGCGCTGGTGGTCACATCAAAGCCCAATGGCGCCACCCAACAAAGCGCTTGGTTGGAGGGTGCTGCACCGGTTTCAATGCGAGCGCCAAGGGATTGGAGCAATTGCAGCAATTCAGCGCGTCTGGCGGCACGGGCAGACACCCACACGGGAGGCAGCTGCTCAACTGTGGGCAAAGGATGTTCAGCAGGAATCTGCGCATTGCCATCTGCATAGGTGTAAAAACCTTGGCCGGTTTTTCGGCCCAGCCAGCCCCCCGCCAATCGCTGTGAAGTGATGACGCTGGGGCGGTAACGTGGCTCCTCAAAATACTGGTGGTAAATGGACTCCATGACCGGATGGGATACATCCAAAGCGGTGAGGTCCATCAATTCGAAAGGCCCGAGCTTGAAGCCCACTTGGTCGCGCAAGATGCGGTCAATGGTCGCGAAGTCCGCCACACCTTCACCAACAATGCGCAAAGCTTCCGTGCCATATCCGCGCCCAGCATGGTTGACGATAAAGCCCGGTGTATCTTGTGCCATCACAGCTTGGTGGCCCGTGGTTTGCACATACGACTTGAGTTGCTCACATGCGGCTTGCGAGGTTGCCAGCCCAGGCACCACCTCCACCACCTTCATCAGCACGACAGGATTGAAAAAATGTAAGCCTGCAAAACGTTCGGGATGAGGCATGCCGGCAGCCAGTACCGTGATGGACAGTGACGATGTGTTGCTTGCGATAACAGCTTGGGTGCTCAGGTGTTCACACAGCTCAGCAAACAATGCCCGCTTGGTATCTGCATTTTCAACAATCGCCTCAATCACCAAATCGCAAGAAGACAAGTCTTGCAAAGTGTTTGCCGTGTGAAGGCGCGACAGATATTGCGTCAACTGGCTGGAGGAAATGCGGTCTTTGGCAAGCATTTTTTGCCATTGACTTTCAATAGCAATCTTGGCTTGCACGGCACGCTCAAAAGAAGCGTCAAACAGCATGACTTGGCTACCGGCTTGGGCGGCCAATTGCGCAATGCCTTGACCCATGGCGCCTGTGCCGCAAACGCCAACATTGGAAAAATATGAATTCATAAGTACCGATTATCTCTGTGCTGGCCTGCTGTGACAGAATCCGCCCACATTTGATCATCTAAGGAAATGTCATGACGCTGAAATTGTGTGGGTTCTCAACCAGCAACTACTACAACAAAATCAAATTGCAATTGCTGGAAAAAGGCATTCCTTTTGAGGAAGAGTTGGTGTGGGTGGGTAACAGCCATCCCAAGTTGATGGGCCGCTCATTCATGGGCAAAGTGCCATTTCTTGAAACCCCACAAGGCTGTTTGAGCGAATCCATGGTGATTGCCGAGTACTTAGAGCAAGCTTATCCTCAACACCCCTTGTTACCCACAGACCCCATGCAAGCGGCCAAAGTGCGTGAACTGATTGTGTATTTGGAATTGCATATCGAACTGGTTGTCCGAGAGTTATACGGCCAAGCTTTCTTTGGCGGACAAGCCAGCGACGGTACGAAAGAGCGTGTTCGCAAAAATTTGACCAAAGGTGTTGCTGCTTTTGCTAAATTGGCCAAATTTTCACCCTATGTTGGCGGTGAAAGCCTGAGCTTGGCAGATTGTGCCGCGGCGTTCCATTTACCTATTGCGTCTAACGCCTGTAAGTTGGTGCTGGGTGAAGACTTGCTGGCCGATTTGCCTGTGAAGGTTTATGGCCAAAAAATGGCCGAAAACCCACATATGCAAAAAGTGCTGGCTGATCGCAAAGAAAATGCGCTTTTGATGGCCAGCCTAGCGCCTAAGAAAACTTGAAGGTCTTAACTCTGCGATTTGCTGGCTTCTAAATGCACCAAGCGGTCTAGCTCGGCGCAAATATCGGCCATGCGACCGGACATGACCATGCGACCTGCGCCATTAGGGGAATTTGCGCCGTCTTCAGCGATACGTACTACTCGCAAAGGCTTTGTGGGTGCTGTAGGCAAATTTTGGACAGTCATATGGGGATCGTTGGCTGGCCAAAACGCTTTGTAAGCAGCATCGATGCGCTGAAACAGTTGATGGGTGGTGATGAGTGCGAGATTCATGGTTTGCTCCAAAGGGGTTTAGAACTGGTGGCGAATGAGGCCCACTGCCAAGCCTTCGATGTGAAAAGAGTCGCTTGGGCTGACGTGGATGGTTGAGAAATCGGGGTTTTCGGGATGAAGGTGTATGCCTGCGGTGTTTTTTTCAAAGCGCTTGACAGTGACCTCTTCGCCTAAGCGGGCCACGATGATTTGGCCGTTGCGCGCATCGGAGGTAGATTTGACCGCCAATAAATCGCCATCAAGAATGCCGATGTCTCGCATGGACAGGCCGCGAACTTTGAGTAAGTAGTCGGGTGTTTGAGAAAACAGTGAGCTTTGAACTGCGTAACTTTGCTCGATGTGCTCTTGCGCCAAGATGGGCGAGCCTGCGGCCACGCGGCCAACCAAAGGCAATACCAATTGGCCTAAACCGGGCAGAGACAGTGAATAGGGGCTACGGGCAACGCCGAGTTGGTTGGCATAGTCTGGGCTTTTAAGGCGAATGCCCCTTGAGGTTCCGCTGACAAGTTGTATATAGCCTTTACGGGCCAGAGCTTGCAAATGTTCTTCAGCCGCATTGGCCGACTTAAAACCCAGTTCTTTGGCGATTTCAGCGCGGGTGGGCGGTGCCCCAGTTTGGCGAATGGCTGTTTCGATCAAAGTGAGAATTTGCTGTTGTCTGGCGGTAAGCTTGTTTTGTTCCATGAGGTGCTCCTTGTTGTCGGTGAAAATGGGATGACCAATTTGCCTTGAAAACACTGTTTGGATATCCAGTATCTGTATTTTTAACCAGTTTTAAATTTTCTACAAGCCCATGACATTAAAAAAAATTCAAAACATCACAGTTTTAGGCATGGGAGGCACCATTGCTGGACTGGCTGACGACCCAAACAACCCGAAAAAATATATAGCTGGCGAGTTAGGAGTCGCTGACTTAATCAAAGACTTAGGCCATGTGAATGAATTTAAGTTGGATGTTCTGAATGTGGCGCAAATCAACAGCAAGGACATGCAGGTCGGCCACTGGCAGGCCTTGCTTTCAGCGGTTCAGACTGCTATGGGCCAGCCACTTACCCATGCGGTTGTTATTACCCACGGCACAGACACCTTAGAAGAAACCGCCTATTTGCTGCAAGCCATGGGGCCTTGGCCTAAACCTTTGGTATTGACATGCGCCATGTTGCCTGCCAATGCGCCTGAGGCGGATGGACCCGGCAACCTCAAAGATGCCCTGAGTTGGGCCTCGCAAGCTCATGGTGAAGGGGTTTTTGTGGTTTGTGCTGGCAAAGTTCATGCGTCCCACGATGTACAAAAAATCACCACCGAAAGCGTCGATGCTTTCACCAGCGGTTCTGAGGGGTGTTGGGCCACTTGGGTTGACGGCCAGTGGAACATCCAAACCAGACCTGATAGGCCCAAGCAAGCAGAACCGCGCCCCAGTTTGGCTTATGCCTTGGCAGCAAAAAGTTGGCCCCGAGTGGAGATGGTCACAAACCATGCTTTGAATGAGGGTGCCGTGGTCAGGGGCTTGCTGGCAAACAATGATTCTGAGGACACCCCGCTCGCCGGCATTGTGCTGGCAGGCACAGGCATGGGAACGGCCAGTCAGGCGCTCGAGCAAGCTTTGCAAAAAGCGGTTGATGCGGGGGTGCGGGTGTGGCTGAGCAGCCGATGCATTTTCGGCCTTGCCCATGCACAAGCCAATACTCGCTGGGGAGACATCACCTTGTTGAGTGCAGCCAAAGCCAGAACAGCTTTGTGCTTGAGCCTATTGGCTGAAAAAGAGCGTCAATCCTGAAGTGCTTTGAAGGCGCGGGCGGTGATGTCTTCAACACTGCCTTGACCACTGATAGCACGGTAGCGGGGAGCTGCTGCGGGTTCTCTTTCGGCCCAAGATGAATAGTATTCAACCAATGGTCGGGTTTGTGCGCCGTAAACCTCTAGACGCTTTTTAACCGTGTCTTCTTTGTCGTCGTCCCGTTGGATCAAAGCTTCGCCGCTGACGTCGTCAACGCCCTCAAGCTTTGGCGGGTTGAAACGCACATGGTAGGTGCGGCCACTGGCCACATGCACACGTCGACCACTCATGCGCTCGATGATGGCTTCAAAAGGGACATCGATTTCCAACACGCAATCGAGTTTCACGCCAGCTTGCTTCATCGCATCAGCTTGGGGAATCGTGCGGGGGAAACCATCGAATAAAAAACCTTTGGCGCAGTCTGGCTGGGCAATACGTTCTTTGACCAAGCCAATGATGATGTCGTCACCCACCAAGCCGCCCGCATCCATCACTTTTTTGGCAGCCAAACCCATTTCTGTGCCTGCCTTGACTGCGGCACGCAGCATGTCGCCGGTGGAGATTTGGGGAATGGCGTAGTGCTGGCAAATGAAAGAGGCTTGTGTGCCTTTGCCGGCACCTGGTGCGCCTAACAGAATCAGTCTCATTGTCTTCCTTGCTTTTTATTTTGGCCCTGTCTTGGCAGTGCGCTTTTAACGATCTTTGAGAATAACACGCAGAGCTTTGCCTTGTCTGTCAGTTTGGCGAGCTGAGCAATCGGCGAACACGTTCTAAATCGGCTGGGGTATCTACACCTGCCGCGCTGGGCAGATCTGAAATATGCACCGCAATCGAATAACCATGCCACAACACCCTTAATTGCTCCAAGGCCTCGGCTTTTTCAGCAGGCGAGGCGACAAGCGTCGGGTACTTCTTGAGAAATTCGCAGCGGTATGCATACAAGCCGACATGGCGGTAAACAGGGTAGGGCGGCAGTTGATTGTCCAAGCCGCCTCGAAAGTGGGGGATGCTGGCGCGGCTGAAATACATGGCTTGAGACTGCGCGTTTAAAACCACTTTCACGCAATGCGGGCTTTGCCACTCCTCAAGGGTGTTGATGGGGTCTGCCAAGGTGCTGACGGCACATGTGGGGTGGTCATGAAGCAATTGCGCCACGGCATTGATGTTGTGCGGCTCAATCAGTGGCTCATCCCCCTGCACATTCACCACAATCGCGTCATCAGGTAACGCCAGCTGGCTGGCGGCTTCTGCCAAGCGGTCGCTCCCGCTGGGGTGGTCAGCGCGGGTCAAAATGGATTGAATGCCGAACTGATCGCAGACCTGCATGATTTCAACGCTGTCTGTGGCCACCACGGTTTGGCTGGCTTGGGACAATTGGGCGCGTTGGGCCACCCGCACCACCATGGGAATACCCGCCAAATCGAGCAGCGGTTTGCGCGGTAATCGGCTGGCCGACAGCCTGGCTGGAATCAACACCACAAACTTCATGGTGTTAAATCAGCGCTCAAGCTCTGTGTCGCTAAGGGTTCGTGCTTCCATTTCCAGCAACACAGGAATGCCGTCTCGTATGGGGTAAGCCAGTCGGGCGCTGCGGGAGACGAGCTCAGATTTCTCTCGGTCGTATTCGAGGCTGCCTTTTGTCACGGGGCAGACCAACAATTCAAGCAGTTTGATGTCCATGTGCCAATGATAGTCTGTGTAAATGGGGCATCAATTCCTCCCAAAAAACTGATGGCAAATCGCACTGTAAGGGCACGGCCCAAACATCTGGATGATCGGGCCACAATTTAACCGCATCTTTTTCCGTACAGAACACATTGTTCGCAAAAGGGGGTTGCCAATGTGAAAGGGGGTCATGGTCGGGAAAAGACTGCGTGTGAGCCAGCAAAAGACCTGTTTCTCGCAAGGCAGAAAAAAATAACTCGGGCTGGGCAATGGCTGCCAAAGCGTCCACCGCTTGATGCTGCCAAGTGTGCAAAGCACGTTGTTCGCCTAGGCCATTGACTGCGTAACCAGCCAGTTGTCGATGAGCTGAGAGGCTGCCTTGAAAGGGCTTGCCTCCAGTGTGAACTGTCATTTGAACAACGCCTTCACCTAATTGCCTAGGCCAGCTCTCTCGCAAAGGACCGGCGGGCAGCAAGAAGCCATTGCCTAAACCCCGGTCATCAAAAACACACAGGGCTATGTCGTGGTGCAGGGCGAGGTGCTGCAGGCCGTCGTCGCTGATGATGAGTTGCGTTTGAGGGTAGGTTTGCATCAGTCGCAAAGCTGCTTGGGCGCGCCGCTTGCCTATAAAAACAGGCAGACCCAGACGGTGCTTCAACAGCAAAGCTTCGTCGCCCACTTCTCGCGCCAGACTTTGCTGTGAGACCTCGGTGCTGTCTGCGTGATGGCCGCCATGACCGCGTGCGATGACGCCTACTTGCCAGCCCATTTGTGTCAGTCGTTGCGCGAGGTGAATAACGACAGGGGTTTTGCCTGTGCCGCCGACCATCACATTACCCACCACGATCACGGGAACGGGTAGTTTGACTGCGGTTTTCAAACCCAATTTGTAGGCTAACTTTGCTAACCCAATATAAGCGTGGCTAAAAAGCGTGAGGGGAAACAAGCACCACGAGACAGGCCCAGACTTGCGCCAAGCGTCTAAGAAAAAATCGCTGGGCCTGGTGGGCATCGCAGCTCAGGGCAGAGCGGTCGCTTGCGAGCGGCTTTGGGCGGTGAAAGTAACTTGTTGCAGGCCGGCGTTTTGAGCTGCTTCTAGGACTTGGATAACCGATTGGTGACTGGTGCGTGCGTCAGCACTGATGACCACCAAAGGGTTGGCTACTTCTTTAGCCGCTTCACGCAAGGCGGCGCCAATGGCTTGAAAATCTGCACCGACCACAGCCTTTTTTTGCACAATATAGCGCCCGTCACTGCCAATTAGCACTCTAATTTCATTGGGTTTTTCTTGAATCTCGGCAGAGTCGGCGTTGGGCAACTTGAGGTCTAGCTGGGTTAACCTGCCATAGGTGGTTGAGAGCATTAAAAAAATAAGCACCACCAATAAAACATCGATAAACGGAATCAGGTTGATTTCCGGTTCACTGGTGCGCGGGCGACCAAACTTCATGGTGTATTTGCACTCGAGCGCTGGGAGAAAAAATGGTGAACTATGCGTTCGGCGGCAATCTCTAATTCGACAACGAAATTGTCCACCCTTAAACGCAAATAACGCCATGCCACCAAACTGGGAATGGCAATGATGAGACCAAAAGCAGTGTTGTACAAGGCTACTGAGATGCCATGCGCGAGTTGCGCAGGGTTACCCGCGCCAGGGGTCTGAGAGCCAAAAATCTCTATCATGCCGACCACAGTGCCAAACAAACCCAGCAGTGGGGCCGCCGATGCAATTGAGCCCAAGGTGTTCAGGTAGCGCTCGAGTTTGGCCGCTACACGTCGCCCACTGGCCTGCATTTCACTGACAAATTCTTCTTTGGTAGAAAGAGGCTGGCTTTGCAACAATAGCAAGCCCGAACTGATGACCTCGCCTAAAGCCGAGGTGGATTGGATATGTGCAATCGATTCAGAGCGGGGTAAGCCTCGCTTGGAAATAAACAAGACATCGTCAAGTAGCGTGGGGGGTAAAACGACGCTGCTTCTTAAGTTGTAAAAACGCTCAATGATCAAAGCCAAAGCAAGCACAGAGCAAAGCAAAAGGGGCCAAATAGGCCAGCCGGCGGCTTGTATGATCCCGAACAAAAGCGTCTCCCTGAATTAAGTTCGCCAATTATCACCTAGCTTTTTAGCTTTCATCAATCATCCATGTCTCTCGACAATGCTCTCCCCCAGGTTTGGTCTGTCAGCGCGTTGAATAAAGCCATCGCTGATTCGCTTAAAGCAAGGTTCTGCATGGTCACGGTTCAGGCCGAGCTTTCAGGTTTCACGCGGGCCAGCAGTGGGCATTGCTATTTCAATTTGAAGGACAGCGGCGCGCAGATTCGCTGCGCCTTGTTTCGCCGCACTGCAGAGCAATTGAATTTTGTGCCCCGTGATGGGCAGTTGGTCCAAGCGCAGGCGCGTGTCGCGGTGTATGAGCCCAGAGGCGAAATGCAACTGGTGGTGGAGGCGCTACGCCCTGCAGGACTTGGGCAACTGCATGAAGCCTTTTTGCAACTCAAAGCCAAGTTAGAAGCCCAAGGTTTATTTGCGCAAGACCGCAAGCGCGTGATCCCTATGTATCCCCGTGCCATTGGTGTGGTGACTTCTTTGGCTGCTGCAGCCTTGCATGATGTGGTCACGGCTATGAAGCGTCGCGTGCCTCATATTCCTGTGATTATTTCGCCCAGCCCCGTGCAAGGGGCGGATGCGCCCCAGCAGTTGGTCAGTGCGTTGCATGCTTTGTCAAGCAGGCCTGAAATAGAAGTGATCTTATTGGTCAGAGGTGGCGGGTCTTTAGAGGATTTATGGGCCTTCAATGACGAGCAACTGGCCCATGCCATAGTCAACAGTCCCATTCCTGTGGTTTCAGGCGTGGGTCACGAAACCGACTTCACGATTGCTGATTTTTGTGCCGATTTGCGCGCACCCACACCCACAGCGGCCGCTGAGTTGTGCGCTGTTTCGCGGGAGACTTTATGGCTGGATTTGCAAGCCACCCAATCCCATTTGTCTGGCCAACTGGCACAAGACATGGATGGGCGAGAGCAGCGCCTTGATCGCTTGCAAGCTGTGTTGGCCCGTCCGTCCACATGGGCCAATAAACAGCAGCACAGCGTGTCGATGTGCTCTTCTCGACTGGATCGAGCTGCGCAGCAAATGTTGAGTCGCCAAGCCATGGCGCTTCAACCTGCAGGGCTTAGGCTACAGCGGGCCGCTCAAGATACGCCCAAGACGCACGATCTGCGTTTGTCGCGTGCGGCCTTGCTGCTGCGTTCTTTAGACCCCGCCTTGGTTTTGCAAAGAGGTTATGCATGGCTAGAAAATTCGAAAGGTCAGGCAATTGCCTCGGTGGAAGAAATGCAACTGGGGGAGCAAATTCAGGCGCGACTTGCAGACGGCTCAGCAGATTTGCAGGTGTTAGCAACACGCAGCAATGAGCACTGACGGGTTTATTTACCGGAAAAAATCTGTGATTTGAGTTTGTAGCCTTTGCCTATTTTTTTCTTGGCAAACCAGCCTTGGTTCATCTCAAGTACGTAGCGCACGGGTTTTTCTGAGCAATGTGAATCCGTGCTTTGCGGCTGCATATCCACCAAATTAACAATTCCTCCGTCGTCGTCTACAAAAGCGGCGGTCAGGGGAAGAAGGGTGTTTTTCATCCAGAAACATTGTTTTTGCGGCTCTTCAAAGATAAACAGCATGCCCTCATGAGTGGGCATGTCTTTGCGAAACATCAGGCCGATTTGCCTTTGCTGAGGGGTGTTGGCAATTTGCGCATTTATTTGAAACATGCCGGCTTGAATCGCTGTGCGCTGCAAGTTCGTTTGCGGTTCTTGCGCCATTGCTGACGAGATCACTGCTGGCATTAACAAGGCCGATAGGGATAAGAGCAAGAAGTCCCTCAGGCAAGTCAATCGGTCAAGAGTCAGCTGGTTCATAGTCTGCATGGTTAGAATGATTTGAAGTTGTCCACTTTCTGGAGATTGTTTTGTATCAGCATATCAAAGTGCCCGCCAAGGGCGAAAAAATCATTGTCAATAAAGACATGTCCTTGACCGTTCCTCTGCAGCCCATCATTCCCTATATTGAGGGTGATGGAACGGGTTTTGACATCACACCGGTCATGCTCAAAGTGGTTGATGCGGCTGTTGCCAAAGCCTATGGCGGTAAGCGACAAATCCATTGGATGGAGGTCTACGCAGGTGAAAAATCCACCCAAATTTATGGCCCTGATGTGTGGTTGCCTGAAGAAACCTTGGCAGTGTTGAAAGAGTATGTGGTGTCCATCAAAGGCCCGCTAACCACGCCTGTGGGTGGCGGTATTCGCTCTTTGAATGTGGCTTTGCGCCAAGAACTCGACCTTTACGTTTGCTTGCGCCCCGTTCAATATTTCAAAGGCGTGCCCTCTCCTTTGAAAGAGCCCGAGAAGACCCATATGGTGATCTTCCGCGAAAACTCCGAAGACATTTACGCTGGCATCGAATACGAGGCCGAGAGCGACAAAGCCAAAAAACTCATCAAGTTCTTGATCGACGAAATGGGCGTCACCAAAATCCGTTTCCCCAATACTTCTGGTATTGGTATCAAACCGGTTTCACGCGAAGGAACCGAGCGCTTGGTACGAAAAGCCATTCAATACGCCATCGACAACGACAAGCCCAATGTGACCATTGTTCACAAAGGCAACATCATGAAGTACACAGAGGGTGGTTTTCGTGACTGGTCTTACGCTTTGGCACAAAAAGAATTTGGCGCAGAGCTGATTGATGGCGGCCCTTGGTGCAAATTCAAAAACCCCAAAAGCGGCAAAGAAATTATTGTTAAAGACAGCATAGCTGACGCTTTTTTGCAGCAAATTTTGCTGCGTCCTGCGGAATACAGCGTGATCGCCACCTTGAACCTCAATGGCGACTACATCTCCGACGCATTAGCCGCTCAAGTCGGTGGCATTGGCATAGCCCCAGGTGCGAATTTGTCTGATTCGGTGGCTTGCTTTGAAGCTACACATGGAACTGCGCCTAAGTATGCAGGCAAGGACTATGTGAACCCCGGTTCTCTCATTTTGTCAGCAGAAATGATGTTGCGTCATATGGGTTGGACCGAAGCGGCTGATATGGTCATTGCTTCGATGGAAAAATCCATTCTCAGCAAGAAAGTGACCTATGACTTTGCCCGTTTGATGGAGGGCGCCACCCAAGTCAGCTGTTCGGGTTTTGGTCAGGTGATGATCGACCACATGTGATGGGCCCTTTGGGTTTTTCCCAAGTTTTTCAAAGGTGTTGACTGCTCAAGCTGGCTCTAAATTGAGGGGTTCTCAGTCTTGAGTTCTTTGTGCTTATCTTTGTTTCTACTGAGTCATCTGGGTTAGCCGGCGCTGCAATGACTTTGATGTTTTTGGCCATCCATCCTCTGGGGCCTTCAATGAGTTCATACATGACGCTGGCGCCTTGTTGCAATGTTTTAAACCCCGTCATATCCACTTGGCTGAAATGAGCAAATACGTCCTGACCTATTTCAGAGGACTCGATAAATCCAAAACCCTTGTGGTTGTTAAACCATTTCACAATGCCAAAAGCCATGTCACTCTCCTTTTAAAGTTCTAAATAATCTATTTTTAAATTAAATGAATACTAAAATATTAGAAT
>Ga0187843_10001590_pt1 | contig 14222 bp, 10 predicted proteins | sample SpaLakP09_SKY_43_FD_134516 | JGI IMG/M metagenome (GOLD analysis project Ga0187843, IMG submission 134516) | Oligotrophic lake water microbial communities from Sparkling Lake, Wisconsin, USA - SP09_SKY_43 | ecosystem: Environmental > Aquatic > Freshwater > Lake | place: USA: Sparkling Lake... | reverse complement strand
CTGGTGGCGGCCAGGCCCCAGATCACGTCGGCTTGCGGGTTGGCCTTTTCGGCCAGCAGCTTGGCGGTGACGATGCCGGTGGAGTCGCGCACCCACTTGATCTCGATGTCCGGGTTGGCCTTCTGGAACGCGGCCTGGTAAGCCTTGATCTGGTCGGCTTCGAGGGCGGTGTAGACGGTCAGCGTGGTAGCGGCGTGGGCCTGGGCCGAGAACAGCATGCCGGCACCGATCACCGATGCGAACAGGGAAAACAGCTTGGTTTTTTTCATGATGGCCTTCGTCTGTGAATGGCTGGGTTGAAAACGCGTCGGGGACGCTAGGTGGAGAAATCGTAGGGCTGCCGGTCTGGCTCAATGCGCGCGTCCACGGCGCCAGGCCTGGGCTCGCGCCAGCCAGCGGCTGCCGGCCAGGTGCATGAAGAGCGAGGCCGCCGCCGAGGTCAGCAGGATCAGGGTGGACATGGCGGCCGCCGGGCCGACATCGCCGGCGTCGTCCATGTTCAACACCGCCACCGAGGCCAGCACCGTATCCGGGCGATACAGGAAGATCACCGCCGACACCGTGGTCATCGAGGACACGAACAGGTAGCGGAAGATCTCCAGCATCTGCGGCAGGCACAGCGGCACGGTCACGCGCAGGAAGGTCTGCAGCAGCGGCACCTTCAGCGACAGCGAGGCGGCTTCGAATTCAGGATCAAGCTGCTTGAGCGCGGTGACGGCGGTGAGATGGGCGGTGGTATAGAAGTGCACGATGGAGCAGAGCACCAGCAGCGTCATGGTCCCGTAGAGGAAATTGAACGGGTTGGACGGATGGTTGAAGAACAGCAGGCTGCCCAGCCCCAGCACCAGGCCGGGCACGGCCATCGGCAGGAAGCTCAGCATGCGCAGCAGCGCCGAGAGCCAGGCCTGGCCACGCGTCTTTTCCATCAGCCAGGCACCGGTGAAGATGACCAGGGTCCCGGCCACGCTGGTGCCGCAGGCCAGTTTCAGGCTGTTCCAGTAGGCCAGCCAGCCGCCGCCGTCCATGTTGTCGAAGTCGTAGTGCTGCAGCGTCAGTTGCAGGTTGTAGGGCCACAGCTTGACCAGAGAAGCCCCCATGGCCACCACGATCATCATCAGGATGGCTGCCGCGATCAGTGCCACTGCCAGCAGGTTGATGCCGTCACGGCGCCAGTCGGGGCGCGGGACGTAGGTTTCGGAGCGGCTGCTCATGGTGGCGCGCTGGCGCCGCTGCAGCCAGGCGTCGAGAGCAAAGGTCAGCAGGGCCGGCACCAGCAGCAGCAAGCCGATCAGGGCACCGCGTCCGAACTGCTGCTGGCCGACCACCGCCTTGTAGGCTTCCACGGCCAGCACGCTGTAGGCGCCGCCGGTGATCTTGGGCACGCCGAAGTCGGTGATGGTGAGCGTAAACACCAGGCACAGCGCACCGAAGATGCCGTAGCGCGTCGCCGGCAGGGTGACGGTGGTGAAGATGCGCCAGCGCGAGGCCCCCATGGCGTTTGCGGCGTCGTAGAGGCGGCCATCGGCCTGCGACAGCGCCGACAGCAGGATCATCATGGCGTGCGGGAAGGTGTAGAACACTTCACCCAGCAGGATGCCCCAGAAGCCGTAGATGCTGCCATCCATCCACTCCTTGAACAGGCCCTGGTTGCCGAACAGGTAGATCAGCGCGATGCCCGGCAACAGCGACGGCGCCAACAGCGGCAGCAGGCCGATGCCGCGCCACAGGCCCTTGAAGGGAATGCAGGTGCGCTGCAGCGCGTAGGCGAACATATAGGCCAGCGGCACGGTCACTACGGCGGTCACCGTGGAGACCCACAGGCTGCGCCCCAGCATGGGCAGGAAATTGATATTGGCGAAGAGCGTCACGAAAGGCTGGCTGCCCGCCCAGCTGCCCTCGGGCGTCAGGACAGCTTGCGCCAGGATGAACAGCAGCGGTCCGCCCAGACCCAGCAGGAGCAGCACCAGCAGCAGCCATTTCATCGCGCCGGGCAGCCACTGGCTGCGGTCGGTCAGGGAACCCCGCGCCGCTGGGGCGCCAGCTTGGGTGCGATCGCGAGCCAGGGCAGGCATGGGGGAGGTGGGCGGCAAGGAAGATTGCATCGTCATGAACGGTCCGGCTCAGGCAAAGACCTGCAGGGCCTGGCGCGGCAGCGCTACCCACAGGTCTTCCTGGGCGTGCAGGTCGGACAGGCGCTCATGCGATTCGCCGCTGACATCGGCCAGCAGCGTCTGGCCCGGCAGGGCGTCGGCCGCCAGGGCCAGGCGATAACGGTTGCCCAGATAGATGCGATCGATCACGCGGGCCTGGAAGCGGTTGGCGCAGGACTCGGTGGCAAACAATTCCACGGCTTCAGGGCGGCAGAACAGGCGGCCGGTTTGCAGCTCCGCTTCTTCCGGACGGACTTCGAGGCGCAAGGCACCCACCGTGACCTGCGAGCCCGAGATGCGCGAAAACGGCAGCCAGTTGGCGTGACCGATGAAGTCCGCCACGAAGGGCGTGGCCGGGCGGCGGTAGATCTCGGCGGGCGTGCCGAACTGTTCGATGCGGCCATGCTGCATGACGGCGATGCGGTCGGCCATGACCATGGCTTCTTCCTGATCGTGCGTGACCATCAGGGTGGTGATGCGGAACTGCTTCTGCAGGCGGCGGATTTCCAGTTGCAGGTGTTCGCGCACCTGCGCATCCAGGGCCGAGAGCGGTTCGTCGAGCAGCAGCAGCGAAGGCGAGGGGGCCAGCGCGCGCGCCAGCGCCACCCGTTGCTGCTGGCCGCCGGAAAGCTGGCCGGGATACTTGGATTGGCTGCCGGCCAGGCCGACCATGGACAGCATCTCGGTCACGCGCTCCTGGCGTGCCTGGCGCTTCATGTTGCGCAGGCCGTAGGCGACGTTGTCGGCCACGGTCAGGTTCGGGAAGAGGGCGTAAGACTGGAACAGGATGCCGTAATCGCGCGATTGCGGCGGCAGATCGGAAATGTCGCGACCAGCGGCGAAGAGTTGACCGGCATCCTGGCGCTCCAGCCCGGCGATGGTGCGCAGCAGGGTGGTCTTGCCGCAGCCCGAGGGACCCAGCAGGCAGACCATCTCGCCCCGGCGCACTTCCAGCGAAACGCTGTCCAGTGCGGTGAAGGCGCCGAAGCGCTTGTCGATGCCGCGCACCGACAGGAAACGCTCGCCGGCGTCGGCTTCATCAGGCGGGCAAACCGGCATCGCGAGGGTGGCGGCGGAAGAGGGTGTCTGCATCATTTCGGAGGGTGTCCAGCTGGTTCGCGGTGTTGCCCAAAGGCAGTCCCCATGCGGGCTTTCGCCGGATGGGCCGGTCCGTTCAAAGGCAAGCGGATGGTACGGCCCAAATATGACTGCTGGATGACACCCCCTGCTGTGATAGCGGGCCGGAATCCTTGCTATAGATTGAAGCTATGGATCGTCATCGCAGCTCCCGCGGCAAGGGAATCCGGGGCCCGCAATGCGGTCCAAATTTGTCCTGATCCTTCATTGACGCCTTGCGGCCAGTGAAGCAAGATCGCTCAGCACTCAGGAGGAGAACATGAACAAATACGGTAGGCCCGCCCGTCGGCCGGGGGTACGCCTGGCGATGTCGGGCGTCGGCATCGCTGCCATGCTGGCGGCCTGCTCGGCACCGGAGAGCACCCAGCAGGAGCGCGATGCCCTGGCGCGCTCGCTGATCGAGCAAAAGAAGACCACCGAGGACGCCACCTCCACCGCCACCACCGTCGACGGCTACAAGGTGGACCTAGCCAAGCGCATTTCCCAGGTCAACTTCACCAGTGTCTACGTGGAGCGCCCGCAGGCCTTGCTGCGCTCGGTGATCGTCATCAAGTACGTGGTCGATGGCGACGGCAACCTGGTCAAGAGCGAGATCCTGCGCAGCAACCGCGACAAACACGCCGAATCCAGCGCCCTGGACAGCCTGAAATCGGCCGCGCCCTTTCCCAAGCCGCCACCGGCGCTGCTCAAGCAGGGCCGCATCGAACTGTCGGAGAGCTGGCTGTTCAACAACGACGGCCGTTTCCAGTTGCGCAGCGTGGCCCTGGCCCAGATGGACCGCTAGCGGCAGCCCTGCCAAAGATGCCTGCCGGCATTGGCATGTGTATAATGTCGCGCGAGCACGACGGTATGCGTGGTGTCTCCCGGGCCTGACGGGCCTGCGCCGGATCAGGGCGAACGCGAGTTCGCCTTTTTTCTTATGGGCGCGCAGCAGCGGCAGTCTGCGCTGAAGCCTGCTGTCCTTCATTGACCAGATCGTTTATTGATTGGCTATACATGTTTGATTTCATTCGTACTCACCAGCGCCTGATGCAGTTCCTGCTGCTGCTGTTCATCTTCCCGTCGTTCGCCTTTTTCGGCCTGGAAGGCTACAGCCGCCTGACCGACGACAACGGCGTGGCCAAGGTGGCCGGCCAGACCATCACCAAGGAAGAGTGGGATGCCGCGCATCGCCAGCAGCTCGAACGCATGCGCCAGGTGTACGGCAATCAGTTCGACAGCAAGATCTTCGATAGCCCGCAGGCGCGCCGCGCCATCCTCGACAACCTGATCGCCCAGCGCGCCCTGGGTGCCGAAGTGGTGGCCAGCAAGCTGGTGGTGCCCGACCAGGCGTTGCAGCAGAGCATCCTGCAAATCCCTGGCCTGACCAAGCCGGACGGCAGCTTCGACAATGAACAGTACCGCGTGCTGCTGGCTGCCCAGGGCATGACCCAGAAGTCCTACGAAGCCGGCCTGCGCCGCGAGATGGCCCTGCAGCAGCTCAACGCCGCCATCCAGACTACCGCCTTCGCCCCCAAGACCGTGGCCGAAAACCTGTCCAGCCTGAACGACCAGGAACGCACGGTCCAGATGCTCAACTTCAAGCCGGACAGCTATGCTGGCCAGGCCAAGGTGACCGATGAGCTGCTCAAGGCCTATTACGACAAGAACGGCGCCCGTTTCGAGACCCCGGAACAGGCCGACATCGAATACGTGGTGCTGGATGCTGCCGCCGTGGCGGCCCAGGCCAGCGTCACCGATGACGACATCAAGGCTTACTACGAGCAGAACCAGAAGCAGTACGCCACCGAAGAACAGCGTCGCGCCAGCCACATCCTGATCACCGTCAAGAAGGACGCCTCGGCCGCCGACAAGGCTGCCGCCAAGACCAAGGCCGAAGGCCTGGTGGCGCAGCTGCGCAAGAATCCGGGCGACTTCGCCAAGCTGGCCAAGGCCAATTCGCAGGACCCGGGTTCGGCCGACAATGGCGGTGACCTCGATTACTTCAAGAAGGGCGCCATGGTCGAAAGCTTCGCCGATGCTGCCTTCAGGCTGAAGCAGGGCGAGATCAGCGATCCGGTCGAGTCCGAGTTCGGCTATCACGTCATCGAAGTGACCGGCATCAAGCCGGCGGCCGTCAAGCCGCTGGATTCGGTCAAGGCCGAGATCGGTGCCGAGATCAAGAAGCAGATCGCTGCCAAGAAGTACTCCGAAATGGCTGATCAGTTCAACAACCTGGTCTATGAAAACGGCGACAGCCTCAAGGCCGTCTCCGAGAAGCTCAAGCTGAAGATCCAGACCGCCTCGGGCGTTACCCGCAATCCGAATCCGGCCGCTGGTGCTGCGCCATACAACAACGGCAAGTTCCTGGCCGCCCTGTTCACCGACGACGTGATCAAGGCCAAGCACAATACCGAAGCCGTGCAGACCGCCCCCAACACCCTGGTGGCTGGCCGCATGACCAGCTACAAGCCGGTGGCCAAGCGTCCGTTCGAGGAAGTCAAGGCCGATGTGCAGAAGGCCGTTCTGTTGGCCGAAGAGCAATCGCTGGCGACCAAGGCCGGCCAGGAACGCCTGGCCCAGCTGCAAGCCAAGGATGATGCGACCGGCTTCAGCGAGGCCAAGGTAGTCTCGCGCGTGAAGTCCGAGGGCTGGACCCAGGAAGCCTTCAACGCCGTCATGAAGGCCGATACCGCCAAGCTGCCGTCCTACGTCGGCGCCGAGACCCCGGGCCTGGGCTACCAGATCTACCGTATCACCAAGGTGGAACAGCCCAAGACGGTCGATGCCGCGCGCCGCAAGGCCGAGCAGGAGCAGATCACCGCCGCCTTGTCGCAGCAGGAAGCGCTGGGCTACCTGGACTACCTGCGCGAGAAGGCCAAGACCAAGCTGTTGAAGGGTGCCGCCGCCGTCAGCGCGGATGACGCCGCCAAGTAAGGTCAAAGGCAGGGCCCGCCTTTGGGGCAATGCGTGCACAGGACGCACCGGGATCGTGAATCGGTGCGCAGTGCCGCCCCAAGGCGGGGAATTGTCGGCATGACTGCCACAATTTACTAAAAAATTTACACGGGCCGCTTTTCCAGCGGCCCTTTTTGTTTCATCATGGACACCGGCGCTGCATTCGAGCGGGATGCGCAAGGGAGCCGGCATCGGGGAATCCGCTTCATTTCTTCCATCGTCGTTGGCGTTTCGTCAGCTTTCCATCTAGCGGGAAAAGGCAGTTTTTGTGCTGCCGAGATGAAATTCCTGTCATCCGCACGTCATGTTGCGCCGTTTCGGAAACAAACGGCTGCCGTACTTGTTGTCGCTTTCTCCAGTCGACATTCGAAAAGCATCGCAGGGGGTATTTCCACGAGGAGTGCGTCCGATGCGAGTCTTGCCCTGAATACGACCACGTTTTTATGCCTGCCCCAGTCCTGATCATACAAACCGGCGATGCCAATCCCGCACTCAAGACCAACTACGGTGGTTACGCAGACCAGATAGGCTGCGCTGCCGGCCTGTGCCACACCGAGATCGACGTCGTGAACGTCTATGAAGGCCAGCGCCCGTCCTGCCCGCGCAGCTACCGGGCGGTCTTCATCACCGGTTCGCCGGCCATGGTGACCGACAAGGAAGACTGGAGCGAGCGTACCGCCGAATGGATCCGCGACGCCGCCGAGCTCGATACCCCCATGTTCGGCATCTGCTACGGCCACCAGCTGCTGACCCACGCCTTCGGCGGCGAAGTCGGCTACAACCCGGCCGGCCGGGCGGCGGGCACCATGCACGTCAAGACGCTGGATTGCTGCCGCCAGGATGAATTGCTGGGCGTGCTGCCCCCGGAATTCCCGGCCCACATGCTGCACATGCAGTCGGTGCTGCGTCCGCCCAAGGATGCCATCGTCATGGCGCGCTCGCCGATGGACCCGCACCACGTCATCAAGCACAAGCACAACGTCTATTCGACCCAGTTCCACCCCGAGTTTTCGCCGGAGTTCGTGCGGGCGCACCTGCATTACTACACCGACATCTATCGTGGCTGCGGCATCGACGCCCAGGCGCTGTGCGAAAAGGTGTGCGACACGCCGCAATCGACCGGATTGCTGCGGCGATTCCTGGAGTTGTACGCGCGCCATTGAAGCGCAGCGCTCAATGTAAAAGCCCCTGTGGCCAGCGATGGCACAGGGGCTTTGCTTTGTGTCGCTGTCGCAGCGGAGAGGGTGCTTACTTGACCCCGACCAGCGGCTTCAAATGCGGCCAGACATTGTCCAGCAGCTTGGCCTGGGCTTGTTCATTGGGGTGGATGCGGTCAGCCTGGAACAGCGAAAGATCGGCGGCAATCCCTTCGAAGAAGAACGGCACCAGTGCCACCTTGTTGCCCTTGGCCAGGTCCTGGTACATCCCGGCGAAGCGGCGCGTGTAGTCGGGCCCGTAATTGGGCGGAATCTGCATGCCCACCAGCAGCACCTTGGCCTTCTGCTGGCGCGCCAGGTCGATCATGGCCTGCAGGTTGTCCTGGCTGGTCTTCAGGGGCAGGCCGCGCAGGGCATCGTTGGCGCCCAGTTCAATCACCAGGACCTCCGGCTTGTGCTGCGTCATCAGCGCCGGTAGGCGGTTGCGCCCGCCGATGGTGGTGTCGCCGCTGATGCTGGCGTTGACCACCTGGTAATCCGCCTTGCTCCGTTGCAGCCGCTGCTGCAGCAGGCCGGTCCAGCCGGTGCCACGCTGCAGGCCGTATTCGGCCGAGAGGCTGTCGCCGAGCACGAGCAGGTTTTTTGGGGCAGAATAAGCGCTCGTCGCCGCCACTACCAGCGCGACGCCCGCCAGCAGCCGCATTGCCGCGCCCAACAGCGTCTTGCGCCTCGCCCCTGTTCCGGACCCACTTGCCCGATTGCCCTGCATGCCTGCTTCCGCTCCTGCCAGTTCTGCCGTCATTGCCGCCATTGAAGTCCTTCAGTTATCCAAACACGTTGCCGATGTCTCCGCGCCTGCCGGCCGGCTGACCATCCTAAGCGACATCGATTTTACCGTGGCCGCCGGGACCACGGTGGCCATCGTCGGCGCCTCCGGCTCCGGCAAGTCCACCTTGCTGGGCCTGCTGGCTGGACTGGATACGCCCAGCGAAGGTTCCGTGCGGCTCGATGGCGAAGACATCTACGCCCTCGACGAAGACGGCCGGGCCTTGCTGAGAAAGCGCAAGCTGGGTTTCGTGTTCCAGTCCTTCCAGTTGCTGGGGCACCTCAATGCCCTGGAAAACGTGATGCTGCCGCTGGAACTGCGCGGTGACGGCCAGGCCCGGGCCAAGGCCGAACAGATGCTGGGCCGCGTGGGCCTGGGCAGCCGCCTGAAGCACTATCCCAAATATCTTTCCGGAGGCGAGCAGCAGCGGGTGGCATTGGCACGCGCCTTCGTGACCGAGCCGCCGCTGCTGTTTGCCGATGAACCGACCGGCAGCCTCGATGCAGCGACCGGCGAATCGGTCATCCAGCTGATGTTCGAACTGAACCGCGAGCGCGGTTCTACCCTTGTGCTGGTGACCCATGACCCCGGCATTGCGGCGCGCTGCGAGCGCACCCTGACGATTTCCGCCGGGCGTCTGGTCTAGACGGATTCCATCGGATCGGCCGGCGGCAGCGGGTGCGACCGTTTGTGTTCGATATAGGCGATGCCGATGCCGCTGGCGCAGATGATGGCAATGCCCAGCACCGTGACCTGGTCCGGGAACTGCCCGAAGACCAGCCAGCCCATGCCGCAGGCCGAGATGATCTGGGCGTAGAAGAAGGGCGTGAGTACCGAGGCTTCCGCGTGCCGGTAGGCCGAGTTCTGCAGGAAATGGCCGATGGTGCTGGTGATGCCGGTCGAGACCAGGATCGCCAGTTCCACCACCGTCGGCGTATGGCTGGTCCAGAAGAAGGGCACCAGGAGCGTGGAGACGATGCTGCCCACCAGCGCGCCATAGAAGAGCGTCACCATCGGATTGTCCGCCTGGCTGGCCTTGCGGTTGAGAATCGACAGCAGGGCCTGGGTGAAGGCCGAGACCAGTCCCAGCGCCACACCGATGGGCGGGATGTCGCCACTGGGGCGGATCACGATGAGCATGCCCGTAAAGCCGATCAGCACCGCGATCCAGCGCGACAGATAGCTGCGCTCGCCCAGCAGCCAGGGAGAAATCGCCAGCACGATCAGCGGTGCACAAAAATTCATGGCCGTGCCTTCGGCCAGCGGCACGATCTTCAATACCGAGAAGAAAATCAGCGTCGAGGCCAGCAACAAGGCGCCGCGACCCAGCTGCAGCCCGAGCCGGTTCGATTTCAGGATGCTGCGCCCGTGCCGGCGCCGGTAGAGCGGCGCCAGCGTGGCCGCCATGAAGAAGAGGTTGATGGTGTAGCGCATCCACGCAATCATCACCACGTGATACCCGGCCAGCGCCAGCAGCTTGCCGGCGGTATCGAGCAGCGACAGAGTCCACAGCCCCGAGATCAGGAAAAGGATGCCCAGCTTATGGTCGTGGGCGATGCGGGTGGTCGGCAGGACGGCGCTGGACATGGTCTCGGAGGATCTGGTTGAACACGGCACGGATGGCCGGGATGAATTCGCTGGCGGTCAGGCCCACCGGCCCCTGGCCGGCCGCCACCAGCTGATCGGCGGCGGCGCCATGGATCCAGGTGGCGGCCAGTGCGGCGGCACGGGTCGGCCAGCCCTGCGCCAGCAGGGCGCCGCACAGGCCTGAGAGCACGTCGCCGGTGCCGGCCGTGGACAGGGCAGGGTTGCCGCTGGGGTTGATGGCAATCTCGCCATTGGGAAAGGCGATGACGGTCCCCGCACCCTTGAGCACGGTGATGGCGTTGAACTGGCGTGCCAGCAGGCGCGCGGCCTGCGGGCGGTCCTGCTGGATCTGCTGGGTGGTGCTGTCGAGCAGGCGCGCCGCCTCCAGCGGATGCGGGGTGATGATGCTGCAGGCTTCCGTGCTGCGCTGGCTGCGGCGATGCAGCTTGTGCTGCAGCGTGGGTTCGGCCGAGATCAGGTTCAGGGCATCGGCATCGACCACGATGTCGGCTTCGCTATCGAGCGCGCGCGCCAGGATGTCATGCGCATGGCGCGAGGTACCCAGTCCGGGGCCGACCACCAGCGCGGCACTGGCCCCGAATTCGACGCGGTCGGCCAGGCGGAACATCAGTTCGGGGTGTTTGTCGTCATAGGCCGGGCCATCATCGACGAAGGCCACATAGACCCGTCCGGCCCCGCCGAAGGCGGCTGTACGGGCTGCCAACACGGGCGCTCCGGCCATGCCGCGCGCACCGCCCACCACGATGACGTCGCCATAGCTGCCCTTGTGGCTGTTGTTGGCGCGCGGCTTGAGGGCGGTGGCAAAACTCTGCGGGCCATTGAGGAAAGCGCGCGCCGGCGGCAGCAGGGCAGCGTCGATCTTCAGCGCATCGACCACGATCTGGCCGCTGTGGTCGCTGCCGTCGCAGGTATGCAGTCCGGGCTTGTCGCCGATGAAGCTCAGCGTATGCGTGGCCTGCACCGCCACGCCCTCGCGGCCGCCCACGATGCTGCCGGTATCGGCGTTGAGGCCGCTGGGCACATCGATGGACAGCACCGGGCAACGCAGGCTGTTGATGTATTCGATGATCCCCCGCAAGGCCGGTCCGGGCGGGCGCGTCAGGCCGATGCCGAACAGTCCGTCGATCACCAGCGCCCAGGAGCGGGCCCGCAGCGGGGCATCCCCCGTTCCCTCGATGAATTCCAGCGCGGCCTCGCGCGCCCGTGCCAGGGCGCGGCGCGCATCGGCTGGCTGGCGTCTTTCATCGGCGTGCAGTTGCACGCTCACTTCGATGCCGGCTTCTTCCAGCAGGCAGGCCGCTTCCAGCGCATCACCGCCATTGTTGCCGGGGCCGGCCAGGATCAGTACCGAGGGCGAAGAGGCCGTGGCCGAACACAGCAATTGCTGGGCCTGCTCGGCGATGGCGGCACCGGCGCGCTGCATGAGGGTGTAAGGGGGCAGGGCGGACAGCGCCTGGTGTTCGACCTGGCGGATCTCGGCAACGGAATGGAGCGCGCTCATGATCGTGATCGCTGGAGCCTTGGATGAGGGTGGCGGGAAAGCGGCGTGGTGCGGCGCTTGGAAGCCGGGTGCAGGAATGTTCACCTGCGCAGGCGATGGCCAAGCGCGTGTGTGATTTTAAGTGAATTGTCCTGCCAGCGCAGGCCCATCATTGATGAAAAATCAGCGATGGAAAAAATGCGCGCGGCCGAAGCCGCGCTGCATGCAGGTGCTGCCGCTGGCTCAGGCCAGCACGTGGCGCGGCTGCAAGCCTTCGACCGGGATCTCGGTCTCCTCGCCGCCGACCATGTCCGCCAGCAGGCGCGCCGAGCCTACGCTGGCCGCCCAGCCGGTGGCGCCGTGGCCGACGTTGACGAAGACGTTGCCTTGCCGCGTCGGCCCCACCAGGGGCAGGCCGTGCGGCAGCAGGGCGATGGTATTGCTCCAGAAATGCGCCTGGTTGTAATTGGCGGCATTGGGGTAATAGTCGCCGGCAATCTTGAGCAGGTTGCGCAGGGCCTTGGGCGGCAAGGTCTGGCTGGGCGGAACAAAGCCCAGCAGTCCGCTGATGCGGATGCGTCCGCCCAGGCGCGTCATGGCCACCTTGTAGCTGTCATCGTAGAGCGCCATGTTGGGCGCATCGTCCGGGTTCTTGACCGGCACCAGGGCCGAATAGCTCTGCAGCGCCCGCAGCGGCAGGTCCGTGTCCAGCGGGCGCAGCAGTTCGGCGCTGCCCATGCCGGCGGCGACCACCACGGCGTCCACCCGCATCTGTGCGGCCAGGTGCGGCGAGTCGATCTGCAGGGCGACCCGGCCGCCGAATTCGGCGCTCACGGCAGTGACCCGGGAATCGAAATGGAAACTCACCCCCAGCGCCTGGGCGGCATTGCGCATCTGCTTGGCAAAGAGCACGCAGTTGCCGGCCTGGTCATCGGGATAGTAGATCGCCCCGGCGAGCTTGGCTTCGGAGGAAAAGGCAGGCTCCAGGGCGCGGATGGCCGCAGCGTCCAGCACCTGGTGCTTGAACTCGCATTGCCGTGCGGCTTCCTGCATGGCTTCCATGCGGGCGGCTTCGGCCGGCTGCCGCAGGAGGTGGAAGACGCCGCTGCCGTTTTCGTTGTCGAGGTTGTAATGCGCCTGCAGTTGCAGGGTCAGCGACTGGCCATAGGCCGACAGGCGCGACAGGCGCAGCTTGTTCTGGGCGAAGTGGTGTTGCTGGGCCTGGCGCGTGGCGCGCATCCAGCGGCGGCGGCCAAAATCGGTCCCGGAGGCCAGGAGCACGCGCGGCTCGTCCTCGAAGCGGCAGGCGAAGGTGGCCATGGCGCCCGGCAAGGTCAGCGGCATGGCCGCCCCCGGCGCCAACAGGCCCGTATCGCCCAAGGTGGCTTCTTCGGCCACGTGCGCGCGCCGTTCGATGACGGCGACCTCATAGCCCTTGGCGGCCAGGAAGTAGGCGCTGCAAATCCCTGAAAGTCCCCCGCCGATGACGGCGATCTGTCGATGTGTACTGTTCACTCTGTTCGTCTTGGAAGCGGCAGGGCCGCTGTGGTCGTAGGCATCGGCCGTGGCTCGCCGGGCTGGCCCGGTTCCGGTGCGGGCCGAATGATACCGCGAAATTTCCTTGCAGTTTGGATATTGCCGCAGGGCATCTTGCGTCCTGCCCGAAAGGGTGGACATTTTCTGCTTCAAATGACAACGTCCGGCGACGCAGCCCGGATGACAGCGGCCTGCTGCATCATGGTGCCGCCCAGGTGGACACGGGCCGGCCCGGCCGCTCGCTTTGCGCGGGACTTGGCGCGGTGTCCACTGTATAATGCCGGCTCTGCCAGCAAACGCGCGCACGATCCATCATTCCGCCATCCCCCGGCCTGCACGATTTTTCACTGTGCAATGCGACCTCCGGGGCCGGCCGGTGCCGGTGGACCGGTCCCTGCCGCGATGCTGCGACGGTTTTCCCGATTCAAGCTAACTGCCTCGACCTCGCCATGCTGATCCTGCCGGGCTCCAATGCCCTTTCCGCTTTTCGTACCCAACGCCTTCTGACCCAATTGCAAGCAGTCGATGCCGCCATCACCGGCGTGTCCGGCCGCTACCTGCACTTCGTCGACGCCGGCCAATCCCAGGCCCTGACGCGCGAGGACGAGGCACGCCTCAACGGCCTGCTGACCTATGGCGACCCCTTCAATGGCAGCGATGAGGGCGATGCCTTCGTCGTGATCCCGCGTTTTGGCACCATCTCGCCCTGGGCCAGCAAGGCCACCGACATCGTGCGCAACTGCGGCATGGGCCATATCCACCGGGTCGAGCGCGGCATCATCTTCCGCGTGCAGGTCAAGACGGGCCTGCTGGGCGGCGCCAAGAAGCTCAACGAAGCCAGCATCCCGGCCGTGGCTGCGCTGCTGCACGACCGCATGACCGAAACCGTGCTGCGCGACCCGCAGGACGCCGCCGGCCTGTTCTCGGAACTGCAGGCCAAGCCGCTGGAGTCGGTGGACGTGATCGGCGGCGGCCGTGCCGCGCTGGAACGCGCCAACACCGAACTGGGCCTGGCCCTGTCGGATGACGAGATCGATTACCTGGTGGACGCCTTCACCAAGGCCCAGCGCAATCCGACCGACGTCGAACTGATGATGTTCGCCCAGGCCAACAGCGAACACTGCCGCCACAAGATCTTCAATGCCGACTGGACCATCGACGGCGAAAAGCAGGACAAGTCGCTCTTCGGCATGATCAAGAACACCCATCAACTGGCGCCCAAGGGCACCGTGGTGGCCTATTCGGACAACTCCTCCATCATTGAGGGCGCGACCGTCTCGCGCTTCTACCAGCGCGGCGCCACCAAGGGCAACGTGTATGAAGCCTCGTACGCGCTGACCCACATCCTGATGAAGGTGGAGACCCACAATCACCCGACCGCCATTTCCCCG
>Ga0187843_10001589_pt1 | contig 14225 bp, 12 predicted proteins | sample SpaLakP09_SKY_43_FD_134516 | JGI IMG/M metagenome (GOLD analysis project Ga0187843, IMG submission 134516) | Oligotrophic lake water microbial communities from Sparkling Lake, Wisconsin, USA - SP09_SKY_43 | ecosystem: Environmental > Aquatic > Freshwater > Lake | place: USA: Sparkling Lake... | reverse complement strand
GCCAGCCATGGCTGGCACCAGATGGTGGATTTGATGCGCCGCCTTGCCACACCTGCATTGAGCTTGCAGCTAGAACAGTTTTTGTTGGCGAATGTCGCAGCTACTGGCCTGGCCGGATTTTATCGCGCCACCTTTCTCGACATGCTAACTGGCAGACCAGAGTATCTGCAGCAAGCCGGGCAGCTCGCACTGACTTTGCAACCGTATGATGCCGACAGACTCATGACTTTCCTGCAATATGGCTGGCAAAGAGTATTGCTCGACATCCCGGGCCGCCAGGCTTTTCAGCAAAGGCTGCAAGAGTTATCCCTGCCAGCACTTACCACCAGCCTGAATGCATGGATATGGCAGCAAGTGCAGCCCACGCAAGTGTTGAAGAAACGCAGCATCAGTGCAGTGCGCAAGGTCGCGCTGATTGCGCCCTATGTGAGTAATATCAAACACCCGCCCACGCTAATGGTTTTGCAGCAGGCAGAAAATTTGCGCCAGCTCGGCTATGAAGTCGTACTGTATTCAGCGCAAGAAATGCTGGGGCCGGACGTTAAACATTACCTGGGTAGCAATTCCTATACCCCAGAGCCACAGTTTGTCACCGCCGGCTGGGACAGATATCTGGGGCAGGGTGGGCAGGTCATGACTGGCGACACGCGCTTTTCGCTGGTCCAAAGATGGAGGAGTTTGCTGGGACAAATCGCCTTGTTTGATCCTGATCTGGTGATGTTTGTGGGTTTGTATGCTGGCCTGGCGGCAGCAATTTATCCGGCGCGTCCCGTGCTCAGCCTGGGGATCAATTCTCTCTCACCCATGCTGCCCGCCGATGTATGGCTGACCGCGCAGCAAGAGCTGGATGGTGTGCAGGCCTCGCAATGGACTACTGCTTTACCGGCCAGCCAGGCTTACTACCATTCTTACCGGATACAAAGGCCTGAGATCAAGCCGGGGCAGACACGCGCGTCTTTAGGGCTGGCGCAAGACAAGCTGATCCTGGTCACCCTGGTCAGCGAGAGCGAAGCCAGGATCAAGGGGGAGTGGGCAGCGGCCATGTTGCAAATGCTGAACCAACATCCCCATGTCCTGTGGCTTATCGTCGGTGGTAACGGCGTCTTGCCATCTGCTTTGCAAGCCGCCAGGGCAGGGCAGGTCCAGTGTGTTGCGTTTTGTGCCGACGCCGTTAAATACCTGGCTTGCAGCGATGTTTATATCAATCCACCCATGATGGGCGGTGGTTTTGCAGTGGCTGAAGCAATGGCCCTGGCAGTACCGGCCTTAAGCTTGCAGGGATCAGATGGCGGCGATAAACTGGGTAGAGCGGCGCAGCCAAACTTGCAGGAGTATTTCCAAACCCTGATGTTGTGGCTGCACAACCCTGATGCCAGAAAAACTGCAGGCCTGGCCATGCAAAAGCATTTTGACGACTACCTCGATTTGAATAAGGCCGCCGCCAGTCTGCAAGGTGCTTGCGAACTGGCAGTTGCGCGATTTAATCTCAGGATGGCAACACAGACTTCTTGAATTTTGCCGGTATGCCCAGCATCAATGCGCCAGCGTCGATGTCGCTGATGACCACCGCACCGGCACCGATGAAGGCATGGTCACCGATGTGCAAACGCTCAATCAGGGTGGCGCCTATGGCAATGGTGACACTATGGCCTATGCGCGATAAACCGCCGACATTGCTACCAGGTTGCACCCTTGAAAAAGCACCAATATGGGTGTCATGCCCAATAGTGACACCCCGGTTGACAAACACATGACGACCCAGCACAGCACCTGGACCGATGACGCTATTGGCACCGACAAAGACACCGGCAGCCAGTTTTGCCAGCGGCGATACATAAGCGCGTGGATGGATCAGGGTATGAAATTCCAGCTTGTGATCCGGATATCGTTGCAGTATTTCTATTTCCAAAACGCTACGAGTTGGTGTGGTTGGCCCGAGAAGATAGAGTTCGTCCGCAGCAGGCTGGAAATCCGCTAATTCCAGGACTTCAGGTACAGGGCCATAGGCCGCCCATTCCGCCAGGCGGTCTTGTAAGCTGATATCGCGCTCGCCCGGCGTTTCAGGTAAATGTAAAACAATCTTGGAAACCACCAGGCCATTCGCCAGCGCGCAATCAAACAAGTCAGACAAAATATTGCTGCTGCCAAAAATCACCAGCTTGTTTTTCTTCATATTGCTGCCCTTTTTGACAAGCCCAGCATATCTCGAACTTCTGCGGGCGTAGCGATGGAGCGTCCGAGAGCATCTGCCTGCGCCACGATACGCTGGACCAGTTGCACATTGCTGGCCAGTGTCGTCCTCCCTTCATCCAGCCATAGATTATCTTCCAGACCGGTTCTGACTCCATGACCCATGAGTACCCCCAAGCCATTCGCCGTAGTTTGAAACTTGCCTGTGCCTCCTAGTGACCAGACAGCATCTGGCGGCAAATCACCGACGATGGTGGCCAGGTGCAACAAGCTGGCTTGCGCCGTCCCTGGATTACCGAGAATGATATTAAAATAATAAGGCGGACTGATCAGGCCCTTGTTGATGAGTATTTTGGCAAAATTGACCATGCCAAGATCAAATATTTCCAGTTCTGGTTTGATGCTGTTTTCCTGCATGATCTCTGCCAGGCGCATGATGGTATCCGGCGCATTGATACTGGCTTCACGCGAAAAATTCATGGAACCCAGGGTCAGGCTGGCCATATCAGGTTTTACATCTGCTGCCAGATACAGGCTGCTGGCGCGTTTTTCCACAGTTGGAGTACGTCGCCCGCTGGTGGTGGTGACGATAATCAGTTCAGGCGCTTGAGCTCGTATGCCACGGATGATTTCGGCATAGATATTCACATCATCGCTAGGTAGTTCCTGCTCATCGCGCGCATGAATGTGCAGCATGGACGCGCCTAGCCTGGCACATGCCAACGCATCAGCGATGATCTCTCCCGGTGTCAGTGGTACATGGTGGGACTGGCTACGCACTGGCACCATGCCAGTAGGCGCAAGATTAATGATCAATGGTGAAGAAAAGCTCATAGGCTGTATTCTGATAGTAACCGGGAAATGACCAGCGTGAGGCAACACTGGCGAAAAGCAAATTGTACGTTAGCTCAAGGACAAAGTCCGCATTGCTGCGCTTGCTATTTGAATATGCTTTGTGAAGTGCCTGATAGAAACAGGGTTTATAGCCTATAATTTTCCTTATGCAGCATTTGCATGAAGTGTTTTTCTCTTTGTTGCCTTCCGGCACAGTGTAGCAGTTGATACAGAGCACGCCCTTGCGATCGTGGCGGGTACTTTGTTGTTAATCGTGATAGACAGCTATGATGGAAGGTGATTTTGTTGAATTGCCAATTCACGTCAGCTCTCCTTGCGGCTGGCTAGCTCATTCAACCCTCATACGAGTACCTCTTTAATGCGACGCAGAGAATCCGTTCGTAATTCGTCTTCCTCCAGTCAGCCCAGCAACCATGGTCAGCGTGGGGACTGGTCTACTATCCAAACACTTTTGCCGTACTTATGGGCCTATAAGTGGCGCGTATTCCTTGCGCTTAGCTTTCTGGTAGCAGCCAAGCTGGCCAATATTGGCGTACCCATGGTCTTGAAGAACCTGGTGGACAGCATGACCATCAGCCCAGCCCATCCGGCCGCCGTCATGGTCTTGCCAGTGAGTTTGCTGATCGCCTATGGCGCACTGCGCTTGGCGACGACCCTGTTCACAGAGTTGCGCGAATTCGTGTTTGCCAAAGTTACGCAGCGGGCAGTACGTACGATAGCCTTGCAAGTATTTCGCCACCTGCATGCCTTGTCTTTGCGCTTTCACCTGAATCGGCAAACCGGTGGCGTCACCCGCGATATAGAACGTGGTACCAGAGCGATATCCTCGCTGATTTCCTATGCCTTGTTCAGTATCGTTCCCACCTTGCTGGAAATTGCGCTGGTCCTGGTTTATCTGGGTACGCATTACGATAAATGGTTTACAGTGATTACGGCGACTGCGTTGGTGACGTATATCGTGTTCACCATCGTTGTCACCGAATGGCGCACACATTTTCGCCGCACCATGAATGAGCTTGATTCCAAGGCGCATACCAAGGCCATTGATTCCTTGCTCAACTATGAAACCGTCAAATATTTTGGTAACGACGAATATGAAGCCCAGCGCTATGACCAGGGCTTGCAGAGCTATGAAACTGCTGCAGTAAAATCACAGAGCAGCCTGTTCTTGCTCAATACCGGGCAGTCGATGATTATCGCTACTGCCGTGACGCTGATTTTGTGGCGCGCGACCCAGGGCGTCATCGATGGCACCATGAGCCTGGGTGACCTGGTGCTGGTGAATGCCTTCATGATACAGCTGTATATTCCCTTGAATTTCCTGGGTGTCTTGTACCGTGAAATCAAGCAAAGCCTGGCTGATATGGAACGGCTGTTTTCGCTGCTGGGACAAAATCGTGAAGTGGCAGATGCCGAGCATGCACAGGTCTTGCAGGTGCACCATAGAAATGGCGCAGAAATCCGTTTTCAACATGTGAATTTCAGCTATGAAGAAAAGCGCCAGATATTGTTTGATGTGGACTTTACGATTGCACCAGGCACGACTACGGCGGTAGTTGGACACAGTGGTTCAGGTAAGTCAACTCTGTCGCGTTTGCTATTCCGTTTTTATGATATCCAGTCTGGCCATATTTCGATTGATGGTCAGGATGTGCGCGACGTTACCCAGGCATCAGTCAGGGCGGCGATAGGTATCGTGCCGCAAGACACGGTGCTCTTCAATGACAGCATAGAATACAACATCGGCTATGGCAAACCAGGTGCCAGCAAAGAAGAGATTATCGCGGTCGCCAAGGCCGCCTACATCCATGACTTTATCGAATCGCTGCCAGATGGTTATGACAGCATGGTTGGTGAGCGTGGCTTGAAACTGTCCGGTGGTGAAAAGCAGCGCGTGGCCATCGCCCGCACTCTGTTAAAAAATCCTTCCATCCTGATTTTTGATGAAGCTACATCAGCTCTGGATTCTCAAGCCGAGCAATTGATACAGGCCCAGTTGAAAGACATTGCGCGTAGTCGTACCAGCTTGGTGATTGCACACAGATTATCTACCGTTGTCGATGCCCAGCAGATTCTGGTGATGGACAAGGGACGTATCATAGAACGTGGTACCCATCATGATTTGCTGGCCTTGCAGGGTACCTATGCACGCATGTGGGAACGCCAGCAAAGCAAGAAAAAAGACATGACGGAAGAAGATGATGACGAAGCAGATGAAACTGAATTGATGGGTGCATAAAAATGGAAACCAAGTGGCTGGAAGATTTCGTATCACTAGCAGAAACCAACAGCTTCAGCCGCTCGGCTGAATTGCGCCATGTGACGCAACCTGCATTCTCGCGTCGCATACAATCGCTGGAAGCCTGGCTGGGTAGTGACCTGATAGACCGCACGTCCTACCCCACACGGCTGACACATGCGGGTGAGGTTTTTTACGAGCAGGCGATTGCCACGCTGGGGCAAATCAATAATGCCCGCGCCCTGTTACGCGGCAAGCGCACCACCACGCAAACCACGGTGGATTTTGCTGTCCCGCATACACTCTCACTGACCTATGTGCCGCGCTGGCTGACCAGCCTCGAAGCTGCATTTGGTGAAATCAATAGCCGCTTGTTGGCCCTGAACGTGCATGATGCGGTCATGACTCTGGTCGAAGGTGGTTGCGACCTTTTGCTGTGCTATCACCACCCGCGTCAGCCGCTACTTCTTGATAGCAGCCAGTATGACATGATCAGCATGGGGACCGAAGCTTTGCGGGCCTATACCCGCTGTGATAAACATGGCGTACCGGAATTACTGTTGCCAGGAACGGAGAGGGAGCCACTACCTTTTCTGGCGTATGCCAACAATGCCTATCTGGGGCGCATGGTAGACCTGATTTTGAATGACACGCGCCAGCCTCTGCATCTGGAAAAATGCTATGAAACCGATATGGCAGAAGGCTTGAAAATGATGGCGCTGGAAGGACGTGGCATTGCCTTTTTACCCGAGTCTGCAGTGACCCGTGAAGTCAAGCAAAAGCAACTGGCCCGCGCCGATGATGGTAGTGGTGCCTGGGAAGTGAATATGGAAATCCGCCTGTATCGTGAGCGGTCCTCAATCCAGAGGCCGGGCAAGATGATAGTGTCGAGATTGTGGGAGTATCTGGAACAATTGCAAATTGCAGAAAAACTGGAAAGCAGTAAGCATGGGAAATCACGCCGGCGTCGTGAAGAGCATTAACAAGCTCCAGCGGATATCCGTACTAAGACTGCCTCTTTGACCTCTCATTGAGCTATTTTCGTAGCAGCAGACTACATTTTTACACTATTCAATACGATGATTTTTTTGTTTATCTTGCTGGCACTGCTGGCTCTCAATATCTATTCCACGCACCGTATCAAACGTGCTCTTGAACCAAGTTTCCAGCGAACGATGTTATTAATCAGTGTCTGGGCCATGCCATTTATTGGCAGTTTTTTTGCTTTGCCAGGCTTACCCAAAAACGCACATGAAAGCAGGACTCTTCCCCCTGAAAAATTGCCGGCCGGATTTATTCGCGAAGAGATACCGGACCTCATCAGTCTGCCAGGGGTGACTCCGTTCAATCTGTTTGAACATATCACTTTCCTGGACAATATCCCCGTCATGAACTGGGCGGCTTTTCATGCATGGCTGGGCACGATCAACGATGCTGGACTACAACGCCATGCACGTCTGCTGGGACAACGCGCATGGCTGGCTTATATCAAAGAGGGGATAGGTTCGCATTGTTATATGTATGAAAGCGAGAAGGCGTTGATCGTCTCATCGTCGGAGCCAAATGTCATTGAGGCCAGTGCCAGGTTTATTGAAAAGAATCATGCGCGTATTGCTAAGTTACTGCCTGGAGTCGCACAATTTCCGTCAGATATGAAGAGCATCTTGCTGGTGCTCGACAATGAGGATATGTACTATCAGTATGTATCTGCATATTATCCTGAGAGCGGGGAATTTGCAGTCAGCGGTGGCATGTTCATTGATGCAGGCTGCCCGCACTTTGTCACTGTTCTTTCGGATTTATTGATGATAGAACCTGTGATTACGCATGAAATGACACACAGTGCCTTGAATTACCTGAAATTGCCGTTGTGGCTGGATGAAGGAATTGCCGTAAATGTCGAATTTCAGCTCAGTCCATTTCTGCAGGAGGCGAGTAGCGCAAAAAATTTGTATGCCAGACATTTGCAATTCTGGAATCCTGAAAGGATTCAGGAGTTCTGGTCTGGCGCTTCATTTTCACGTAGCGGGGAAAGTAATACTCTATCCTATGATCTGGCACGCATACTCGTGAAGAATCTGAGCCAGGATTGGCAGGCTTTTGCCCGCTTTGTTGCCGCCGCCAAAAGGGAAGATGCTGGCAGTCGTGCTGCACTTGAGATTTTGGATATCGATCTGGGGGCAAGCGTTTGTGCTTTATTCGATACACAGTGGGAGTCTTCCTGGTCTCCTCACATCCGGATGGGAAGTCAGGCTGTCGCCGCTTGAGTGTATTTTCCTGCGTCGGATAAGTGCTGTCAGTAATGGCTGTAAAACCGAAATATATAGGACTTGCGGAGTTGTAAAAAATATTCCATATCATGCGGCCACTTTCATTGTTATGCATTTCATGCATAGATTCATGCAAACAAAGCATTGGCTGACTTCAGAATGAAAAGACTACTATGCGTCTGCTTTCAGCGCCGGTGACAGACTGGCCTGGAATACCAGATTTGCAAACCAGTTCAACCATCTTCAAGAGGTCATATCATGTCCACCCAGCACCAGATACCGTCTTATCTTACCCCGACAGAGACAGGTCCTTGGTCAGTTTACCTTGAGCAAATTGATCGTGTTACACCTTATCTCGGCCATTTGTCGCGCTGGGTAGAAACCCTGAAGCGCCCCAAGCGTATCCTGATAGTTGACGTGCCGATCGAGCGTGATGATGGTTCGATTGCCCACTTTGAAGGCTATCGTGTACAGCACAATACTTCCCGTGGCCCGGGCAAGGGTGGCGTGCGTTTCCATCAGGATGTGACGCTGTCAGAAGTGATGGCCTTGTCTGCCTGGATGACGATCAAAAATTCTGCAGTGAATGTGCCTTACGGTGGTGCCAAAGGTGGTATCCGTGTCGATCCTAAAACCTTGTCACGTGGCGAACTGATGCGTATGACGCGTCGTTACACTTCTGAAATCGGCATCATTATCGGACCGGACAAAGATATCCCGGCACCAGACGTGAACACCAATGAGCAAACCATGGCTTGGATGATGGATACCTATTCCATGAATGAAGGCCGTACTGCCACTGGCGTGGTCACTGGCAAACCGATTTCCCTGGGTGGCAGTCTGGGTCGTCGTGAAGCGACTGGCCGCGGCGTATTCGTGGTCGGTAGTGAAGCTGCTGCCAAGCGTGGCCTGAACATTGCTGGTGCAAAAATTGCAGTTCAAGGTTTTGGTAATGTGGGTGGTATTGCTGCCCGTTTGTTTGCCGATGCTGGCGCCAAGATCGTAGCAGTACAAGATCACGGCGGCACGATATTCCATTCAAATGGCCTGGATGTTGCAAAATTGCTGGACCACGTGGCAGCCAAAGGCAGTGTTGCTGGTTTTGAAGGCATAGAAGCGGTTTTGCCAAATGATGAATTCTGGTCTGTGAACTGCGATATCATGATCCCGGCAGCGCTGGAGCAGCAAATCACAATGAAGAATGCTGACCAGATCCGTGCCAAAATCATCCTCGAAGGCGCGAATGGCCCAACTACACCAGAAGCTGACGATATCTTGCGCGACAAAGGCATCCTGGTTGTGCCAGACGTAATCGCCAATGCTGGCGGTGTGACCGTGTCATATTTTGAGTGGGTACAAGATTTCTCCAGCTATTTCTGGTCGGAAGATGAAATCAACCTGCGTTTGACCCGTATCATGAAGGAAGCCTTTAATTCTGTCTGGCAGGTCACGGAAGACAAGAATGTCTCTCTGCGTACTGCAGCCTTTATTATCGGTTGCTCCAGAGTGTTGCAAGCACGCGAAGTGCGTGGACTGTATCCATAATCTGGAATTGTAAATAGCTATCAATCACCTATGCTGATAGGTGATGGTAGCCAGATGTCATTCCTGGCGCGATTTTGGGGCTTTAGTTCCAAAATCGCGTCTTGCTACCTGTTTACTCGTCCTGTAAGTGGGTAAGCCCGGCAAACATGGTGACATGTTTGATGTCATCTGGACTTAGTACTAGCAGCGTATCCTGCTTGATAGGCTTGGAACGATAATTGCATACTTGTTTTTAAAATTTTTACAAGTGCGATTGTCAAATATACTGAATAATATTTTGTTAAATGTGAATTTTTCTGTTGAATTTTATTGATCTTTATCATTACCATCCTGAATTAAGTTCAAAGGGGATTATATGGAAGCTTCAAAATGGATAGTAAAGGCTGGCTTGCCCTGTGCGCTGGTCCTGTGCTCCCCGCTTTCATTGGCTGCGGATACCCTGTCGCATATTAAAGAGACGCAAACGGTGACTATCGCGCACCGTGAGGCGTCTTTTCCATTTTCTTACCTCAATGAGGATAAGAAACCCATAGGCTACTCCATGGACATCTGTCTGAAGGTAGTTGATGCAATCAAAAAAGAACTCAAGCTGCCGCAGTTGAATGTGAAATACGTCCTTGTGACAGGTAGTACGCGTATCCCAGCCATTGTTGAGGGAAAGGCAGATATGGAGTGCGGCTCTACCACCAATAATGCAGAGCGTCGCAAACAGGTGGCGTTCACCATTCCCCATTTTTTTGCTACCGCGAAAATGCTGGTCAGGACGGATTCTGGTATCAAGAACTGGACTGACCTCAAGGGTAAAAAAGTGGTGACCTCCAAGGGGACCACGACCGTCAAGTTGCTCAATGATCGCGACAAGGTCAGAGGTCTGGATTTGACATTACTCGAAGGCAGTGATCACAACGAATCCTTTAGCATGGTAGAAAGCGGCAAGGCGGATGCATTTACCGTCGATGATGTGCTTTTGTATGGCCAGCGTGCCAGTGCCAAAGACCCGACGAAGTTTGTCGTGGTGGGCGATGCGCTTTCGACCGAACCATATGCCATCATGTTGCGCAAGGATGATGCTGCCTTCAAGTCACTGGTTGACCGCGAAGTCGCACGCCTCATGAATGATGGTGAAGTCACCAAACTTTATGACAAATGGTTTCGCAAACCAGTGCCCCCAAAAGGGGCAAACCTGAACATGCCCATGAACTTTCTGTTGCGCGACAATATACGTTTTCCCACAGATAAGGTGGCGGATTGACAGGCACTGTCTTTGCTTGCTATCTCAGACAGACGTGGTTTGATGCTCAGTTCACTATGCATCAGGCAGATCTGGGTTTGCGGGGTCTGGATGAAAAATCGTATGGGCCGGGTGAAAGCTGTTGCTGACCATATTTTTAGCAGTACATAAGTAGTAATACGTATTAAGCCGATTGAAAAAAACGGTAATTTGCTAAGGGTTTTTGTTAAACTCAAAGCCATGACTTTTTGATTTAAACTTTCTGGAGACAGTATGAAATTTTCGAAATTGTTGGTAGGCCTGATTGGTGCAGGTTTGATCGCCGGTGTAGCGCAGGCGCAAGATGCCGGAACACTGAAAAAAATCAAAGAAACAGGCACCATCACTCTGGGCGTGCGCGATTCTTCCATTCCTTTTTCCTACCTGGATGACAAACAGTCTTATCAAGGTTATTCCATTGATTTGTGCCTGAAAATTGTTACTGCAGTGCAAAAACAACTGGGTTTGACTTCTCTGAATGTCAAAATGAACCCAGTCACTTCAGCGACACGTATTCCGCTGATGGCAAACGGTACGATAGATCTGGAATGCGGCTCTACTACCAATAATGTGGAACGTCAAAAACAGGTCGCATTTGCACCTACTACCTTTGTTACTGCAAACCGCATCCTGTCGAAAAAATCTTCGGGCATCAAAACACTCATGGACTTGAAGGGCAAGGCCGTGGTCTCCACTTCCGGTACTTCCAACTTGAAGCAATTGACACAGTTGAATGCGGATCAAAACCTGGGCATCAATATCCTGCCAGCCAAAGATCATGCAGAAGCTTTCCTGATGGTGGAAACTGGCCGTGCAGTGGCCTGGGTAATGGATGACATCTTGCTGGCATCGCAAGCATCCAATTCAAAAAATCCGGCTGAGTATGAAATCAGCAAGGAAGCCCTGTCTGTTGAGCCATACGGCATCATGTTGCGCAAGGATGATGCAGCGTTCAAGAAAGTTGTTGATACAGCGATTTCCAATGTACTGACTTCTGGTGACGTTAACCGCATCTACCACAAATGGTTCATGCAACCTATCCCACCTAAAGGCATCGCTCTGAACTGGCCTATGTCTGACCAGCTCAAGGTAGTTGCTGCCAAGCCTACAGATTCAGGTGAACCTTCTGCTTATGCCGCTGTTCCAGAGGCTCAAAAAGCCGTTTTGAACAAGAAAAAATAATACATAGCAAGGCAAGGTAGTCCGACAAAACGGGGGGATGCACCTCCCGTTTTCTTTTGCAAGACTATGCATGCATGATGTTGCAAAAGCGGACTGAAAGCGCTGCACAGGAGGAGATTATGAACTACAACTGGAATTGGAATATCTTTTGGGACATTGCGCCCGATGGAACTGGCACCTATTTTGAATCCCTGATCGCTGGTCTGAAATGGACACTGGCGACAGCGGGTTTGGGCTGGGTGATTGCATTGGTTTTGGGCCTGGTGATAGGGACACTGCGCACAGCACCAAATAAATGGTTGGTCAGGGCGGCAAATGCCTATGTGGAATTATTTAGGAATATTCCACTGATTGTGCAAATGTTTCTCTGGTACTTTGTCTTCCCTGAGGTCTTGCCTGAATCATGGGGCACAGCACTCAAACAATTGCCGAATGCACCTTTCGTCACGGCAGTGCTGAGCCTGGGGTTTTTTACTTCGGCAAGGGTTGCGGTACAGGTCTCAACAGGTATCAATGCTCTGCCACGCGGGCAAAAAATGGCGGGTACGGCACTGGGCCTGACACTGCCACAAACTTACCGCTATGTGCTCTTGCCCATGGCATTTCGCATCATCATTCCTTCACTGATCAATGAAGTGGCGGCGATCATCAAAAACAGTTCGGTGGCTTTGTCCATAGGTTTGATAGAACTGATGGCAAGTACGCGTTCCATGCAAGAAATGTCCTTTAAGACTTTTGAGGCTTTCAGTGCTGCCACCATCATCTATCTGATCGTATCTGTGGTGGCGATCCTGCTGTCGAATTTGTTGGAAAAGAAACTGCGCGTACCAGGCTTCATTACTGCTGGTTCAGCCAATAGTGGAGGGCACTAAACATGGGTAATTTTGATTTTGATGTCATCCAGCGTTCCTGGGTGTACCTGTTCCAGACTGGCATGGTATTCACACTGAAGCTGACCTTCCTGTCAATGACAGGCGGTATCATCATCGGTACTTTATTGGCGATGATGCGTTTGTCCAGCAACAAGCTGATCAATCTGGTAGCCTCCGGTTACGTCAACCTGATGCGCTCGATACCTCTGGTATTGGTGCTGTTCTGGTTTTACTTCCTGGTGCCTTATATTGGTGCCTGGATAATTGGCGCAAGTGAACCTGTGGCCGTGGGTGCTTTTTCTTCTTGCCTGATCACCTTTGTCATGTTTGAAGCTGCTTATTACTGCGAAATCATGCGTTCCGGCATACAGTCTATCCCTCGTGGGCAGATCTGGGCTGGTTATGCGATGGGCATGAACTACTGGCAGACCATGGGGCATATCGTCTTGCCTCAGGCTTTCCGCAATATGATCCCCATATTGCTGACGCAAACCATCGTTTTGTTCCAGGACGTGTCGCTGGTATCGATCTTGTCCATTCCCGATTTTTTCGGCTCTGCTGCCAAAGTGGCACAGCGTGATGGACGTCTGGTGGAAATGTATACCTTCGCAGCGGTTGTCTATTTCATCATGTGCCTTGGCTTGTCTGCACTCGTGAAGAAATTGCAGGCAAAAGTGGCGATCATACGTTAAGAATATTGTGGAGATTTCAAATGATTAAATTGAGTAATGTCAGTAAATGGTATGGTCAGTTCCAGGTCTTGACCGATTGCACAACCGAAGTGTCCAAGGGTGAAGTGGTGGTTGTTTGCGGTCCTTCCGGTTCAGGCAAATCAACACTGATCAAAACCGTCAATGGTCTGGAGCCTTTCCAAAAAGGCGAGATCACGGTAGAAGGTGTTTCTGTTGGCGACCCAAAAACCAATTTGTCCAAACTGCGCGCACGCATAGGCATGGTGTTTCAGAACTTTGAATTGTTCCCGCATCTGTCCATACGCCAGAATCTGACTATCGGTCAGGTCAAAGTATTGGGCCGCTCTGAAGAAGAAGCGACTGAGCGCGGACTCAAATACCTGGATCGCGTTGGCCTGATTGCACACAAGGACAAGTTCCCGGGTCAGTTGTCTGGTGGTCAGCAACAGCGTGTGGCGATTGCCCGCGCCTTGTCCATGGACCCGATAGCCATGCTGTTTGATGAACCTACATCGGCACTTGATCCGGAAATGATCAATGAAGTGCTGGATGTCATGGTCGGCCTGGCACAAGAAGGCATGACCATGATGGTGGTGACCCATGAAATGGGCTTTGCCAAAAAAGTCGCGAATCGCATTGTCTTCATGGACAAAGGCGCGATAGTTGAAGATTGTTCAAAAGACGAATTCTTTAATAATGCCCGCTCAGAACGTGCGCGCGATTTCCTGGACAAGATCATTCATTGATATTTTTAGGTCAGTACACCTAAGTTTGCAAAACAGCCCTGAATTTCAGGGCTGTTTTTGTAATAAGTGATGATTTCTGTGAAATCTGTAGAAATTGTGATTCCCGTCACAAGGAAATAGATACTGTCATGCTAATCTTCACTCGCAAAAAAATGCACTGAAAAGTAGTTTTTGAATTATTTATTTTTGTATTAATAACAATTAAACAGGACAACACGCAATGGCCAACACAGCAGCAGATATCCAAAAGCTTTACATCGCTTACTTCAATCGCCCAGCAGACCCAAGTGGCCTGGCATACTGGATGGCGCAAAGCTTCACACTGAACCAAATCGCTGACAGCTTCTCCAAGCAAGCAGAATAT
>Ga0187843_10001588_pt1 | contig 14226 bp, 15 predicted proteins | sample SpaLakP09_SKY_43_FD_134516 | JGI IMG/M metagenome (GOLD analysis project Ga0187843, IMG submission 134516) | Oligotrophic lake water microbial communities from Sparkling Lake, Wisconsin, USA - SP09_SKY_43 | ecosystem: Environmental > Aquatic > Freshwater > Lake | place: USA: Sparkling Lake... | reverse complement strand
GGCCCTGCTCTACAGCATGTTGTTGCTCGGCATGATCGGCAGCAGCTTGGTGTATGGATTGTTTTTAACCGACTTCACACCGACCCATCTGATTCAGGTGATTCAAGGGTCTGCGGTGGTGGTGCTGATGCTCAATCTGATCTCTTTGTGGAAACAAGAAGCGCGTGCGGCCAAACGCGGTCCGCGCGAAGAAAACGGTTTTCAAAAGAATTGGCAACGCATGTTGGCCCAAGCGGGCATGCGCCGCTTTTTATGGACAGTGGCCTTGGGGACGGCCGCATTCAGCATGCAAGACATCATCTTGGAACCCTTTGGTGCCGAAGTCTTGGGCTTGGATGTGAGCATGACCAGTTCCCTGACGGCGTTGAGTGCTGGCGGTGCCTTGTTGGCTTTTTACCTGTCGTCCGTCTGGCTGAACCGGGGCTTGGATGCCTGTCGTTTGGCCAGTGCCGGCGTCTTGTTGGGCTTACCAGCCTTTGCCTGTGTGATTTTTTCGGCTCCATTGGATTCTGCAGTGTTGTTCCGCACTGGCACATCACTGATTGGTTTTTCTGGCGGTTTGTTCTCCGTGGGCATGTTGGTCACCGCCATGTCCTTCAGCGAAGAATCATTGGCAGGTTTGGTGCTTGGTGCCTGGGGGGCAGTGCAAGCCACGGCGGCAGGTGTGGCGATGGCTGCCGGCGGCTTCTTGCGTGATCTGATTGCCAGCTTGGCCAGCAGTGGCGCCTTGGGCAGCAGCTTGGACGCGCCAGCGACGGCCTACAGTTTTGTGTACCACATTGAAATTTACATGTTGTTTGCGGTGTTGATTGCCTTGGGGCCCTTGGTTCGCAGCATCCGACAAACACAAGCACAGACCAACCGAATCGGTTTCGGTTTGGCCGAGTTACCAAGTTGAGAACCACTTTTTTTGAACGGAGACATGACCATGGAAACAGGTGCGATAACCCAATACGTTGATGTGGCCCAGATCGTCTTGTACATCTTCTGGGTGTTTTTTTTCGGCCTCATCTACTACCTCTTGCGTGAAAATCACCGCGAGGGTTATCCGATGGACAACGGCCGTGAAAACGGCCCCAAGATGGACGGCTGGCCTGCGGTGCCTACCCCTAAGGTTTACAAACTCGCTAATGGACACGAGGTTTTAAGCCCAGACCACAAGCGCCCAGATGGCGTCTTCAAAGGCCAACCCATGCATCCTTGGTTGGGGGCTCCCTTGGAGCCTGTGGGCGATCCACTGCTGGCGGGTTTGGGCCCAGGCGCTTGGGCCAACCGTGCCGATGTGCCTGAAATGACCATGAAGGTGAAGTCAAGATCGTGCCCTTGCGCGTGGCCAAAGACCACGGTGTGGCACCTCAAGACACCGACTCACGCGGACAAGATGTGTACGGTGCCGACGACCAAGTTGCGGGTGTGGTGCGCGACTTCTGGGTTGACCGCTCCGAGATGCTATTTCGCTACATCGAGATGACAGTCAAGGGAACCGACAAGCATGTGCTGATTCCCATCAACTTTGCCCGCATCCATGAGAACGCCATTGATGTGCATGCCCTGATGTCACACCAGTTTGCCAACGTACCCAGCCTCAAGTCACCCGACCAAGTGACCATGCTGGAAGAAGAAAAGATCATGGGCTACTTTGGTGCGGGCTTGCTTTATGCCGAACCAAATCGTCAGGAACCATTGGTATGAATGCGCACCACGAACATGAATTTGAGGCTGCTTTGGGCTTGCCCGAAGTTTTGCCGCGCAACGAATACATCGTTTGGCAAGGTCGGCCGGCTTGGCAGCAACTTGCATTTGAAGCCTTTCATGTGCGCAAGATCACCGTGTACTTTGCCATCATGGTGTTGCTGCAATTGATTCATTTGATCGATAACAACACGGCCCTCCCTGAGTTGGCCAAGTCCATCGCCACCAGTGTGGCGCTGGCCTTCCTTTCCTTGGCGCTCCTGACCTGGGGGGCCTATTTGTCAGCGCAGGCCACGATGTACACCTTGACCAATAAGCGCATCATCATGCGCATTGGCATTGTGCTGTCGCTGACCTTCAATTTGCCGCTTAAAAAAATAACGGCCTGTGATTTACAACTGCAAAAAAATAAAACCGGCAACCTCGCCTTGGGGATCGCCAGCGAAAGCCCCATCGGTTGGCTCAACTTGTGGCCGCATGTGCGGGCTTGGCGTGTCGCTTCGCCCCAACCGGTGCTGCGCTGTGTACCCCAAGCACAGGCATTGGCAGAGCAAATTTTGTCGGCCTGGCGTCAAGAGAACCCAAGTACGCAGCTGTTGTCCGTGCCGACTGAACAAAGCCTTGGCAGCACACAAGCCATGGAGTTGGCATGAACAAAGTTGACGCCCTCAAGCCTGCCAACCTGCCCGTGCCACCAGCCGTGCCGGTCATCGTCCGCTGGATCTTGCTGGGTTTATCGCTGCTGTTGTTGGGTGTTTATGCCATTCGTCAATCTGGCCAAGACATTCGACAAGCTGATGCACCCTTGGTCTGGAAGAAAAATCTGCACTTTGCCGATGGCACGCGCGGTGAAATTGTGGTGATTGATGCCACCACCAACCAACAAGTCGCGGTGTTTGAGGGTGAGCAAGGATTCTTGCGCGGCACGTTGCGCGCCCTGGTGCGCGAACGCAAAAAACGTTCGATAGGCGCTGATGAAGCTTTCGAGCTCAGCGGCCATGCGGATGGGCAAATGGTGTTGCGCGATCCCGCCACGGGCGAAGCGATTCACCTGGCTTCATTTGGCCCCAGTAACGCCCAGATTTACCGTCAATTGCAATAAAGAAACCAGGAGAACAACATGGCCTCAGTGACTGCAACGATTGAATCCGCCCGCGACGCGAATGAAAAAGCGGTTCAAAGCACACTGCTGAACCCACGCTTTTACACCACCGACTTTGCTGCCATGGACCGCTTGGATGTGGAACCGGTGCGCAAAGAATGGGACCTGATGATGCAAGAGTATGAAGGTGACAACAACCACGATCACTTTCAGCGTGATGCGGCATTTGCCGATGAAGTCGCCCTGCTCATGCCCCAGCTTTCGCCTGAAATGCGCCAGGAATTTTTAGAATTTTTGGTCAGTTCCCTGACCTCCGAGTTTTCGGGGTGTATCTTGTACAACGAGATTCGAAAAAACGTGACCAACCCCGACATCAAGCAGTTAATGACCTACATGGCACGCGACGAATCCCGTCATGCGGGCTTCATCAACCAGTCGCTGCGCGACTTCGGCTTGGGCATCGATTTGGGCGACTTGAAACGCACCAAAGCCTATACCTATTTCAAACCCAAATACATTTTTTACGCCACTTACTTGTCGGAAAAAATCGGATACGCCCGCTACATCACCATCTTCCGTCAGCTTGAGAAACACCCTGACAAGCGATTCCATCCGATCTTTCGTTGGTTTGAACGCTGGTGCAATGACGAATTCCGTCATGGCGAATCATTCGCCCTGATCATGCGTGCCAACCCCCATTTGCTGCGTGGTGGCAACCGCCTGTGGATCAAGTTCTTTTTATTGGCTGTCTATGCCACGATGTACGTGCGCGACCACACCCGTCCCATGCTGCATCAAGCCATGGGATTGGAAACCGACGAGTACGACTACACCGTTTTTCGCATCACCACCGAAATTTCAAAGCAAGTCTTCCCCTTGTCCTTGGACACCGACAACCCTAAATTTCGTGCCGGCTTGACCCGCTTGTTTGAAATTTCCAAAGCCAACGATGCGGCCATAGCGCAAGGTGGTGTCTTCAGCTATGTCAAGCGTGCCGTGTGCGGCGTGCAAGCAGTTTGGACTTTTGGTCGCTTGTACATGATGGACACCATCGAGCATGAATTGCCAGCCAACGTCCGCATGGCGCCGTCATGGTGAGTGAAGCAGCCATGGCCGCGTTGTTTGCCGTGCTGTGCTGGTGGATCGGCACAGGCGTCATTTTGTGGCTAGACCGTTTGCCTGCGCAAAGCTTTCGCTGGAGCATGTTGGGCTGGAGTTTTCTCTTGGGCCTGAGCTTTTGGGGCGTCTCCACCAGCATGAAAAGCGTCAGCGATGCCCATGCGTATTTGGGTTTTGGCAGCGTCATTGTGATGTGGGGTTGGCATGAATTGGCTTTTCTCACCGGCACACTGACGGGTCCGCGCAAGACCGCTTTGGACGAAGGCGCTGTGGGCTTCAAGCGGTTTGAACAAGCCTTGTTGGTGATGTTGCACCATGAGTTGGCTTTGCTGCTGAATTTTGCCGTGTTGTGCGTCATGCAAATCGGCCAAGCCAACCACATGGCCTTGTGCACATTTGCATTGCTCTGGTGCATGCGGGTGAGCGCCAAACTGAACTTGTTCTTCGGGGTCACTGAAAACGGGGCCGCATATTTGCCGGCGCACCTGACTTATTTGGCCAGCTATTTCAGACAACGTCGCATGACCTGGTGGTTCGTCATTTCGGTCAGTTTGTCGGTGGCTGTTTGGGTTTGGTTGATCATGCAAGCCATTACAGGTGCCGTGGAGATGACCACGGGATGGGTCATGTTGGCCAGTTTGCTGACCTTGGCCATCGTTGAACATGCCTTGATGGTTTTCCCTTTGCCACTGCAACGTATTTGGGGCTGGGCCATGTCCAGAACCGCCACATCAGCTTGAAAGATTGATCATGAATGCTTTCTCACATCAGGACCAGCAAGCTCTCGAGCTGGCTTTGACGGTTGGCCAAATTCGCCCCATGGCCGTGGTGATCGGCAGTGGCTTTGGCGGGTTGGCCGCCGCCATTCGCTTGAGTGTGAAAGGCTATCAAGTGCAAGTGGTGGAAAAACTGGATGGCCCTGGTGGTCGTGCCTCGGTGTTCAAACAAGATGGCTTTACCTTTGATGCCGGCCCCACCATCATCACCGCCCCCTTTTTGTTGGAAGAGTTGTGGGCGCTGTGTGGAAAATCCTTCAAAGACGACATCGATTTGCGCGCCATGGACCCGTTTTACCGCATCCGTTTCAGCGATGGCACTTGGTTTGACTACAGCGGAGACGAAGCCACCATGCGGGCTGAAATTGCCCGGTTCTCCACGGAAGACTTGATTGGTTACGAGCATTTTTTGGCGGATGCAGAACTTTGTAAAACACTTGGTTTTGAGGGCTTGGGTTCAATCGCCTTCGACACTTTTGCGGACTTGATCAACGCGATTCCTTCCTTTGCCCGCATGGGCGCTTGGCGCAGCATTTACAGCTTGGTGGCCAAACACATCCGCAATGACAAACTGCGCATCGTGCTGAGTTTTCATCCCCTGTTGATTGGGGGCAATCCGTTTTCGGTGACCTGCGCTTACGCGCTGATCAACTCCTTAGAACGCACCTGGGGTGTGCATTCGGCCATGGGTGGCACAGGCGCCATTGTGCAAGGCTTGGTGCGCTTGCTGGAAGGACGAGGCATTCCCATCCATTACAACGCTCCGGTGGTCAACATCCGCATTGAAAACAACAAGGCTGTTGGGGTGGAATTGCAAGATGGCCGCTTCATGCCCGCCGACATCGTCGTCAGCAATGCCGATACCGCTTGGACCTACAAGCATTTGGTCGCGCCCCAACACCGACGCCATTGGACAGACCGCAAAATTGACAAGGGCCGCTATTCGATGGGCTTGTTTGTTTGGTACTTTGGCACCGACCGCCAGTATGCGGATGTGCCTCACCACATGATGGTGCTGGGTCCCCGCTACAAAGAATTGCTGACCGACATTTTCAAGCACCACACCTTGGCAGAGGATTTCAGCTTGTACCTGCACCGCCCGACAGCCACCGATCCATCATTGGCACCCGCCGGTTGTGACACGTTTTATGTCTTGTCACCGGTGCCGCACTTGGACAGTGGCACCGATTGGGCATCCCATGCAGAAACCTACCGTTCGAAAATACAAGAAGCTTTAGAGGCCTCGGTCTTGCCGGAATTGTCCAAGCACATCGTTTCTTCCAAAATGATGACGCCGCAAGACTTTAAAGACCGCTTGTGGTCCTACAAAGGAGCGGGTTTTGGTCTGGAGCCCTTGCTGTTGCAAAGTGCATGGTTCAGACCACACAACCGCAGCGAAGACGTGCAAGGTTTGTATGTGGTCGGTGCGGGCACCCATCCTGGTGCCGGTGTCCCCGGAGTATTGATGTCGGCCAAAGCCCTTGAAACAGTGGTGCCCCATGCTCATGCGCTCAACTGATCTTCAGCACCAAGATTTGCAAGCCTGCATCGACATGATGCGAGGCGGCTCCAAAAGTTTTTTTGCCGCCTCCAAGTTGTTGCCTGAAAGGGTTCGCAACGCCTCGGTGGCTTTGTATGCTTTTTGTCGCGTGGCCGACGATTTGGTCGACGAAGGAGATTCAAGCGACGACGCCTTGGTCGAATTGCGATTGCGCTTGGATGGCATTTACAACGGCCACCCCCAGCCCTTTTTAGAGGACAACGCCCTCGCCCACGTGGCCCAGCAATACGCCTTGCCGCGTAATTTATTAGAGGCCCTGATCGAAGGCTTTGAATGGGACGCCCAAGGCAAAACCTACGAAACCATTGAAGAAGTGCACCAATATGCGGCCCGGGTGGCGGGCAGTGTTGGCGCGATGATGTGTTGGATCATGGGACCTCGTCATGCATCCGCATTGGCACGTGCTTGCGAATTGGGCGTGGCCATGCAACTCACCAACATTGCCCGCGATGTCGGCCAAGACGCACGCATGGGTCGCTTGTACCTGCCACAAGTTTGGATGAGAGAGGCCGGCTTGAATCCCCAGGCATTCATCGCCAACCCCGTTCATGATGCGGCCTTGCAAAGCGTGGTTCAACGCCTGCTTGACGAAGCGGACCGCTTGTATCTCAAGGCCCATACAGGCATCGCTGAATTGCCGAAAGACTGCCGCTCGGCGATCTTGGCGGCGCGCCTGATTTACGCTGAAATTGGTCATCAATTGCGCCGCGAAGGCTGCAACTCGGTGAACCACCGCACGGTGGTCAGCAGCACGCGCAAAATGGCTTTGCTTGCCCAATCCAAATTGCAAGTGCATTGGCTGGTTGCTGATAAACAAAACGCGGTACCTTTGGCCGCCATCAGCTATCTGATTGAAGGTTGCAACAGTTCCGAACCTGTGTTGCCCAGCAATTTCAAATTGGCCTCGCAACGCAGCATCTCCGAAAAAATCGAATGGCTGCTGAGTTTGTCGGAGCGTTTGGAGTTTGAACGACGCGGCCTGACACCACCAACGCAGCACTGATCAGTCAGCTTCTAAAGAGATGGTAAAACCTTGCTCAGCTTGAGCCTTGCTGTGCTGTTTATCAAGGCTTTCCATGAACGAAGGACGCCGCATGAAACTCCAGCGCATTCACCATGTCGCCTACCGCTGCAAAGACGCCAAAGAAACGGTGGCGTGGTATGTCAAAAACTTGAACATGTCCTTTGTGTTGGCAATTGCCGAAAACCAGGTGCCCAGCACCAAAGCCCCCGACCCTTACATGCATGTATTTTTAGATGCAGGTCAAGGCAATGTGCTGGCTTTTTTTGAATTACCCAACGCACCCGACATGGGTCGGGATGTCAACACCCCCACGTGGGTTCAGCATTTGGCTTTCAAAGTGGAGAGCCTCGATGTGTTGCTGGCCTACAAAGACCGATTGGTCGCCGAAGGCATTGAGGTGATTGGCGTCACCGACCACACGATCTTCAAATCCATTTACTTTTTCGATCCCAACGGGCATCGCTTGGAAGTGGCCTGCGACACCGGTACCCCTGCGATGTACCAGCAGTTGGACGAGGTCAAATGGGCGATGTTGGAAGAATGGAGCCGCACCAAACGCGCTCCCCAGCATGCGGCTTGGATGCACCAACAGATCTGAAGGATCGCCCAGCGAGGGTCTCGTCCGCCTTGCGCAGGATTGCCGATCAAGCACGCCTGGGCATGCGCCAAGGCAACATGGCCTGGACCACCGGGGAGACCAAACGTCCGGTGTGCAAGGTTTCATGAAAGCTCTCAACTGATTCATCCAACAAATGGCTTTGCAGCACGGCACGTTGGTAAAAAGGCGTGTCTTCCAACTGTTGCTTGACAAGCACCTGACCTTGGCTGCGCATCCTGCGGGTCAACCACCAGTTGGTGCGGTTCAAGGCCACTGGGGGCGGTGGTTCAAACTCGTGCACACCGCCTTGAAGATCAAAACGGTAAGCCAAGACGGGGTTGTCGCCGTTTTTCAATTGCAAGTCATACAACACCGCGGTATCTCCATTGGCCAGACGGCTGCGCGACCAATCCCATTCCTTGAAGGGCCGGTCAATCGGTTCATCACCTTCGTTGCTGTCCAAATAACCATGGCCTTGCCAAGTTTGATCAGGGTGTTGCAATTGAACCTCGACGCGGGCGCTGGGTGCAATCGGTCCCCAGGTGTGTTTGCAGTCGGGTTCGAGGTTGACACCAAAGTTGAACAACTGCTCGGGGATGACACGCACACGGCCTTGGACGCGCCTGGGCAGGGGCACACAGACTTCGTCGATGTCGATACACAAGGCCTGCCCATCCCAATGCAATTGACTGGGACCAATCTTGAAGGTGTGGGCACTGCGCGCACACTGCTTGGCACCGCGCTCGGTCATGGCCCAGCGGTTGGCATGTCGGCTGTAAAGCGCCACATTCAGGCTGCAAAAATTCTCTGGATCAGCGGGTTTGTCACCCCGGCGCGCCCATGCGTAGTAAGGCGAAAAAACACTGCCGACGAAGGCAATGATGGTCAGGCCAAATTGACCGCAATCGCTCAGTGCGTCAACATACCACCAGAGGTAACCCCCCGTTGGGACGTGCTGATCGAAGCAAGGTGTGCCATCACTGCGGCGGCCGCCAGTCGACCCGACATAGCGGCCATGGGTACGCCAGGACCCGGGTGAACGCTGCCCCCCGCCAATATCAATCCGGGAAGACTGGTCGTGGCGTTCGAGCGACTGAAGGCTGACATCCAACCGTGAGTCGCTTGACCGTACAGTGCCCCGCCCGTCGCTGGAAACAATTTGTGAAAGTCCGTGGGTGTCGTGCGTTGGGTGTTTTGCGCTGTGGCTTGAATCTCCAAGCCGCACTGACGCAGAAGTTGAAAGCTCTGGTGTTGACATCGTTCGATCGCTTCTTCAGTCAAAATGGATTGATCACCAACCGCTGGTGCATTGACTAAACACAACAAGCGTTCAGTGTCTTGCGGTGTCTGACCTGCGCCACGATCTTGGGCGCAAACATAAACCGTGGGCGCACTGGGCAAGGAATTTTTCTCAAAGATGGCCTTGAATTCCGTGTCGTAATTGTTTTGAAAAAATACATTGTGACGGTCCAATTCAAAGCCTGATGTTTTGGCGTTGACCGACCAGGTGACAGCTGACAAAGAGCGTTGACGGTTGCCACGCGGTGTGGCTTGCGCAGCAGCAGGTCCCAGCAAACCTGCATGCAGGGCCGACACATCCCCATTGAACACGACCGCGTCCGCTTGTAAAGTTTCACCACTTAATAAAGTGACGCCACAGACCTTGTTTTGTTCAATGTGAATGCGCTGAACAGTTTGACCATATTGAAATTGAGCACCTCTGGCCATGGCCAGGCTCTCGAGACACTTGGGCAAGGCGTGCATGCCCCCTTCAATGGCCCACACGCCGTCCATTTCTACTTGGGCAATCAGCATCAAGGTGGCGGGCGCTTGCCAAGGCGAGGAACCGCAATAAGTGGCGTAACGGCCAAACAACTGACGTAATTTGTCGTTGCGGAAGTAGCGCCCCAGGCTCTCCCACAAACTCGACATGACGCCCAACGATGCCAAAGTGGCCAAGCCACGCGGCCCCAACACCTTGGTGAACTGCACCACCGAGGGCAAGGTGGTTTGAATGTAGGGGGCTTGCAAGGTGTCATAGACCTCACGGGTTTTCAAACAAAACCGTTCGAAATTGCGCGCTTCGGTCAAACCCGCAAAACGACCGATTGCATCCGTGGAGGCTTGCACATCGGCAAACAAATCCAAGCCGCTGCCATCGGCCCATGCATGCCGAGCCAGCACGTCCAAGGTCTTCAATTTCAGCAATTGGTCCAATGACGCATTGACCGACGCGAAGATTTCATCAAAAACCCAGCGCATGGTGAAAACGGTGGGCCCACTGTCAATGGCTGCGCCATCGACGAACAATTGACGAACCTTGCCGCCGGGCAACGGGCTTTGTTCTAGCACGGTGACACGCACTCCTTGGTGCGCCAACAGCAAGGCACTGACCAGGCCACCCATGCCAGCACCGACGACGATGACATGGCGATCACGCAAGGGCCATCTCCTCGATTTGCGGGTCGCACTGCGTCGCGTATTCACGCCCCTGCCAAACACCCACCATGGACAGGACTTTCATGCGGACAAACATGGATTCAGAGAAAAAACCGTGTTTGTAGGCCGCTTTGATGGCACTGTGGTGGGCGCCACTCTGCGCATAGGCCACCATGGAAGGCGTGTCTTCCCAAATACTGAAAGTGCATTGCCGCAGCAATGGCGCTTCGCCCAAACCCATGGCCAATAAACATCCTTTTGCGGTTTGCAAATCGGCTTGTGCGGCGGGCGCATAGCGCCAAAAAGCCAAGGCGCTGGACGACCGGATACTGGCCCGTGTGATGGTTGCAACCGGCAACTGATCGAGAACAGACTTTGCAATCTGTACCCGATCTTCTGAAGTGGGATGCCATGTCAAGGCATTCCAGCTGCCCCGACTGCTGTCAATCATCAGCGTGGCGCTGAACCACTCGCGGGCATTTTTTTTGTACGCCAGGCAGAGTTCACTGTTTAGAAATGCTTCAGCTTGCGCACGTTGATCGAACATCAGCACCAATCCTTGGTGACTGGGGCTGGGGCGCAACACAAAACCGCCCTCATGACCACTGCCCATGACCTTGGCAAACATCAAGCCTTCTACCTGCTTCAATGCTGAACCACCTTGCGCTAGCCGCATCCAACCCCATGACCGCTTGGCTTTCAACAAGTCAACCAGCAACACCACCACGACACCTGCGAGAGACGAAGGGTTGGCAGCGTTGTATTGATTGCGCATTGTTGGGGCACCATGGCTTGAAAGGGCATGCGCATGGTTTTGATGCTTTATTTTTTAGCCACCTTGGTAGGCGCAGCTTCTGCACCTGTCTGGGCCAACTCGGGGAAGTCTTTCAACATCGACTGCCCGTTCAACGGCTTGTAGGCACCTTGGTGGCATGTGGCGCAATTGGCCTTGGCCACATCGCCGGTGGGTCCGAGACGATGCTCTGGGAAAGTGCTGGTGAGTGGCTCCATGTAAGCGGTATTCAAGTCGCGTGCCATGCGGATGCCATGCCAAGCAACTGCGCGTTGAGGCGGGTTGCCCTTCCATTCGGAAAAGGATTGGGTGTTATGGCAATAAGTGCAATTGACACCCAGCGACGATGACATGTGCGTCATCAGACCATAAGTCCATTCAGCTTGCTTGATGGAATGGCGGTTACCCGATGGCAATGCCGTGTTGCCGTTGACCCGAATATCGAGTTCGCCCAACAAGAACGGTGTAAACGGATCACTGGGCAAAGAACTCAAGCCAACCGACTTGGCCGCCAAGTTTTGCCCTGCACGGTCGCCAATGAAGTCGGCACCCTTGTTTTGCTCAGCCTCCGTGAACCAGACATTGCTGGGCACGGGATTGCCACGGTGACAGGTGTAGCAGGTCACGCCCGTTTCAGCCACATGGCTTTTCCAATCGGTGTTGATATGGCGGGTCATTTCAATCATGCGCCGCGCCACCACCTTGGTGTATTTGGAGTCTTCTGCAAAATTGGCTGGGTTGTGGCAATACGCACAGCCTTCCGTCGGCGACACCCATGCCGTCATGGACAGCATCAAACGTGTGAATTCATTGTTGTTGAGGTTGCCCAGGACTTTCACATTTTTATAAAGACTTGAAGCTTTCGGACTGTCGCCGGGTGCCAAAGGCAGCGCCACAGGCAAGACATTGGCTTCGGTTGTTAAATCCAAAATGCGCGGGTTGTAGACCTGCACCATGCCAGTTCCGCGATACCCGTGTTGGACAGAGTCGATCGGGGGGCGTTCACATCCGGCCAGCAAAAACAAGCCCGCAATTCCTGCCCATGAAAGAAATCGTTTTAAATTCATGGCTTCACTCCTGAGAGGGTTGCTGGGTCCACCACTTCAGGGAACACGGTGGGATAAGGCGGTGCCACGCCATGCTTGACGGCCCAGAGGTACCAGTTGTCCACCACGGTGCCCGTCAGCAAGATGCCAATGCCACCTGCGAGTGGGCACAACACAGCAAACCACCAGGCCAACGGTGAATGGATTCCATCGTGGCGTTGAAGCCCATGGTCCAGCGCCAGAACAAAGCTGCGCGTTCCGAAGCGGTGCCACGGTCGACAATTTGCTCTATCTCACGCTCGCCGCCGTAACGACCGACCGCCAAGATGGTGGCGCCGTGCATTGCAAACAGCAAGACCGAGCCGTACAAGAACACAATCGACAAAGCATGGAAGGGGTTGTAGAACAAATTGCCATAGCGCAATGAAAATGCTGCTGTCCAGTCCAGGTGGGGGAAGATGCCAAAGGGCACAGCCTCGCCCCATGAACCCATCAAAATGGGACGGAACAAACCCAGCACCAAGTACAACCAAATGGCGGCCGCAAAGGCCCATGGAATGTGCGTGCCCAAGCCCAGTTCACGCGCACGGCGGTACATCCTTGCCCACCACAACAACAAAGATGCGGTGAGAAAGAATCCGGTGAACAACCACCAGCCGCCTTGGTTCATGGGCGGAATACTCAAACCATAACCGGGTGCAGGTGGCTCAAGTGCCAACCAAAACAGCTGGCGAATAAATTGGATGGGGTTCCAATCGACCGATGCGAGCATGTTGAAGCCAATGGTGACAAAGGCAATCAAGCCGCACAGCAAAGAGGCCACGCCCAAGCCTCCCAGGTAAATGGGGCCGAGCTGCGCGTTGCCGATGCGGCCTAACCAATACGCGATGACGGGCTCGCCCGTGCGTGGGCTGTTGCCATGGCCCAATTCCACCCCGTGGTGTGTGGGTCCAACCGCTTGAACAGTGGTGAAGATATTTTGATATTGCATTTTTTCTCTCCTGCCTTATTTCCAAATAGGCATGTTGAGCCACCAACCCCACCATTCTGGCCAACCGCGTGTCCAGAAAGGTCCACTGATGACGATGCACAAAGCACTGAACAGCACCGCCGCCAGAGCCAAAAACAAACCCAAACGGTGAATGCCCAAGGTACCAATCGAATAACCGATGGAATCACGAAAGAAGGTGTCTTCGTGTTCGGGTGTTTTGACCACTTCACCAACAGGTGGGTTGGTGGCGGACAACACCAGGCCGCCATGCAAAGACAGCGCAAACACCGTGGCGAAGAAAAAGCTGACCGCGATCATGTGCGCGGGGTTGTAGTGAAAATGCAGGTATTGGTAGCCCACGTTGGACACCCAATCGAGATGGCTGAAGATGCCGTAAGGGAAGCCGTGTCCCCAAGCGCCCATCAATACGGGGCGGATGACCACCAAGGTGAAGTAAGCAAAAATCGCCACGCCAAAAGCAAACGGCACATGCAGGCCCATGCCCAGCTTTCGACAAATCTCAATTTCACGCATCATCCACGAAACAAAAGCGCCCAAAGCACAGACCGTGATCAGTTGCCACAATCCGCCTTCCATCAGCGGCGCCATGCGCAGGCCATAGGACAAATTGGGGGGGGCAATGCTGATTTGCCAAAGATTCCAGGTGGGCCCTTGTGACGCACCCCACAAAATGAGCGCCGTTCCTAGAAATGAAAAGAAGATGGTGGTGACACCAAAGAAACCCACATAAAAAGGGCCGATCCAAAAATCGAACAAGTCACCGCCCACCAAGGTTCCCCCTCGGACTCGGTATTTTCTTTCAAAACTGAGCATGGACATGATCGCGCCCCTTACGATGAAAATGAAATTCAGAGATCAGATGAAGCGCTGGCGCTGCCAGTGCTCCATCTGAATCAGCATCAAGTGGTTTAAGACTTGACCGCAGGCACAGGTGCGGGCATCGGTGCGTTTTGCGCTGATGCTGAACCGGGTGCTTTGCGTGGGCCGTCGAGCCAATTGAACTTGTTGGTGCTGAGCAAGATCAGATGAATCATTGCAGCCAGTCCAAACAAGAAAATGCCTTG
>Ga0187843_10001587_pt1 | contig 14229 bp, 13 predicted proteins | sample SpaLakP09_SKY_43_FD_134516 | JGI IMG/M metagenome (GOLD analysis project Ga0187843, IMG submission 134516) | Oligotrophic lake water microbial communities from Sparkling Lake, Wisconsin, USA - SP09_SKY_43 | ecosystem: Environmental > Aquatic > Freshwater > Lake | place: USA: Sparkling Lake... | reverse complement strand
GTTGTTGGTTGTGTATGTCGGCGCCAGCCCAAAACCTGCTGCGGGTTCGAACGCGCAATCACCTGAAGCAATTGCCGCTCGCTTAAAACCTGTGGCTGATGAGGGCTACACCTTGGTCGATGCCAGCGCACCCAGAACATTGAAAGCTGGCGGTGAGGTTTACAACGCAGCCTGCGTAGCGTGTCATGGCGCAGGTGTTGCAGGTGCTCCGAAGTTTGGCGACAAAGCTGCTTGGGGCGCACGTAATAAACAAGGCTACGACATTCTGGTATCGCATGCAGTTAAGGGCATACGCGCTATGCCTGCTAAAGGCGGCAATCCTGATTTAGATGATATTGAAGTCGCACGCGCAGTGGTGCACATGGCGAATGCAGGTGGTGCTTCATTTAAAGAGCCTGCTGTCAAAAAATAATTCGTTTTTTGGATTCAAAAAAATCCCGGTGGCTGCAAAGCGACCGGGATTTTTTTACTTAAAGATGACTGATTAGTTAGTTTGTTTTTGAAGTAGGACGTGCTGATCTTAACTACGTGATTCACTGCGCGACGATTTCCACCGTTGGATGAACGCAGTCAGCGCAGCGCCCGCGCCCATCATCAACATCACACGCCGAGTTATGCGTGACGCTTTGCTTTTACCAAACACGAGGGGCAATAACGTACTAATCAGCGGCACGGCATTACTAGCCATGATTAATTTCATCAGGCTAGGCAGTTTGCTAAACAAGGCTGTTGGCTTAGTGTGCGATTTGAGTTGATCTAGGGCGTGCGCTATCTCTAATCTATGCACCACACCTTGAACGATGAGTATTTTTTTTTGCTCATCTCGCGTCATGGCTACCTCCCGTGCGAGTTTTACGCATCAAGACTTCACTATCTTGTTTGAGCTCGGCAACGGTAGCGGGCAAACCCAAACGACCCGCGTAAATAATGCGCCGTATCTGCTTAACCAACACGATTGCAATGCCGGCATACGCTAATGTGAGTATCAGTACGATACGCCAACCTAATGCATCCCACGTCAACACCACCAACAAAGCAGACAAGGCAATCACCGCAAAACTCGCCGCCATAAGCGCACCCAGTGCGAGTGCGATAACCAACAGTGCTGCATCGCGCGCCTCAGAAAGTTCAAGCGCGGCTAATGACAACCGTGCAGCAATCAAGCCGATGATGTTTTGAATCAGGTCGCGTGTGGTTGCGCCTAATCCTTGATCGGCTGAGGTCTGTTGGGTTGATTGATGCGTCGATTGTTGTGATGATTCCTGCGCCGTTGCCTGAGGCCTTGGCTGTGAAGATTGATCAGTCATGGCGACGTATGAGTTCGCGATCAGCGACGCGCAATCAACATACCAATCACCAAACCAACTGCTGCAGAAAGACCAATCGCGCGCCATGGATGCTCATGTACATAGGCATCGGTTTCATGCGCAATTTTTTTGCCTTTTTCGATAGAGATATGTTGAATCTCATGCGCGTGATCAATCGCGCTGTCGAGCATTTTCATGGCTTTGGCGCGTAACTCATCAGCCTTACCGCCGCTGGCAGATGTGGCTTCTGAGAATAAATTTTGCGCTTCACGCATGAGGTTTTTGAGGTCGGAACGAACGGCGTGCATATTAGCGTCGTGCATGGTGGGTCTCCTGTGAAAGGGTGATCGGGCGCAAGCAGGTACCTGCTGATCATAGACCAAGCTCGAGTGATCTGAGCAATGCCTGAGAATTTCAGTCAGCTACCGCGTACCGCAGGCTATACCCTAACAAACCCAGCCATTCATGTATTGCGTAATGACTACTCTTCAGCGATTGGGCGTTAGGAATAAAGCTCGCAAGGTGGAAATCACTACAAGCAACAAAGTGGCTGGGCAATGGCGCCACACGCAATCCGGCATGCTCAAAGGCCCAACGTGCGCGCGGCATATGGATGGCATCGGTCACTAAAAGAATCTGTTGAATATTTTCTTGTCGTAAAAGCTGTGCTGACAGAATGGCGTTTTGATTGGTGTTGATGGAGTTACTTTCTACCCAACGCGCTGTCACACCAAAATCGGCTTTCAAACTGCGCGCCATCAATACAGCCTCGCTTTCACCCTGACCATCGGGTGCACCACCGGATACCAACAACGGCAAATGTGTTTCACGCTGCAAACGTGCCGCAGCGCGTAATCGCATGAGTGTGATTGGACCGACCTGATCATAATCGCCAGTACTCGACACTACGCGCGCCCTGCCACCACCCAAAACTACAATCGCTTGCGATTTATTCTTTTCAATGAGTTTAGCTTGTAGTGATTGCTGCTCTAGCGGGCGAATCAACCACCCTGAACCTGCGTCGGTAGATAAGGCCAGTAGCGACATGACCGATACAACCATTACCGTGCGGCCAAGATAAAGATAGCGACGTGCAATCAACAGACCGCTGATACCCAACACGACGAGAACGGTGGGCGGCAACAGTAACGCTGTGAGTGCGTTAGTGATCAGCCAGTAGGTAGACATGCCGAGGTGAAGAGAAAAATACTCACTGCTTAGCAGCGGTGGGTGTCATGCGCTCGTGTTGAACCAATATCCAGGGTTTGACGACTACAACCCATAGCAAGGCGTCGTTCTTCATCCATTCGGTCGCTTGGTCATCGCTGGTCTTGTGCAGCAAACCCGCATCCATCCAGCGTTGAACACTGTCTTTGTCATCGGCTGCGATATGCGCGCCCACGTCGATTAAATCGAGTTCAGGCGCGATGCTGATTACGCTGCCGCTGGCGAAAAATCGCTCGAGTTCGGTCCAGCGCATTTGTGCGGTTTGTTCGTTCAGTTCGCTGCGTAATGAAGCAAGAATTTTTTCGTGAGTCATGGGCGGCTCAGAGCTTAGTTTTGTTTAGGTTCGGCGCGTTAAAGCGCATTAATAATGCGGTGGTTTTTCATGTGGCAGGATGGCGTCCGACTCGCGCGCCTGCAAATCACCTAAGCGTTTAGCTAATGCTTTGCAAAGATTATCTAGCTCATCGATTTGTTTTTGCTGTTGATAGACCGTTTGATTCAATACATCGAGCAAATATTCTTGATGCGCGAGTTTGCTTTCGATGGCAATCAATTGTTCGTCTATGTTCATGATGTTTTAGAAGTGGATGTTTGTGAAGGTGCACCGGACTTGCGGCACGCATCGGAACAATAACGCACTTGCTCCCAATTTAAAGCCCATTTTTTTCGCCAGGTGTAGGGGCGCTGGCAGGCTTCGCACTGTTTAACGGGCAAATTGTGTGGATTACGAAAAGGCTTCACTGTGTGAGTACTCATGCATGATTTGTCTAACGGCGGCAGGCTTAAAAATTAATACCGCTTTCTATTTATACCGCTTTCTATTTTTACGCGGCTTTCGGTTTTTGTAGTAAGGCTTTTAAATTAGCCAGTCTGTCTTGTGGTGTCACTTCTGCTTCTTGATCGGGCAATGCATCGCCTTCTTCTATGCGCATCTCTTTAATAAAGCGCGAGGGTTCGCAGACTATATTTTCACGCACCCGCTTACGTTTTTTACACCAAGTCAGTGTCAAGCTACGCTGCGCACGGGTGATGCCCACATACATTAAGCGTCGCTCTTCTTCTATGCGCTGTGCAAATACCTCAGCGGGTGCATCGGGATCGCCTTTATGCGGCAAGATGCCCTCTTCTACACCTACCATAAAGACGTGCCCAAACTCTAAGCCTTTGGCCGCATGCAGGGTAGACATGCGAACGGCGTCGGGATCTTGATCGCGCCCTTCTAGCATGCTCATTAACGCAACCATCTGCGTTAATTCGAGCAGCGATTTTTCTCCATCGGCACCTTCACGGCCGCCATTCCCTTTTTCTTTTAGCCAACCGATAAAGTCGAGCACGTTCTGCCATTTTTCTTGTGCCTGTCTATCATCAAAGGCGCCATACAAATACGGTTCGTAATCGATGGCTTTCATCATGTCGTCGAGTACGGCAGCAGCATTTTCTCCGGTGCCAGAGGGGCCGACGCGCGACGCGCGTGATTCGAGTTGATTGATGAATTCGCAAAATTCGCGCAATGGAAACAACTGTCGCTCACTCAGGCGCGCTTCGATACCGCCTTTGAAAACAGCTTCAAATAAGGAGCATTGCCATTGACCTGAAAATTCTCCCAGGGCTTCTAGTGTTGCCTGACCGATGCCGCGGCGCGGTGTGGTGGCTGCACGAATAAACGCTGGATCATCATCGGCATTCGCGATCAAACGCAAATAACTCACGATGTCTTTAATTTCTGCGCGCTCAAAAAAACTTTGGCCGCCAGACATGACGTAAGGTATGCGCTCACGTCGTAAAGCTTTTTCTATGCTACGTGATTGATGATTGCCGCGATACAAAATGGCGTAGTCAGAAAATTTTGCACGCCGCTCAAATTTATGCGCCGATAACATCATGGCGACTTGATCAGCTTCGGCTTCATCATCTTCCATGGCGAGTACTTTGACGGGGTCGCCAGCGCCATGTTCAGACCACAAGGCTTTTTCAAACAATTTAGGATTGTTTCCTATAACAGCATTCGCAGCTTGCAAGATGCGTGTACTCGAGCGGTAGTTTTGCTCGAGTTTGATGAGTTTTAAATCTGGAAAATCGGTTTGTAGTGTGCGCAGGTTTTCCATACTCGCGCCACGCCAGGCATAAATCGCCTGGTCATCATCACCCACCGCGGTGAACATGGGTTTTTTACCCGGGCCAGTAACTAGTAGCTTTACCATTTCGTACTGGCAGGTGTTGGTATCTTGGTATTCGTCGAGCAGCAGATAACGCAGCTTGCGCTGCCAGCGATCGCGCGCGGCTTCATCGGTTCGAAACAACTCTACCGGCAAACGAATCAAATCATCAAAATCGACGGCTTGATAACTGGATAAAGTGGCGACGTAGTTTCGATACAGACGCGCTGCTTGCGCTTCGTTTTCGTCTTTAGCGATATTCAACGCTTGCTCGGGGGTGAGTAAGGCATTCTTCCACAACGATATCGCTTGCTGCAATTTTCGTATCAACGCTTTATCGGTAGTCGCTGAAAGATCTTGTATGACGGAATAACAATCATTGCTATCCATGATGGAAAAGCGATCTTTCAATTGCAAACTTGCCGCTTCGCGCCGCAATATGTGTACGCCTAGCGAGTGAAAGGTGGAGACGGTTAATTGTTTTGCGTGGCCAGGCTCTTGCAGTAGTTTGGCAACGCGCTCGCGCATTTCAAGCGCGGCTTTGTTAGTGAAGGTGAGCGCAGCGATATTTTTAGCTTCGTAGCCGCAGGATTGAATCAGGTGCGCGATTTTTTGCGTAATGACGCGCGTTTTCCCTGAGCCTGCGCCGGCCAGCACCAGACATGGACCATCGATGTAATTAACAGCGGCGCGCTGCGGCGTATTTAAGCCAGACGGCATTCAGAAAACAGAAAAAGTGGGATTAATTGCACTGGGTTTGCACGAGTTTCGTGCGCAGCCCTCATTGTAACGAATCCGCGCGAGCTATTCGATGTCCATGGTAAAGTGATTTGCTGATTGATACTATTTGACTTATGAAATTTGTTCATCTGATAGAAATTAACGCCGCTGACAATCCTTTGATTGACCCGCTGAGTCGTGATCAGCTTTGGCGCGGTTTAGTGCTGCGCGCTGAGAGGCCAACGCTTTTTGTGCTGGCTCTTGATGCTTGCGAAATCACCAGTCGCTCTGAAAACGGCATCTCACGCACGCTGCAATTTGGCAAACTCATTATTCATGATGAGGTGCATTTTGTTCCGCAACAGTTTGTGCGGTATCACGTACCGCAACAAAACGAGATTCCTGCCTCGGATTTGACGATGACGATAGAAGAGCCTGCAGCCGGCGCTTTATTTGTACGTTTCGAATACGACGATCACCAAGAATCAGGTAATGATGCCGAAGCAGAGTTTTACAATAACTTTAGGCGCGATGCCTACAAAGAGTCGGACATCGATACGGTTCGTAAGATTCGCGAGTTAGCGATGGAAGGTCAGCTGGACGCACCGCTGCAGTAATCATTTTGTAAGAACGTACCGATCTTTAAATATCGACCGGGTCTACTTCTAATGACCAGCGCAAGCGTGATTTCGATTCACGCAATGCTTGCATCCACGGTTTTAAAAATGCTTGCAATACGGCACGCGATGATGACTCAAGCAATAGCTGCGCACGCTCGACTCCCGCTACACGAGTGATGGTCATCGGCACAGGGTCATTGATGACGATTCCTTCGTGCTCTAACAAAGTTTTAGCAGCCGTTAAAAACTCTAAGGCTTTATCTAGTGTTTTGGCTTCTGCTCGTAACAAGGCCTGAAATACAAAAGGCGGTAAGCCTGCGCTTTGACGCTCTTCTAATACGCTGGCCGCAAAACCGGTGTAATCCTGATTCATCAACGCGCGATACAGCGGATGCTGAGGATAACGCGTTTGTACCAACACTTCGCTCACGCTACCGACACCACTAGCAGCACGACCTGCGCGACCTGCCACTTGCATTAGCTGTGCAAATAATCGCTCGCTGGCGCGGTAGTCTTGAGAAAACAATGCGGTGTCGGGATTGATCACGCCCACTAATGTTAATCGCTGAAAATCATGGCCCTTCGCGACCATTTGAGTACCCAGCAAAATATCAACGTCACCACGATGCACGGAATCAAAGGCTTCTTGTGCGCTGCCTTTACGACGTGTGGAGTCGGCATCGATGCGCAAGATGCGCGCCTCTGGAAACAGTGCGTGCAGATGCTCTTCTACGCGCTGCGTGCCACGACCTAAAGGCTGTAAATCGACATTACCGCAGGTAGGGCACGATTGCGGTACACGCATCTCGAGACTGCAGTGATGACAACGCAATCGACGCTCGGGTTTATGCAGCACCATAAACGCGGTACAGCGTCGGCAATTGCTGATCCAACCACAGGCATCGCAATGCATCACGGGGGCATAGCCACGCCGATTTAAAAAGAGTAATGATTGCTCGCCACGCGCGAGTCTTTCACGCAATGCCTTTAGTAGAGATGGACATAAACCTTCTACGGCTTTATCGCGCTCCATATCGATTAATCCAACTCTGGGCACGGTGGCTAGTGCTGCGGCTCGTTGGTTGAGTATGAGTCGCTTGTAACGACCTGTCTCAGCGTGCTGCCAACTTTCTATGGACGGCGTGGCGGAACCCAACACGACAGGTATCGCTAACTGGCGCGCACGCCAGATCGCCAGATCGCGCGCGGAATAGCGCAATCCTTCTTGCTGTTTGTAGGATGGATCGTGTTCTTCATCAACGATGATAAGTTTTAGATGCGGCATCGACGCCAACACAGCGAGTCGCGTCCCCAACACGATGTCAGCCTGCCCTTCATGCGCGGCTAACCAATTTCTCAGTCGCTCACCTTCGGACAACTGACTATGCATGGAAACGACATTCAACCGAGGGAACGATGCACGTACCTGATTTTCTAATTGAGGCGTGAGATTAATTTCTGGAACCAGTATCAATATTTGCGCGCGCTTGCCAGATACGTTTGTTTTTTCTAGCAAGGCTTTGGCTGCTTGCAAATACACTTGCGTCTTGCCACTACCGGTAATGCCAAACAATAAATGACAGGCATAGTCTGTGGTGGCGGCAATCGAATCTACGGCGTGTTGTTGCTGCTCGTTGAGTGTGTGCGTTACGTAATGTGTGGCTTCTGAAGCGGTGGCGGGGTCGGCTGTTTTAGTTTTTTCGTTATTTTTTTCTTTAGTCTCTTCATCTTTCGGCTTCGTCAGCCCTGATATTTTTTTTAATGCACGCTCTAACGATGCGACTTTGCCCTCACGCAGAGCTTTTGGCACAGCAGGTAAAGCGACCTCACCAAACGGACGCTGATAATACTCCGCAGCGAATTCACACAATTGCATCCAGTGAGATGACAGAGCTGTCATCTGATGACGCAGTTCAATTACGTCACGAATTTTTTGTGGATCAATGTCGCTTGTTTTGTTTACGCCGACAATCAAACCTGTCACTTCACGTTTACCAAACGGGACGCGCACGAAGTGACCGACCTGTGGCTGCGTAGAATTTTCTGTCGACGCAAGATATCGATAATCAAATGTTGTATCGAGAGGTGTATCGAGAGCAATTTGCAGAATTGTGTTGTGCACGTGGGAAGAAAAAAGTTTTTTACAACGCGTGTGTAATGAATTTGTAACGCAAAAAATTTTATATTTTTTATTCGTTGAAAAATTTTTAACCCGCGCCACTGAGGTCACCACTTAAAGTGATTCCTTAGAATGCGCGCTAACTGTCCATTTCGAAAGCGCTTTTTAGGCTATCCACAAAATATGTGGACAACTTTGTGTACAACCGGGGCTTGACAGGCCAAATGCCAGAATTCATGCGGCTTCAAACACTTTGCTCAGAGGAAAAGCAGCTAAGCGCTCTCAATAAAATCAAGGGCTTATGAATTTCACGCTAAATCGAAAAAAATAAGTTGAATTTATTTTTCAGCACCTTGACAAGCCCGTGGTTTGTGAATAAGTGCGGTTTACGCAAACTCAAAATAGAAACTGGTTGCCGAGCATGCCGTCGCACCTAACCAGACCTTGCTCTACACCCAGAATGCCATTTGCGCGCCCTTTTTAGCAGGACTCACCGTACAAAAGTTGTCCACTGGCTTGTGGATATCTTTGTGAACAAACTCGATTTCTAACAAACCTACGCTATTTCTGTAATGTGGGATCGGTGATCGGATATTGCCAAAAGGCATTTGTAGATTTATAAATCAAGGACTTAGCGCGCTTTTCTGCGGCGGGGTCTGTCTATTTTCCGCAAGTCCTTGATTTACACTCGTCTAACCATAATGTGCATAACTGCACCGTTTTGGTCGAAGTCGCCGCTTACCGCACATGCCGTTTAGGCAAAGCCGCTCAGGAACGCATGCCGCGGCTGATGCCGTGAACGGCCTCAACCAAGGCTGTCACCGACTCCGGCGGAGTGAACTGAGAAATCCCATGGCCCAGGTTAAACACATGGCCCGTTCCAGGGCCGGGTTTACCGAACGACGTTAAGACTTTTTCCACTTCGGCGTGAATTTGCTCTGGCTTGGCAAACAGCACATTCGGATCGAGGTTACCTTGTAGCGCAACCTTGTGACCGACTTGCTGGCGTGCCTTAGCGAGATTAACCGTCCAATCCAAGCCCACGGCGTCGGCACCGCTGTCGGCTATTTCGTCTAGCCACAAGCCACCGCCCTTGGTGAATACGATGCAAGGGATTTTTTGTCCGTCATGCTCGCGCTTTAAGCCCTTAATGACTTCGCGCATGTAATGCAAAGAAAACGCCTGATACGCGCCATCCGCTAAGGCGCCGCCCCACGTATCAAAGATCATCACGGCTTGCGCGCCCGCATCAATTTGGGCATTTAGGTAAGCGGCGACGGCTTTCGCATTCACATTCAAGATGTGATGCATTAAATCAGGACGGTCGTACAGCATGCCCTTCACCAGACGGAAATCATCGGAGCCACCGCCTTCAACCATATAGCAAGCAAGTGTCCATGGGCTGCCGGAAAAACCAATCAGCGGGACTCTACCATCAAGGGTTTTGCGTATCTGCGTCACCGCATCAAACACATATTGCAGACTGGCGAGATCGGGTTCGCGCAAAGCGAGCACGGCTTTTTCATCGCGCAATGGATGCGCAAAACGTGGGCCTTCGCCTTCAGCAAATGACAGCCCGAGTCCCATAGCATCGGGTACGGTCAAGATGTCTGAAAACAGAATCGCCGCATCCAATGGATAGCGATCCAGCGGTTGTATGGTGACCTCGGTGGCGTAATCGGGATTGGTCGCCAGCCCCATGAAAGAGCCTGCTTTAGCACGGGTTGCACGATATTCCGGCAGGTAACGGCCAGCTTGTCGCATTAGCCAGAGCGGCGTGTAATCGGTAGGTTGACGCAGCAATGCGCGCAAAAACGTATCGTTCTTTAGTGGGGCGTAGACGTTGGACATCCTGTTCCTTGGTGCGGTTTTCGGATGGCCGTATTATCGCCCAAAGGGCCGACTTATCCCTAGTTTTTAACGCGTCTCAGACACTCATGTCTGTAAACATTATTTGTCGCTTTCTAAATTAGGGGGCAACGACGACTTCCACCTGCGCTTCAGCCAGCACACTGGCCAAGCCGGGCGGCGGCGGCGCATCACAAAATAACTTATCAATTTGAGAGAGATGGGTGATGCGAACCAAGGCTTGCCGGTCGAATTTGGCTTGATCGGCCACCAGCCACACCTCGCGCGACTGCTCAACAATGGCTTGAGCCACCTTGACTTCGCGCGGATCAAAATCACGCAGCGTGCCGTCGGGCTCAATGCTCGAAACACCGATAATGCCGATATCGACCTTGAATTGGCGTATGAAGTCGACCGTGGCCTCACCCACAATCGCGCGATCGCGGCCGCGCACCACGCCGCCGGCCACAATGACTTCGCAGCTGGGCTGACTGGCCAATATGGCCGCCACGTTGAGATTGTTGGTTACGACGTGCAAACCCTGATGGTGCATCAGCGCTCGCGCCACTTCCTCGGTAGTGGTTCCTATATTGATAAGTAGCGAAGATCCGGGACGCACGCGCTCAGCTACAGCAGCAGCGATGCGGCGCTTGCCTTCTATATTGAGTATCTGGCGTTGGGTGTAATCGATGTTTTCGACCGACGACGGCAACCCCACCCCACCGTGATAACGGGCAAGCAAGCGCGACTCTTCCATTAATTTGACGTCACGCCGAACCGTCTGCGGCGTAACGTCTAGCTGATTGGCCAGGTCTTCTACTGAAATAGTGACTTGGCTCTGGACCACTTCCAGCAAACGCCGTTGTCGCGGGTTGAGGATCATACCAATACTCCCGCCCCAGGCTGGGCCTCGTTAAAAAGTAAATAATGAAAACAAACGAACCCAAATGCTGTCATGTGTGTTGCTTTTTGTTCGTTTAACGACTATCTTTGAATCGCATTATCTTCAGTCTACGTAAGCTTGGCAATTCCAACAGGAAAGGTTACCCGCCCATCCTGAGTACAACAAACCGCACGTCGACAAGCTTGGCGTCGGATTGATTGACAGCAGTAGGCTACTTTCGTCAAACCATCAATTCAGCGGTGCCCCAAACTCGACCTTTTGCCTACGTTCGCTAATGAGCCCCTTTCCTGCCACCTTTGATTGCGATTTGCTGATTGTCGGCGGCGGCGTCAATGGCGCAGGCATTGCGCGCGACGCGGCGGGGCGCGGCTTGTCAGTGGTGTTGTGTGAGAAGGATGATCTGGCATCCCACACGTCGTCGGCCTCGACAAAATTAATTCACGGTGGTCTGCGTTATCTCGAACATTACGAATTTGGATTAGTGCGTAAAGCGCTGATTGAACGCGAAGTCTTACTCCGCTCTGCGCCCCACATCATGTGGCCGATGCGCTTTGTTATGCCGCACGATAAAGGTCAGCGTCCTGCGTGGATGATACGTGCGGGCATGCTGGTGTATGACCACCTCGCACAGCGCGAAATTTTGCCCGGTTCAGGCAGCCTTGATTTGCGCACGCATGCCGCAGGCAAACCACTTAAACCTGAATTCACTAAAGGTTTTATTTATTCCGATGGTTGGGTTGATGACGCACGACTGGTTATCTTAAATGCCTTGGATGCTAAAGAAAAAGGCGCAACGGTTCTCACGCACACGCTATGCGAATCAGCTAAGCGCGTTGGCGATAAATGGTCGGCAGAACTGCGCACTAGCAATGGCGAACCACTCACTGTGAATGCACGTGGACTGGTAAATGCCGCTGGCCCATGGGCGGCATCATTCTTGCAAGATGCACTGCATCGCCCCAGTACTAAATCACTGCGCTTGATTAAGGGCAGTCATATCGTCGTTAAAAAATTATTTGACCATCCGTTCGCATACATTTTCCAAAACCCAGATGGTCGCATCGTGTTTGCTATCGACTATGAACAAGATTTTACGTTGATAGGTACCACGGATATTGACTATCACGGCGACACGAATAAGGTCGCGATTGATCGCGATGAAATCGAGTATCTGTGCAAACTAACTGAACGCTATTTTTTAAAACCTTTAAATCCTACGGATGTGGTGTGGGCGTATTCGGGTGTTCGTCCTTTGTTAGAAGATGCGTCATCGAATGCATCAGAAATTACTCGTGACTACAACTTAGTGATTGAAGGCGACAAAGCGCCGATGCTGAGTGTGTTCGGCGGCAAGATTACGACGTTCCGCAAACTGGCTGAAGAAGCGGTCGATATGATTGCGCCCAAGTTAGGCAATCATCGTACTGCGTGGACTGCCGATGCCTGTCTTCCTGGTGGTGACTTGTTTGGTAGCGAACCACAAAATCGTTCGGTGCTTGAGTTCGATGCGTATGTGTACGAACTGCAAAAGAAATTTTCTTGGCTGGCACCTAGATTGGTCGCGCGTTATGCGCGCACCTATGGCACGCGTATTCATGTGCTGTTAAACAATCGTCACACGTTGCACGATATGGGTGAGCCGCTGGCAGAAGGTTTATATCCAGCCGAGCTGGAGTATCTGATGAATTTTGAATGGGCCTCGTCCAGCATCGATATACTTTGGCGTCGCACTAAGTTGGGGCTTCATGTGCCAGAGGGGACGGCACAAAAAGTTGATGAGTGGCTTGCAACAAAGCGGTATAAAAACGATAACAAACTGATGGTCGCAGCAGGTTAAGGTCGGCGCGACACATTCGGAGGAGATAAATTGCGTCTCGAATTACAAGGCGTAAGTGCCCGCGTTGGCGCTCATACGCATCTATATCCGACTTCGGTCTCGTTGATGGCGGGAGCCATCAACGTTCTGCTCGGCCCGACCTTGGCCGGCAAGACCACGCTTATGCGTTTGATGGCGGGACTCGATCGCCCTACCGAAGGCAAAATCGTTGCCGACGGCGTCGATGTCACTGGTGTGCCAGTGCGCGAGCGCCATCTGGCCATGGTTTATCAGCAGTTCATCAATTACCCCTCGCTTAGTGTTTTTGAAAACATCGCTTCGCCATTACGAATTGCCGGCAAGTTATCTGAAGATGACATTCGTAAAAAAGTCCATGAGATGGCCGAGCGTCTGCATATCTCTAACTACCTCGATCGTTCACCCGCTGCACTCTCTGGCGGCCAGCAACAACGTACTGCGCTAGCGCGTGCGCTGATTAAAGATGCCGGCTTGTTATTACTTGATGAGCCGCTAGTCAATCTGGATTACAAACTCCGCGAAGAACTTCGTCGCGAATTAACCGATCTGTTTGCCTCGGGCGGTACAACGGTAGTGTATGCCACCACCGAACCACTCGAAGCTTTGCAATTAGGTGGACAAACACTATTGATGCATGAAGGCCGTGTGCTGCAGCACGGTTCTACGCTGTCCGTATTTAATGCGCCTTCATCATTACAAGCAGCGCGCACGTTTAGTGATCCACCGATTAATTTAATCAATGCGCATATAGCGTCAGGCGTGGCAGATTTAGGTAATGGTTTATCTATGCCTTTGTCGGAACGCCAGCGTGCTAAAGCTACAAACCACAATCAAGTGGTGCTCGGAGTGCGTGCGCACAGCTTGCGACTGAGTTCGCAAGGAAATGATTTCGCTGTCGGTGCAACGGTAGATCTGTCTGAAATCAGCGGCTCAGAAACCTACGTTCACTTGCATCGCGGTGAGCTGTCATTGGTTGCTCAACTTACCGGCGTGCACACGCTAAGTATAGGTGCGACGACGACGGTGTATTTCCTTCCTGAAGATTTGTTTATTTTTAGTACCGATGGCGCGCTGCTCTGCGCTCCGGACTCGACAGGAGTGTGAGATGGCGCGCATAGAATTAGCCGGACTGGCACACAGCTACAAAGCAAATCCTTCAGAGCCTTCGGACTACGCACTACGTCCAATGGAGATGACGTGGAACGATGGTGGCGCATACGCCTTACTCGGCCCTTCAGGTTGTGGCAAGACAACGCTGCTGAATATTATTTCCGGACTGGTGCGGCCATCACAAGGCAAGGTGCTGTTTGATGGTAACGACGTGACTAACTTACCGACCGAATCGCGCAACATTGCGCAGGTGTTTCAGTTCCCGGTAATTTACGACACGATGACGGTGGGTGAAAACCTCGCTTTTCCGTTAAAAAATCGCGGCTGGAAAACAGCTGATATTAATAAGCGTGTGGCGCATAT